>Ga0160423_10005107_pt1 | contig 10719 bp, 9 predicted proteins | sample CRUFie14St8metaG_FD_108191 | JGI IMG/M metagenome (GOLD analysis project Ga0160423, IMG submission 108191) | Marine microbial communities from the Costa Rica Dome - CRUD Field 142mm St8 metaG | ecosystem: Environmental > Aquatic > Marine > Oceanic > Photic zone | place: Costa Rica: the Eastern... | reverse complement strand
TTCTTGACTCCAAGTGCATCTCTAATAAGATGTGATGTCCAAGGTTTTGGCATTATTTCAACTCCATGCTCACAGACGTGGGCATCTTGCCGACTAAACTCCCCTATATAATCGCGCCGCGTCTAACGTTGGTCGCCAAGTTGAGGGTAGAAATAGTCAGATTAGACTTTAATCTAAATCCAACCAGACTCTAGAAGGCCGGTAAGTGCTACTATGCCCCAAAGTAATAGTGGTGGAATATTATCTTTCCAATTCATTACCATGGGTTCTTTTCCAATGTCGAATTCCAAACTCATCGAGCAACAAACAACAAACCAAACCCAAACAGGTCCACCAATGACTAAAGCCAATCTAGCCTGTTCTTCCCCGTCTAAACAAAATCCAGCATAGAGCATTGTTACTGATGTCAATAAAGTAAATCCTGCCATCATCTTATTATTGTCCTTCGACCAATCGGTCGGAATAATTATCCCCACGATAGCATGTACAAAAGCGACAAGGATTAACCAAATCTTTGGATCTATTAGGGTATCCAACATGATTAGTCACTCGCTTCTTCGGAATCGTCCTTGTGCATATATCCTGCCACGCCCAACAAAACTACCAGTAACATTACAACTAATGGAATTAATGTTGCAGCTCCACCTGATGTACCGTAATCATGTCTTTGAGTCATGAAGCCCATACCGCCACCAATTATTACAATAATTGAGCCTGATGCTGCCATCGCCATTTGGGACAATGCTTTCCCTTTAACGATTAATCCAGTAGTGATTGCCATGATTCCGAGTGGTATCAGGTGTAGCGCCCACATCTCTTCATATGCAGCCTCATTTCCTTTGATGTTATCTTCGCCCCAAGATGTTTCAGCGACATCTTCTGAACCGACTATATTGCCAGCAGCAAGCAGTATCACCAATATTCCTAAACCAATCAACCAGCCTTTTGGATTCAAAATTTCCTTAATCTCCATGATGTACAATAGTAAAATCATAGCATATAACCTTTGTATGATTCACCAACCAAAGGGTTGGGATTTTATCAGTCAAACGCCTTATTCGACTCTTTCGATGACTCTTACGTGATCTCCACGCATGTTGACAGTCATTGGGATTGGTTGGTCGTACAATTCCATGGCGACCTCTTCCTTTGAGTCTGAGACACTCAAGATACGAGCTTTCTCGCCCTTGAAAGCACCGGTAATAATCTCAACAATACAACCAACTTCAATACCAGAGGTAACTGCCTTTGGCTCTAGGTACGGTAGAATGTCAGCAAGTGGTGCTTCACCGGGTAGTACGGTCTTGGCATTCTTTAGCGGGGTTTGGTTGATACCTCTTCTCGAGGTTGGATCTCGACCACCAGAACGGCCAATCAATTTTTCAACGTGATAAATTGCACTTGACTCAACAAATACATACCCGCGCATGCCGGTTGGATGAAGAATTGACATTATGTCTCCTTGAAGTGCTGTTAATGAACCGCTACCGTGGAGTCTAGCATGCATCTCGTCAGCAACTCTCTGCTCTGAACCTATTGCAGTCTTTACGATGTACAAGAAAGAGCCTACTGAACCATACATTTCTCTAAACAGTGAGTGGGCGTTATCCATATCGATGTTGGAGAATATACAGTTGTATTCTTGGATTTTACCTGGGTCAACCCATTCATGCTCACTGTATCTACCGGTTGGAGTAACTTCATCAGACGATGCTACGACAAGGATTGGCATCACATCTACCAAGGAACGGCCCATATCAATTCCGCGCTCTGGACCCGTGGAATGGTAGTGTAGATTCTCTAAAGGAATGCTGGTTGCTTCAGCAACTCTAGCTAAAACCTCTTCTTGAGTGTCAGCAATGCCCCAAACACCATCCCAAAGAGCTGGGAAATCTCCGTCGGACTTATTCCTGCGTAGCAACAATAATTTCTCTTCAAATCGCACAAATGCAACAAATGCTTCTACCATACTTATCACCCATCATCCTTAGTTTCCAATTCCGATTACGTCATGGATTAACCAAGGGAAAAAGTTGTCCATCAATACTAATAGACCAAAACCGATTGCTCCAAGTACGAACAAACCTATGCCACATACTATGCTGGTTTGCTTGAATTCCTGCGGCGAGGGTTTTCTTGCCATTCTTATGATTCTAGCCCAAGAACCTCGTGAAATTCGCCTGAACTGGGACTCAATCCAATCTTGACGGTCCTGAACTTTGTCTTCAAAGGAACGCTTTTTCTCTGCTTCGCTGGACATGGTACAACCTCTGGCTGGCCAACCCATTTGCCTCTCAAATATAACCGCGTCGGCTCGGCAAGAAACTCATATTTCGCCAGAATTGACAAACCTGACCACTACTAAAATTGATGAGGTAGAGGTGCTGAAGGCTTACTGATGGCGGAGCCCGACCCATACCGAGTCCTCGGTGTTAGCAAAGATGCAAGTGATGCTGAGATTAAGCGAGCATTTCGAAAAAAGGCCAGACAGTTTCACCCTGACAGAAACCCCGACGACGCAGGTGCGGAGGCTAAATTTAAGCAGGTTCAAGCCGCTCACGAAAAGATTGGTAGTGCTGAGGCGAGACGAGAATACGACCAACAACAGCAAATGGCCAATATGTTTGGTGGCGGCATGGGAGGACGTTCTTTCCAAGGCATGGGTGGCGGATTTGAGGATGTCTTAGGCCAGATGTTTTCAGGAGGCATGAGAGGCGGTAGGGGCAGCAATCCGTTTGGCGGTAGTAGGCAAGGTGCTGCAACTTCTCGGTCAACCCGGCCAAAAGGTAGTGACATTAGAGTTAGCATTGACATAACTGTTGCAGAAGCCGAACAGGGAGGAACCTTCTCGTTCACATTCAAGCGACTAAAACCAAATCCAATGGGCACTATGGAGCCAAAGACTGTCACGATGAAAACCAATTTACAAGCTGGGGTAAAACACGGAACTGTCAAGCGTATGAAAGGTCAAGGTCACGATCATCCTGACGGCGACCCTGGGGACGTATTACTGACTATTCGCATCGACGCAGGTGAAGGATATTACTGGGATGGAACAACTTTAGTTCAAGAGGTGCAAACTGCATACAGCACTCTGCTTTTGGGCGGCAAAGTCAAGGTGAAATTGCCTTCAGGTAAGGAAGGTTTGCTAACTGTTGCGCCTAATACCCAAGTCGGTGACCGCCGAAGAATGAGTGGGGCTGGCATCCAAGGTGGCGATTTGGATTTAGAATTCACCCTGCTTGAAACGGAAGAACTGACTGACGACCAAATTTCAGCCCTAAGGAAGTTGAAAGAGTCCGGATTGTGAGTAGATATGTCAAGACAACATAATCGACGCAATTCAAAGCACAAAGGGCCCAAATTGAGCGAGGGTGAACGTTTGTGGAAACGCATGTCGTCATTATTTGGAGTAAATCAAGAGTTGTGGCATAGAGCATGGGACTCTCAATCCATTGCCAAGTTGTTAATAGAGAAAGAAAACCTGGGTAATCGCTTTCACAGGGAACCTAAATCTGAACGCATTTTCCGTGCTAAACTAGACCAGTCGTTAGCGGAAATAAGAAAACAAAACCAGTACTTTGTCAGTGATAAGCATCGAAAGGTAACACTTCGAAGCGTCGATGAGATTTCGCATATCAAACAGCATGTATCCCGATGGCAGACGTTTTTTGAGCAATACAGTAAGACGAAAGGTCTCTTTCAAGGGCCACCACTACTGAAAGACGATGATGACAAATCGCGCTACAAACTAGTCGAAGATGCTTGGTTGGCAATATTAAGCAAGGGCAAAATTGCTGATGACTTTGCTTTGACAAATGACGGTTTGACAGAGTGGAGTAGTTTTGATTTAGTCAAAGAGTCGCTTAAATTCGCCGATGCGCGGTGCGGTTTTAGATTCCAAGATTCGATGCCCAGTATCGCCCTCTTATTATTGCAAAATCAGCGATTAAGTATTGCGGAGCTACTCGATTTACGGCTTGCAGTGCGCAAAGCGGATGGGAGGAATCCCTTCCCTCGAGACTATGATAGCAAACTCGCAGAACATAGTGACTTACAACCTGAAGTTGATGGCGATTTTGCGGTCAAACAAGGAAGGTCGGATTTGCGTCACTTGCCTTTTGTGACAATCGATCCTCACGATGCAAAAGATTTCGATGATGCGGTTTGTTTAGTCGAAGAGAACGGAAAATCAACTCTCTGGGTAGCAATTGCTGACGTCGCCCATTATGTAAAGAAGGACACCAGACTTGACAAGGCTGCCAGAGCAAGAGCAACCTCTGTGTACTTACCACACACTGTGCTGCCGATGCTACCCCCGCGACTCGCCGATGACCTGTGTTCGCTCAGAGCCGGTGTTGACCGATTAGCAATGGTTATCGCAATGGAGTTGGACGGAAACCATGAAATCACCAATTCCAATGCTTATGAGGCTGTCATTAGAGTTAGTGAAAATTTGGCATACGAAGAGTCAATTGGCGACGACCGTTTCAAATCGATGTTCGAACTTGCTGGGAAGTGGCAAGCAAAAGAAGTGAAACTGAACATCTCTAACGCTGAAATGAGGCCAAGGATTCTTGATAATGAAGAAATAATGGTAAAAGTGAAATGGCCGACTGATGCTACAAGGATGATTGAATCATTCATGGTTGCAACAAATGCCGCAGTCGGACATTTACTGGGGCGGGCCAATGCACCGTTACCTTGGCGTTGTCACGCACCGCCAGATTCTAGCGAAGTTGATGAATTGAACGCTAAATTAGCTGCATTAGGCGTCAACATTGAACTACCAATGCCATCATTCAAGACCCACGGTCAATCTGACTCAGAAGAGTTGTCTGATCTACTTGGAGCATGGGCTAATACTGCCATTGAGCCCTTACCAAAGTTCGATGCTTCACCTGCAGATGCACCCGATATACCACCATATCTCTCCGGTGTTTTGGACCCTGAAGCGAGGCAAAATATCCTTGATTCCCTGATGAGTGCTCAGCAAAAAGCCTCTAGTTTAGATGAGACCACGAGAAGAATTGTTGACCAAGGTCTGTTTCAGTTGATGCAACGAGCAAATTATTCGTCAGACAACATTGGCCATTTTGGGTTAAACCTCGACGCTTATGTTCACTTTACCAGCCCAATTAGAAGATATCCTGACTTAATGACTCATCGACAACTAAAATCAATGATTAGGCAACAAGATTGGATACATGATGAAGCAGAAACCTCAGAGATTGCTGAGCACTGTAGTAATCAATCCGTCATAGCGAAATACATCGAGTGGGAGTTAGTAGCCAACGCCTATCATATTCACATCTTAAGAGGGGGTGAAGTAGGTTCTGCTTCACAAAATGAGTACCCTTCTGTTATCGAAAAATCTTGGCCAGCAAGGATTGTCGGCCTGAGAACTCCATGGGTGTTTCTTGATCTGAATGACGATGGCGCAATTCAAGGAAGAATGCATCTAAGACAGATGGATGCAAAACAACGATTGAATATCGATGATAATGGTTTGGAGGTTAGTACGGCTGAACCCGGCCGTAATGGTGAGTTCCGAGTAATTGCTAGATTAGGGGAAAAATATCCTTGTAGATTAAGAGGAATCGACATCTGGGGTGGTTCATTGGATTTAGCCCCTAAGTAGGGGATTGGAAACGAAATGGATTGAGGAGTGATTATGGGCGAAGATTTACTCAAATTAGATGTTGGTGGCATGACTTGTGCAGCCTGTGTAGCATCTGTCGAGAAAATCGTCAAATCAAACGCCAACGTAAAAGCAGTAGCCGTCAATCTACCGCTAAATTCCGCGAGCATACAACTGAAACAAGGTGTCAGTGCAGATATTGCTAATGAGATAATCACAGCAATAAATCAAGGAGGATTTTCCGCCAACAAAAAAAGTCATTCTGAACCCTTGAGAGAAAGAATGGTGAAGCAGGTAAGGGTCGACGGCAGGAAGGCCGGCCTAGCGTTAGTTCTCGCTTTACCGACAATTTACTTGACCATGTTTGCCAAAGATATGGGGAGCATATCAGGATTCGATGCTAAATTACTATGCGCCATGGTAATGACATCACCTGTTTATTTTTGGTCTGGGATGGCTTTTCACGTCAACGCTTGGAAGTCCATCAGGAGAGGTTCTGCTAATATGGATGTGTTAATCCATTTAGGTACAAGTGTAGCATATTTCTGGTCCATCGGAGTCACTCTATCGGGTAAATTTTCACAAATGCCGGATATATTCCAAAATGCTGAACACGTATTCTTTGATGGCGTAGTATTCATTATCGGATTTGTTTTACTTGGCAATTATCTGGAAACCGTGGCGAAACTGAAGGCTACAGATGCAATTCATTCGCTGATGAATCTACAACCAAAATATGCCCGTCTCGTTGCCGATGACGATTATACTGAAATGGTACCAATCAGCGTCGTAAAGCCTCAAAGTTTAATCAAGGTCTTAACAGGAGAAACTATCCCTATCGACGGCATATTAGAAAATTGTAAAGCAAGTATCGATGAATCAACTATGACTGGTGAAGCCTATCCTGTGCGGAAAGGAAGCGGAGATGAGGCATTTGCCGGAACCATCGTATTAGATGGTACAATCTACCTTAGAACAACAAAACCTGCTCACGACTCACTTATTTCCAATGTCATCCAATTGGTTGAAGATGCTCAAACCGGTAAGGCTCCGATTCAAAGACTAGTTGACCGAATTTCTGCGGTATTTGTCCCCATTGTTGTGATTTTGGCACTGGTTGGTGGGCTATTTTGGGCTACGATTGGTCATGAATGGGTTGACAACCCGATGAATTCCAGTTTTGAGCTCGCCTTGATGGTAATAATCTCGACATTGGTCATAGCCTGCCCGTGCGCTCTTGGTCTGGCTACACCGATTGCGCTCGTAGTAGGGACAAGTGCTGGGGCGAGACACGGTCTACTCATCAAAGGAATCGATGCCTTGGAATCGGTGCATAAATCTGACACGATGGTTGTTGATAAGACTGGAACTATAACTCTTGGCCGGCCGAAGGTTAGTCACATCGAAATTATCGACTGTGAGGTCAAGGAAATTCTATCAATTGCAGCAGCACTTGAGGAGGAGTCGAATCACCCCTTGTCCGCTGCAATTATTGAGTCGTGGTCTAATGTAACAAAAAGCCGAATATCAATTGCTGACATCCAAACTATGCCTGGTATGGGCATGATTGGTGAGTATAACGGAAAGGTTGTCGCGGCTGGAAATCAAGCGTTGATGGCTGAAGTTGGAGTTGAATTCGCTAAAGAAACCGAGGCCAACATTGAACGAGCAACCAATAAAGGGATTTCAATTGTTTTCGTTTGTCACGGAACAAAATTACTCGGCTGGATTGAATTCAGTGATTTGCTTCGAAATACTTCGAAGTTAGCCGTTAAGCGAGCCAAACAGCTTGGTTTAGATGTAGTGATGCTCACAGGAGACAATGCAAATTCAGCTCAAACTGTTGCTGAAAAAGTTGGAATCACTACAGTCATTGCTAATGTAAAACCAGATGAAAAAGCCGCCCACATTAAATCACTTCAAGAGAATGGAAAACGTGTCATTATGGTTGGCGATGGCATAAATGACGCTGCTGCATTGAGTATTGCTGATGTTGGAATCGCCATGGGCGCTGGTTCTGACATCGCGCTCGATGCTGCAGATTTTGTGCTGATTAGAAACGATTTGATCGATGCTGTGTCATCGATTGAACTCGGCAATGCAACAATGCGCAGAATTAGAACAAACCTTGCCTGGGCATTTTCCTATAACACCATTGGAATTCCCTTAGCACTTGGCATCTTGCTACCATTCACCGGCTTCCTACTCCCGCCTGCCTTTGCTGCTGCTGCGATGGCGCTCTCTTCAGTTAGCGTTGTAACCAATTCACTTATTTTACGCTGGTGGAGTCCAATCAAATTGTGATTTTACCGGATGCAAACCCATTAAAACCACCAATTTCTACGAAAATCATGGCCGAGAGAGTACACAAGCTAGCAATTTATGGCATGACCTGCGGGTGCTGCACAGGTAGAGTCAAACGTGTTCTAGAGGCAAATCCCGAGGTTATTGATGTCAAAGTATCGCATGAAAAAGACTCAGGAGTGATTACCACAACAAATAAACTCACTACTGATAACGTGATTGTAATGGTGAACAGTGCTGGATTCATTGCTTCGGCTTAAGCGTTTAATTGAAATGATAGAGAAGACGCCCAAAGGTTGCGCGGGGGTCGCCCAGCTTGGTCAACGGCGGTGGGTTTAGGTCCCATTCCTTATCGGTTCGCAGGTTCGAATCCTGCCCCCCGCATCACGTTTTTTACCATTCTTGAGTCACAAAATTATCCATCCCATAAAGGAAAATATTCCAGTTTTTAGTAACTTAATCAATCCTAAACTTGAGTAAAGAAATTGGGTTTTGATTTAGAATGTTAGAACCTTGTCGCTAGTTTGCACCCACTCAGAACATTCTGCCATGGTTGAATACTGTGCTCCATCATAGTAGCCTTGGCCTTTGAGTACACCGCACCTTTGTTGACAGGTGCCACAGACTTTGACTGGAACTCCTTGGGCAATCAAATCCTTAGTCATGGCAACCATGTCTTCAACTCCTTCGGGCGGCGAAATTCCATCTCTTGCCAAATCAACACTGTCGTTCATCAAAAAGATTCGAACTTCAACTCCGTCATTGTGTAATTGCCTTGCCAATCTCAGTGCATTCCATGTCACATCTGTGCCATCATAAGGCTGGTGATTGAATATCAAAAGTGTCGTCATAGTTACCCTACGAGTAGGGATTCTATATACATGGTTTCAAATGTTAAAACCTCAACCAAAGTTCATGGGAACAAGATTCCACAGGTTTTCCAAGTGGTTTGTTCCTCAAAAAAGAAAAGTACACATTGCAGTTTTCATACTATCATTGTTCATGATTCCAGGGGCGCTAACCGCACTGCAACCAATCGATATGGAATCATACGAGATGGAATCGCCGGAGTTAACTGCCCAAACTATAATCAACAGAGAGTTTTCAAATTCTGAAATAATTCTTGGCTTCGTGATTTCAGCAAGGGACCCGGCCTATGTTCCTAGTGTCGAAGATTGGGCACCAGTTCCGCCCATGAGCGACGGTGCTCCTGACTATTCGTCATTACCAGATGTTGACGAAATGGTTGAATCTGGTGAAGCGTGGCAAGGTATTTCCGCACCTAAAGGTGGAATTGTAAATTTGTCGGTGTTACGTGAACTTGATGCAAAGAAGCAGATTGTTTTCGACCACGTTTTAGCACCAGCACTCAAGCCGTTGGTGAATGATGTCACAGGACACCAATATAACGGTGTAATGACCCTCTCGGACATCTTTCGCGGCTTCATGAATGGCACCTCAATACTCACTCAACCGGGTATAAATTCGCTTGGAATTCCGACTCCGGCACCAACTAATTGGACCGATTGTGGGGTGCTAGATTGCTTGGAGTTCGATGATCCAAACGTAACTCAAGACCACATCGACTTAGCTGCTTTACGGATGGCTGATGCTCCAGAAAATAACTTCTTACGATGGTTATCTTTGGACAGAGGATTCTTTCCCGACATTAATTCTTTGCAGACTGGACCAATTGGCGGCGAATTGCAACTCAATGGTTCTTGGGCCAATGCAACCCAAGGTTTAGGTCGCTGGTCGGCCTCTTCAACATGGTTCTTGGTTCAATATGATAGCGCAAAACTTGAACAAATGGGTTGGGAAGTTATCTGGAAAGACGCCCATCAAGAAAAGGATGTTCAATTTGGTGAAGACGGATTCATAGTTGGAGGTTACCGCCTAGATGATGGTCAGTTAGTGGTGCATCCACCAAGGTATGACGAAGAAGTCTGTCAGGCTCTTCAAGAGGAAAGTGGTGGTTGCTCGAGTGAATGGTCTTACATGGATTTAGAGGGGAAACTGCGTTCCAATGACCGTACAACCATAACCTTGCTTGTTGGACAAGGAGTAAACGTCGAAGTAAATCGTGAACTGCAATCAAGTGCAGGACTTATTGTACTGATGGGCTTAGTCATTGTTGGCTTGTTATACACCAGTCTGCGACGATGGACTGATGTCGCAATCGTGTTGGTGGCACTGGGAGCAGCATTGCTGTGGATGCAAGGAATGATTGGACATTTAGCTAACTTCTCAGGTTGGCTAGGCTTCACCATAATTGCCCGGTCTCAATTTTCTAACTTATTGCCTATATTGGTCTTAGCGCTCGGTATCGACGATTCATTGCATGCCTTACATAGGTACAAAGAAGAACGTAAAAATGGAGCTACGACTACTGAAGCCACAGAAATTACCCTAACTCGCGTTGGCCGGGCAATTATGCTAACTTCGCTGACAACAATCTCAGCCTTTGCTGCAAATTTGTTTAGTGATGTTGCCGCATTACGCTCGTTCGGTGTGGAAGCTGCACTAGGAATTCTTGCTGCTTTCCTACTAACTGGTTTGTGGGTGCCGTTAATTCGCCTAAGTGTTGACGAATGGATGGCAAAGCGGAACAAAAACATCAGTGAAAAACAAATGACTCATTTGGTTTCTGAGGATTATTTACGCCAGATTACCACGACTTGTGGCAGAGCTAAACCTGCACTAATTGTCGCCTTAATCGCTGCGCTAATCACTATTCCGGCGGCAGTTGGAATGGCTCAGTTAGAGGGAGACTT
>Ga0160423_10005106_pt1 | contig 10720 bp, 14 predicted proteins | sample CRUFie14St8metaG_FD_108191 | JGI IMG/M metagenome (GOLD analysis project Ga0160423, IMG submission 108191) | Marine microbial communities from the Costa Rica Dome - CRUD Field 142mm St8 metaG | ecosystem: Environmental > Aquatic > Marine > Oceanic > Photic zone | place: Costa Rica: the Eastern... | reverse complement strand
TGCTTGCACAGTTATAGCATCTCCTGCTTCTAAATTCAAGCCTTGAGGTGTGGCATTTACTTGTGTTTTAGCTGCTAGATCATTTCTAAAAAATTCATATTCTGTGCTTGAATCAGATGAGTCAACAAAATTCATGTTTACTAAAATAGCTGATGATGCATCATTGTTTGCACAATAAACACTTTTAACTATAGCTGTTGCATCACTAGGACATGTAAACACTGTAGTTTTACCTGTACCAGCTTGTTTATAACCTTGATTTTTATATCTTATTGTCATGATAAAAAATAATTAAAAGCTTCTTGTTCATTTTTTAAATCTTGTTGAAAAGAGAAATTTAATTCGTTTTTAATTGTATCGACTGCACGAAGAATCTGTCTTTGGTTTTCAACATCGTACTCTTGTTTAGGTTCAGGTATGTATGAAGTTATTCTAGCCATTACAGATCTAAAATACCACCTCTTCCTAAAGCTTGCAGTCGTGAAAATTCTTCAAGACTTAAAGGATTATTAAGTGGAGCATCCTCTAAATAATTATCATAATCGCTTAAAACAGTTCTGTCTGTTCCTATTAATGGTTGTTGATTAAGAGATAAATCTTGATTACCTGTATCTAAACTACCTATTCCTTCAAACGCAAGTTCAGCCTCATTACTAAAATCAAGATCCGGTCTTAAATCAGCTGCGGTATTTGGAGTAATACCCATTTGTAATCTTAAACCAGCAAGTCTTTCATCTAAATTTGTTTCATCTAATGATCTACCTTTATCTAAATATTTTTTCTGTATAGTATTTTGTAAGGTTTCAATTGTTTTAAGATTAATTCTGTTTTGTCTAGCTTGTTCATATTCAGCTTGAGTTTCATATCCAGTAAGTCTTTTTCTCATTTCTGGATTATTTAAAAAACTAAAAATACCACCAATAGCACCTAAGCCAGGATTCATAAGACCTAATAAAATATTTTGTGGATTTTTTTTGGCGTAATTTAATCCTGCTCCTAATGTTCTGCTAAAAAAATTGTTTCTAGGTGGACCTGGTGTATAACTAGGATTTGTTTTTTGTACGTTTCTAATAAATTCATCTCTTGAGTCTCTTCCTCTATCTCCACCTACAAAACTTGTTGTCCCTTTTGGTCCGCCACCTTTAACAGCACCTGTTTGAGTTTGTATTGCTGAGTATTGTTGTCGATCTTCACCTCCTGAAAAAGGACTAGATCTAGGAGCGGATGGTGCTGGAGCAGAAGGTTTATCATATTGTCTTCCAGATACGTTACCTTCATCAGATCCTATTCTAAAATTTTTTCTAGTTTTATATAAACCTTTATCTATCATTATCTTCTACCATCTGGTTGTGCATCTAATCTAAATGTGCCATATCTCCAAGTCTCACCTGTGCCGTCGTTTTCTATTTTTAATGCTACAAGTCTTCCTCTTGCACGGGTATCAACTTTATCAGTAGATGATGTAATTGTAAAGGGTCCTAGTGGTGAACTAGATGCTGTGTTGTTTGGATAATCATTTAGTAATAATGTGATTTTAGTATTACCTGTTTGTACAGCAAAATCAGGTATAAATCTTTTGACAGACATAAAGAACTCACCATCTCCTCTGTAATTAACTTGTCCTGTAGCCTGACCTAGAGCGCTTTTGCTTGATGTAATATCGTAGTCACCAGATTTAATAAACGCAGCTATAGCTGTTGTGCCCGATGAATTTACTTGATCAGTTCCTACTTCATGAGCATAGTAAATTGAAGCTCCAAATCTATTCGTAATACCTTGAATGTCAGGAAATACTGGTGTAGCGCTGTCATTGTACTCAGTTGCGTATGGCACATCAAATACACCTGTGTCTGCGTAAGTTGTTCTTGCTAGTGATCCCGTAGTCCAAACTTTTTCTGCATAATTATATGTAACCACTCTATCTATTTGATCTGATCCTGACTTTGGATAAAACCAATTTACTTCACTATAAAGTGTATTATGTTCTGCATAAATTACATCACTCGAATTAAAATTAATTCCTAAATTATCACCATCTGTATTGAATACAAAGTCCTCAACTAAACAAGGTAAAGATTTAACTGTACCATCAAATAAAAAGAATCCACCCTCTCCTGACATCCAAAATACAATACCATCAGAATAACTCAAAGCATGTTGACCAATTAATCCACAGTTTGTACCAACTTGTTTTACAGAAAAAGTAAATGGTGGACCAACAAATTGAATTACATATGCAGAGCTATCTGTTAAGACTAAGGTGTAGTCTTTACCAGATACAGCACCCACAATTTTATTTCCTTTGTCTAATCTAAAACTACCTGCAGTATTTACAGATGTAGGTGTGTATGTATTTAAATCTTCTTGATTTGAAAATCTTATAAACAATGGATCAACGGTTGTTGGATCTCCTATTGTTGTTTCAGTTCCAAAGTGAAACAAATGTCTGTCTCTATCAGATACTTGTGTTAATCTAGATGACGTTGGATTGTTAGTAGTTTGAAAATTTGTAGTTGTTGTTGACGCTCTGATTGCCCGTGCGTTTGATGCACCTGCATTCCACGTAAAAGTTTTATTTCCAAAAATAGTTGCAACCAATACTTCTCCAAAATTATCAAGACTCCAGTTTCCTGGATCTAGAGTTACATTGCTAACTGTTCTTTCTGTCCCCCAAGTTGATGCACTCCAAGTATCTGTGCCCCAACCATAACCTGAAGTCTGAGTTGTGGGTCCAACTTCAACATATGGATTAACTGTTGCTGATCCTCCTGCTGTAATTCCTGCTCCGGATTCTACTGACGCCATTGTAATTGTAAAACTATTTGTAGCAGCTGTCACAACCTCGTAAGGCGTGTCTGTAAAATCTGTTGCTGTATATCCTGTTCCTGATCCAGGTAAAGTTACAGACGTAAATGTAAAATATCGTCCAGCTGATAAACCATGTGAAGTTTTATTAACTGTAACAGTCGCTGATCCATTTGTAGTTGTAAATGTAAATCCAGTAATGGCTGTATCTAATGGTGAGATATCGTAAAAGTCATTTCCATAATATAAAAATAAACCTTGTGATGTTCCGATCGCTGCATATTTTTCACCTGCAATACTTGTCCAAGTATGTTGAGCACGTGCTGATCCAGGTAGAGTTTTTGATGCTGTGGTTAATTGACTCCAGCCACCTATTTTTTCAGGTAAACCATATCTAAATCTAACATTATCTCCATCGACCCATTGAGACTCGGCCCCAGAATCTGTTATCATCTTATTAAAACCAGGCTTGAAATTTAATTTTTGTAGCATATAAAGTGTTATATAATACTTATAAGCATAATGAAAGCTAGAAAATTTATATAAAATGAACTTTAGATTGTTTGAAATTATTGAAACACCTGCTTTTCAGTTCGTAAGAATCCATAAAAATGGAAACCTTAGTATTGTAAAATGCATAGAAGAAAAATACGGAAAAGAAAACATTACATACACAAATCATTTATCTAAGAAAACAAGATGGGCTGTAATAAGAGATCCGTACAAAAGATTTTTATCTGGTTTGCGATATGATTTATGGAGGCAAAAAGTTGATGTTAGAGATATTGATATAAAAAAAGTATTTATATCTAATGAAAATCACATAAGAAACGAATTGTTTAGAAACATAAATCATGGAGCGTCTCAAATTCCTTATTTTATTAACACACAAATAAGTCACTATATTAACATAGATGATTTAGATCTGTTTTTAAAAATGCATTTTGATAAAAGTTACAGAGAAAATAGTTTTCCTAAAACTAAAGAAAACTCAATATATTATGATATAGAAAAATATTTAGATAAAGATGAAATAATGAAATATTTACATTTTGATTATTATGTATATAATACAATTATGTCTTCTCCATTTTTATGGGAATGGCAACATGGAAAGATTTTTGAATGATTAATTTTATAGATAAAAATAATAAATTAAATGAAACTAAAAGTAGTTTAAATATTACTTATCCTAGAAATATAGAAATAATATTCGGACATTATCCTTATCCTGAAATAGTTCATAACTTTATTTTAGATATAAAAAATAATTTAAATCCTGACATGGAAAATTATACTAATGTTAAGGGAGGAATGACTAATTGGAATTATTTTTTAGGTAAAGAAAATTTTAATAATTTTATGGTTTATTTAATAAATAAACATCAAACAAAGCATCCAAATTTGTTTCAATATTTTTTACAAAGAAAAAGTATTCTTGAAGCTTGGGGTAACGAAATTAAACCTGGAGACAGTTTAAAATATCATATACACACTGCTTGGCATGGAATTTTATATTTAACAAAAGGTTGTGATTTACAACTTCCAGAATTAAATTTAAAAATAACTCCTGAACCAGGAGACTATTATATATTTCCACCTCAAATATTACATGGATTTGATAAGTATGAGGGAGAAGTAAATAGATACAGTTTAATATTTAATATGGATCAAAGCCAAAATCATTTTGATTTTGGTAAAAAAATAGAAAGCTTAAATAAAAAAAATGAATCGTAAATTTATAATCGTAGGAGGAGGAACTGCCGGCTATGTAACTGCCTTGATATTAAAAGAAAAATTTCAAGAAAATATAGATATAAAAATTATTAGATCTAAAGACATTGGCATAATTGGAGTAGGTGAAGGATCTACAGAACATTGGTCAGAGTTTTTATCGTTTGTAAAAATTGATAAAAATAAAATGATAAAAGAATGTGGAGCTACTTATAAGTTTGGAATAATGTTTGAAGGATGGGGAAGTAAAAATTATTTACATTCTTTAATTAAAGAATGGGATGTTACTGTAGGACAAGAACATATTTCTTTTTTAAGTTTAATTGCAAATAAAAAAAAATTAGCTCCTGATTTTCTTTATAAAAATATACTTCCAATTGATGTAGATTGTAAACAATTTCATTTTGATACTCATAAGTTAAATGTTTTTTTAGAAAAAACATGTGAAGAAAGAGGTATACAAATAATAGATGATATAATTAACAAGGTTAATATTACTAACAAAGGTATTACCTCTGTTGAAAGTAGTGAGAATAAATATAAAGCTGATTTTTTTATTGACTGCACAGGTTTTAAAAAACTACTTATAAGTAAGTTAGGAGCTAAATGGAAATCTTACAAAAAATATTTAAAAGTTAATTCTGCTATAACTTTTCAAACTCCTGATGAAAAAAATTACAATTGTTGGACTTTAGCTAAGGCAATGAAATTTGGTTGGAGATTTAAAATACCCGTTCAAGGAAGACATGGAAACGGATATATATTTTCTGATAAATATACAACTCCTGAAAAAGCAAAATTAGAAATTGAAAAAGAATTAGGTTATGAAATAAATATTGGTAAGCACATTAAGTTTGACCCAGGTTGTTTAGATAAAGTATGGATTAAAAATTGTGTTGCGATAGGTTTGTCTGCTAACTTTGTAGAACCATTGGAAGCAACATCAATTGGAACTTCAATACAACAATCTTTTTTATTAATGCATAATTTAAGTAATCCTGTTAGTTTAGTGAGAGATCAATATAATAATCAAATCAAAACTGTTATGGAAAATATAAGAGATTTTATTTACATTCACTACTTACGTTGTAACAATAAAAATTGGTTTTGGAAAAGTTATACAGAAGAAAATGCTCCTACAAGTCTTAAAAAAATGATGAATCTTTGGAGAAGAAGACTACCTATAGACGACGATATGAAAACCTCTGACTATAGTTTATTTTGGGCTTGTAATTTTATTCAAGTTTTAGATGGTCTTGGTTTTTATGAATATAATAATAGTATAAAAAAACAAAATAAATTACTGCCAATAAAAGTTAAAGATGATTTAAATAATCATTTTAAAAATATAAATAATAATTTAATATTTAAAACACACAAAGAAATTATAAATGGAACAAAGAACAGTTAATATAGATAATTTTATAGCTACCTATGACAATTACATTAGTCAAGAAGAGTGTAAAAAAGTCATTAAATTTTATGAAGATCAAAATAAATTTAACAATACTATAAACAGATTAGATTTTGAAAACTCTCCTATAACTGAAAAACAAGATCAGCAATACTTTGCAATACCAAATAATATAGATGTATGGTGGAGAGAATTAAAATCATTAATTATTAATTTTGACATGGCCTGGAGACATTATGATAAAAGTGTAGGAGCCCTAAAATCTTATGGAATAGATACGTTTCATTATACACAATTAAAAATTCAAAAAACTTTACCTACAGAAGGATATCATGTTTGGCATTTAGAACATCAAAAAGGTTTTGAAACTGAAGCTAGAGCTTTTGTTTATTCTATTTATTTAAATGATGTTGAAGAGGGTGGCGAAACAGAATTCTTACATTTTTCAAAAAGAGTAAAACCTAAAGCAGGTAGAATAGTTATTTGGCCTGCAGGGTTTCCCTATGTTCATCGAGGTAATCCACCTTTATCGGGAGAAAAATATATTATAACTTCTTGGATAATGTTGAAATAAATGAATAACGAAGATTTAATAATATCGTCTGAAACATTTAAACCGTGGTTATCTAAACCATTTATAGAGTGGTTAGACACAAAAGATTTATCTTCAAAAACAATAATTGAATTTGGAGCAGGCACATCTACAATTTATTTTAGTAAAAAATTTAAAAATGTTATCTCCTTTGAACATGACCAAAAATGGATAGATTTTGTTGATGAAAAAAAATTAAAAAATGTTTTTATGTTAAAACTTCAAGAAAATTTTTATATGTATGAAAACCACAAAAATTTTATAAAAAACAGTGACTACATATTGCTTGATAATAATCCTAACATTATTTCAAGAGGTTTTATAGCATCCATGTGTTGTGAGGCATGCCACACTAAAGCAAATATAATTTTAGATAATTCAGAAGAATATCAGCCTGCTTACACATATCTTAAAAGCATGTATGAGAATGTAAAAGATTTTATTGGAAAAAATTATATGAATGAATTAACAACCACAAGTTTATTCTACAATGATTAAAGTAGTAGACAATTTTTTAGATCAAGATAATTTTAATAAATTAAAAGATGTGGTTTTTAGATCTGATTTTTATTATGCACCGTTTGTATCTAGTAAAGATGCTACTGATGGTTACTATTTTGAACGTAATATTTTTTCTAAATGTAGAATTATGAGTCCTATTTTTTCTTTTATAGAACCTGTATTAGATAAATTAAATGTTAAAGCTTTGTGTAGAGCTAAAATTAATATGTATCCTAGAAATGATCGTTTAATTGAATTTGGTCAACATACTGATACAAATTTTAAATGTAATACATTTATACTTTCACTTAATACTTGTGATGGTTTTACTAGAATAGGAAAAGATAAAATAGTGTCATCAAAAGAAAATAGTGGTGTTTATTTGCCATCAAATATTTTTCACAACGGCACTAATTGCACTAATCAAAACGTAAGAGTTAATATAAATATTAATTATTTTTAAATTAATAAGACGAGTATGATTCAGGTCTAGGACCTAGTCTAGCTATTTTATCTGATTCACCATTTACATCTTCTTCAGGTCTATCATCAGCATCCCATCTAGTTTGAAGATCAGCTAAATGCGCTGCATCCCATCTGTCTATAAATTGACTTTGAAAATCTCCTAAGTTAGCATCGGCCCATGAAGCATGAGGAGTTGCATCTCTGTACTCTACAGTATCATTGTAATCTTCATTATCTGCAACATATTGAATTGCCCATATATTTGACCATTTAGAGTCATTCCAAAAAGTATCATCATTTATTTCATGACTAGTTCCGGCTGCATCTCCGCTTTGTTTAATAATCACTTTATCATCAAATACTACTGTCCATGTTGCGTTTGTTGCCATAATTTTTCTCCTACGTCTTTATAATATAAATAATTGTTAAATAAGGTTGAACAACTGAAGTTGCACTTCCTGTAAAGGTAGCACTCATATTGTGAGAATGACCTTGTCCAGAACCAGCTGCTAAAGTTCCCCCAGTATTTCCTAAAGAACCACCGCCATATCTTTGAAGCATAGCATGGTTTTGAGAACCTTGGTTTTGTCCTTGAACTTCGTGAGTGTGAGAAGCTAGTTGTGCTGTTGATAAAGTTGCGTTAGCTGTCGAACCACCAATGGTTCCTGAGGCCGCAACTGTATTTGCTCCACCTGTTGATGCTAAAGCCTTAGTTCCAGATTTACCCATTGCAACGTTATCTTGCAAATCAGGTAAGTTAAAAGTTGATGAACCATCTCCAGCTCCGTAAGTTGTACCTACGATTCCAAATAAGTCTGCATAAGTTGTTCTTGATACAGCTGCACCATTACATTCTAAAAAACCTGTTGGCACTGAAGAAGAAGACCACGGCACGATAGTTGCTGTAGGAATTCCCTCGATACCAGTAAGAGATGCTCCATTGAAATTGTATTTTGTAGCTTCGTAATTTGACATATTATTTCTCCGTGTAAGTCCATCCTGTTGTAGCATCACCTGAATATACTAATTCAAGTCCAGCACCTTGTGTGTTAACAACAAGATCAGACGCTGCATTAGCTATATTAGAGCTGTTTCTTCCAATAGTCAATGCGTTAGTATTAAAATCATAACCTTGGTCCACAAAAGACACCGTATCTCCTGTGGCTGGTGATGCAGGAAGCGTAATTGTAAATGCTCCACCATTTGTGTTTGCTAAAATTTGAGCTCCAGCTTGAATTGTTTCTGCTGCAGTTATAACTCTCCAATTTCTTTGTTCGGATAATTTTACAATGTTTGTACCATCAGAATATAATACATAATTGTTTCCTTCACATAAAAGAACACCCGTACCTGATGATGTTTTAAAAGTTAAAGTGTTTCCTGCATGGTCACATGCGTTTTGTACATTATAAACTTTTTCAACTGAGTCTGGAATAGAAACTGTTCTGTTAGCTGCTAAAGTTCCTGTTAATTTAATAACATCATTTTTACCATTTGATAAAGCACCATTAGTAAAAGTTAATGATCTGTTAGCGTTAGTTAAGTTAAAAGTTGTAAAACCACCGATTGCTTGTTCTAAAATTAATAAGTTTGTATTTGTAATTTGTCCCCAAGTTCCTGAGTTTTCACCAGTTGCTTGGACTGTTAATTTTAAATTAGCTGATGTTGAATTTGCCATAATTTAAATTCCTTATTGTCGTTAATTTACTAAAAAATTGAGTTCGTGTCAAACTCATTATGCAGCCCTCGTTGGTACTTCTTGCCAACCCGGTGGATCTAATGGAGCTGAACCGGTATTTACTTCATTCCAAATCAAAGGATTAACAGAATTAATTGCCATAGTCAACCCTATTCCTGTTAATTGTACAGTAGCCTCTCCTACAACACTTTCATCAGTTAATGTAGCTGTTATTGCTATTCCAGAAGGAGTTGCAATAGTATTTGGAGTAGCCACAACTGTTCCAACATTTACAGACATTGAAATGCCTGTTGGTATTACAAATTCCCATTCACCTGTAGCACCCCATTCAAACTGACCCCAGAAGTATCGTCCCCAACCTTCTAAATTATAAGCTTCAACGGTTCCTACAGAAGCTGTTGCACCAATTCCAGTTACCACTGCATCAGGTGCAGGATCTAGTGTTCCTAAGTTAGCTGTTATAGCTACACCTGTTGGTTCTATTTCAAAAGATATTTCTACTGACTCATCACCTTGTGATGCAGTCATTGCAATTCCAGTTACTGTAGGAGAAACATCTATCGATGTTGATTCATCACCAAGTGATGCAGACATTGCAATACCTGAAAGAATAACATCTCCTCGTTCTCCCCAAGCATTTTCACCCCAGGTTAATCTACCCCAACCAACATTAATTTCATTGACTACGGTTTCATCACCCAAAGTAGCTGTTATTGCAATACCTGTAGGATTTACAATTTGATTAGGAGCACCCCATGCTCTTGCTCCCCACGCATCTCTACCCCATCCAAGTTCTACAGTAGATGTTGATGTAACAGATTCTAAATTAAAAGACGCACTTATCCCGCTTGGAAGAACATCTGAATTTTCAAGTTCGTTCCAATTACCAGTGCCCCAAGTCCTTGTACCCCAGGTGTTTGCCATAGGAAGTTACCTCCTATGTACTACCCAGAAATTCTAAGAATTGCTGCTGCTGTTGTAAAAGCTGGAAACTGTATTGTAAAAGTTCCTGATGTAGCTGTTTTATCACTTCCAAAATCTAGAACCGCAACAGCTGCATTAGTAGTTGCAGATGAAGTGTTGTAGATTAAAGCTCCTCTAGCAGTCAACGTTACACCAGTGAATGATCTATCAGCAAAGTCAACTATCGCAACACCTTTACCAGTTCCTGAACCAATTGAAGTTCCGCCGTTAACTAATGCACCACCGCCTGCTGTGTACTGACCTGAGTTACTAACTTCGTTAGTTGCAGAGTAAGCAGTTGTAGTTGAGTTTAGAGTAGCTGAGGAAGTATAAAGAGCAATCTTAAACTTGTCTCCACCAGATGCCTTAAAATTGTGGTCACCTTCTAACAGTTGCTTTTTAAAAGCGTTTGCAAGTGCCTGTGTTATAGCCATAGTTTTTCTCCTTATTATTTTCCACCGACTCGAGGAACACCACTTTGATATTCATCTCGTCTTCTTCTTCCCATTTGTTCTACTGAGAAGCCTTCTACTGCTTGTTTATACTT
>Ga0160423_10005102_pt1 | contig 10730 bp, 6 predicted proteins | sample CRUFie14St8metaG_FD_108191 | JGI IMG/M metagenome (GOLD analysis project Ga0160423, IMG submission 108191) | Marine microbial communities from the Costa Rica Dome - CRUD Field 142mm St8 metaG | ecosystem: Environmental > Aquatic > Marine > Oceanic > Photic zone | place: Costa Rica: the Eastern... | reverse complement strand
TGAGAACATTTTTGTTGCTTCTATCAGAAGGTTTGAAGTTTCTCGCAACCATGTAGTCGGGAAATCCTTCATGTCTATCTCCTTCAACCTCTATCAAGTTTTTGAGATATTCCTCTCCAGTCCATTTTTCTTGTGCTTCTTTATTGTGATGTTCTGGAGACCAAACATGCACATTGTCTTCCCATCCAGCCATTTTGGGTATATTAACCCATCGATCCAGAATCGATAAGATTTCTGGATTTTTAATCGGTATATCTTTTAACATTATAAAATAAATCCATCCTTGTCTAACCCACAAGAGTAATGTCTCAATACAATACCACCTTCAGGTGTCGGTGTGATTGCTGGGTTCAATGCATTGTAGTAGTTCCATCTGAGATCATTCTCAAATATACCTACCTTTAAGTCTTTATATTTATCCTCTTTATTAACCAACCACCAGAGAGTAAATTGATCCCACGATCTTAGACTTTCATTGTATCCTTCAGGAAACCATTCACGATTCATCATCCTTCTAGTCAATTCCCACCAATCATGCATGAACTGACGCACGATTGGTTTTCTCATATCGTAAAGACAGACACCACCACAAAGGTCAAATATCTGTTTACCTTCCGGAGAATCAAATCTGCGTTCTGCATAAGTGTACTCACGGTCATCTGTGAGTGCAGAAAACATTACATCACTTTCGCCTAATTCATCAAAGACTAATGCGATGTCTTCATGTTCGCATTCCATATCAACATCGACATAAAACGTCAAGTCATAAGGAGACTTAGACATACCTTGAAGTTTTGCACGATAATGATTGTCGCACCAATAAACATTCTCAAACAGATCACGATGAAGTTCTTCAAACATCCATTCTTCGCAGAACAGAGTCATCTTTGCATCTGGATTATAATCTAGAATTGATTCTGCAAGATTGATTGCGTATCGATAAAAATTAATTTTACAAGACGCAACTAATACATAACCTTTAGTCGGTTCCATTCTCTTCTTCTTCTCTCTTCTTCATTTCTTCCATGACGATCATGATTGCGTAAAGATCGACTTCGACACGGTTTTTCGCACGACGAAGTTTAGACTTGAGTTGACGATTCTTTGAATTCTTGATATCATCAATCTCAAATGCTTCGAGTTTGTAGTTGAAGAGTTGTTCTAGTTTGCGTGCTTTCGCATGTTCGAGTTGCCTTTGTTTGTCTTCCTCAGCTTCTCTTTTCTTGCGAACATTTCTTTCGTTAGTATTTTCAGTAATTAATTCTTCGCCTAACTGATCAACAACTTCTACGAAGTCTGGGTTTTCTTTCCCATCATCATCTGTCTTGCGAAGTTTCATTACTTGACGGGTCACTCGACCTACGTCATCTTCCATTTCTAGAATACAGTTGAGCATTTGTTTCTCATCTGTTTCCCAGAAGGCATTATCCATCCATTTCCTATAACTCATTTCAGTCTCCTAATACAATTAATTTATATAGGTCATTATTATGATACACGAAGTGTACCGCTTTGTCAAGCACTTCTTACATATAATGTATATGTTTGAATTGTGCCCGATCCGGAATCAATAGTTGTTCCGACATAGTTACCCACGAAGTCACGGGCGTAGTTCCCGATAAAGTTACGTGTGTAGTTACCACCAAATACTCTACTATAGTTTCCTACGTAGTCACCCGCAAAATCACGAGTACTTGTTATGGTAGATGTTCTTGTGTAGTTAGAGTTTCGTGTTCTACTATATGTAGATTCTCTAGTACGAGAGAAATCTTGAGTAGAGTTTCTTGTATACTCTCCCACAAATTGACGTGCATAGTCACCGATAAAGTCTCTATTGGACGTACGTGTTGACGTACGGGTATACTCACCAACAAAGTCTCTGGTATAGTTACCAATAAAGTTACCTACATAATCTCCAACAAAAGTTCTAGCGAAGTTACCAATAAAGTCACGGGCATAGTTACCTATGAAGTTACCAGCAAATACATCTGTTGAGTTTCTTGTGTATTCACCAGCAAAGTCTCTAGAGTAGTTGCCGATAAAGTCACGATTACTTGTTCTAGTTGAAGTACGTGCATATGTTGATGTACGAGTTCTATTATATGTAGATACTCTAGTTCTACTATAAGCAGACACACGGGTACGTGTTGACGTACGAGTGTAGTTACCAATAAAGTCTCCAGCGTAATTACCTAAGAAGTTTCTTGTGTAATCACCTACGTAATCACCAGCAAAGTTTCTTGCATAATTACCAGTATAATTTCCAGCGAAGTCTCTTGCGTAGTTACCAGTAAAGTCACCAATGTAATTACCCGCAAAGTTTCTAGCATAGTTACCCAGATACTCACCGGCAAAATCTCTTGCGTAATTACCAGTAAAGTCGCCAACGTATGCGGATGTACGAGTACGAGTAAAGTCACCAGTATAATTAGTGATACGAGTTCTGCTGTATGCAGATACACGTGTACGTTGCGAATCACGAGTTGAGGTACGTGTGTAATTAGATACACGGGTACGAGTACTTGTTCTAGCGTAAGTAGAATTTCTATTACGTGTATAATCAGTTGCTCTTGTACGTGCATACGCAGAAACTCTAGTTCTGGTAGATGTACGAGCATAAGAAGATACACGGTTTCTTGTGTAATCAGTCGAACGTGTACGTGCGTATGTAGATACACGTGTACGAGTTGACGTACGAGTGTAAGCCGAATTTCTGTTTCGAGTCGATGTTCTGGTACTTGTACGAGCGTAGTCACCTACAAAGTTACCCGTAAATGTTGTGGCATAGTTACCCACATAGTACAAGGTACGAGTATAGTTACCAGTAAAGTCACCAGTATAATAAAGTGTTCTGGTGTAGTTACCAGTATAGTAAAGTGTTCTGGTGTAGTTACCAGTGAAGTTACCCGTATAATATAGAGTACGAGTATAGTTACCAGTGTAGTACAGAGTTCTTGTATAATTACCAGTAAAGTTACCAGCGAAGTTACCACCAAAGTTACCAGTGAAGTTACCCGTATAAGAAACGTTTCTTGAATAGTTTACTGTACGTGTGAAGAATCGTGCAAATACATCCGGTTCATACGGGTTACCACCAACGAACAATCTTAAATAACCAACTGTTCTGGAATAGTTTGCAGTTCCGGTACTTGTTCTAGTAGATGAACGAGTTGAGGTACGTGTACTTGTTCTAGTAGATGAACGAGTATATGTACCTGTACCTGTTGAAGTACGAGTATATGTACCTGTTGCACTACTTGTTCTTGTTGAAGTACGAGTGTAAGTACCAGTGCCACTTGAGGTTCTAGTATAATCACCAGTGGCAGTTGATGCACGAGTACTGTTTCGAGTATATGTGCCTGTTGCAGTACGAGTACGTGTAAAGTCACCGATATAGTCAGTTACACGAGTACGTGCATAGTTTCCTACAAAGTTACCGGCAAAGTTACCTACGAATGTACGGGCATAGTTACCAGTATAATTACCCGCAAAGTTTCTAGCATAGTTTCCTACAAAGTCACCGACATAATTTCCTACGAAGGTTCTGTTGTAGTTACCAACGTAATCGCCAGCAAAGTTTCTACTGTAATTTCCTACGAAGTTACCAACGTAATTACCTAAGAAGTTTCTAGCATAGTTACCGATATAATCACCAGCAAAGTTTCTAGTATAATCACCAGTGAAGTTACCAGTGTAATTACCTAAGAAGTTTCGAGAATAGTTTCCTACGAAGTCTCCTGTAAAGTTAGTTGCGTAGTTACCTACAAAGTTTCTAGAAAAACTCTGTGTACTATTTCTAGTGTATGTTGATGTACGAGTTCTGTTATAGTTTTGACTATAAGCAGATACACGAGTACGAGTAAAGTCTGCTGTACTATTTCTAGTGTATGCAGAAGTACGAGTACGAGTTGACGTACGAGTATATGTAGAAACTCTAGTTCTGGTAGAAGTACGAGTGTAATTAGAAACTCTAGTTCTTTGAGAATCTCTAGTACTATTTCTAGTGTAATTGCCTACGTAGTTTCCAGCAAAGTCTCTCGAATAGTTACCTACGAAATTCCTTGAGTAGTTTCCTATAAAATCTCTAGAGTAGTTGCCTACAAAGTCACCAGCGTAAGCGGATACTCTGGTTCTATTGTAAGTAGAAGTACGAGTTCTACTGTAGTTACCAATAAAGTCCCCAGTAAAGTTTGTGACACGATCTCTTGTATATGTTGAGTTACGTGTTGTTGTATAAGTCGATACCCTATCACGAGTAAAGTTTGTCTGTCTGTCTCTTGAATATGTTGAGACACGAGTTCTAGTGTAATCGCCTACGTAGTTTCCAGCATATGAAGATGTGCGAGTTCTAGTGTAAGTGGATTCTCTAGTACGTGAATAGTTTCCTACGAAGTCACCAATATAGTTACCGATAAAGTCACGAGCATAGTTTCCTACAAAGTCACGTGTGTAATCTCCAGTATAGTTACCAGCATAGTTAGATGTTCTGGTTCTGGTACTTGTACGTGCATACGTAGATACTCTATCTTGAGTATAATTAGATGAACGGGTTCTACTGTAAGTCGAGTTACGGTTTCTTGTGTATGACGTTTCGGTTGTGTTTTTCTTTGTGTCTGTTGCAGTACCTACAGCAGTCCATGTACCCGTAGCTGTTGGGGCACCCTGAGTTGCAGATCGCAATTGATACGATCCGATTTCACCGGCAGTCGCACGAAGGTTACGGACAAATGTTCCGACTGTATCTGCCATATCGGAATCTGTCATTTCTTGTATGTCACCGTCACTACGTAGACCAACGGGTCTGACTGTAGTAGGTGCAGTCATGTCAGTTCTTTTGTAAATGTTGTAAGGTACTGTTGTCCCGTCTGTTTGGGTATCAGAGAAAGCACCAGAAATATGGATCGCATAATCACCGCCGGGCGATGATGATCCTAATTTGTATAAGCCGGGGTATGAAGATGTGGCGATACGACTATTGATTCGTCGTGCCAATACATTCATATCTGAATCTGGAAACTCGTATAAACTTGGTTCGCTTGAATTATTTTCTGCATATCCAACAGGTCTTAGTCCGCCACCTATTGCCGCCGTTCCGTCCTTTTGGTATAATGTCGTTGTAGTACTTCCAGAAGTAATTGCAGATGCTGGGTGAGTACCCACTGCTTCATTATAGAAGGTATCTACGAAAGAACCAATAGAAGTGTTACCTGTAGAAGTAAGAGTAATGCCACCGACCCCTGAGTCAGCCGCAAGATTATTTTTACCAATAACGTACGCAAGGTAGTTCTCTTCAGTAGAGGTCATCTGCTGAAGATCGCCGTTGGTTCCTTCTAATTTTAATGGTACGTTTGAGGACATTTAGTATCTCACAATTTTATAATCTTCTTCTATTTATGCATATCGTACGTACAAGGTATAAGATTCTATTGTTTCTGTACCCGATCCGATAGTTGTACCAGTATAGTTTCCGACAAAATTTCTGGAATAATTGCCGATAAAGTTTCTGGTATAGTTACCTAAAAAGTTACCAGCATAGCTTGAAACACGGGTACGTGTTGATGTTCTTGTATAATTAGAGTTTCTAGTTCTATTATATACGGATACTCTAACACGAGTAAACGCTTGAGTACTGTCTCTTGTGTAATCTCCTATAAAGTTTCTAGTGTAATCACCAGCAAAGTCTCTGGTAGATGTACGGGTTGATGTTCTTGTATATGTAGAAGTACGATCTCTTGTGTATGCAGAAGCTCTGTTTCTAGTGTATGTTGAATTACGAGTTCTAGTATAGTTTCTAGAATAGTTCGACGTACGAGTTCTAGTAAAGTTTCTAGAATAGTTACCAGTAAAGGTTGAGGAGAAGTCTCGTGTATAATCTCCTATAAAGTTACCTACATACTCTTCTGCTCCGAGTACAGCAGCATAGTTAGATGTTCTGGTTCTAGTAAAGTTACCTGTGTAAGCAGAACTACGACTACGAGTGAAAAGAGTATCTCTTTCACGAGAATAAGCAGAAGTACGAGTACGAGTTGACGTACGAGTATATACAGATGTACGAGTTCTAGTGTATGCACGTGTCGATGTTCTTGTTGATGGTGTTAAATAGTTACCTAAGAAGTTACCTGTATAGGTTCGTATTCCAACGAAGTAAAAAGTTCTAAAGTAAGGGCCACCACCTAAAGGGAATCCTTCAGAGTCAGTACCGGCGTTAGGATCATGATATCCCAGCATACGCATAAACGCACCTGTGCGTTGATAGTCATTTACACGAGTACGAGTTGAATCTGGACTACCACCGAAAAATCTCGAAAAGTTAACATTATCTCTTGTGTAGTTACCAGTATAGAATTCTAATGGGTATCCATCACCATCTGTCGGGCCGCCTACATTACGGGTGAAATCTCCTGTACCTGTAAAGTTTCTTGCAAAACCTATATTAGCAAAGTTACCGGCAAAGTTTCTACTATAGTTTCCGGCAAAAGTTCTGGTGAAATCGTCACTTAAGAAGTTACCGGCGAAGCTTCTACTATAGTTACCTACAAAATCTCCTTTGTAATTACCAGTAAAGTTTCGAGTAGAATCTGTAGTATAGTTACCAATGAAATCTCTAGTATAATCACCAACGAATTGTGCTGTGCTAGTTCTAGTATAGTTTGATGTTCTAGTGCTTACTCTACTACGAGTAAACGCACGTGCATAGTTTCCAGCAAAGTCTCTAGTAAAGTTTCTACTATAGTTACCAGTGAAGTCTCTTGCATAATTACCAGTAAACTCTCTTGTGTAGTTACCTACAAAATCTCTACTGTAGTTACCTACGAAGTCACCAGCATATTGAGATACACGAGTACGAGTGTAGTTTGAAGTACGAGTTCTTTGGTAGTTACCAATAAAGTTTCCAGTGTAGTTACCAGTAAACTCTCTGGTATAGTTACCAGCAAAGTTACGAGTATAATCTCCTACGTAGTTACCAGCAAAGTTACGGCTACTTGTTCTGGTTGATGTTCTGGTATAAGCTGAATTACGGGTTCTACTGTAAGTCGAGTTACGAGTTCTAGTATAAGAAGTTTCTGTGGTACTCCTTTTCGTATTAGTTGCAGTACCAACTGCTCTCCATGATCCAGTTGCAGGCGCACCCTGAGAACTTGATCTCAAAGCATAAGAACCTACTCCACCAGATATGGCACGTCTAGTTTTTGCACGTTGACCCAACGAGACTTTTTGTTGTCTTTGAGTCATAGGACGGATACCTTGGAAATCTCCAGAGTCTCCGTTTGTTCTTCTTATGGAAGCAAGAAAAGTTGTGTTACCGTCACTGTCTTGTATGTTTGTTGGTGCAGCCTGTGTCTCTCTACGGTAGATATTATAGACAGCAGCGTCTGATTGATCACCATTTGCATCTGTAATGGTGTCACTAAAAATGTCTGAACGGAACAATGCGTAGTTTCCATCTGGTGCAGATGTTCCTAATTTAAATTGACCCAGATAATCTGATTGTGCAATCCGACCATTTAAACGATCCACAAGGACGTTCATGTCGGAGTCTGCCATTTCATAGATACCTTCTCCACCTAGATTGGTTGATCCATCTGTAGGGGGATTGAAGTATCCAATAGGTTTGCGGAAGTCAGAGTCAGTTTCGTCTGCTGTTCCTGCTACCTGATAAACTGTTGTTGTTGTCGATCCAGAAGTGATCGCAGAAGCGGGGTGTGTACCGATTGCCTCATTGAAGAAAGTATCGATATACGAACCAATAGAAGTATTGCCCGAAGCAACGTGAGTGATATTACCTACATCACTGTCGTTTTCGATCAGGTGTGATCCTACCAGATAGGCAAGATAATTTTCTTCTGTACTGCTTAGTCTCTTTAGGTCACCTTGATCAGGACTTTGGAGTTTAAGCGGTTTTGATTTCGCAATTGGCATCCCACTGTCCTTCTATCAAGTATTCAATAACGTGCCACTCTCGTCATATATATCAACAACTCTACTTGCCATATGATTTAGTGCGTTGACAATACTTGACGTTGCACCCGCACTGTCAAAGAAGGCTGCGAGGTTTGCTAGTGATCCTATTCTACTATCCAATGTTCCAGCACTATCTTGAAGGTCTTGTACGTCTCCAGCAAGTACATTAAGAGCAATTACTAAATTGTCCTTGTCATTTGTACCTGAGAAGGTAGTTCCGTCAAGAGCAGATAGTGTACCTATCGCACTGTCAAGATCGTTGATTGCTGATCTATTAGATGTTGTTGCAACCCAACTGTAAGGGTTATCTACGTTCCACTCTACTGAAACACCAATACGTGCCTCGTTAGAATCCATCTCAGATTCTAGGGTAGCTACTCTTCCTTTAGTTGTCTGTAGTGAAGATACGGCAGAATCAAGTTCATCATGAACTTCGTTAATTGCACCACCCAAGTGACCGGATGATGTGTTGAGTGATGTCCCTTGAAGGACATTTCCTGTGATAGTAACATTTGAACTACTATCAATATCGATTGCTTTGGTTCCACCACTATAAATGTCTAGTAGTTTTGAACCAGCAGGGTTTCTTAACGATCCGTAAGTGATACCATTATCTTTTAGATATACAATACCAGTACCAGCGTCAAGACTAATACCACTAGAAACATCAAGTGTCAGTGCACCTGTTCTGTTAATAGTGTTTCCACCCATAGTAAGATTACCACCAGTAGTTACCGTACCAGCAGTTTCTACGTTTGCACCTGAGAATGTCATTGCGGTAGTTGTACCAGACTTGACAATCAGGTTACCGGATGTGTTGGTAAGCGAACCGTATGTGGTTCCACCGTCTTTAAGGAATACGTCTCCACCATCTGCATCAAGAACAATGTCATCATGAGCATCAAGTGTTAGATCGGCACCGGCAGCACCAGTTGCGACTGATAAACCATTACTGATAGAGAGATGACCAAATGTGGTTCCCCCATCTTTCAGGTAGATATCACCAACATCTGCATCTAATACAATTGCAGTTCCAGCATCTATTGTTAATGCATCTGGTACTGATACTGTACCATCGTTGGCAAATTGATACTCTGTAGTACCACCGTCTTTGAAGAACACATCTCCGCCATCGGCATCTAATGTGATGTCTCCGCTTACGTCAACAATTAAGTCGCCAGTTCTAGATATTGTACCGTTAGTGTTGAATCTATAATCTTCTACACCACCGTCCTGAATGATAACGTTACCGCCATCTGCATCCAAGACAACATCTCCACCCGCATCTACTTTATAGTTGCGTACAGTGTTTACTGTTGCTGAGTCAGCGTTTAATGTGTAGTCACTATCTACTGTGACTGTCTGGTTACCATTGATGTTTGCAATGTGGTCTCCACCAACTGAGTCGGTGAGGTTACCAGAGTGTTGAACTGTTGTTGTCGCACCAAGAGTGTAAGTTACTCTTGTTGAACCCGCATCTTTAAAGGTGATGTTATCACCAGCTGCGTCGAGTACTATATCACCAGAAATGTCTAGTGTCAAGTCTCCTGTGCGAGAAACTGTACCGTCTGTGGCAAAGTTATAGTCGGTAGTACCACCGTCTTTAAATGTAACGTTACCACCATCTGCGTCGAGAATGACATCCCCGCCTGCGTCCACGGTGTAAGTAGAAGGTGCGTCGATTTCATATGTGGCATCGTCGTTCAGGTTATGAGTTACTTCATCTCCACCCGCACCGTTCTTAAATCTGATTTGGTTACCGTCTGCGTCAAGAGTAATGTCTCCGCCAGCATCGATCTCAAAGTTACCACCAGCAGAATCACCAGTTGTAATCTGACCCGCAACGGTCATGTCAAGAACAGTTGTTGTTCCTAAAGTAAGTTTTGCGTATTGGTCTGAGTCCTTTTTAAAGGTAACATCACCACCGTCTACGTTAATCTCAAGATCAGCACCACCGTCAAATACGAAGTTAGGTGCACTATTGATTTTCTTTGTTGATGCATCAAAGACCGCTTCGATCTCATTGATCGCATCTTTAATTGTGTTTGCTTCTACGTTTAGAGAGTCTGAGTCACCACCGATAAATGCATCGATAGCATTGATTGCGCCTGTCATACCACTGTCACGGACAGTGTTGATTGCGTAGGAGACGTAATTCAGATCATTCTTTACATCACCACCGCCAGCACCATGAAGGTCTGAGTCGAGTTCGTTTAACGCACTGACTACGTCTGAAGAGTCAGACCTTTGACCAGCACGTGTTGTGGTTGTAAGTAAATCTGGATCGCCAACATTTACAGAGATCGTGTTAACGTTATCTCTGAATATTTTAAACGAATCTGTCAGTAATGTTATTGGACGTGCCATTTATAATTTCTCTACTATTTGCGAAAGTAACCCTTTTATTTCCGACATCTCTTTCTTAAGAGAGTCAACCTCATTCTCTAACGTTTCTTTCTTTGCCTGTTCTTCTTTCCACAGACGTTTTCTCTCACGGGCCGCTTGAATCTCATCTTTATTTATATTAAGAATCGCCCCATGTTCCCCGTTACGGACAAAATCTGTCTGTCCTTCTATCTTTCTTAAATCCATTATACCGCCAATGCAATTGCTCTAAGATCACGGAAGACCGGAACCTTCGCACTGTTAGTAGAATGCATAACAATCTTTAACTGGAACTTTCTAAAGTCACCCAAGTCAGCACCATTCAAGTTCTGAGTATCTCCGAATCCACCAATGGTATATCGGTATTCACGGAAGATAGTCTT
>Ga0160423_10005101_pt1 | contig 10730 bp, 14 predicted proteins | sample CRUFie14St8metaG_FD_108191 | JGI IMG/M metagenome (GOLD analysis project Ga0160423, IMG submission 108191) | Marine microbial communities from the Costa Rica Dome - CRUD Field 142mm St8 metaG | ecosystem: Environmental > Aquatic > Marine > Oceanic > Photic zone | place: Costa Rica: the Eastern... | reverse complement strand
GAATCCAAAATTATGAGTTCTTGCTTTTAATCTATACTTATTGTGATGAAATGGTATATTTAATGGATTACAGTGCATTCCTGTTGTTGGAAGAATACCATAATGATTCATGTCCAAAAACATAGTGCACATTCGTTTTCTTGGGTTTTGTTTACTATAGAAATCCAAGATATTTTTATAATTTTTTGAATTAATTATGTTTTTTGGGAACGTAATTTCAACTACTGGATCATTCCATTGTGGAACGCAATGATTAAAACCTTTCCATATTTCCCATTGCTCAGTTGTTGCAGCTGGCAAACCAGAATCAATAAATTCATCTAAAGCAAGAAGCAATTGATCTTCTCTAAAGACATGATCAACTTCAATCATCATAAGTATGTCACATTCATCATAATCAACCAATATATGCTCATTATACATTTTAGTAAATGAGTTTGTATTTTCATAAAAATGATGGTTTATAAGAACAATTTTTTTTGAATCAATAGACTTTACTATTTCAACTGAATTATCAAATTTTTTAGGAAATTTGATATATTCTTCTTTGTATAAAACCTTTTTAACAGAATGAAAAGGTTTATCGCTCCAAAATATAAATACATTATCTACATAGTCTAGTATAGATTCTATTGATTCTTTTATAAAGTCCTCACCATAGAGAAGTCTGTATATTGCATATATTTTTTTATCTTTATACATAAAAACCTTTTTGTTTATAAGTTTTTTAAGGATTTATTTTTTATACCCCTTCAGAATTAAATAATCACATTGGGGAAACCCTTTTTTAAGACCTGTAACTATCTTTGATGACGAGAATTGCTTTATTATAGCTGAAACATTATCTGTTTCTGAACGTTTATTGGCTAGTTTAAAGTGTTTTGAATCAAATAAACAAAATATAAGAATCGTATCTTCGTTAATTACCTTACTTAATTTATCAAACCAAGAGGAGATGCGAAAATGAAAACCAACAGAGTACATGGAAATTATTAAATCCATCTTAGGTAGATCTGAAAAAGGATCTTCATCTCCAAGATTTATTATATTGTAAGAATCAACGTTGTTTGTTTTCACAAAGTCTTCTGTCATATCTATAGAATTATAGTCTCCAACCTTTCCATCCTTGCACAAGAAAGATCCACCATGTTTGTCTGCTGTAAAGTCTGAATCACAAAAAAACATTTTAGGCTCTTTTTTTAGCATGTGGTAGATGTTTATACCAGCTCTACCTAATCCACACCCTAAGTCCATGACCGTATTTATATCTCCTTCAATGTAGTCCTTAATTATAGAGTATTCTGAATCAGACAATCTACTATAATAAGCAAGATCACCTTTTGCTATGCTCTCTATTTGCCAAATTTGTTCTTTCATATATCTAACGTGTTTTTCGCTAAATTTATATTCGTACATAGTCGTATTCCTAAGATTTGTTTTTGTGGTAAAAATCTGTTTTTCTACAGCCAATAAATTTACTAAGAAGTTCAGATATTTCTTTGTTGTTCATGCTTGTTATATTTAGATATAAAAAATTATCTTTGTCTTTAAAAAATGATAAAACATTTTCTCTATGACGAATAAACCTATTCATAAATAATCTTCTATTATATAAGTAAGATCCAAAATTAGTGAGCATAAAAAAAGATAACCATCCCTTTTTTGACTTCTCTACTCTTTGAAAATAAACATCTCCTTGATGAATAAAGCAGTCAGAGAACCATCTTTCACAACTATCAAGCCAGTCATCTATATCTCTGTCTGTGAAAATAAATTTTGAATTTGGATACTCATAGAAAAACTCTTGGTAGTACGCACATGCTATTAGATCAGAAACACCATCAGCATCATCTATTACAGGAATCTTAAATTTCGATCTCATTATGTTATTTTTTATACTTTCTGAGTATAAAAATTTTTTTATTCTATAGTTTGAATTGTGATTTATAAACGAAGTTAAAGAAGTTGTTCCTGTTCTTGGCAATCCAATGCAAAATATTTTCGGACTTGAAGTCATTTTATTGTGTTTCCAATTTTTATATGCTTATACTTTCCTATATGATTTAGTGGCATCCTCCAAACGTTTAGCACTACAGATCCATCTGGGAATTTATAGTCTTGAAAACAATCATGATTCGTCCCTAAAAAGTAAACTGCTTTTTGCTCTAATGGGGCAGGTTCAATATCTATAAACGGATCATACATTTTATAGATCTCTACACCCTTTTCTTCTAGTATGTTTTTAAGAAGAATAGATGGACTTCCAACTGTAAGGTTTGTTTCCTTCTTAAAGCATTTGCCCAAAATTACAATAGGAAGACCTGTTTCTTCTGCATGTTTAATTGTAAGTTCTGCAAGCCACTCAGTTTGTTCTTCACGACAAATCATAAGATTTTCATACCAATCATATGACATGTCTATCTTTTTTGCTAACCAAGATAGGGCAATATTGTCTCTAGGGTGACAACCACCGCCATCACCCATTCCACCAAGAAGATATTTAGTAGATATTATTCTTTCATCAGCCATAAATAGTGCTTTCATAATATTATCACAGTTCATATTATTTAGTTTGTGACAAACCTCCATTACAGTGTTGGCAAGACATATCTTCATTGTAATAAAGGTATTATATGTAACCTTAATCATTTCAGCTTCTTCAATTGTGCATTTGTATACTGGCTTATTGTGTATTGTAGCATACAACTCTTTTGTTCTTTGGTAGGCGTGTTCACTATCAGCTCCAAACAAAACAAACTCTGGATTAACAAAGTCATTAATTGTTGTTCCCATTGCGATAAAAAATGGGTTGTAACAAAGCTGAACATGTTTATTTAACAGTGGCTTAATTTCTCTTTCTATTGTACCTGGTAATACAGTTGAGATGATTACAACAATTTTATTCTCTCCTTGCTTTTCAATCTCCTTTGCAAGGCTTGAAATTCCAGATTTTAGCCATGAATAATCGAAATCGACCCTGTCGTCTGGGATTCGTGTTATTCCTTCATATTTTGGATTGTGGGGCGTTTGTATAGGAACAAAAATTATCTCTGATCTTTTCACAACCTCTTCAACATCGCAGAAATCAACATTATGATCTAAAAGATACTCGTCAGCTTTTATCTCTTTGTAAGGTAAGACTTTTGTCTCTAAAATATCCTTAACTTTAGGATCAATATCATATCCACATACATTATGACCAGCTTTTTCAATAGCCAAAGCGCATGGCAAGCCCAATTTGCCTAAACCGATAAATCCAATGTTCATTTTTACTCCTTTATTTGTAATTATCTATAAAATTTTGTAACTTATTTACCCAATCTTGTCTAAGGCTTTTCATTTTTTCACTGCTATAAAGATCATTAACTTTATCTTTGATGTGTCTTTTAAGTCTTTCTTTATGAGTTTTATCAAAAAAATGTTTACCAGCAACGGGATGTAAATGTTCTGTCATGATTTTAACTTTGTAAATTCTATTTATCTTTTTTGAAACATCATTTAACCATGTATCATTATAGTCTGATGAAAAATATGGGGGTACAAAATATCCGATTGTATCAGTCCAATTACGATGAATAAAACCATGAGTTCCAAAAAATCTTGTTCCATTGTCTAATGTTTCAGTAAAACCATCATCTCCAAAAATGAAAGCTATTTTATCCGATATTTCATTAAATTTATTTAAAACGATTTCATCCCAATCTAAGGTTCTAAACCTTATATCATCTCCAGCATGAAAAAATATGTTAGCGGTGGATTTTTCCCAACATTTATTCCACATTTCACTAAGTACAATTCGATCTCCTATTATTCTTTTTATTTGAATATCTGAATCAAACTTTTCCTCAAAATCCTCTTGTAAAAATTCTAAATTTTGTTCAAAAAATATATTACTTTTTTTATCATCAATATCAGTGTAAAAAATAAACTCTAAATCTTTTGGATATTTAGCTGTTGTAATTGCCGATACAATAAATTCGTATATAAAATCAGGTCTGTTTCTTGTTGGGCATAATAAAGAAATTTTCATTTATTTTTTTCCTTCAAATAATTAATTATTTTAATAGCGTCCATTCTTCTTAAATAATCATTTTCCTTTGAATAGTATTGATTTTCATAAGTTTTTTCTTGGAAAACTTCATCATTATTGTTTCCAGTCTGATCGAATCTATCATGAAAAATCAATATCTCTTCTTCTTTCTCTTCAATAGATGAAAAATTTGCTTTGACCAAAGTGCAAACATCTTGAATCCAAGTGTCGCAACAAGAATTTAATGAAAAATGACCAGTTATTTCAAACCATTTTTTTGGTATTACTGGAAAAGGAAATCCGCCACATTTAGTCATTGTTGTGCTAGGGTTTATAGCAACAAATTTTCCACTATATGAAGATATGATTTGATCCCAACTATCAGTTTTCATTAAACAATCATCATTCCACAAAAACAGCCATTGAGAATTAGAAAGTTTACATAAATTATTAACATAAACATGGAATCCTCTATAATATTGTCTTTTTAATGAAACTATCTTAATGTTTTCATAATTTTTGAAGTATTCTGATATTTTTGATGTTGTTTCATAATCATCTAAATCAGTAGCCATAAGAATTTCTACATCGCTAAATTCATAGGCTGTATCAATTAAAGATAAAATACTTTTTTTAACAAGATCAAATCTTTTTCTAGTTGGAAATATTACGGAAACTTTACTCATTTAATCACCTTTAATAAGTCTTATTGAATCAGAATCAAAGTGCTCTGTGGAGAATTCAAACAAATCAGTATCCTCTAAAGCAATAATTCTGTGTCTCAGCCCAACCGGAATATGGAAGGACTGTCCTTTATTTAAAATCTGAAAACTACTATCTTTTATTGAGTCATTAAAAGACCAAAGTATTTTTACAGAACCAGTATATACAAACATGGTTTCATCTTTAATCGCATGGTAATGCCAAGAAGTATGCTTTCCTTTGTTTATCCTAAGTAATTTTCCACAGTAAGCTGGCTTATTGGCTATCCATAATTCATAGCCCCAACCCTTTTCAACTCTTTTGATGAATCCTGTTGTAATTACTTTATCGGTTATCTCCTGATCCACCAATCTTTCCTCTCTGTTTTCTAGATTTTAATTTTTCAATATTTTTTTCTGCTACTTCATTTAATGGTATTCCTAATTCATGCGATAAAGAAGCCAGATACCATAAAACATCGCCAAGTTCTTTTTTAATTTCTTCTTTTTTAAACTTTATCTCTTTTATATCAGAATATCTACCATCACGAATGACTTTTTTTAATTTTTCAGCAACTTCTCCTGTTTCTCCGCACAAGCCAAGAACCAAATAAGATAAACCATTTATTCCCTCTGGATAGATAGCTGTTGTTTGGGCTGTTTTTTGATACTCATTAAAATTCATTTTTCCTCACATTATATTATTTTTGTTTAATTGATTAAAATTGACATATATAATTACATATAATTATATATATAATTAATATGTTAAAATTGATGACATATTTTTTCATATTAAAATTTAATTTAACCTTTAGTTTAATTGGGCTGTGCAGTCCAACATTTTAATGATTTTATGTTTAAAACCCTGATAAAAATTGGTGGAGTTATGGAAATAGTTATTGGCGTGATTTGTTTTATAATTGGCGGTGGAGCAGGTTTTGGAATTTCTAAATTAACAGAAAATAAAGAACCTGTAGTTATAGAAAAGATTGTAACAGAATCTAAAGTTGGTGAGAAATTGGCTGACATTGATTTAGTCAAAATTCCATGTGCAGAGGACTTCATTGAAAAGAACGGTGATCTTCTTTGTCGTGAATTATTTTGCCGTATGCAACAAAGAGGTATAGATTCAAAAACATCACAAGTAGACTGCTCTGGAATTTCAAATATGAATAATAGTCTTAAATTTATAGATGTTGTTAACAAAAACTGTTCAATAGCCCAAGAATCTACTGATGATTACAATAAATGTTTTGATAGATTCAACAGAATCTTAACAACCGGAAAAAGTGGACAATAATGTTTTCCAATTGGGCAAATACAAGCGACTGGAAAGTAATAGATGATCCGACAGGTGTTTTAAACGGAAAAGTTTTATCTGCAACTTCAAGCACATCAGCTAGAGTTTCAGAAATCCTTTTACAAAACATAGGAACATCTACGGCTTTCGACATAAAGCACTATAGTATAATTTGCAATTATGCTTTTCAGCAAGATTGGCAATTCTCAAGCGGTAGTCTTGAAATAATGTCAAGAGTTTCTTATGTTGGAAGTGATGTTACTAATTGCTATTTTTCAAGAATAGATGTTGCTAAAAATACTATTAGTATTGGAAGTATTAAAAATGGGACAGAAAAGATTCTTGTTTCATCATCGTTAGAGTCTAATTTTGTATCTAAAGTATTTAAACATAAAATAGAGTTTAGAACTTTTGGAACAACTTCTGTAACTTTAGAATTGTATATAGACGATGTTCAAATACTATCTTCTTCTGATAATTCTGCAACGGTTATATCAAGCGGATTTCCGGCAATCAGCGTAAAAAGTGGAACTATATTTATTGATACATTTTTTATTCAAAGGTACACAATAGATGGTGGAAAGCCAACAGATTGGACACCTTCAAATTTAACATCAACAAAAGCATTATGGTTAAAAGCTGATACTGGTGTAACAATCACTGGGTCAAATGAAGTTTCAGGATGGGCAGATCAATCAGGAAACTCAAATAACGCATCAGCTGCATCAGCAGTTACAAGACCAACTCAATTAGCAAGCACTGATGTCGCTTCTCTAAACAATAGAAGTGTTATAGATTTTGATGGAACTCAAATGTTGGACATAGCACATTCAGCATCACTAAATATGAATTCATCTGGTATATCAATTTTTGTTATTATCAATTCATCTGATCTTGGAAGCATTGGTCGTGGAACTATCTTTCAAAAAGCCGACACTCTTGGTGTTCAAACGTATGCTTTTAAAACAATTCAACCATCAACCCCACTTCAAACAAATACTTTAGAGTTTTCTGGAACGTCTCAAGTTTCCAGTACAGCAAATTGTTTTGAGTTGTCAAATTATCAGATTATAAGTTTAGTATCAAACAGATCCGCAGCAACGCCTACAAGCCCAGTTACAAGATATGGCTTTTGGGTCAACGGAACAACGCAATCATCTGTGGCTATTGGTCCTGATTCTGACGTTTCTTCTGGCGTTTTAAGGATTGGTGCTACATCTGCCTCGACACAATTTTTAAAGGCAAAAATTGCCGAAATTCTGATAATCTCTGGAGAGGTAACAATATCAGATAGACAACTAATAGAAGGCTATTTGGCTCACCGACATGCGTTACAGGCGAATCTATCTTCATCACATCCATATAGGTATGAATCACCACAAGTAGGTGATTGATAAAGTTACTTCTCGGAAACAGAAAAGGAGAATTTTAAATGGCAAAAAGCAATTGGAAAGCAACATCTGGATGGTCTTCAGTTACAGATCCAACAGGTGTATTAGATGGAAAAGTATTAATCGCCAATGCTGGCGTTAATTCAACTATAGAAGATTACTTAAATCAAATACCAGGAACCTCTACTTCATTTTCAGAGAACCATTATTCTGTAATAATAAATTATGCTTTTTCTAAATCGAACACTATTCATTCAATGTCAAATGGTAAGTTTGGATTAATTGCAAGGGCGGGCAATTTTCAAGACGGTAATGTTTTAGCGCAAGACTGTTATTTTGCAGTAGCAGATTTAGAAAATGGTATAATATCTATAAATAGACGAAATGGAGGAACCGAAACAGAACTAATTGCTGCTGATATTCCGAATGACTGCATAACAAAAGGAGTTAAGCATGTTATGGAATTTAAAGTTTATGGAACAACATCTGTTACCCTACAAATTTACATAGACAATACTTTGTTTATTTCTTTTGGAGACACTTCAAGCGATCTTTTATCCTCTGGACTTGGTGGAATAACAGTTACTTCTGGAACAGTTTTTATTGATAATTTTACAATCGTAAAATACACAAGCACAGGAGACAGCGCAACTCTTTGGCAGCCAAACAATGCCAGTAGCGCAACGCTTGCAGCTTGGTATAAAGCGGATACAGGAACAACTACAATAAGTGGCTTAGAAGTAACAAATTGGAATGATCAATCAGGGAACGGAAATAATCTTTCTGTGCCGGGTGGTGGTTTTACGAATCCAACTTTAATTGAAAAATTAATTGTAAATAAAGACATTATTAGTTTTGACGCATCTACAGAAAAATTTACTGCACCAGATCATTCAAGTTTAGATATAACGTCTGGAATTAGCATCTTTACTGTTATTGCTCCAATAACTCAGTCATCAGCAAGCGAAAGAATTATAGTTTCTAAAGGAACAAATTATAAATTTGCAATAGCCACAGATGACAACACTGAATATACAACATCTGGAACTGATGACAGCACATCAACCATAAGCGCAAATGTCTTTCAAATATTATCAGTAATAAGTTCTGATGCTTTCTATTTTGATGGATCTACAGGTGGATCAACAACTCAGCCGAATGGTGCGGGAAACACAAATGATCTGGAGATACAACTTAAAGATGCTTATGTTGCAGAAATCATTATATATAATGGAACAATTTCATCTACTGAAAGACAGTTAATTGAAGGGTATTTAGCACATCGCTGGTCAACAAGCGGAAGATTGGCTACCACGCACCCTTATAAAAAATATGCACCGGTAACATAAAATGAGCAAAAAAGAAACTCAAAATATTGAAGCGAGATTGATTAATTTAGAAACTAACTATATATCTTTAGTTAAAGAAGTTAAAGATTTGTTGAATGTTGAAATATTTTTAAAAAACAATTCATTTGGGGACAAAGATCGTCTATGGGTATGTGAAAAATGCAAATTTAAACTCGCTGTAGTCGATGTTGAAGAAAAAGAAGTAAGAGTAAGACATAAGGATTTTTTTATTTGGAATAAGATTGGAAAAAATGGTAAAGTAAAAATAATTTGTAGGGGCTGTTCTTTTTTAAACGAACTTACAGAAAATGATATAAACAATTAAATTGGACATTTAAATTTTTTTATACTATCATATCATTGAAATCATAAGGAGAAGATATGCCTTTAAATATACCAAGCGGTAAGACTGAAAACATCAGTTTTGGTCCAGCCAGAGTTTACATGAGAGAATTTACTGGAACAACAGGCGCTAGCCCGTTAAATGGAAATTTTGGTGATCCAAATTTCGACGTTGGCTTTATTGGGGAAGATGGAGTTAATATTGAATTGACTTCTGAAAAGAAGGATATTATTCAAGGAAATCCAAAACTTGTTAACTTCAGTTTTGTAATGAGTCAATCAGCTACAATTTCATTTACATCTATTGAATACAATTTTGAGACATTTAGACTTGCTCTTGGAGCAGGAGCAACATCAAATTTTGTTTTAGCAAATACTCCAGAAACATTTGCATTTGGTGGAAATCCATTAAATACATCAGTATGTATGGTTGTTGAGCATGAAATGGCTGTAACTTCAAATACATTGCAACTTCTTGTATGGAAAGCAAACTCAGAATCAGGTTTCTCATTGCCGTTAGGTCATGATGAACATAGTTTTGAATATTCTTTCAAAGCAATTCGTGCCCTTACAGATTGGGGTGGCACAGATCTTGGAACTGATGAACAGTTAATTCGTTTCCGCAGATGGCATAATAGCGATTATTAATATTTATTAGACAATTAAATATTAATTTGTTATTCTTTCATAAACCCAAAAAATGCTATAGAAGCAGGAGTTTAATATGTCAGAAGAAACTGAAGTAAAGACAACAGAGGAGTCAGAAGTAAATGTTCTGGACTCCTTAAAGTCGTTTCTGGAGGATTTAGTTCCTCCATCTACAACTGTAATTGCCGATGTCTTTGGTAATGAATATGAGTTAATTTCTTCAATTAGTGCTCGAAAGCAAATTAAAATACTTAGAGAATTTGATAAGATAGAAGAAATTAAAGGCGTTGAGTTTAAGGATGAAGATAACATCCTTCAAACGATTGTAAAAGTGGCTTCTAATGAGGATTATTTAAACATATTATGTAGATGCTTCAGTATGGCACATGGGAAGGTTCTACAGTCTGCCAAAGAGAGCGCAGACAAAGAAAGTTATGAGTATGAAGATGGCGAGTTTATGCCAGCTGACTTATTCTCATTAGAGGAGTTAGCTGCTGCTATCATCCCTTTGTTTATTCGCTTGGCAAAAAGGACAAGTCAAGCGATAGACAAGATAATGCCGAAGTAGACTCGAAAGAGTATCTCGATGATCTGATGTTGACTATAGGAACTATTATGTCAACTGGTCAAACATTGGATCAGGTTTTAGATATGAGTTGGAATCATATCCAAATCAGTGCGAATGCAATTATGCGTCATAAAAGTTTCATTCTTGAAATTATTTTTGATGCAATATCAACAGGTCTTGGTGGTAAAAAGAAAAAGAAAAAACCTAATAGAAGTCGTCAAAAATCTACTAAATTAACTAAGGAAGAGAAAGAAAAGAAGGAATTAGCATTACTTCATCAAATTCATCGTGCTGGATTTAAATTTTAGTTTAGTAGAGGAAAATCATGGCTGATAGTACACAAGTAAAAATAGATTTAACTATTGGTAATATAAAAGAAGCATTAAAGCAGTTAACAG
>Ga0160423_10005100_pt1 | contig 10732 bp, 8 predicted proteins | sample CRUFie14St8metaG_FD_108191 | JGI IMG/M metagenome (GOLD analysis project Ga0160423, IMG submission 108191) | Marine microbial communities from the Costa Rica Dome - CRUD Field 142mm St8 metaG | ecosystem: Environmental > Aquatic > Marine > Oceanic > Photic zone | place: Costa Rica: the Eastern... | reverse complement strand
TATTATTTTCTTCGTTTTCGTCTGTAGATGATGAAACTGTAACCTCTATAGTATAATCGCCAACCTCACTTAAATCAAAAGCGTATTGAGATGTGTATTGCACACTTTCAGAGCTGCTAATTGTTCCACTAAAGCTTTCTGTAATTGTATTTCCTCCATTTATTTGAAATATAATATCAAAATTTGAAATTTCATTTTCACCTTCATTTGTTAAAGTTATGGTTATATTTTCATCGTCATCATAAATACCATCAGTCGAGGGACTATCGATTGAATCCACGGAGATATCATATGGAAGTAATTCAAATGATGCATATGCTCTGTGTCCTGTTTGGATTTCATTTCCATCAGTTATAAATGCAACAATTTCAATTTCACTCAGATCAACAGGAACATCATTAAACAAATTAGGCATTGTATAACTATAATATCTATCAACAAAGCTTCCTTGTGTGGTATCGGTTATCAGATCTCCTTGTATTCCATTTATCATGTGAACAAGTCTATTCATATGTCTATAATCATATTCTCCATGTGCATAATCAGGGTTTGGAGCAGCCGAAGCTATATAATCAGGGTTAAAATTGAATCCACTTTGAGGTCCGATTGTCTCATTTTGCAATACAGCAATATTTATAAAATTTGAAGATTGAGGGCTTGTACCCGTATAATAAGCTTCTACATGGACAGTCAATTCATTATCAACTATTTCCGCTTCAACTGCTAGATTTACATAAGATTCTTCTTGAAGAATTTGTGAAATTGCTAGCGGCCAAGCACCTCTGCTCATGGCTGTACCACCAGTCATAGAATAAGTACTAAAAACCCTTCTGTTTACTGATGCAGATGGTTGTCCATTTGCTTGACCCATTACACCCAATTGATTAGCAAAATTATTGTTAAAATTATGCCCGCCTGTTGATGAACAATCCCATGCATAGCCACCTTCATGAAATTTTATTACAAAAACATCATTTGGATTTTGATCAATAACCTCGTTTAATATTCGATGTCCATCTGGACAATAGGGACAATGTATACCTGTTGATTCCTCAACAATAGCATTCTTATTTTCAACCTCTGTTGAAACTATTGTTTGTGAATTAATAAATGAACTACAAAAAAATAAAATCAAAAAGTATATATTTCTCATGTCTTATTAATTAAGCTATATTTGCAAATGTAGTTAATTGTTTCAAATTATTTCTTTATGAGAAAAATCATTTTTTTATTTATACTTCTTTATTCTAATAATTTTTTTTCACAGATCAGTCATGCTTTTGTGTTGGAAGACGACAGTGGAAATCAAATTGAAAATGAATCTACTTTACAGTTTTCAACCTATGATTATCCAGACGCCTCTTATAACTTCTATGTTAGAAATCTTACATCTGAACAAATTAATGTTAAGGCAGAGGTTACTGCAATTTCTGGAACCGATGGTAGCGCCATGGAATTTTGCTTTGGTGAATGCTACTACGGGGTAGAAATAAATCAGATATATCCCTTATTTGGATTTGTTTCTATTGAACCTGGAGAAACTCAAATTTCAACTGGCGATCACTTTTATAATTTTGAAGGTGGTGATGGAGTGAACCCAATGGAATACTCTTTTCGTTTTTTTATGGTTGATGAAAACGGAGATGAGCTTATGAGTATTCCTGAGCTTCTAACAGAGTATAATGTAAATTATTATTACTCGTCAACTCTTTCATTAATTGATAATGATTCATCAGAAATTAAAATAAATTACAATAATAATCAGTTAAACATATTTTCTCCAAGAGCTTGTAATCTTAAAATTTTTGATTTAGAAGGTAAATTAATTAATAATCTCAATCTAAATTCGGGTGTGAATTTATTTGAAGAAACTAGTCTTGATAAAAAAATATTAATTTTTAGATTTAATTTTTCAAACGGGGATTTTTTCTATAAGAAATTTATTTTTAATTAAAAGGAGTAACTAAAATTAAGGTTAAAACCATTGCTTTCAGGAGCAAATCTACATACCCCGCCTACACAGACAAGTCCTCCTCTTTGTCTACCGTAAGTTGCGTTTAATCTTGCGCTACCCATTGAGTAGCTTCCACCAAGATTATAATAGTGAAGTTTTTCAGTCTCACCATAATTCCAAATATCAGAAATAAAAAAGTTAAGATTATTATTTACACCTATTTCATAAACAAAACCCAACCATTCTTTTCTATCTTGCTTTGTCCATAAATGTTGTAAAACAAATCTGTTATTTCTGTTTTTACCATCTTTAGCATTAAGTTCAAAAACACCGATTTGAGCATTAATATTACCATCAACTCCTAATGGACCTCCAAGGGTTACACCCTTATCGATTGAAAGATCAAGAAAAGTTATTGTACTACTAAGCCTTTTGTTCCATCTGTTTTTTATTTCAATGTTAAAGTCTTGGTAGTATTTCTTTCCTTTTCCCACAAAATCAACATCGTAAGATTCATCATCTAAAAATCGAGCACCAATTGCTCCCCAATATGAAAAATTTACAGCTAGCTTAGTTCTATATTTTCCTAGAAAACCATCCTTTTTAAAAGAGTAAAATATATCATTTTGAAATCCAACTTCTCCAACTCTTTTTTCAATATTATTAATAACTAATCTGGGTTGTGAATTGTATACATATATGTTTGTTAACAAATAATCTTGCTGTTTTGTCAGAGCAGGAACAAAGCTTAATGTTTTTTGGTTATAAATATTTCCCTCAGCTAGCTTATCGCTATAGATATTAAAATTTTCAATCCTTCTCATTGATGTGTTTATTCCAAGTCCCTTTTTTGAATACCCAAAATCAATTTGTAATGCAGTACCGTCATACATTCTCTGTGATAATATTTCCCCTTCGTTTGCAATAACATCCTTACCTTTTTTTGCTAATTCGGCATTAACATAAAAATCCTTATAGAATAAGCCAAACCTCGCAGCTCTTATATTAACATTTTCAGGTTCACCAAATCCGGCATCTAATTTTTGATATCTGTTTAAATGGCTCAGACCCAACGTAAAACCCAAATTATTGAGTTTTAAAAATTCAGAAATGTCAATATTAGAGTTGAGTCCTGAAATTATAGATTTTGAATATTCAAAACCAAACCTTTGCTTTCCATGAATGACTGAAATTTCCACTTCTTTTGATGGATGAAATTTATATCTGACTCCCCTAAGAGAATTATTAATGCCAAGTTGCCTATCCTCCCATGCTCTAAAAACAAGTCCATTTCCAAATTGCTCATAAAATGAACCTGCGGTGACTTCGCTGTTTTTATTTTCATATTTCACGTAATATTGAGCTATTCCATCATTATTATTAAATATTTCAGAATAACCTAATAGGGCACTGGGTAAATAGCTTTCATATTGAATTCCGTATGAAAAATTTCCGTTTTGAAAATCCAGTCTTAAATAATTGTTAGAACGAAAATTATCAGTGGGAGAATAAAAATTTAAACCCTCATCATCTTGTAAGAATTGAGAATTACTTTCAAAACTTCCATAAATAAAAGTGTTTTCCTGTGAGTTAGATGTAAAGGATAAACAAATAAATAATATTAATAATTTAATTTGAATCTGCATAAGTATTTAGTTTTTCAAAAAGATAATTCTCATCACCAGGCTGGTAACCTGTGTGTTGGTATAATATCTTTCCGTTTTTTACTATAAGAGTTTGGGGTATAAATGATGTTCCAAGTGCTCTTTTAAAATCTTGATTTGTGTCAAGATATATTTCATAAGGCCAAGCCTTTCCATTTACAAGTGCTTTTGCTCTTCTGACGGATCTACTATCATCAACACTAACTGCTATAAGATTAAAATCTAATTCATCTCTCCATTCGTCATAGACTTCATTAATTGCGTCAAGTTCTTTAATGCAAGGAACACACCAAGTTGCCCATAGCGAGATTACAGAAATTTTATCATCTCCTATAACTTCAAAAATTTTAGTTTTTTCGCCCTCAAAATCACTCAAGCTTATGTTTGGGATACTTTTTTGCGAATATGCGGATAACGAAATCGATAAGATTAAAAAAAACAAGATTCTTTTCATAAACACTTGTAAATATACTTTCTTTTTTATTATTGTTAATTTAATTTTCAAAATATGTAAATTTGATTTCCTTTAATTATGAAAACAAATTTTTTAAAATTTTTTACTATTGTATTTATACTATTTTCTTGTAGTGATCGAGAGGATTTTTCTGATTTAATATCAGAACCTGAATTAGTTTCTGGCATCAATGTAAAAAGTTCTTACATTACTGGTCAAAACATAGACTTTTATGTTTTTGATCAAAATCAAAATGACATTTCTGATATATCAATTTTTTATGTAGACGGATTAGAAATTTCAGATAACCAAATTATCCATGATGAAATTGGTAATCACAGCGTTTATGCTAAATACACAATAAATGGACAATTATTTATAACTGAAGAAATTAATTATAGCATTGTTAATCCCATTAACAAAGTGTTGATGGAGGATTTTACAGGTACTTGGTGTGGATATTGCCCACCCGTTAAACTAGCAATAGAGCAAGTTAGACAACTATACCCCGATAATGTATCGGTTGTTGCAACCCATCAAAATGATCAATTTGCATTACCTCAAGAACAGCAATTAACAAGTGCATTAGGGCCTTTTGGATTACCAGAATCCAGAATAAATAGAACCTCAGAGTGGAATGACCCTTATGACTTAAATTTAGTTGATGATTACATTAATATCCAAAATAGCTTGGCAATATCTATCGACAGTCAAATTGAAAGCAATAGTTTGAATGTTATTGTTCGTTTTGTTTCTTCAGATGCAATGACTAATCACAAATTAGTTGTATACATAACAGAAAATGGATTGATTGCAGATCAAGCAAATTATTTAAACTATGATGATTCTAGCCATTTTTATGAAATGGGAAATCCAATAGTAGATTATATTCACAATGATGTTTTAGTTCACAGCTTTACCAACATCTTAGGTGATAATTTTGATGATACGCAGCCATTTGATGATATTACAAAAACCTTTTCTTTTGATATTTCAAACTCAGAAATTCAAATGGATAATTCTAATATAGTTGCCTTTATTGTAAGTACAGATAATACAACGATAAACTCACAATCAGCAGCTATAGCCGAATTTCAGGATTTTAACTAATCTATTTTTCTAAAAACGGATATCTGTAGTCTGTTGGAGTAACAAAAGTCTCTTTTATTAATCTTGGTGAAACCCATCTTAAAAGGTTAAGCATACTTCCAGCTTTGTCATTAGTTCCAGATCCTCTTGCACCACCGAATGGTTGTTTTCCAACTACTGCTCCGGTTGGTTTATCATTTATATAAAAATTACCGGCTGAATTTTTTAGTGCTTTAGTTACCTCCTCAACTACATATCTATCTGATGCTAAAATTGCACCAGTAAGAGCGTATTCACTAGTTTTATCTACTAGCTTAACTGTTTCTTCAAATTTATCATCAGAATAAACATATATCGTCATGACAGGTCCAAAAATTTCCTCAAACATGGTCACGTAGTTAGGATCATTAGTAAGAATTACAGTTGGTTCAATAAAATAACCCTTAGATTTATCATAATTACCTCCGATGATTACCTCAGCGTCATTACTAGAATTAGCATCGTCGATGTATTTTGATATCTTATCAAATGACTTCTCGTCAATTACAGATGTAACGAAATTTTGAAAATTTTCAGGTGATCCAATTGAAATAGATTGTAAATCATCTTCAAGATTCTTTTTCACTTCATTCCAAATTGACTCAGAAATATAACCCCTTGACGCAGCACTGCATTTTTGTCCTTGAAATTCAAAGGCACCTCTGGTGATAGCGGTAGATACATGTTTTGGATTAGCTGATTTATGAGCTAAAATAAAATCTTTCCCACCAGTTTCACCAACAATTTTTGGATATGTGTTGTAATTAGAAATATTTTCACCAATAGTTTTCCAAAAACTATTAAAAACTGAAGTTGAGCCTGTAAAATGGAGTCCACTAAATTCTTTTCTTGAAAGAGCTTTTTCAGTGATTAGAGCTGCATTTCCATATACTGCATTTATAACTCCATCAGGTAAACCCGCCTCTTTCAATACATCAATAATAATTTTTGCTGAATAAATTTGAGTACTACTGGGCTTCCATAGAACAACATTTCCAAGCATAGCCATACAAGTTGGTAGATTACCAGCGATTGCGGTAAAATTAAATGGAGTTACGGCATAAACAAACCCTTCAAGAGGTCTGTATTCAACTCTATTCCATGCATCACTATCACTTTCTGGTTGATTGCTGTAGATTTGAGTAACATATTCAACGTTAAATCTTAAAAAATCGATTAACTCACATGCTGAATCAATTTCTGCTTGATGTACTGTTTTAGATTGACCTATCATTGTCGCAGCATTGATTTTTGATCTGTATGGGCCAGCAATTAATTCTGCTGCCTTAAGAAAAATTGCAGATCGATTTTCCCATGACATATTTTCCCAATTTTCTTTTGCTGCAAGGGCAGAGTCAATTGCAGCATCAATATGTTCTGGTTCAGCGAGATAATATTCACCTACTATCGTTTGATGATCATGTGGAGGGCTAATGTTTTTCTTGGATTTAGATTTTACATCTTTACCATTGATATACATTGGAACTTCAGTGATAGAACTTATCATTTTTTGATAGGTTTCAATCACTTCTTTTCTTTCAGGTGAACCTAATCGATAAGATTTTACTATTTCATTTTTTGCTTTTGGAACTTTAAAAAAACCTGTACTCATAAGTGTTGATTTGGTCCGTGAAAATACAACTAATTTTTAACTTATTTCTAATTATTAGCAAATGGCGCGCTTAATTTAAATGATGGAATAATCACATTAAATTTTTTTGTATTACTGAGATTAATCATTTTGTAGTAACCATACATTGCACCAAAGGGTGAAGCCAATAAACACCCAGACTTGTATTTATAGGTCTTTCCAGGTTTTATTACAGGTTTTTTGCCAATAACACCTTCCCCGTTAACAACTTCTTCATTATTTAATGAGTCTAAGATTACCCAATGTCTTGAATTGAGCTGTACAACCTCCGAACTTTGGTTTTCAATAGAAATTGAGTACTCAAATGCATAGTGAAGCATACTTTCTTTGTAGTAGGTGCCTTGAAAAAAAGTGTCCACTGAAATTTTAATGCCTTTAGTAATTTGTGTCACCATAATTTAAATTAAAAATAACGAATTTTTTTTAGTTTGTAATGTATTGTGACAGCCCTTTTCCAACGCCTACAACTCTATCATACCTCTCCCCATAGTTACGATAATAAACTATTACATTGTACTGGTTTTCGGTTTCGTCAAAGTTTCCGTCAATTTTGCCATGAATTATTTGGTTGTTACTATCAACTGCTACATATTTATAATTATAGAAGCCTTGTTTTAATTTAACAACAGATTCGTACAATTCATTAATAGGATTGTAGCTCATAACATAATTTTCTGAAATTTCATGGTTGTTAAAATCACCAATCACATAAATCTTGGTTTCACTATCAATAATTTCAGGTTTTTTTAGAGAAAAATGAACATTAACATAATCCGCTTCAAATTCAGGATTTGAAGAATTATTTACATCAAATAAAAATCCTCCATTTATATCAGGGCTGTAAGTGTATTTTTTATTTTTTCTTGGGATATCAGTGTATAAATAGTTGCTATATATTTCATTTAGATCAAATCCTCTAATTTTAATATTGGTATTGCGAACAAATTTATTTTCGAAATATAAATATTCATTTCCTCCCCAAAAACTCAATTCACTATCATACTTATAAACTAGTTTTTTACCCAAATTATATTGAGGTTTAATATTTTCAATTGAGTAATTCAAGTCATTGTTTTTGAAAACCTTTATTTTAACAGTTTTAGCTGGGTTATTGAACTGAATATTTATAGGGTTTACTTCAAAATTTACAACTTGTTTTTCGTGGATAAATTTAATGTCTCTAGACCTTTTAATTTCAGATTGAACTGTGGATAGGTTTTCAAAAAGTATAAACCTTCTTCTAAATAATTCCTCACCGAATTCGTCAAGAATTTTAATAATATAGTTTCCGGACTTTTTAAACCTTGTGTTTGAGTTTGGAAAATTAATATTGTAATGAGTGTAAATTTGATAAGTGTTAAAACTGCTAGAATAATTTTCAATTTTTACATCATCAAATCCCTGTAGGTATTCTGATTTTAAAAGTTGTGATTTTTTCCAGTTAAAATCACAATGTTCGATTTGATAATATAAATCGTACTCAAATCCTGAAAGAATGTCAAATGATATTTTAAAGCTATCCTCAATGCTACCAATAAAATGATTAGAAGCGATATAGTCGTTTGGTTTTTGAAAAGAAATTGACTTAACCAAGTCTGGAGTTAATGATTGTGAAAATGTAAAATTTACAACCAAATAAAAGATGCTAAATAAAATGAATGCTTTTTTCATTTTTTGTTTAAAAATCATCCTAAAAATAATTAAAAATTAATTGTAATATCTTCAATATTGGCTTATTTTTGCAGCGAATTTAATTTAGAAAACTAATAGTCCAAATTTATGTCTAATGACATCGTTGTAAAGAAGGGTTTAGATTTAAGATTAATAGGTGCTCCTTCACTCGAAATTGATGAGGCAAAATATTCAAAGGATTTCTCAGTTTACCCTGCGGATTTCCATGGAGTTTACCCCAAATTAATTGTTAAGGAAAATGACTCGGTTAAGGCTGGTGAAGCTTTGTTTTTTGATAAAAATTCTGAGAGGGTTAAATTTGTTTCTCCAGTTTCTGGAAAAATAAAGGAAATTTTAAGAGGTGAGAGAAGAAAAGTTTTAGAAATCAAAATTGAGCCAGACAAAAACATTTCTTACAAAAAAATAGAAAAATTAAAATCTGAGGAACCGAACATTATTATAGACTTTTTAGTTGAAAATGGTTTATGGCCATTTATAAAGCAGCGTCCATATGACGTGATCGCTAACCCAAACTCAAATCCAAAAGAAATTTTTATTTCTGGATTTGATTCATCACCATTATCTGCAGACTTTGATTTTATAACTAAAGATGAAAAAGAAAGTATTTCTAAAGCAATTTCAATTTTATCCAAGCTTTGTAGCAAACCTATAAACATTTCTCTAAGAAAAGAAAGCCAGAGCTTTTTAAGAGAATTGAATGATGTGATCATTCACAATGTTTCAGGTCCGCATCCATCGGGCAACTTAAGTACAATTATTAATAAGGTCTGCCCAATTAATAAAGGTGATATAATTTGGACTTTAAATCTTCCAGATCTGATAATAATTGGTAAGTCACTATTGGAAGGTAAGTTTTTAGCAGAAAGACTAATTGCTTTAGCTGGATCATCTATTTCAAAACCAAAATATATTAAAACATTAATTGGGTCTAATATCTCCAGTTTTCTAAAATTAAATCATAAAAACTCCAGAGTAATTTCTGGAAATGTTCTTACAGGTACAAAATTAGGGTCAGTTGCTCACTTAAGATATTACAGTAACGAGATTACAGCAATTCCTGAGGGTGACGACTATGATTTGTTCGGATGGGCGAAGCCAATGTTTGATAAGTTTTCTGTCTCAAGAGCTCTTACTTTTTCGTGGCTTTTCCCAAATAAAAAATATGATTTAAACACAAACACCAATGGTGAGCATAGGGCGTTTGTTGTCACAGGGTCTTTTGAAGAAGTTTTCCCCCTTGACATATATCCAATGCAAATTTTAAAGGCATGTATGTATAAGGATCTTGATGAAATGGAGGCGCTTGGAATGTATGAAGTTTCACCTGATGATTTTGCCCTAACCGAGTTTATATGTGTTTCAAAACAACCTCATCAAAATATCATTAGAGAGGGACTAGATTTAATGAAAAAAGAAATAGGTTAATTATGTCAATAAAGTCAAAATTACATGAAATAAGAGAAAGTTTTAGAGGCAAAACAATGGCTCCTGCTTTTAACGCTTTTCATACTTTTCTTTTTACTCCAAACGATGTTACCTCAACTGGTACTCATATAAAAGTAGCTGATGATTTAAAAAGGACTATGAACACCGTTATTATGTCATTAGTTCCTTGCCTTATTTTTGGAATTTTTAATGCAGGATATCAGCATAATTTAGCTATTGATGCGGCAAATGGTTTTACCACTCAGGCATCACTCTTTGGTAACTTTTTAACTTTTGATAATCTGATGATTGGTTCGATGAAAGTACTTCCACTGGTCATTGTTTCCTATGTAGTTGGATTGACAGTTGAATTTATTTTTGCGGTTATCAAAGGTCATGAAGTGGAGGAGGGTTATTTAGTAACTGGTATGCTTGTGCCTCTCATTGTTCCTGTAGATTTACCACTTTGGATGCTTGCTGTTTCGGTAGTATTTGGAGTTGTTATCGGTAAAGAGGTATTTGGAGGAACAGGAATGAATATTTTAAATCCTGCATTAACAATTAGAGCTTTTCTATTTTTTGCATATCCAACCTGGATGAGTGGAGATAAAGTTTGGGTTTATGATGCTGTAAATAGAGCCGGTAGTCCTGAAGCTATTTCCGGTGAGACCATTTTGGGTAGTTATGCTCAAAACCAAGAAATTATTTATTCAATCTCTGATATGTTTTTTGGATATATTCCAGGATCAATCGGCGAAACCTCT
>Ga0160423_10005099_pt1 | contig 10735 bp, 9 predicted proteins | sample CRUFie14St8metaG_FD_108191 | JGI IMG/M metagenome (GOLD analysis project Ga0160423, IMG submission 108191) | Marine microbial communities from the Costa Rica Dome - CRUD Field 142mm St8 metaG | ecosystem: Environmental > Aquatic > Marine > Oceanic > Photic zone | place: Costa Rica: the Eastern... | reverse complement strand
TTGTCGCTGATCAGTTTGAAGCGTTCGCCTCCAAGATCTAAGCGGGGAAATCCAACTGCGGCAGCGCTGCTCAGCGAATGGCTTCTTGAGGAGGTGATGCAGGAAGTCGCCGCGGAAAAAGTTTCCCCGAGATTACCTTTTTAGTTCCATGAAAGGACAAGGTGTCCCTCCGTTGATTCACTTCTGCAATCGGGTTGGCTCCCTCACGTCGGCTTCCAATTGACCTCTCTGGAGGACCAGAGGATATCCAGCGCACCGGGCGCAGATCTGAGATAATCTGCCCCCACCTCTTCCGATCCTGCCTCTGTTAATGAAAAGGCCATGTAGCCGAACCCGAACATGTAATCGATGTATTCATCGACGCTCAACCCCCCTTTCTTGATGTAGTCCGGAACGAATTCCGATAGTATCATCGGCCGCTGGGATAATGTTTGGCTAGCCCCTTTAAGCGCGACTTGCTCAAACCCTTCAATGTCGATTTTGATAAACGTCACTGCGGAGTTGTCGATATCCTGGGACTTCAAGTAAGTGTCGAGGCAGGTGGTCTTGACTTTGATTTGTTCGCCATCGTTGATCGGCAAAAGGGAATGCCGACCGCGGTTCTTGTCTTCGTAGAGATGCAAAACGCTCTCGCCATCTTGATCTGAAAGTGCGATCTGGTTGGTTTTGACACTGCGGGCCTCGTTTTTGTTGAGATTTTGCTGCAGTAGTTTGCAGTTGAGCACGTCAGGTTCAAATGCGTGAATTGATGCCCCAGGTTCTGCCATCCTATCCATAAGAAGAGAATACCAGCCGAGGTTGGCACCAATGTCGACGGCATGCTCACCTGCCTTGAGCCTGACATTCCTGCAGACGAAATTGGTAAGATGTGGCTCGTAATCCGCCCTCTTGAACAAGCGCCTACCTGCAGCATCCTCTGTTTTGAACTTGATTCGAAGGCTATGCTCAGGGATATGAGCTTCCATAAACGGACGCCGGAGGAGGTAACGTGAGAGAGCGTATTGGATGCTTTTCAGGGCGGCCATATTGTTGATCCAGAAAACAGCTTATCTTCCCCCTTAAGAGAGGTTTAATGAGTGAGCGAGCCAATCAGGACTCAGGTGAAGTTGCATGGTGCAGCGCTAACTTACTTTTGAGGGGGGGGATTATGATTAAAAAAAGACACGAATTGCTCCGCGTCTTTTGGAATGGTGATAGACCGCAGTCCGACACTAACCCTTGGCAAGGTAAGCAGCGGTGCTCTCGTGGTTGGCTTCCATTGCGTCAGAGCCTTTTTCCCAGTCCATTGGGCAGACTTCGCCGTTCTCTTCAAAGTGCTGGAGCGCGTCGACCATGCGGATCGCTTCCTTGATCGAACGGCCAAGTGGCAGGTTATTAACGACTTGGTGTTGGACTATACCCTCTTTGTCGATGAGGAAGAGACCGCGGTATGCAATCAACTCGCCTTCAACCATGAGGTCACCGTATTCGTCAAATCCATACTCGCCCACGAGAACGTCGTAATCAGCGGAGATTGTCTTATTGGTGTCAGCCACGAGCGGATAAGTCACCCCGCCTATTCCACCTTTTTCCCGGGGCACTTGAAGCCATCCCCAGTGCGACATCTCTGTGTCGGTTGAGACGCCAACAATTTCAACGTTTCGGCTCGTAAATTCGGCAAGGTGGTCTTGAAAGGCATGGAGTTCAGTCGGGCAGACGAAAGTGAAGTCCTTTGGATAAAAGAAGAGGATAACGTATTTTTCTCCCTTGAACTGGTCGAGAGAGAAATCTTCTACCACTTGGCCGTTAATGACCGCGCTGGCATTGAAAGAAGGGGCGGGTTTTCCAACAAGTACTGACATGATGTTTAAAACAGTGGGTTCTAGGATGAGGGGTTAAGGTGGTTGCATCCCCTCTTGAGTCAACTACGGATGAGTAGCGTTTACGGACTCAACCGGCTATTTCGACCCCGATTAGAGGAAAAAATTTGACCGACCGAGGTAGAGAAGGTTAGTTGTGATCCCTAAAAGTTGACTAATCCTATCAAGAATAGGTATTTTCAATGAGTGCTAAAACCACCACAGAGATCGTCGATTTGGCGTTCGAAGCTAAGAATCTTGAGTTGTTGAGCGCTCAGGAGCGGGTCCAATGGGCCCTGAATTATTGGGGAGATCGCATTGGCTTGACCTCCAGTTTTGGAGCCCAATCAGCCGTTTTGCTCCATATGGTGACCCGCATAAAGCCCGATATACCGGTAATATTGGTGGATACGGGCTATCTTTTCAAAGAGACCTACCATTTTATCGATGCTCTTACTGACCGCCTCAATCTGAACCTCAAGGTCTACCAGGGCTCAGTATCTGCCGCTTTTCAGGAGGCGCGGCATGGAAAGCTCTGGGAGAAAGGCGTGGAGGGTATCGAGCAATACAACCGGATCAACAAAGTGGAGCCAATGAATCGTGCGCTTGACGAACTCGGTCTGAAAGCCTCGATCTCTGGGATTCGGCGTCAACAAAGTAGCACCCGGGAAGGAGCTCCAGTTCTGGCTATTCAGCGCGAAAGATACAAAATTCATCCCATTATTGATTGGTCCGACATGGATATCGGCCAATACCTAAAGGAAAACGACTTGCCCTATCACCCTCTGTGGGACGAGGGTTACGCATCCATCGGAGATTGGCATACGTCGTCCAAGCTGACTGATGGCATGAGTGAAGAGGAAACCCGATTTCATGGCTTGAAGCGGGAGTGCGGCCTTCACGAGGACATGGACTTCGTCATCTAATGGCTCACTTTTCCTGCGATTGATCTCATGGGTTCGAATCTCGACCATATCTATCCCGTCTCCGATAAGATGCTCCCTCGTGAAGCGAAGGAGGAGTTACTCGGACAACGCGGCGTCGTTATCTGGATGTATGGCCTTAGTGGTTCTGGTAAAAGCACATTGGCAAATCTGCTCGAACGAAGCCTCCACGAGCAGGGCCAGATGGTCAAAGTGCTCGACGGCGATAATGTGCGCTCCGGACTCAACAGTAATCTCGGCTTTTCTGATGAAGACCGGCTCGAGAATATTCGACGCGTTGCCGAAGTGGCGAAGCTTTTCGCCGACAGCGGTATCATTACGGTCACCTCGTTCATCACTCCTAACAATGAATTGCGCGATCTTGCTCGTGGGGTGATCGGAAATGAGGATCTGCTTGAAGTTTACATCAAGGCTTCCTTCAAAACTTGCGCCGAACGCGACCCCAAGGGCCTCTATGCAAAGGTTGAGGCTGGCGAGGTAAAACAGTTTACTGGCAAGGACTCAGCATTCGAAGAGCCGTCGCGTCCGGACCTCATTATTGATACCGAAGCGCTCAGTGAAGATAAAGCGCTCGAACAACTTCTTTCAGCGGTCATCGCTAAGGTTGGCGAAACAGCCAGCTGAACGACCTTTTTAAAAACACCATGGAACAGGAAAGACACTCTTATCGAGTTAACCACCTCGCTCAGCTGGAATCTGAAGCGATCTTCATTCTGCGTGAAACCGCGGCGCAGTTCGAAAAGCCGGCCCTGCTGTTTTCTGGCGGCAAGGACTCCATCGTTATGGCGCATCTTGCGCGAAAAGCATTTCACCCCGCCCGCATTCCTTTCCCGCTGCTGCACGTCGATACCGGTCACAACTTCGAAGAGACGATCCAGTATCGCGACGACTACGTGGCCGAATTACGCGCGGAACTTATCGTCGGTCTGGTTCAGGATTCCATTGAAAAGGGACGGGTGCAGGAAGAGAAAGGTCCGTTTGCGAGCCGCAATGCCCTTCAGACGGTAACGCTACTCGACGCGATCGAAGACAAGCAGTATGACGCTTGCCTCGGTGGTGGTCGCCGAGACGAGGAGAAAGCCCGCGCCAAGGAACGTTTCTTCTCACATCGAGATGATTTTGGGCAGTGGGACCCGAAGAACCAGCGACCTGAGCTCTGGAATATCTTCAACGGCCGCAAGCACCACGGTGAGCATTTCCGTGTCTTCCCTCTGTCCAATTGGACCGAAATGGATGTTTGGCAATACATCAAGGCCGAGAACATTCCGCTTCCGAGCCTCTACTTTTCTCACAAGCGCGATGTGGTGCACCGCAACGGCGCCATGCTTGCCATCAGTGATGTCGTCGTTCCACAAGAGGGAGAGGAAATTGAAAGAGATGCTGTGGTTCGTTTTCGAACCATCGGTGATATGACCTGCACCGGGGCTGTTTATTCAGACGCTTCCCACATCGACGCGATTATTCAGGAAGTAGCGACAGCGCGCCAGACTGAGCGGGGAACAAGGGCTGATGACAAGCGTTCCGAAACTGCCATGGAGGACAGAAAGAAGGAAGGTTATTTCTAGGCCGATCTCTGAGTCCTAAAAACTACTAACACTTTACTATTTATTAATATGTCTCACACTGACATTCCTTACGACGAAGGTTATCTCGACATGGATTTGCTGCGATTTACGACGGCGGGCAGTGTTGATGATGGGAAATCCACCCTCATTGGTCGCCTTCTTTACGATTCTAAAAATACGTTCGAAGATCAGATCGAAGCGGTGGAAGAAACTTCCAGAAAGCGTGGCGACGAAAACGTGAACCTCGCATTGCTCACTGATGGCCTTCGCGCCGAGCGCGAACAGGGTATTACGATCGATGTGGCTTACCGTTATTTCGCGACGCCGAAGCGGAAGTTCATCATCGCTGATACTCCGGGGCACATTCAGTATACTCGTAATATGGTGACCGGTGCCTCCACCGCTAATCTTGCTATCATATTAGTCGATGCCCGCACCGGTGTGATCGAGCAGACTTGCCGCCATGCCTTCATTGCGAACCTGCTTCGCATCCGCCATGTCATTCTTGCGGTGAACAAGATGGATCTTGTCGATTACGAGGAGGAAGCCTTCGACAAGATCGTGGAAGACTTCAAAACTTTCGCTTCTCGTCTCAACAATATCGTCGACATGACACCGATTCCAATCAGTGCGCTTCATGGTGACAATGTGGTCGATAAGTCGGAGAAGATGTCCTGGTATGAAGGCCCAACGATGCTCTACCAACTGGAGAACGTTTACATCGGTTCCGACCACAACCACGTGGATGCCCGTTTCCCGGTGCAGTGGGTGATTCGCCCGCATTCAGATGAGCACCACGATTTTCGTGGATACGCTGGTCGTGTTGCTGGCGGTGTTTTCAAACCAGGTGATGATGTCGTGGTTCAACCTTCAGGATTCACGACCAAGGTAAAATCGATTGAGACGCTGGATGGTCCCGTGAACGAGGCGTTCGCGCCGCTGTCCTTCACCATGACCCTCGAGGATGAAATCGACATCAGTCGTGGTGACATGATTGCCAAGCCAAATAATCCGCCGGAGAAGGGTCAGGAGATTGAAGCGATGATCTGCTGGTTCTCAGAAACAACTACACTTCAACCGCGTGGAAAGTATTATCTGCGTCACACGACCAAAGAGGTGAAAGCGATTGTCGAGGAGGTTCGTTATAAAGTGAATATTAACACGCTGCATAAAATTGAAGACGACAAGACGTTTTCGCTCAATGAGATTGGCCGCATTGTTCTTCGGACTTCAGCGCCGTTGCACTACGATTCTTATCGTCGCAATCGACAGACGGGTAGTTTTGTTCTCATTGATGCCCAGACTAACGAAACGGTTGCTGCTGGAATGATTGTGTAGGTTCAGCAGCGGGTGTATTGCCATCGAGGTATCCCGTTGACAGCCAAGCTGAATGGGCTTTATATACCGCCCTCCTATTTCAGGAGAATGCGTCGGCGAGGTAGCCAAGTGGTAAGGCCGGGCTCTGCAAAAGCTCTATCGCGGGTTCGATTCCCGCCCTCGCCTCCACCACTTCACAGCGTGAAGTGCAACTTGCCCCAACGGGGCGGGGGTCTAACCGCAGGTTCAATGCCCATGTCCTGCAAAGCAGGATTGTCACCCAATTCGCAGCGCGAATTCAAAACAGCACGGATGGCGACGTAGTTGCCATCAATTCCCGCCCTCGCCTCCAATTTCACAACCGACGCGCTAAGGGTTAGGTAAGAGCTATTTAGGGAGTTAAGAGTCTCAAATGATCGAGAAAAGTCCGTGCTGGATAAACTCCGACTTCATTTTTAAATTTGGTGATACGATCGTGGCTAGACAGTTTTTACAACCTGAGGCACCGTATGGTCCATGAAGAGAATCGTGTCGTTAATCTGTTTGTGTTACCTCTTGTTATTCGCGGCGAATGCGGATATGAGAATTCCTTCTTCAGTTTTCAATATGGAAGAGCTGGAGGAGGCCAAAGCGGAGGCATTCGAAGAGGAGAAGCCTCTTATCTTTGTCTACACCGATCCGGGGACATCGTGAGGCCCCTGCATAGCTACCAGTTTGGCAGCATTTAAGGAATTTCGAAGCGCAGGGGTAGTCGTTTTTGCGAATGCGAAAAGCGAAACAGATTACCAGTCTCTTCCTGCGGGAGCGAAAGCAGCACGCAAGGAATCAGGCAACACGATTCCAATGGTGTTTGTTACCACGGCGGATGGTGCTCAGAGTATCAAAGGCATCTCTTATGACGCGATGAAGAAAGACATTCGCGATGTGGACAGGGAACTGCGCAAGCACCTCGAGACAGTCAATGTAACCGGCACGGCTCGAGAGGAACCTGAGGAGGCAGGCGATGACGCGCCGGCAGCTGAAGCTATCCTTTCCGAGCCCAGTATTTGGACCAATGCGGTTGGTAAAGAAATCATGGCAGCGGTAAAATTGGTCAACGCCTCCACAGTCATCTTCATGATTGATGGCAAGGAGGTGCCGTATCCACTGGCGAACCTTTCTTCAGAAAGCCGCCTTGCGCTTCAAGAGTTGGTCAATCAGTAAAAAAGAAACGTTTTTCAAGATCGGAGTAACCCGGTTGACGCCAGGTGCCCTAGCTTTCTTTCTTTTGCTGCTCATTCTTGGCTTTCTCTTTTTTCGCCCGTTGCCCCTCGCGCTTCGCATTCGCTATTTCGAGTAGCTTCTGTCTCTGTCCAATACGCTGACGAGTGAGCTCCTTCATATCAGGCTGCTTGCCCCCGGGAACTGCATTGATGGTAAGATAGGCTTGTTCTTTGAAGATCAGGCCGTTGATGCCTTTGACCTCGAAATTAATTTCGACCTGATTGACGGGTTGAATGTTAGGAATAACGAGGTGAACCGACATTCCGTCTTCACTTAGAACCGCTTTTTTGATGCGAATTTTGTCTTCGCCTTCCTCAAGAGGATTTTTAACTGAGTAGTAGGCAGAGCCGTAGTTGCGGGTCCAAGCATAGTTCCACTGATAGAGTTCATAAGTTTCCGGGTTCGTCGCCGAATTTTGATCAAGGGCGAAGTTGAAATCGAGAGTGATTCCGTTCTCTTTCACGGTCACATTGGTAAGTAGGGGAGAATGGGTATTTGTGAAGCGGTAGCGGGAGATACCGCCCTGGGCCAGCCCTTTGCGCCCGCCGCCGTTCCAACCATTGAGGCCGGTTGTGTAGACTTGACCGTCGACAGGGTTGACCGCGGCGCGATGGATTCCGGTCTCGGCGTCGAGGTCAATTTTGACAATAGCAGCCTGCTCGATCCCGTCGACTTCCTGAAGCATCAGATAATATAGCCAGCCTTTGCCGAAAGATGTGTGAAGTAATTTACCGGAGAGCGGACCCCAGCGTTTGTCGTCGATCCAGAGCTGGCCCCCGGAGGAATTATCGAAGTTCTGTGGCATCCAGATGATAGGCTGGTCAAAGGTGTCGGGCGCGATGACCTTGGTATGATCAATAGCGCCGCCGTCCGGAGCCCAATGTTCGGTGCGAAAGGTCTGAGCGTAGCCATAGAAGCCGCCCGGATCACAGAGGCTAATCTTGGACGCCGGCATCCAACTGCCTTGGTTATCACTCACGGTAGGACGACCGTCTGGCATCATACCCATACCGTTTGGTGTTCGAAAACCCCTGCAGTAAACCTCACGCGTCTTGCCATCTGGAGAAACCTTGATCACTGAGCCAGGTTCCTTGTAGCTCGTGTATTGCCCGGACTTGGCGTAATAAAAGTTGCCTTCTGAATCTCGCTGGAGATCAAAATTAAAAGCATGGAAAAAGGTTGAGACGTCATCGTCCGCGCTGAACGATTCGTAGAAATCTGCCTCACCATCATCATTGAGGTCGTGGAGACGAGTCAGGCGATCTTTGCAGGTGACATATATTTTGTCGTCTACGACTTGAAGTCCAAATGGCTCATAGAGACCGGCGGCAAATCGGGTCCACTGCAGATCTTCAAGCTCACGATCCACGCCTGAGACGATCCAGATATCCCCACCGTGGGTGGAAACGACCATGCGACCATCAGGGAAGAAGGCAAGCGCCGAGGTCCGAAACCAGGCATTGTAGGGATTGCCTTCGTCGTTTTCTGGAATACCAATTTTATCGATGGTATAGGCCTCCGACTCGGACCCTAACAAACCCATTGTATGCAGGACTTCAGGCCAGCGCCTCTCTCCTCCCGAGGTGTAGTTCGAGGGATTGAATGGTGCCATATGCCCTGATTTTTCCGAGCGAAGAAAGTTAGCGAACGAGAGCAACTCACCTTCGCCTTCACCTGCGTAGCGAACGATTTGGAAGACACGTTTCTCGTCGTCTGCGGGAATCTTCACTATTAGCCGGTTCTTCCCGTCTGTGTTCCATTGAAATCCCTCAACGTCACCCTGAGCGGTAGCGGCGAGGAAGCGGCCTATTGGATTGGGATGATCGCCAGCAGTTCCAAGGACGTGGACCTCACCACTGTCACCGAGAGTGAGTTCCTTTGCGTTGGCAGCGAGTCGCCCAGTGGTGTTTGCCGAGGCCCCTTCAACTTGGCCTAAGCTGAGGAGCAATTCTTCACCTGATTCAATTTCAAAGGTATGCTGAATCGCCGCGAACCCTTCTGGTGCCGTCGGAGTTTCAAGGATATTCCGACCGTTGATGGCATAGGAGAGAATTGTGTGATCGTTGTGAAGGTAGTGTCCATAGTAGCTCATCCACGCTTCTGGCATCGGGCCGCGAGGAAGAAGGTCATCAGTGGGGTAGTCAAGGGTTTCGTCATGTCCCCACGCCCACCCTTTAAGTTCTGCGATGGCACTGCCTTCGATGTTAGCAACGCCTCCTCCTCGTTCGCGATAGTGCTGTGTGCCGAGAAGATCAAGGAACCCACCACTCCAGACCCCGGCTTGGTCCATGCTGTGAAGATCATAGGCAATGCTAATTTGAGGATTAAGCTTAATCGTCAGAACGCTGGAAATATCCCTCCCAAGCTGTGAAGCCAGCGCGGGTCCGAAGTTACGTTGGATAAGGTCTTTCTCACCGACGACAACGTTCACGGTAGGAAGGCTTTCAAGATAACCATCGTTAATTTCTTCAAAGTCATCGCGCATCGGGCGCATGAAGGATTCCCGTATGTAATGGATGACCTGGTAGCGTTCCCGGTTCGTCATCCATGTCTGCGGACCCATGAGGCCGTTACCATTGGTCAGGGTGAGGAACATGGAATAGGGATCGAGGCCAAACTTGAGGTCGCCTGAACCAAAAGCACGCGCTGTCGGAAGCGGCGGGGTGAGCCCGTCGTCGCCGTGACAGTTCGTGCAAAGATTTTTATAGATTACCTCACCCGCTGCGAGGTCTTCATTATCCAGCGATTGAAGGATCCCGGCATGATCTACTGAATTCGGAGCTTCCTTAGCCAAAGAGGTCGTAACCAAGGAGATTGAGAGGAAAGGCGGCGTGAGCAGTAGCCAAAACTTCATGATAAGGATACTGACGCAGTATGGAAAAATGCCCATCTGAATTCTGCCATGATAATGTTACTGTCTTAAAAGCTGGAGCATGAATTCTACAAGGAGCTAAATCGACTCATGCCCTTATCTTACAATTTCCATCTTCATGTGATTCAGGTCATCACTCCTCGTAATTAAAATATGATTGATTGATAATCAACGACTTGGATGTGATTCAGTGGTATTTAGCGTGAGGAAAAATTCGTTCAGTGTTGCCACGGCTATTTAAAAAGTATTCCTCAGCATAAGGGGTTGAATTGGCGCGTCTAATGAACGCGGGAAATCACTCGCTTGCTGCCTATGAATATAATTCGAACTTTCCTGATTCTTTGCGTGATTTTCACGTCATTACTGACTAGTTGTGCCACGTCGCGGGTGGAATATATCGACACTCAAGTCGCTCCTGCCATCGCTAACCCTGGCACTGTAGTGGTAGCAGGCTTGGTGGCGGGAGATTCCAATTGCGCTATTTCGCAGATTGAGCGTGGCAATATCCTACATCGGTTGGAAAAGAAATTGGCTCAGAAGCGTCGCCAAAAAGATATTGTCGGCCACCTTGCTTTTGAGGGTTTCGTTGGCAGGACTCGATCCGTGGGCAGTGGTTCGACGGGATCTCTTTCCTATGCACTGACGCCGTCGCAGATGGCCAAGGCGAAGAAGTTCAAAGCCCAGTTTGCTCTCGTTGTGGTAGTAAACGAAGTCAATATCTGGTGTGATGTCGGCGAGTCCTGCAGTCACCATGAGGAGCCGATTTATGACAAAAAAGGCAATGAGGTTGGTTGCCGTCACTGGACGGAATATACGACAACGTCACGAGCGCATCGTTCCATGAATGCGAATTACCTCCTCTATGATTTATCGACTGGAAAGAAGGTCTGGGCATGCTCTAGCAAGCACTGCGAGACAAACAGTCGCTCCGCTTGT
>Ga0160423_10005098_pt1 | contig 10737 bp, 8 predicted proteins | sample CRUFie14St8metaG_FD_108191 | JGI IMG/M metagenome (GOLD analysis project Ga0160423, IMG submission 108191) | Marine microbial communities from the Costa Rica Dome - CRUD Field 142mm St8 metaG | ecosystem: Environmental > Aquatic > Marine > Oceanic > Photic zone | place: Costa Rica: the Eastern... | reverse complement strand
CATGATGCTTATTCCTGGTACAGTTGATCAAAATCCACACTCCACCTACGAAGGCTTGTCTTACGGTGATATGCCCCTATATATGTCAGTTGATGACATCACAGATTATTGGTCAAGCTATAACAATACAGACTTTAACCCTGTAATAACGAATATTGAAGATACTGATCCCAACGATGGTAGTACTGTAGAAAGAAAGATTTGGTTAAATGGTGATAATTGTACATCTGTTCTAGAGTTAAAAGTAGTCGGTGGAGACCATGATTGGCCAGGTTCTTTTGGTAATATGGATATAAATGCATCTGATGAAATTTGGAATTTTGTTTCTAAATTTGATTTAAACGGATCAATTGATTGTAATAATAACAGCTCTTTTCAAGATATAGAATTTCAGAACAAGAAAATTGTAAAAATTATTGATATTTTAGGACGGGATGTTATTGGGTCAGAATCAAATAATTATTTATATATTTTTGATGATGGAAGTGTTGAAAAATATTTTAAATTATAATCTATATCTCAGTCCTATATAAATTTCTCTTCCTTTCGTTGGTCCCCAGATGTTTGCTATATTAAATTCTTCATTGAAAGGATCTTCCCAGCTAATTATTGGATTTTCTTGCTTGAAATTAAATAAGTTCTCAGCTCCAATATATATGTCAGTTTTTTCAAATTTCTTTGTGAATTGAGCGCTAAACATTGAGTATGGATCTGAGTATAGTGGGCGTCTATTATCGGGTTTAATATTATCAGATGTATCCATTAGTTTCTTTTTTCCAAACCAATGAAAATTACAATCTATGTGCCACTTTTCGTTTAAAGGTTTATATGAAAAAGTACTTAAAACGTGATGCTTTGAGGTAAATGGTAGTCTATATTTTATATTATTTTCAAAATGGTAGATATCTAAATAGTTGTAGGCAAATTTGTAACCAAATTTTTCAAATAGTTCGATTGCAAATTCACCTTGTAATGAATTTCCATAACTATTATTTTTTAAATTATGAATATCTATTATGTTATCAGAGTGATAGTGGGGATGAATTTGGTTATAAAAGTTAGTTTTATATACATCAAAAATAAATTGCATTTCTATGTTTTCTAAATACATAGCGTGAAGAAAATTAAAACCAAAGTTTATGGCTTTCTCTGCCTCTAAATCATCGGATATAATTATATTTCTATTCGTCCCAAATAATTTAATATTCTCACTAAAGATATTTACTGTTTTCCATCCTGTTCCTACACTTGCTCTTAGTGTTGTGTTTTCAGTAATATTATATTTAATAAGAAATCTTGGTGTAAAAAATAATCCTAAACTGTTATGATTATCAACTCTCCCTCCACTAATTATTTGAAGTTTACTATCATTCCAATTAAATGTATTTTCAATATAAAGACCTGAAATAATTTCTTTTTTATTGTATTTTCCTCCAAAAAATCTTTCAAATTCTTCATTTAATTGAATATTTTCTTTGAGATCAGTTCTTTTGTAATTAAGTCCATATGCTAGAAAATGATTCCTCCAATTCAGTTTGTGACTTAGATCAATGTAATAGTTTTGTTGATTAGCATTGTATTGGGTTGTGCCAAAATAAGATTCTTGATCGTGATGAGTAAATGCAGATTTTAAAATTAAATTATTATTATCGTTGAATTTATAATTTGATTTAAGATGAATTTCAGGCTGTGAAAATTCAATTAATTGACCATATACTGAATCACTACCCAAGTAACTTTCATTATAGTTCTCTTGACCTCCCATTCTTTTTTCGTTTAAGTATCGTAAAGTGATTATTGAATAAAGACCAATGATATCTTTATTTCCATAAACCCATTTATTGTAAAGTGAATATTTTGTTGTCAATGGCAAATCTAAAAATTTGTCATTATTTTTGTCAAATTTAGCACCAGGTTGGGTAGTGTGAAAAGATACTATTGATTTCCAATTTTTAATTTTAAAGTTATAATCAATGTTGGCTTGCTTTGCTAAAAAACTATTCATGTATAGATTGAAAAATAGTGTTTCACTTGTACTTTTTTCTTTTAATTGAATATTAATTTGGCCAGAAATGCTTTCTGCTCCTTGTACAACTGACGCAAGTCCCTGTGATATATAAATATTATCAATTAAAGTACCTGGTATTGCACTAATTCCGTAGGTATAATTTAAACCATTTAGTATCGGAAAACCATCCAATAAAAGTTGATTATATACACCTGATAATCCTAGTACGCTAATTTCTTTAGTGTTTGTAATTACATTAGTAGTTTTTGGTTCAACACTCAGTTGAGTTTCAAAACAACCTGCTAATTCACAACATGCTGCTTTGGTTAATTCATCTTGAGTAATTACTTCAGTTTTTACAGCTTTTTGTTTGTCAATATATATTCCCTCTATTTCTTCTTCTAAAACAACAGTATTTAAGTTGTTTGTTGATTGTAACTTTACTATTAAGTTATTTTCATTTGTTTTGACATTGACTGTATCAGTGTTGAAGCCTACATAGCTTATTATTAACCTTCTGTCTTTAACATTATTTTGTGAAATAGAAAATTTACCATTTAAATCTGAGGTTGTGCCAATAAGGCTATTAATCCATTGAATATTGGCATCTTTCAAGATATTATTGTTGTCATCTAAAATTATACCATTCAATTTGTTTTGACTAGATGCGAGAGTAGAAATTAGTAGCAGTAATAATAATTGTTTCACAAACAAATTTAATTAATTTAAAAATCAGTAGTTATTTATTACAAATCTTTTTGATTCAATAATATCATTTAAAATGTTTTTTGTTCTTAAAATATAAATTCCATTAGGTAATTTATTTTTTATTATTTCATGAAATTTCATTTGTTTTTTTATTACTGTTTTTTTTGTAATAGTTTTTCCATTGATATCACATATTTCAATAATACAATTTGGTTTATTTAACTCAATAATTGAATTGGAATTAATTGGGTTTGGAAAAATATTATTAATATTTTTTTCTTCAATCAATGAGCTTGAGTTGATATCGTTTTCATTAACATCAAGATAGATATTAAATATTGCATGCGTATTATTATTTTCATCAATTTGAGTTGTTACAATTCTATTATTTGCTGATGGGTCTGATGCCCAAGGATCTGTTTCAATACTTGAATCACCCTCAAAGTATAGTTGTGTAGTGATTTCATTTTGATTTAAATAAGATGATTTGTAGTGAATATGACTTGGTCTATATGTCGATCCATTTAAATATTTACCTGGCATTATTGTTTGAAAAGCATAATTTCCATTTGAGTCTGTAAAAACTTGACCTCTGTAGTAATTATTTTCATAGTCTGAATTTAAAAATGTACTACTTGTTTCATCATAAACTCCTTTGTTTGCATGCCATATGTCTACAACAGCGTTGGGTATAGGTGTTTTGCAATCTTTTGCGTAAACTGTTCCTGTTATAAATAAAAAATCAGATGTTATTTCGGGCGGTGTTAAAATTGATATATTAGGAGGATTTTCTATATAAAAAGGCCCTTGAATGTCTTGAGTTGTAAGACAATCTTCCTGTAAGAAACTTAAAGCTTTTAAATTTATGGGTATCAGTGATAAAATACTAAGTTTTAATATAGATTTTATAAATTTCCTTCTGTTAAATTTTGTCATTTTAGTATAATTTTATTTAGTGTTATGTCATTATTAATTACACTAATATCCACGTTACTATTGATGCCTTCAACTTTACCTTGTTGTGAAAATTGCCAAATAGACCACTTCTTATCATCTTTAAGATTGATTTTTTCATATTCTAAATTATAAAAACCTAAGAATAAATTATAATCTAAAAAATAGTTAGCTAAATATTTATTATAAAAATTTGTTAAAGAATATAAAATGGGCTTTTGATTAAAATGTTCTTCAACTAATTTAATGAACTTATTTAATTCTTCTCTGTATTTTTTTTTTGAGTAGTTGTCATTTTGTTCAAGATCTATCATTGGTATAATATCTTGTTCATGATCTTTAATTGTATTTATGAAGTTATTGAATTGATCTTCCGCGCTACTTGTCGTTCTAAAATAATGATAACTACCAACCAAGATTCCGTTTTTTTTTGCCTCAGTTATATTGTATTTATATTTTTTATCCTTTGACCCATCTCCAAATGAGCCCTCTGTAGCTTTAATATAAACGAATTTTATATCATGATTACGCCATTTTTTCACCTTTTCCCAATTAATTTCACCTTGATGATGTGAAATATCAATTCCAACAATTGAATTTTCCTTAATGTAGTCAACAGAGTAGTCTTTTTTTGGTAGTGGTTTTGTATTGTTAATAGTAGACCTAATTTCTTTAAGTATAGATTTCATATCTATACCATTGTCACATGAAAAGAATAATAAAACTATAAATAATATAAATTTTGTTTTCACTGTCATAAAAATAACTATTTTTGATTCATACATAAGAAAAATTTATGTTCAATTGTAATTAATAAATTTTTATAATGCTAAAATCAATTCCTGAAACCGTGAGTAATTGGGCTGACTTAGTGTCTGAAAAAAATCCAATGAAACAGACTAAGTTATATTCTAAAGATTGTGTTTTGTTAGCAACATTTCAAACATTATTTTTAGGTCATGATGGTGTAACTGAATATATGATTAGCTTCTTAAACAAGGACCGAATTCAATGTTCAATAATTGAAAATTACACCCACTATGATGTTACTAAAAGCTTTCATGTTTCATCTGGACTGTACGAATTCACATACTTCGAAAATAATAATAAGAAGATTGTTAAAGCGAGATATACATTTGTTATTAAAAATAACTTAATAATTTCACATCACTCTTCTGTTCAACCAAGTTAAATATTATGAAAAAAAATCTAATATTATTTTTATTTATATTGTCTTTTTTTTCTTGTAATAGAGCTCCAAAAGCAAAAGACATTGTTATCGATAAAATATTAACTCCTTGTGATTGTGTTAGTTCCTTTTTATTAGTAGTTTCTGAAATAAATGAACTAAATGCAAAAAAGGAATCTTTAGATTCATCTAAGTATTTAAATGAGAAAGGTATTTTAGAGTCAATAATGAATTCAGTTGATCAAAAATGTATTATTTATGAGGGTTCTGATAATAATATACAATCTTGTGATGATTACGAAGATTTACTAACTCAAATGCAGATTTATGGAATTGAGTAAAAAATTATTTTTTTTTTTCATTCTCTCTGTTTTTTTAATTAACTCTCAGGAAAATTTTACAGTTAGTGGTTTTGTAGAAGATTCTGAGAGCGGTGAAACACTAATTGGAGTTAATGTATACACAAATAATTTGAAGTTTGGTACAACTACTAATAACTTTGGTTTTTTCTCATTAACTATCCCAAAAGGAGATACTGAAATAATTTTCTCTTTTGTAGGTTATGAAGATTATTCGCAAAAATTAAATTTGAAAGAAAATATTAAATTAACAATTGATTTAGTTTTTTCTTCTCAATTAATTGATGAAGTTACTCTTGAGAGTAAGGCTTCAAATGTTAAATCAACTCAAACATCTGTTATTTCAGTTCCTGTTAAGCAAATAAAATCAATTCCTATGCTTTTTGGTGAAGTGGATATTTTAAAATCAATTCAACTTCTCCCTGGTGTTCAATCTGGTAACGAAGGCACATCTGGATTTTATGTTCGCGGCGGTGGTCCAGATCAAAACTTGATTCTTTTAGACGGTGTTCCAGTTTATAATTCTTCTCATTTATTTGGTTTTTTTTCTGTGTTTAATGCAGATGCTATAAAAAATGTTAGACTTACAAAAGGTGGTTTTCCCGCTAGGTTTGGAGGTAGATTATCCTCTGTCTTAGAAATTGACATGAAAGAGGGGAATATGAAAAAAATAAAAGGTGAGGGAAGTTTTGGTTTAATTTCCTCAAAATTAGCAATTGAAGGTCCAATAGTTAAAGATAAAGTTTCATTTATTGTATCTGGTAGAAGGACTTATGCAGATTTATTGTTAAATGCTTTTAATCCTGCAGACTCTGGAATTGATGGTGGTTATTATTTTTATGATTTAAATGCAAAATTAAATTATAAAATCTCAGATAGAGATAGAATTTATTTAAGTGGATACTTTGGTGATGATATTTTTGGTTTGAATTTTACAGATTTTTTTGATGAATTTGATTTTGGTTTGGGATGGGGTAATAAAACTGCAACACTAAGATGGAATCATTTATTTACTGATAAGTTATTTAGTAATACTACTCTTACTTACAGTCGATATGCTTTTAACATTGATCAAGGATTTAACTCAGGCGATTATGATTTGAGATTCGGTTACATTTCTGGATTAAAAGATTTTGGCGCACGAGTAGATTTTGAGTATTCTCCTAATCCAAAACACTCTTTTAAATTTGGTTCCTCATATACATATCATGATTTTTTTCCTGGTCAATTAGATTTATTTCTTGATAATCCAAATTCTGAATCTGATTTTGAGAATATTGATACAGTTTTTTATTTCTCTCAAAATTTAGCTGCCAATGACATGTTTGTTTATGTTGAAGATGAAATTAAGTTTTCAAATAGGTTCAAAGCAAATTTTGGTTTACATGGTGGTTTTTTCTCAATTAGAGATAAAAGTTATTTTAAGTTACAACCTCGATTTTCAGGAAGGTATATGATAAATGATAATTGGTCAGTTAAATGTTCTTATGCTGAAATGCAGCAAAATCTACATTTATTAACTAATTCATCTGTTGGTTTACCAACAGATATTTGGGTACCTTCAACTGACTCTGTTCCTCCTCAACAATCCAGACAATTTGCAATGTCAATTAACACTAATTTTTTTAATGGAAAATTAGAGGCTAGTATTGAAGGGTATTACAAAACAATGAATGACTTAATTTCTTATAAGGAAGGGACTTCTTTTTTTGACGCAACAGGATGGGAATCATCTATTGAAACTGGTGGAATGGGTAGGTCTTATGGACTAGAAGTTTTTCTTCAAAAAAACTCAGGAAAAACTACTGGTTGGATTGGTTACACATTATCATGGTCAGATAGAAAATTTGATAATATTAATTTTGGTAATTGGTATCCGTATAAATATGATAGGAGACACGATATTTCATTAGTTATGTCACATATTTTTAGTGATAAATTTGACATTGGTGCTACGTGGGTTTATGGAACTGGAAATGCAATTACATTTCCTCAAGCTACATATTGGTCTTATGAAGGTGGGCCAAATGGTGATTACATTCAAACAGTTGAGTATTATGGTAATAGAAATTCTAGTAGAATGAATCCATATCATAGATTTGATTTTGGCATTAACTTTCATAAGCAGAAAAAAAGATATAAAAGAACATGGAATTTATCAATCTATAATCTGTACAACAGAAAAAATCCATTTTTTGTTTATTTATCTCAAAATGATAATAATGAAAATGTTGCAAGACAAGTATCATTATTTCCTATAATTCCAACAATTACTTATAGTATAAAGTTTTAATTATGAAAAAGATTTTAATTTTTTTGTGTTCTATTTTATTATTTAGTTGTCAAGAACAGGTAGTTGAATTAGATATTCCTGGACACACTCCTTTTTTAGTTGTTAATGGAATACTTGATACAGACACTCTTATGTTTCTTCATGTTTCAAATTCTGTTGGCTCATTTCAACAAGGTGAAATCAATTCTATTTCAGATGCTAATGTTTTATTATATGAAAATAATAATTTGATAGGCGAGATGAAAGTTGATAATAGTAGTCAAGATTCTATTTATGTTTTGGAAGATTCAGGATTTTGGTGGGGTGCTAATCAGAGTGAGCCAATTTACTATTATTCATATGAAGCCCTTCCTCAGGCCGGCTCAACTTACTCTGTAGAAGTAAGTCATCCAAATTTTGAAACTGTTTTTGCTCAAACTACAGTTCCTAATGAAATTCAACTAGCTGAGTTAGAAATTATAGATAATTCAGATCAAAGTGAGGACTATTCCTCTAGTCTTGATCTTAGTTTTTTTGATGATCCTAATACAAATAACTACTATAGAATTAGTTTGTATGTAAATACTTCTGGAGAAGATCAGGAAAGTGGAGAGGTGATTCGTAAAGAATATCCATTGATTTTATATTCTAATGACCCTTCTTTTTCTCAGGGTATTCCGTGGGACGGTTATAGTTTTAGTGGAAGAAGAGTTTTTTTTAGTGATGATTTATTTAATGGAACACAAAAAGAAATTTCATTTGATTTTGATTATAAAATAGGAGAGGAAATAAAAGATACTATTTTTCTTCAATTAACTTCTTTTAGTGAAGAGGCATTTAATTTCTATAATTCAATGGAAAATAATAATGATAGATTTTTTAGTGAAATTGGAACAGAACCAGTTCCAATATTTACTAATGTGGAAAATGGTGCTGGAATTTTTGCATCTGGAAATTCTGTATATTTTCAAGTCTTTCCATAATATTTCGGGGTATAGCTTAGTCCGGTTAAAGCGCACGTCTGGGGGGCGTGAGAGCGGAGGTTCAAATCCTCTTACCCCGACAAACTTTTCAAAAATCAGGGACTTTTTTCAAGTTTGTAATCTGATAACTGCAATTTTCAAAACTTTTTTGACTTTTTATTTTAAAAAATAAAAGTCACATGTCTATATCTGATGTGTTTGCACAAAAAGATTAAAACGGCGCAAAAAACGGCGCAAAAAATATTTTAATTTTTTTTTAAATTTTTGCTACCTCAAGTCGATTTATACCTGAGTATAAAATTATTTGTATTTAAATATAAATCGCTGAAAATCAATTTGTTATAATAAAATATTTTAAACTATATTAACAAAATTGATTATGAAAAAAGAACCATTAATTTCCTTCCAATTACGTAAGGCGCTAGCCAAAAAAAATGGTATGGTGCCAATTTACTGTTGTTTACGTTACAATAACACTAAATATGTGTTCAATACAAAATTAGATGTTTTGATTAGTGAATGGGATGGTAAAAACACCCGTGTTATTGGACCAAGAAAAAGGGAGTATAATTTACAGTTAGAAAACATTAGAATAAGTCTAATAAAAAAACACGATGAATTATTAAAAACAAATGTGCATTTAACAGGTAAGAGTATTGTTATTTATTATAAAAATAAATCCTTAATAATGAACTCAATAATTAATGTCTTTAAAAAGCATAATAATAACATGGAAAAATTAGTTGGAAAAGCCTTTAGTTTTGGCTCATTAAAAAATTACAAAACAACCTTAAAAAGGATGGTAACTTTTATTAAAGACAATTACTATGAAAACGATTTAAGTCTTGACAAAATTAATTACGATTTTATCCAAAATTTTTCACAATATATTTTAGAAAAAACACCATGTAATCACAATGGTATGATGAAGCATATGCAACGATTAAAAAAAATCATAAATATTTGCATAAAACAACGATATATTAACCATAATCCTTTCGATGGTTTTTCTATAAATTTTAAACGATCTAATCGTGTTTTTTTATCTAATGATGAATTACAGTCTTTAACAGATGTGAGTTTAAGAAAATCTTTAAGTAAAATTAGAGACATTTTTCTATGTTCTTGTTACACTGGATTATCGTATGTAGATATTAAGAAATTATCAAGGAAAAATATAAGGAAAGGTAACGATGGTTTTATGTGGATTTTTATTAATCGTGAAAAAACTAATATTCCATCGAATATTCCACTTTTACCAAAAGCTGAAGAAATTATTTTAGAATATAAAAACTCTCACGACAACGATTTAATCTTTCCTGTGATATCAAACCAAAAAATAAATAGACATTTAAAAGAAATTGCTACAATTTGTGGAATTAATAAAAAATTGACCTTTCACAGTGCTAGACACACTTTTGCAACAACTATCACACTAACTAATGGAATGCCCATAGAAACGGTCTCAAAGATGCTAGGACACAATAATTTAAGGACTACACAAATCTATGCAAAGGTTATTGATGCAAAGGTGAGTTCGGACATGAAGATATTGCGTGAAAAGTTTATTTAGATGTTATGTCAAGGAGTCTGCTAATAGTTCACTTTGTTCAATAACTTTATCTGCTTCTAAACGAGCTAAATCTGGAGGGTATCCATATTTTACTAATATTTTTCTAACTGTTAGTCTTAGTTTGGCTCTTACATCAGTTCTTTTACTCCAGTCAACAGTTGCATTTTTCCGTATAATATCTACAATATGATGAATGAGTTCTTTCATTTTATCATCATCTAACATTTTTGTGGAATCGTTTTGATTTAAAACACTATAGAAAGCATATTCTTCCTCTGTTAATCCTAATTCTTCAGCTCTATTATCTTCTAATCTCATTTCTTTAGCTATAGCAGATAGTTCCTCTAATACTTGTGCTGAATCAATTTGATTGTTATGATACTTATTCACCACTTTTTCTATCATTTCAGAGAATTTTTTAGCCTGAGATATATTTTTAGTCTTACGAACTCTTACATCATCATGAAGTAGTTTTTTAAGTAATTCAAAAGCTACATTCTTTTGATTCATATTTTGCACTTCCATCAGAAACTCATCAGATAAGATGCTAATATCAGGTGTTTTAATTCCTGCTGCTTCAAACACATCAATTACTCCATCACTACTAAGTGCCTCATCAACAATTTGTTTTATAGCGGTATCTACCTCATAATCTGATTTAATTCCTGAAGGGTTGAATTTATTTATTCTT
>Ga0160423_10005096_pt1 | contig 10739 bp, 9 predicted proteins | sample CRUFie14St8metaG_FD_108191 | JGI IMG/M metagenome (GOLD analysis project Ga0160423, IMG submission 108191) | Marine microbial communities from the Costa Rica Dome - CRUD Field 142mm St8 metaG | ecosystem: Environmental > Aquatic > Marine > Oceanic > Photic zone | place: Costa Rica: the Eastern... | reverse complement strand
GGGTCAGCACGATCAGGCCTTTCGGCTCTTCGGGAAGCATGATCTCCATCCTCAGATCTGGAATACTCTTCCCAGTCCCGGGAAGGCGACCCAGGCGGAGAACGTGGTCTCTGCCACAAGAGCGCTGCTTGCTCTGGCCAAGGATACGGCAGAGATGGGCTGTAAGCTGGGGCTTTATAATCATGGAGGATGGGGTGGTGAGCCCGCCAATCTTATCGCGGTTTGCCGGGCTCTTCGTGCAGTGGGTTACCGGCATGTGGGAATTGTGTATAACTGGCACCACGCCCATGCCCGGATCGGAAGCTGGACTGAGGACTTGAAGGAAATGTTGCCCTTTCTGCACTGCGTGAATCTCAACGGGATGAATTCCGGCGCTAAGCCGAAAATTCTGACTCTCGGGCAGGGAGAGCACGATCTCTCGATGCTGCGTGTCCTGATTGAGAGTGGCTATGAGGGTGCGGTCGGGATTCTCGATCATCAGCCTGACTTGGATGCGAGAGAGGTCCTCAGTGATAATCTTGATGGGTTGGCGTGGTTGACAGGGGAAATAATGCGTCCCGGGTCAGTCGGACCGAGGCCAGAGCCCAGAGCCGGGTCGCAGAACAAGTGACAGAGGGCAATGGAGTCCCCTTGGAAAGAGAGGGCGATCCGCCTCGGTAGCTTGGATGTCGACGGAGCGGAAGACGATAAGCTCTGCAGGGATCTTGCTCTTGGGCCTCCTGAAGAAGCTCAGGAACCGGGAGGAGGCAATTTGAGATATTACTGCGATTGAGTCTGGAACAGACCCATTTTTTAAATGGGCGAGCCGGAAGGCCTTCCCTAGGGTTGGAAGAGGCCTGCAAGATTGAATGGCAAAGCACTAGTATCCCTCTGCTTGAGGGGGCTATGAAACGTTCGGGATTGCCTGTCAGAAACAAGACGTATGAATATCATCCCCTCTCGTGTGTGGCCGGCAGTTCTGGCGGTCAGCCTTCTTGTTGTTACGCTCACGGTTGCAAGGATTTCCAAGGTTGCCGCTGATAGCGGTGTTTCCTGGGTTGGTCACGAGGTCTACTCGGGCGCGCGAGTCAATTCTGCTACAGCAGCGGATTACGACGGTGATGGGTGCCAGGAAATCATCTTTTCTGCCGCTGGTAAGGTGTTCATGTTTCATGGGCCCGATTATAAGACGAAGCAGGTTCTGGCTTCGCTTGAGTCGAAACGACCGAGGTCAAAAGCCCAATGCATTCACAGTGTCCTGCACGATGTGGATTACGATGGAGACTTGGATTTTGTGGGCTCGTATGTTCGTGGGCTCTTCTGGCTTGAGTGCCCCGGGGAAAAAGCAACCACCACTACATGGAAAACCCACCAGATTACTGACGAGATCCATGGTGTTCACTGCATTCGGTCTTTCGATATTGATCAGGATGGAACTCTGGACCTGATCGCTAACGACTTTACGGACGGCAAGGGGCCGTATTCAGGCTCAATTTGCTGGCTCAAGCCATCAACCCTTCCTGAGTCCGGTGAAATGCGATGGTCGATCATACCAATTGCCCGAGGTAGCGCGCCGGGAGGTAGCCACTATTTTGATTTTGGTGACGTTAACGGGGACGGCCGACCGGACTTCACCCTAGGTGCAAAAGGAAAGCCGTTTGAGAACGGCAACTATTTTGCCGTCTTTTATGCTCCGGAAGATCCCGCCCAGCCATGGCGCCGGGAGTTTCTTCCCGATCCCGGTGGGCAGACTGGTGCAACCCACGCGGCTCCTGCTGATGTGAATGGGGATGGGGAGCCTGACATCCTTGCAAGCCGGGGACACGGCAACGGGGTGGTCTGGTTCGAAGGGCCGGGCTGGAAGGAGCACGTGATTGACGAGGATATCCTGTTTCCTCACTCCACGGACTTTGGAGATATCGACGGGGATGGAGATATAGACCTCTCCAGCGTTGGTTTTGGCTCGAAGCTCGCCGCGTGGTATGAAAATGACGGAAGGGGGAATTTCACCCGACATGTCCTTAGTCGTAACCAGATGGCCTACGACACAATGATCACGGATCTCAATGGTGACGGGGACAAGGACATCCTTGTAGCGGGGCAGCAGAGCGAGAATGTCATATGGTTTGAGAATCCGGGTAACCGTGGAGACTGATGATTCTCTCCAGAGTTAGGAAAGAAAGAGAGGTAGAGAAAGCATGCCCATCGCTTGTATCACTACCGTATCAGGCTGTTAACTGACCTGGAGAGAGCTCTCAGAACCCGACCTAGCATGTCCTGCAGCTCAGGCTTCACGAGAAAGTCCGCAGCTTTTGAGGCTTCGACCCATTTGCGGTAACGAAATAATGTTTCGCTCCACTCCCCGGCTTGCTGGTCCACCTCGAGTCCGTAGACTAACACCTCGCATATTTGTCCATCCTTTAACCGTCGGTAGCGCCCTATTGGGGAGGGGCTCAGTTGACCCGATAAGCCGGCCTTTTCCCTGACTGCACGACGAGCGGTGTCCCTAGGGTCTAGTCCTTCTAAGGATGCTTTCGGGAAGACCCAGCGCTGTTTCTTCCGAGAGGTAATCAGGCAGATCATGACGCCGTTTTCCGTGGTCTTATAAGGGAGTGCGCTGGACTGATAGAGAGCGAAGGGATCGGTCAGCTTTCGGCGATCAGATGTTGGAATCCTTAGGTCCATGCCTTGGTTATACGCGGATCGCGTGCCAGAAGGATCGAAAAGGTGAGGCGGTTCCGTCACAGATTCCAAGAGTTAATCTCCACTGGGCCAAGTGGTAGTGGAACCTCACGAGGGGTGCGAATCATACCTTGCTCCTTCTGGAGGAGTCCCCGCCGCTATGAGACTTCGAGTGTTCCCGCCTTTCCCGGATCCCAAGGAAAAGGGTTTCCCCACCCGAGGTGGTCTGGCCTCGCGTAAGCAGAGACGAATTTTAGCGCTCTCCAAAATCCTTGAGGTAGCGCTGAAGATGCTTGAGACGCGACTTCGTAAGCTGGGTTTGCTGTCCGTAGAACAGGAGGGGGGCTGCAGAGCCGCCTCGCCACTCATCGGCATGGAAAGCTGCATTCGCATCCCGAAAAGCGACCCATGCTCGTTGAGCCTTTCGTAGGAGTTCGACAGATTTTTCATCCGGCAACAGTGCGATGACTTTTCTGTATACCGTGTCCAATTCTGTGTCGGCCCTCTTAAAGTCCTTGCGGGCCTGGGCGTTCATCTCCTGTTGCGACTGCGCTTGCGCAGGAAGAGACAGCAGCAGAGCGTATGCTCCAAGGAGGGTTAGGATTGAAAGCTTCATGGATGGGATTCTGCGTCTTGCGGACCGCATGTCAACCGGTCGAACCGTCACGGGTGTGCTGGAGGTCGAGGGTGCTGACAAGTTTCCAAACTGGCATGAAACATTATGCTGTTGATGTGCCTCAGATTGCCACTAGCCTTGAGTTTCATGGGATTGAGATAGCCCGCTCCCATCGGGTATGCCAGCTGTGGGTAGCCCAGTTGTCCTTAGTGATATAGGAGCGCACGACGAGAGCGTCGTTTTGCGTCCCAGGGGCGTCGACGAGCTCGGCATAGAGCAGGCCATGGTTAATGCCGACTGCTTTTCCTGGATGACGGCGGTCGGTTTTTGCGGCGCCAGAGTCGTCGGGATTGAAGACGTCGATGGAGTTTGGGAGATCGCGCCCGAACGTCTTGCCGTCCCAGGTGAGTTTGCTTGGCGGTGATCCATGGGTGTGGCCGTGGACGAGGGCTACTACGTTATATTTGGTTAAGGTGTCCCAGAATCCGTGGAGGTCCTCGGCCGGCCAATCGTATTCGGGCCCGTTAGGGTGGAGGTGGCATGAGACGATAACAGGTCTCCCAGAGTGGCCGACCTTCTCGGCGAGGTCTTTTCGCAGGAACTCAAGGCTGGCCCGGGCCGCATAGTGGTGTCCCTCCCGGCGCTTCTCGCCTTCACCGGCGAACATCCCAACTGAGACTCCGTGGAGGGGGCCCCAGTCCCACGAGTAGTGGAGGCCATTGGATGAAATATGGTGAACGTGAGGGCGGGTTTTGTTGCGCTCGATGAGGGCGTCGGTGATGAAGGTGTTCCCCTGTGGGCCATCGTGGTTTCCATGGAGGTCGTAGACCGGCCAGGGGATTTTGCCATCCTTGCCGGTAAGGCCGTAATCGTCGACGTAGCGGCTCCACTCGTACTTTCCCATGGCGTCATAGTGACCGCCAGTTTTATCAAAGCTATCGACAAGATCGCCCGTGACGATGACGCCATGGATAGTTTTAGCAGTATGGCCACCACCGAGACGTTCAGGCATGGGCTGTCCCGGAAGCTCATTAAGAATCGTAACAAAGCGAGAGTTCGCTTCTTCAGAATAGGGGTCGAGTTTGGTGGGCTGGGGAGATTTTTCGGCGAGATACTGAGGGTCACCAGTGATGAAGAAGGCGTAGCGTCTGGTTTCTCCCACCAGCGGAAAGCTCGTGATTATCAGAGCAAGAAAAATTGTGCGGTGCATGCTTAGTTATTTTAAAGGTCGGGAGGTGGTCTCGAGGTTTCTTGCGGCGATCAGCTTTATACGGAGGAGCTGAATACGGTTATGAGAATATTTCCGAAAGAAGCTCTCACTCCGCAACCCGATTCTTGCCGCCGACTTGGATGGTGACAGAACGCTTAGTGATATTACTTATGGTGCGGGTGTCAGGTGGCATGGGATAGAGTGGTTAGAGAGCTCTTCCGTATCTTGGTGTTCTAAATTTTATCGTGGTTCAGAGGGAAGATCATATCAATACTCATGAGGGTCCGTGAATTGTCACCCAAACTTGTAATCGCAGGAGGTCTTTAATGATAAAAAGTGTATGCTGGTGTTTTGCCGCGGCCTTCTGGATGACCCTTGGTCAAGCCGAGGGAGCCGTCACTTTGCCTGGAGTGTTTAGCAGTCACATGGTCTTGCAGCGGGATAGACCAGTGCCAGTCTGGGGTTGGGCCGACCCAGAGGAGGAGATCACTGTGGAGTTTGGAGGAGCGACGGCGAAGGGAAAGGCCGACGAGCAGGGGAGCTGGAGGGTTGTATTACCCGCCATGAAGGCGGATCGCATAGGCCGCAGCATGACGATCCGTGGTAAGAATACGATCCAGCTGGATGATATTCTCATCGGCGAAGTCTGGGTAGCCTCGGGGCAGTCGAACATGGAAAAGCCGCTAGGGCCTTCTATCGGCCAGACACCATGCAATGATTGGAAGGAGGAAGTTTCAGCCGCTAATTTCCCCCAGATTCGTCTTTTAGAGATGCTGCCTAGAGATGCGGAAGAGCCTGCATCAGACGCCGATTGCGACTGGTTGCCTTGTTCGCCGCAGAACATCATGGTGCAGCGAGGGCGTGGTGCTGGTTACTCGGCCTGCGCCTATTTCTTTGCCCGGAAATTGCACAGGGAGCTGAAGGTCCCGATCGGGATGATTGCCGCAAGTGTCGGAGGCACGCGATGTGAGTCCTGGACGCCAGGACGAGACGGCAGATTATTTAACGGCATGATCGCGCCAGTTACTCCAATGGCAATCCGAGGAGCAATCTGGTATCAGGGCGAGTCCAACGTGGGAGATGGCTTACGGTATGCGACCAGGATGCAGGCTTTGATTGAGGGCTGGCGAAAAGCGTGGGGGTATGAGATCCCATTCTATTTTGTCCAGATTGCACCCTTCTCGGGCTACTCCTCAGGCAGCCTCCCTGTGCTGTGGGAGGCTCAAGTAAACAACCTGAAGATTCCAAAGACGGGAATGGTAGTGACGACCGACCTGGTCCCCGCCATCAGCGATATTCATCCGGTTAACAAGATTGATGTGGGCGAGAGGCTCGCCCTGTGGGCTCTGGCCAAAGTTTACAAGACCGATGTCGTTTTCTCAGGACCGATCTATAAGTCGATGGAGGTTGAGGGAGATAAGATCCGACTGTCCTTTGCGCATGTTGGGGGCGGGCTCAAGTCGCGAGATGGCAACCCTCTGGTCGAGTTCGAAATTGCTAGCGCGGACGGCGAATTTGTGACGGCCACGGCAACTATAGAAGGCGACGCGGTGGTGGTTCAGTCGAGGGAAGTAACCGTGCCAGTCAATGTCCGTTTCGGCTGGTCGAACGAGGCCTATCCCAACCTCGTCAACAAGGAAGGACTTCCGGCGTCACCCTTCCAAACCAAGGATTGGAAGGGCGGCACTGGAGAGTAACCGGGTGGCAACCCCTGCTTCGTCGACGGCTATTCCGGTTGAACCAGGCAGAGGCGCAAGCCCAGGTGGCGTCCGTAGCGCCTTGGTGAATTATGGTCGCGGTAGGCGGAGCGGCTCCTCCATGCGCTGGCTCCCCAGAAGCCGCCACGCACCACGCGGACTGTCCCCGCCGCTGGACCCTTGGGATCTTCTGTCGGTGATTTCTCATAGTATTCGGGCTGATACCAATCGTGGCACCATTCCGCGACATTGCCGTGCATGTCATAGAAGCCCCATGCGTTCGGTTTCTTCCCGCCGACTGGATGGGCCGTGCTTTTGGAATTCTTCACGTGCCAACCGTAGTCGAGGAGCCCGGGTTTATCTCCTCCGAAGCAGAACTTGTTTTCACCTCCGGCTCGGCAGGCATATTCCCATTGAGCCTCGGTAGGGAGGGAATACTTGCCCTCCTTGGTTCCCGCCTTGGCGTTGAGTTTCGCGATGAACTCCTGGCAGTCGTTCCAGCTAACCCGTTCCACGGGGTTAGAGGGATTTGTGAACCGACTCGGGTTGTTGCCCATCACGGCTTTCCACTGCTCCTGAGTCACTTCAAACTGACCAAGATAGAACGGCCGGGTAAGTTTAACGGTATGAGAAGGTTTGCTCTCGTTGTCACCCATTGTGAACTCACCTGCCGAGACCATGATCATATCAATTTTTACCCCGCCGCCCAGGTCCACAGCGAGCTTCTCAGGTATCCCAATGCTCGCAGCCGTAATTTCGCGTTTCGGACCAGCGGTTTTCTCAATCACTTGAGCAATGGAAGAGGTGGCGGTGAGCAGACAGAGCGTGATAGCAGTTGCGAGTCTTTTCATATAACTGTTGTATTCTCTACTGCGCGTTCGGGTAGCAGCAGGGAGAGGCGCTTATCGTGAATTATAACCATCCAGCTGGGGTGGCGATTTTTTGGGTAAGATGCGGGGAGTATACACTGAATCAGTGACCCGATTCTGGCTGCCGTGGAATGCGCGACAGCTGTCCACAAAAAACTCCCCGGCCGCAACGGTCGAGGAGTTTAAAGAATATTTATGGTAGGTTCAGGAGCCCTTCTTCTCGCTGGCGATCTTGGCGAGAAACTTCTTGGGGTCTTTTGCCACCTTGCCCTTGCAGCCTCCGCAGCACACCGCCACAGAGATTGTCGCAGTGGCATCTGGGTCGTTATCGCGGCCACTAATTGGGCACTTCCCATCAGCGGCCTTGGCGACCTTGGCGAGAAGAGCGGCTGGATCCTTCTCAAACTTGGACACGCACCGCCCGCAGCAAAAACCAACCTTCACCTCGACGGCAGTGCTGCCGTCCGCAGCTTTTCCTTTCACGGGGCAGATTTTGTTCACTGGGCCGGCGAAGGCGGGGAGCAGAGACAGCATCAGTCCGCAGACAGTAAGAGAGATAATTTTCATAGGCTTTTCGGGGTGATCCCGTTCAGGATCCGACGAAGCCTTCCATAGGCACCAAGCTTGTCAAGTCCCCCCATTCAGTGGCACGGGAATCCCCTTGAAGAGGCTGAGGTCAATTCGGGATGCATAGTCTTCGCTACGCTAAAGACGTGTATTTATCGCATAATCGTCGAGGCAAGAGGTCCTCACGCGCACTCAACCCCTTTCCTTGGGGCCCTCTTTGGCCAAGCCGTGAGAATGATTCGTCAGATCCTTCTATTGCTCGTTGTCTTCGCCTCGCCCCTCTACTCGGATGATCCCAGGTGGGAGATCAGGCATACCTTTCTGGGCCTTGGGAATAGGGCTCTTGGCTCGATCATTGCCGAGGACGGCCCCTTTTCATGGAACATTGATCTTCCAACCAATGAGGGTATTCCCATCAACCAGACGAATTGCGTGAAACTCACCGAGGGGACCAGACAAAAGAAGGTGGTGTGGCCATACAGTGGGGGAAACACGAGTTCCACCACTTTCAGGTTCTCACCACCAATGGAAAGCCGCTCAAGGATAATGCGATGAAGTATCAGGGGCTTCATTTTGTTACGGTCTTACCGGGGAGAAATGGTGGTCGGCAAGCGGGAAGCCTTTTGACTCCGGAGGGATATGAAGAAGGGAGGGGGCGAGGGAGGCGGGTGGGTTCGTTTGACGCTAAGGATGGTTGGGAATTCAGTTGCCGAAGGCCTCATCTAGCGGGAGGCTTGGCTGTTCCTATGACCTTTCCTGATTTAGCTAACCTTCTTGAAGCGCGGATTGCGGTGATTGCTGATCATGAATTCCGTGATCGGGACCCCGAGGCTCATCTTGAAGCCCTCAAAAGTGTCAGTGAAGCAATCTCTGCCTGGCATGAAACCCACCGTGATGAAATTGATGGAAACTTGGAGCACTTTCTCGCGGGAGCCAGCTACCAAAAGGCACTTCTCTATCTTGAAACGGGAACTCGTCGGCCGTGTGGGGAGTAGGAAAGTTCGGACTGCGATAATGGGGTTTTGCAGGGCGAGAGTCTTTTGGCAGCTGGTGCTCTGGCGAAGCAGTAGGACAACCAAATTTTGGCAAAGAGGTGTATCCTCAGCGTAGAGCTGACGGAGAGGAAATAGGGCCTCCTTCTCAACAGAGTAAAGATCTTGGAGGTAGCTCTGGCACTGGGAAACTGAAGTAAGTTGGAGGCTCCCTCTGGCTGAAAATGTTAAAGCTGGCTTGATCGTACAGGCGCTTGCTTTTAACGAGCTGGCGCGTGCTTCTCCGGTTATGCGTATTGGTAACTGCATTGGTAACTAGTAGGCGCTTTAGACCCAGTCATGGTGCTTGGAATACAGGCCGCCTTGTGAAGAAGCCAAGGGCCGTTTTGATGAGGTCGCTACAGGACGCCGGGATGACTGAGAGGAAGAGGAGAGGAGTAAAAATTCATCGCATTCCTCTTCGGGGCTTTCTTCTTGCGCGGAAGACCTCAATATTTGAATACTCGTTTAACCTCTTTTTCCTCCACAAGTATGTCCTCCCAAATCTTCTTTTCCCTCTTCAGACTCGCACTTGTGCTCCTCATGGCTACAGGCGCTGCCAAGGCCGAGGACCTTCTCGGCCCATCCGATACGCTTTTTGGGGGGCAGCTCATGGGGGACAACTTTCAGGTGGGGATGAGCGGTTTTGCGGCTGGTGCCAATAACTGGCCCGGTGGTGAGGCGCCGGTGAACGCACTGGACGGAGTCGGTCAGAAATATCTCAACTTTGCGAAGCTCAATACTGGAATCGTAGTTACTCCGGGTATCGGACCCTCGGTTGCGACCTCCATAAAGCTCTGGGCGGCCAATGATGCCCCGGAACGTGATCCCGCCAGCTACGAGATTTATGGCACGAATGCCGTCCTCGATCAGGGCCCCTTTCCAGTCTCAAGTTTTGTCCTGATCACTTCGGGTGATCTCGATCTTCCAGGCAGTCGAAATCCCGGTGGCGGCAACCCCCTCAATGATGTCAATCTGCAGACGGTCGAATTTAACGGAAACGGAACGGCCTACACCTCCTACATGATTATTTTTCCCACAGTGAAGAATGCTGGAAGCGCCAACAGCATGCAGATCGCTGAGATCCAGCTTGATGGATCGGTAGGACTTCTGGGTGACTTCGATGGGGATGGCCTGTCTGATGACTATGAAAATGCCAATGGACTCGATGCAAATGATGACGGTAGTGTGGGGGAATCCTCTCCGGGTGCCATGGACGGCCCCAACGGAGCCCTTGGGGATCCGGATGGAGATGGCCTGAGCAACACGGAAGAGAGAGACCTTGGAACAGACCCCCAGGATGAAGACTCTGATCAGGATGGCCTTCCCGATGGAGTGGAAACCAGAACCGGAGTGTGGGTTAGCGAATCTGACACGGGTACTGATCCTCGGAATCCGGACTCTGATGACGACACCTTGCTCGACGGCGTGGAAAATCCATCACTGGACTTCGACCCCGGCAATCCCACGTCTCAGCCAGGAACCAACCCTAACCTCGATGATACCGATGGTGATACTGTCTCTGATGGTGAGGAGGTAGCGGCTGGGAGAAATCCTACCTTTATGGATCCACTGCCACCTACCATTTTCTTGCCAGATGATACCATTCTGGGAGGAGTCATTACCAACAACAGATTCGAGGTAGGGAACCCCGGGGGAACGCAAGGGATAAACAACTGGCCAGCCAACGAAGGACCGGAGTTCGCCATTGACGGGGTGGGGCAGAAGTATCTCAACTTTGCTGAATTCAATAGCGGGGTTCTGGTTACCCCTTCGGGAGGACTCTCAGTTGCAAACTCCATGACCCTCTGGACGGCCAACGATGCCATCCCTCGTGACCCTGCTAGCTACGAGCTTTATGGAACGACAAGCGATGTGTCCGGAGCGGGTCCATTCGACCTCGACCAGTTCATTCTCATCTCGTCCGGGGATCTTGCGCTTCCGGACTCCCGCAACCAGGGGGCAAATGCTGATCTCGACGAGGCGAACTCGCAGAATGTGTTTTTCAGTAATTCTGAGGCCTATACCTCCTACCTGATCGTCTTCCCAACGGTTAAGAACTCGGCGTCTGCCAACAGCATGCAAATT
>Ga0160423_10005094_pt1 | contig 10742 bp, 13 predicted proteins | sample CRUFie14St8metaG_FD_108191 | JGI IMG/M metagenome (GOLD analysis project Ga0160423, IMG submission 108191) | Marine microbial communities from the Costa Rica Dome - CRUD Field 142mm St8 metaG | ecosystem: Environmental > Aquatic > Marine > Oceanic > Photic zone | place: Costa Rica: the Eastern... | reverse complement strand
CCTTTCGGACGTTTGTTGCGTTCTCCGTTGTCTCTCCAAAGACGGACCACCGCGTCGGTCATCCGACAGATCTCATCAGGCCTGACCCAGGCGTTCAGAGGAACGGCATAGGCATTCATCTGCGACGACAGAACGCCGCCAATCCAGACACCGAATCCCATCACACCATCTTTTTCGACAGGGTGGAAGGCGATGTCGTTGTGCAGAAGGAAGTTGTCCTTGGCTCCGGCGACTGCGGTGTTCCACTTGCGTGGAAGGTTGGAATATTCAGGATTCCCTTTGCGGTTGTTGGTTAAAAATCTTTCCAGTTCATCTGTGTAAGGTCTGGTGTCGACAATTTCGTTTGGATCGATTCCAGCCAGTGGATTTCCAGTGACATTACGAGGATTGTCAAATCCCGACTGGATGGTGCTCAAGTCAGCTTCTTCCAGCCGTTTGAGAATCTCAGGTAAGTCGCCCAGGAGAACACCTCTGAGCTGAAGGTTCTGACGTGTGGTGATGTCGCAGCTGCCATTGTCGCCATAGCGTTCAACGATCGAACCAACGACGCGAAGCTGCTGTGTTGAGAGCACACCGTTGGGTACACGCAAGCGCAGCATGAACTTTCCTGGCGTTTTCGGCCGCCAGAACATGCCGTACCACTTCAGTCGAAGTTGAAGGTCGGTTTCATCAACCTGCTCCCAACCCATCTCCGCAAATTTCTCTATTTCGCTACCAACAAGCAGACCATCTTTGGCAGCTTTATTTTGCTCGATCTTATTCAGCTTCTTACCATCCAGATAAGGCCTGGAAGGAGAGCTAATGGTCATGTTCCTGGTAAGCAAAGGGCGGAATGATTGGTCTTAGATGTTGCTGATCAATCAAAATGGCCAGAAGACCGACGCTTCAAAAAGAAGGGAGCGCTTTCGCGGTAGTCAACAAGCTCGTGATGGACCTGTCCGTAGTGGTTCGAACAGTTTCGACAGTTGGCTCTTTAAAAGACTGCCGATAGCGGAATTGGTGCCTGTGGCTACATCTGACCCGGCTGACGGGGCCGTAGAAGGCTGCCTTTCGCGGACTCAGTATTGACGTCCAACTTCGCCGATCATTCGGACGGCCCCGTAGCGGAGCATCTGCCAGACACGTTTCATTTCGGCGAAATCTCGATCCAGCTCGCTTCTGAACTGGGTGTTTTCATCGCCAGAGCGTCGTCTGCTGTCGTAGGGCCGCTGACCGCGAACCCTTTCCGAGCGATAGCTTTGAACGGTGAAATCTCGCTCGGAACGACCTTCACGGAACGACCGATCGGCGTATCGACGGCGGGACATGGCAGCAGAGGAAATGATGATCCATCGATGACAACAGTCGGTTCGGCCATCGATCCGTGGCCATTGCTACGGAACAGCGAATTGCGTTCTCAGCGAGCCATCAGGCTGGTCGTTCATGGCCGCTCGGGTGGTGTTGTCCCCGAATCCCTGATCGAATTGAGCCAGTCACTCCAGCGGAGACGCTCCGCGCCTGTGCAACTTGAGGTGCTCACCGCCGAGTCCGCACCTGTTTGTCCCAAAGAAGCGAGTTGGTTGGTCCCTCTGTTGCTCTGGCCGGGGTCCCATGCACGTGAGGATGTGCCGGAGATCAGAAATCGCATGCAGCGTGAAGGTGCCGAGGTCTCGTTGCTCCCCTTCCTTGGCTCCTGGCAACGCTGGTGGACTCTGGTCGCCGAAGCGTTGCAGCCGTTTGCAGTCCAGGATTCTGTGCTGGTGCATCACCCGTTGAGTTCCGATGAGGCGGATCGTTTCCTCCTGCAGTTGTCTGACCGGATGGGGCTTCCGCTGCTGTCGTTTGACCACTGGTCTGACTATCAGCAGACCCATCCGCAGGCTCGTCCGCTGATGCTTGCCCTCGCTCCCAATCGCATGACGGAGGCACTGAGCGAGGCTGGAAGTCTTCCACCGCTTCTTGACCATTCCCTGATCCGTCAGGGCCTGATCGATCTGCTTGCCGCTCTGCCGTGACGACTGCTGAACTCACCGGAACCGTTTATCTCGTCGGTGCAGGCCCTGGTGATCCCGATTTACTCACGGTGAAGGCCTATCGCCTTCTCGGGAAGTGCGATGCCCTTGTTTACGACTCTCTGGTTCCTCGAGAGGTTCTTGATCTGGTGCCCGAGAGTTGTGAGCGTCATTTCGTCGGTAAGCGCCGCGGACATCATTCCGTGCCGCAACCAAGCACCAATGCGGTGTTGGTGAAGCTGGCTGCCCGTCACCGCTGCATTGTGCGACTCAAGGGCGGTGATCCTTTTCTGTTCGGGCGGGGTGGTGAAGAAGCTGCGCATCTGGTGAAACATGGCGTGACGGTTCAGGTGGTGCCTGGTGTCACTGCTGGAATCGCAGCACCCGCTTACGCGGGCATTCCTGTGACCCATCGTCGTGCAGGCTCTTCCGTCACCTTCGTGACCGGTCATGAGGAGATTGACAAGCGCCGGCCCTCGGTGAATTGGCGGTCTCTGGCGACAGCCAGTGATGGCCTGGTGATTTACATGGGTCTCCACAACCTGCCGCGGATCGCTGCCGAGCTGGAGGCAGGCGGTCTCAGTGCCGAGACCCCGGTGGCTGTGATTCAGCAGGGGACCGTGGCGGGTCAGCGCTGCCTGAAGGCCACACTCTCAGACGTGGCCGCCAGGACCCGCAGTGAGGGCTTTGCCTCGCCCTCAGTGATTGTTGTGGGGGATGTGGTCAACGAACAGGTGGACTCCTGTGCCCCCAGGCCGGCGGACGTCACGATGCCGATCCCGTTCTGAGGGTCAGTTGACTGGTTTGTCTTGAGATTCCTTCAGCCGGGATCTGAGTTGTGCCAGGTTGCAGGGCTGGGTTTCGCTGTTCAGCTGGTCTGCGATCAGCCGATCCCAGGCTGTGGTGACGGCATCCTGAGATCCCGGCAGCACAAAGAGGAACGTGCCGTTGGCCACGCCTGCGAGGCAGCGACTCTGCAGGCTGCTGGTGCCGATGGTCTGGAAGGAGAGCACCCGGAACAGTTCACCGAACCCATCGATGGTCTTGTCCAGCAAGGGGCTGATGGCTTCAGGGCTGCCGTCGCGTCCAGTGAGGCCTGTTCCGCCACTGGTGATCACCACGTCAATGGTGGGATCGACGATCCACTGGCTCACCGCTGCTCGGATCCGGTAGCGGTCGTCCGGACAGATGGCGCGGCTGTGCAAGTGATGACCAGCTCCCAGAAAGCGTTCCTGAAGCAGGTCTCCACTTGGATCGGTGTCCAGGGTTCGACTGTCGGAAATCGTCAGCAGGGCAATGGACAGCACGCAGCGTTGATGGGAGGTTTGATCGGCAACGCTAGAACCGTGATGGTTTCTCAGTGCAGGGATGAATGCGTGGCAGCCTGATTCCGCTCAGACGGTGAAGGTGTTGTTGTTTGCCTCATTGCGTGAGCAGGCAGGTTGGTCTGATCGCCGCATTCCACTGAATGCTCTGGCTGTCAGTTCAGCCAGAGAGATCTGGGACCGTCTCGAACTTGGTGATCTGCCCCAGGTGGTGCTGGTCGCCATCAACCAGGAGATCGTCAGCGCTGATCATCCTGTGCATGCGGGTGATGAACTGGCGTTCCTGCCACCGTTCACCGGAGGTTGATCGTGGGATCGCAACCGGCGGATTTGGAGATTCAGATTCTCGATCAACCCACCTCAGGTGGCTTGCAGCTCGACGCCTGGCTGCGCTCGCGGGCCGCTTCGGATGCCGCCACAGCCGTCTTTATGGGCCGTGTGCGTGAGTTGGCCATGGATGGACAAACGCTGGATGCCCTTGAGCTCGATCACTATCCGGGACTGTGCGAACGACGGATTGAGACGTTCACCCGTCGGTTGCTGGAGCAACACGGAGCCTGTTCCGCTCTTGTGTTGCACCGTGTTGGACGCTTGCTTCCTGGCGAGTTGATCGTTCTGGTGGCTGTCAGCGCTGATCGGCGTGGTCCTGCCCAACGCTGCTGTGCAGCGTTGCTGGAAGCTCTCAAGCATGACGCTCCTTTCTGGAAGCGGGAATGGAGCCATGGTGTAGGGACCTGGCTGTCGGAGAACACACCGCTGGGATCCTGAAGGGTGTCTCAGAGCATGCGCCGTCGCAACAGTTGGGCCCACAGCTGATCTCCGCATTCCAGTGCCCCCGACTTTGCAGGGATCTCCAAGAGCAGATCCGCGCTCATCAGTGAGCCGATCCGTGAGGAGGCCTGGGATCCACTGATTCGGGCGAGCAGCCGCCCGTCATCACTGCAGATCAGTGAAGCCCTGGCCAGTTCCGGTCGGCCCGGCCTGCGCCGGTAAGGCGTCTCAAGACTGACCCGCAGGCGTGGCAGCAGCTCCGGTTCCTGCTGGCCTTCCAGCAGCTGCAGTGCCGGCCACAGCAACTGCAGTGCCGTGATGGCAGCGGCAACGGGATTGCCCGGCAGGCCGAAGAACGGCACCTGATTGCCCACAAAGCCAAAGGCGAAGGGGCGGCCGGGTTTGAGGAACAGTTTCCAAAAGTCCACCTGACCCAGCTCCGTCATCAACGGCCGGATCCAGTCGCTGTCGCCGGCGGAGACACCTCCGGTACTCACCAACACGTCACAGTTGGTGCTCAGCTCAAGGATTGTTTCGCGCAGTGCCTGCGGTTGATCGGCCACCACCCTGCAATCCCATGCCCGATAGCCCAGACGCATCAGCAGGCCTTTGAGCAAGGTGCTGTTGCTTTCCCAGATGGCTCCTTCAGGTCGCTGTTCACCTGGAGGCACCAGTTCATCGCCGCTGATCAGCAGCCCGATGCGTGGTTGCCTGTGAACACTCAGTTGCTTGACGCCGCAGCTTGCAGCTTGGGCAAGATCGGCGAGTCCGAGGCGTTGGCCAGGTTGCAGCAAGGTGGATCCTTGAGCGCATTCCTCATCGGCCGCTCGGATCCAGGGATTGGTGGACGCCGCCTGTTTCAAGCACAGGGTGTCGTTCAACCTCTGCACCAGTTCCTGGGGGACAACCCAGTCGGACCCTTCAGGCAGGGGCGCCCCGGTGAGAATCCGGACGGCTTCACCGTTGGTCAGGACATCTGGATAGGGGGCGGCTGGTGCGGAGCGACCAACCACCGTCCAGGTGTCGTCAACTTCTGGTTGCTGACTCTGACCAAGGGCATAGCCATCCATGATCGAAGCCCTGAAGCCAGGAACATCGGCCTTGGCCAGCACTGGAGCAGCGTTGACGCGCTCAAGGGCGTCGTCCAGTCCGACCGTGTCGACCGATGGTTCAGCTCGTCGAGACGTTTGATCCCGGACGGAGGCCAGAACCTTCTGGCGTGCTTGCTTCAGGGGCAGGCCCTCGCGGCCATAGGGGTCAGCAGCTCCAGCTGCCATGGCGACCTCCGTCCTTGTGCAGAAGCTGAATGCACTGGATCGTCATTCCAGGCTCCACCGACTTCAACATGTCGTAGAGGGTGACGAGCCCAATGGAGACCGCCGTCATGGCTTCCATCTCCACACCGGTCTGTCCGGTCGTACGACAGCTGACCTGCACTGTCAGACCAGGTAGCGAAGCGTCCGGCTCAATCGTCACGTCCATGCCGCTGAGAGGCAAAGGGTGACAGAGGGGAATCAGTTCGGCCGTGCGCTTGGCGGCCTGAATGGCAGCAACACGTGCCACTGCCATCAGATCTCCTTTGCAGGTTTCGCCGTTCAGAACCAGCTCCAATGTGGAGCTTCTCATCACCAGAGATCCCGTGGCGGTCGCTTCCCGTTTGGTGATGGCACGGTCACCGACCTCAACCATGTGCACCTCACCGCGACCGGTGAGGTGTGAAAGCTGTTCAGACATCGCTGGATCGGTTGCTGACTGATTCGTCAGTGTTGGTCAGCGCTCGCCCAGCACTGACCACATAGCTGCCTGGGATGTGACGACGGGTTCAATCTGAGTTGCCGCTGACGATGTCACAGCGGGAGCAACAGCAGCGCGTTGGCTGCGCACCATCTGCACGGCCAGGGAGGCAACGATGAAAGCACCGATGAAACCCGTGGCAATGGTGATTGGACTACGACTTGAGCTGGTTGTTGAGTAGGAAGTACCCATTTGGTGATGCACAATCTGCATTCACTATGGATAAAAACTGTAAGAACCGCTACTGAGCTCACTGAAACTTTGCAGTGATGAGCTCTCCTGCTGGGCGTTGATCAGCAGGAGGCCGGAAGCGAGTCCCTCAGAGGCCAGCCAACCATGGGCCGAACCCAACATCATTCCCAGGCAGAGAGCGAGACGCATTGCTGTAAACAACCTTGGTCTGAGCATCTCTTCTTTGCGTCGTGTCGTTGGTCGTTGTTGTCACTGTTTCCAGCTAGAGATAGGCAAAGCGTCGTTATTACTACCAATGCATCCGCAGCTGGATCAGGCGCGGCATTGTTTTGCATTCGAACAGGACTTCATCGGTTCCTGGCGATGCATTCCGCTGTGTGTGCGACGCAAGCTTGACTTGGTGGGACTCAAGCTCAAACTCAGTCACTGGTTGGAGATGAGTCACGAGCAGCGTCAGGCCCTGGTGGACTGGGGTGATTCCCCCGAGCATCTGGCTCAGATGCGTGATCAACTGCGTGCCTGGACGGCTTCGATGGCTGATGGGGTGCTCAAGGATCTCCCTCCTGCGCAGACAGAACCCTGGCAGCTGAAGGATCAGCTTCCTGACCAGCTCCTGGATGCGGCTCGGCGCCGTGGCATTGACCTCACAACGCAGGCCTGGATGAGCATGCGTGAGCTTGATCGTTTCGCGCTCTGCAAGCTGGCGCGCCCAGGCCATGATCATCACAACCTGGAGGCGGCGTTCAGCGAAGTGCTGGGATGAGCATCCTGCGCAGGGTGTCCAGCCTTCCGGTCTCTTGTTCCACCGGTTGCACCATCGACACAGCCGGCGCAACCACTACAGCTGTTGCCTTGAGCTCAGGCTGTTTGGAGATCGGGCAGGCCTGATCATGCATCAGGGTGTTGGCTTCGCAGGCTTCGGATTGCGTGAAACCCCAATGCATCGGCAGGAAGACCGACCCTCTGCGGATCCGATCCGTCACGCAGACCCGTGCTGTGAGGGTTCCCCGCCTTGAGGTGATCGCTGCCAGTCCGTGATCCTCGATGGCGAATTGCTTGGCATCGCTGGGATGAATTTCCAGGCGAGGTTCCGGATGCATGCTGTTCAGGCGTTTCACTTTTCCCGTGCGGGTCATGGTGTGCCACTGTCCGAGATAGCGACCAACAGTGAGCACCAACGGGTAGATCTCACAGGGTGGTTCCGCCAGTCCGAGAGGCGCATCCGCCTGAAAGCGGGCGCGACCGCTCGTTGTTGGGAATCGCTTGCCGACGTACAGCCGTTTGGCTGTTTGGGTGGGTTCATGACCCTTGGGGAATGGCCATTGCTGGGGACCGTGTGTGTCCAATAGTTCGTGGCTCAGGCCCGACACGTCACAGACACGACTCTTGGTGAGAGCCGCAAACTCGTCATAAACCTCCGCTGATGAGTCATAACTGAACTGATCAACGAAACCCAGACGTCGTCCAAGCTCGGCAAACACCTCCCAGTCCGGTCGGCTGTCGCCATGGCGGGGCCGAAATGCTGGGCAGAGCGTGATGCGGCGCTCCGAATTGGTCATTGCGCCTGATTTCTCGCTCCACTGCGATGCAGGCAGCAGAAGGTGGGCGTAGTGAGATGTTTCAGTGTCGGCGTAGGCCTCGCTCACCACCACGAGAGGGCAGCGTTCCATGGCTGCCTTCACCCGTTCCAGATCAGGCATGCTGACGAGGGGATTCGTGGCAGCGACCCACCAGAGATCCAGCTCACCACGTTCCATTGCCTCGACTTGTTGCCAGGCGCTCAACCCTGGTTCCGCAGCGATGGATCCCGGTGCGAATCCCCAGGCCTGCTCGACTTCTGCCCGATGGTCGGGGTTGGTCACCAGTCTGTAGCCCGGCAACAGATGAGCCAGGCCTCCGGCTTCGCGGCCGCCCATGGCGTTGGGCTGGCCTGTCAGTGAAAAGGGCCCGGCACCGGGCTTGCCGATCTCACCGGTGAGCAAGTGCAGATTGATCAGTCCACTCACCACGGCAGTGCCTTCCCTGCGTTGGTTCACGCCCATGGACCACAGGCTGAGCACGCCTGATTTGCGGCTCCAAAGCCTGCCAACATCCCGGAGTTGCTGTTCCGTGATGCCGCAGAGTTTGGCCGTTTCGTCAGCTGTCCAGGCGTTGATCGTCTTGACGTAGGCCGAGAATCCTTCCGTCGCGGCGTCGATGAAATCGCTGTCGAAGCCGTTGTCTTCGATGACGAGCCGAGCCAGCCCATGAAGCAATGCGAGATCCGTGCCCGGGGCGATTGCAAGATGGTGATCGGCGATTTTGGCAGTGTCTGTGCAACGCGGATCCACCACCACGATGGTGAGGCTTTTGGGATTGCGTTTTTTGCGCTTGAGCAGCCGCTGAAACAGCACCGGATGGCATTCGGCGGTATTCGTGCCGATCAGGAAGGCCACAGAACAGTGATCGAGATCCTCGTAGCAACAGGGTGGGCCGTCTGAGCCAAGGCTGCGGGTGTAGCCAGCCACGGCCGAGCTCATGCAGAGGCGTGAATTGGCATCGAAGTTGTTGGTACCCAGGGCTCCTTTCAGGAGTTTCTGGGCCATGTAGTAGTCCTCGGTGTGGAACTGGCCGGATCCATACATGGCGATGGCATCAGCGCCTTTTCCTTTGAGCGTGCTGCGTATTCGCCCTGTCAGCAGGTCGAAGGCGCTGTCCCAACTGATGGGTTGGAAGTCATCCTTGAATGTCGGTCGGTACAGAGGCTGCGTGAGCCTTCCCTTGGCCAGGGTTTCTCCCACCGTGGCTCCCTTGATGCAGACCTGTCCGAGGTTTGAAGGGTGCTGTTTGTTTCCACGCGCGGTCCACATCGGGTTGCCTTCGGCGTCCCGTTTCACGGATTTGCCGGCTTCTCCCGGGGGCATCAGTTCCAGACCGCAGCCCACTCCGCAGTACGGACACTGACTTTGAATGCTCATGCAGGGACTGGTCATGAGAGAGGAGTCCGAATGAATGAACGATCCCCAGTGCAGACAGCACCGGGGATCAGTGATCTCAGGCGAGAGTGCTGATTGTTCAGCGAGCCATCGCGGCTGCGGATGACGATTGGCTTTCACCCTCATGCAGCTCATCGAAGGATCCCTTGGGCTCCTTGAGGAAGAAGAAGCAGAAGAAAGCCACGATCAGACCTGCGATTCCCAGAATCTGGAAAAAGGCGCTGTTGGACGCTGCAATCACTTCGGGAGAGGGATCTTTCCCTCCACCCATCCAGAGCGGCAGCAGACTGAAGATGGTGAGATAGGTCACCGCGCCGACATTGCCATAGGCCCCAACCAGGCCTGCCACCTGACCAGTCACGCGACGTTTCACAAGCGGCACGAGGGCGAATGTTGCACCTTCTCCGGATTGGACGAAGAACGACGCAAGCATGGTGATCACCACAGCGATGAAGATGCCTGTGGAACCACTGAATGTGCCCGGTTTGATCAGACTCATCACCAGGTAACCGATGCCAAGCCCGGCGGTGAGGAAGCCCATGGTGTTCTTCCTGCTGCCCAGTTTGTCGGAGATCAGGCCACCGGCGGGACGGGCAACCAGGTTCACGAAAGCGAAACAGGAGGCCAGAATTCCGGCGGTCGCTTTTGGCAGGTCGAATGTGGTTTCAAAGAATGTCGGCAGCATTGAAACCACCGCGAGTTCGGAACCGAAGTTCACGATGTAGGTGAGTTCAAGGATGGCTACCTGACGGAACTCATAACGATCTTCCTTGGGATACACCTTGGTTCCCATGATCAGGTCGCGATTGGTTCTGATGATTCCCCAGGTTTGGAAAATGAACCAAATCAGGACAGCCAGCAGGGCCAGGGGATAAGTTCCAGCGTTCAGGAAGCCAACTTTCTGAAGTCTCCAGCACAGAACACAGAGGATTGCTGCGAAGGGAACATTCATGCCGAGAAGGCCCCAGAAATCCCTCATCGATGTGACTTCAAGGCCTGCTGTTTTGGCAGGACGTTGGTATTCCTTCCCTGGTGGGGTGTCGCTGACATTGAAGAAATAGATCACCCCGTACACAGCGGAGATGATTCCGGTGAGAGCGATTGCTCCCCTCCAGTTCAGGATGTCGCCAGTCGGCAGCGTGAATCCCCCGGAGAATGAGAGAAAGCCAGCTACTGCAACAAGGCTCAGAGCAGAGAAAGCGGAGCCGAAGTTGCCCCAGCCTCCATAGATGCCTTCAGCGAGACCAATCTCTTTGGGAGGGAACCATTCGGCCACCATCCGGATGCCGATCACGAAGCCCGCACCAACGATGGAGAGCAGCAGGCGTGCCACAACCAGTTGGCTGAAATCCTGTGCTGACGCAAACAGCAGGCAGGGAATCGCGGAAAAGACCAGGATTGAGGAATAAGTAATACGGGGGCCGAATGTATCCAGCAACATGCCGATCAGCACGCGCGCTGGAATGGTGAGGGCCACGTTGCAGATTGCAACCGTGCGGATCTCGCCGACAGTCAAGCCAAGATCAGCTTTCACTGTCGTGGCAAGTGGTGCCAGGTTGAACCAAACAACGAAAGTTAGAAAGAATGCAAACCAGGTGAGATGAAGTGTTCGATATCTCCCCTGGAATGACCAGAGTTCGCCAAGCATGGGGTTTGTTGGGTTGGAGATTCAAACCCCGGCGTCGAAACGAAGG
>Ga0160423_10005093_pt1 | contig 10744 bp, 20 predicted proteins | sample CRUFie14St8metaG_FD_108191 | JGI IMG/M metagenome (GOLD analysis project Ga0160423, IMG submission 108191) | Marine microbial communities from the Costa Rica Dome - CRUD Field 142mm St8 metaG | ecosystem: Environmental > Aquatic > Marine > Oceanic > Photic zone | place: Costa Rica: the Eastern... | reverse complement strand
TTTTTAAAGTTAGCAATATAAAATTCTTTTAAATCTCTTTCATATGTTTTTGCTAACTTCGCAAAGAAGTACTTATCTTTTCTCTTAAAGAATGATTGTGCCTTTACAGATGTTTTAAAGTTATATTTTAAAGCATCATACGAATCAGATTCAAAATGCAATTTTAAAGCATTATATAATTTATATGACTCGAATGGATCATTCATATAGGTAGTTTATTACCTTTTTTTGTACGTATAAGATTAAGACTTGCAGCTTCTGCTTCGATCTTTTGCTTAAGAGAGTCAGTTAAGAGTTTTTTAAGATTCTTATAATCTAATCCTCTTTGTTCGACTACATAAGAAGCAGCATCGATATAAGTTGTATTACCTTGAGCGACAAGATTCTCCACTGCTGCAGAGAATCTTTTTCGCGTCATGATCTTTACTTTGAGAGGATCAACCGACAAATTCATCACCTTCATCCCAAGCACAACCAGTTAATCCACCGGCTTGTAACGCTTTTAATGTTCTTAATACTTCATTGGCATTTCTACCAGTATCTAAAGCATTAATTGATGCGTGTTGTACGATTGAATTTTTGTCAATAATAAAAGTTGCTCTATAACAAACACCTTCGCTTTCATTGACAATTCCCAATGCATGAGATAAACCAAGTCCACAATCAGCTGCAAGAGTATGATTGATATTACCTATCATTTCATTTTCTTTCTTCCATGCTAATTTACAGAACTCATTATCTCCGCTTATACCTATTACATTAGCATGTTCTACTAATGCATCCATACCAGCAATCTCTGTTGGACATATAAAGGTAAAGTCTTTTGGATAGAAGTAAATTACAGTCCAATCTTTTTTCAAAGGTTGATAACTTTCTTCTACTCCAACTCTCACAAATTGATTATTTTTATCGATTCCCTGAAGCGAGAACTCAGGGAATTGTTCTCCTACTGATAACATTAAAATACCCTCATTAAAATACAGTCAGAGTTAATTCTTCCTGTAGGTTTATTTATTTTAGTAGTAATCGTATCCCACACTTTCTCAATTTGTTTTTCAGTTTTATTAAGTATTTGTGGACATACTTCATCAGGTTTTCTCAACGTTGCTTGTTTACTTAACTTATCGTCAAAGTTTTTAATTGATGTACCTGATATTTCGAATCCAGCTGTTGATGTAGTAACATATTGAATAAGCTTTCTATTCTTTCTGTTATACACAAAGAGCTTAGCTTTTCCTGGTATCAGGACAGGATTAATTGACGTAAGTTTAGCTTCAATATCTTCTTGACAATATTGTAACTTCACAACTTGCGCATCTGATGACTTTGGTTTCTTAATGCGTGTACTTCTTGTTGCTTTAAACGAATCTCTTAGTCTTTCAAGATCTTCAAAAACAGTTTCAAACTGTTTCATAATCTTTCTTTTATTACCTTTAGAGACATGTGAATAAGCTTCCACACATTGATCACATGTTTTATTGTAAGCATCTGATATATTCTGATATTCTTTATCTAATAAGTCTTTGAATATATTAATTGCATTACCTTTTAATCCATGCATTTTAAATCTGTTATAAGCACTGAATTTTTGAGTATAGTTTTCATCAAACCAACCTTCAACGATTTCACTATCCCAATCATGGTAAATCGTATCCATTACTTTTCTACGTGTTCTTTCAGCTGGAGTAATAACTACAACATTGGCTTTCTTTTCGTCTTCAATCTTCTTTTCTTTTAAGCCTTCTTGATATTTTTCTTGCATAAAAGCTTTAATATTTTCTATTTCAGCTTCTGTATATTTCCAACCACGATACAGTAATTTAATCTTTTTATTTACTGTCATAAATTTCCAGTCCTTTACTCTTTTAAGAACTGAAAGTTTCTTTTTATCAAATCCCATATAATCAAGCGCAAATTGATATGTGCTTGGCATATAGTCTTTTGATTTATAAAAGTAGTTATACCAGTGAGCAGCCTTTGACCAAGCTACTGGTGTAAATTCTGATTCTTCAGTAAATAACGGTTCTGGTCCTAGATAAATTTCATCTAGATTTTTAACTCTTTTTTTACTTGCCATATTTTCTCCAAAACGGCCGAGCCACTAAGTGATAAGGAGTTGGGGTGTGACTCGACCTAAAATTAATTTTTTATACCTAGAACAAAGTTTTCTGCAGCATCTTCTGCAAATGATTCGCTCTTACCTGGAAACAATTCCTTACCAATTGTTTTTCCATGTTCTTTCATGTTGATACCATAAGTACCAGCAGGTGTTTTAAATAACGTACAAAATCTACCATTCATCGAATATGATGAAATGTCCATTGTACTATCGTATTCTCTTAATGCTAATAAATCATCAAGCTTTCTTTCGATTATATTTAGTTGGTTTATAATTTGACTATTTGTTGGATGTCCCATTATTTTCTTTCTCCCAAAACATTGGTATATATTTTCCTTCATGTTTTTCTCTTGACATATGAAGTCCAACATATACAAATAAACTCATTATTGCTATTGCAATAACTTGAATTACTATTTCTATCATATTATATCCACGATAAAATTATTATTAGTATAGTACTACAAATTAATATTGTACAAATTACTTTAATTATTCCTATTACTAAAGTTTCTAAAAAACTAAAGAAATCTTTCACTAGTTTCTTCTCATATTACTAATATCTTCAGCTTCTTGCTGAGATATAACAGGTACAGCATTTGACTTATGCATAGTTGCAATACCTTTAACCAAAGTACCAGTATACTTCATTGGTTCTTTTTTACTACAATCGCCTGCAATCTCATGGTATTTACCATTAGCCATATATTCTTCCATAAGAGATTTATATTGTTTTGATTGCTGCTCACGTAATATTTGCAATTGAGATTTTTTAGGCTTAGTTGCTTTAAACTCAACTCGCTTTTTCTTTACACGATTAGCGCAGTGATTTTTTCTTTTTCTTCCTGTTGGATCATATCTTAGTGATCCTATATAAAAGTTTGTCATTCCCATAATTATATTATATTATACCATAGTTTACGTCAAATGTAAACTGTTTTTTTCAATTAATTTAAAATAGTTTGCTCGACTGATGGCTTAACTGTTTTTACATAAGCATCAATTAAGTCATCTCCTTTGAGCTCTTCGCCAAAATAAACAATAGATCCATTGTCTAATGTTCTTTCAATAAGACCATTATTGAATCTTCTATCAACAACACTCTTACCATCTGTATCTTGTGGTCTATTATCATACCACATACTACTTAATGAATGAGCATGTATGTCTTTAACACCTTTTGCCCACTCTTCAGCTTCTAATAAAAGTCTTTGTCTTTCTACTTTATCATTGTATTGAGTCATAATCAGGTTCTCCATCTTCAGGCCAGCCATTTAGCAAATCTCCACTTGCTGGTACGCTAGGCGTTACACTTTTAATATATTGAGTTCTCTTTAGTTCCCATAACAATTTAAAGTCTGGGTCTTTAGCTCTATTTCTAGCAGCTGTAAGAGAATCAATTACTTGCTTGCTAGTTTTAGTAGTCATCTTGATCCCTCATTGCTTGATAGTTTTCAAAGTACGATGTACCACTTAACCATCTTTCTGTTTCACCTTTAGAATAAAATCTATTCTCATCTTTATGAAGATCTAATCCACCAGGTGATTGATGAGCAGATTTTTTAACAGAAGCTGAAAGCTTATTATAGTTTACTCTTGGTTTACTATATACTTTTTTAACAGTTGCTTTCCATTCCTGTTCTTCTTCATACTTTTTCTTTTCTTGTAAAAGCATTGCTTTAATATCTTTAAAGCTATAATCGTTTTTAGTTTTCTTAGACATAAGTTACTCCTATAAAATCAAAATCGTAATACGTAATTTCATACCTATTCATTATTCTTGTGGTTACAAAATTTGTAAAACCAAGATGCCATAATATTCTATCACTAAAATGCATATCACAGTTATATGGTACTGTAGTAGCTATGTGTTCAAAGTTCATTATCACTATTCATTCTCCTTTAATTTATTAATAACTTCATCAGCAGCAATCCAATCATTAAATGACTTACCACCAATATTCCATTCAATTTGTTCGTAATCATTGCCAAAGTTTCTGGCAAAGTTCCAGTCGTAAAGAGAAAAATAACCAAAGTTATCATCTTCATCTTCCCACCTTACGCACCATTCAGTTGTAACTTTATCGCCTTTACCTTCGAATGCAGGTGCACCTAGTATTTCTTTAAGTTCTGCAAAAGAAGCAAAAAGAGTTCCTTTTAATGAACTACCAGTTAGGTAAGTAACATCATCCATATTTTCTAACTTAATTGACATTACGCTGCCTCCTTAGAATTGAACCATTCTTTAAGACCTTCGTCATCAATGACTGAATCGCCATCTTCCATAAGAAACTCAGCTTTATAATAAGCTCTAGAGCCATTACCTTGTCCAGGTACAAAGCTCCAAGTTTCAGTTTTTTCAAGGATTTCTTTTCTCATCCAACCATCTTCACGATTGTCGATGATTTTAATGAAGTTTACTGTAGGATACAGTGTAGAAGTATCGAAAGAAAATTCGATTTCAGATTCCCAGTCTTGACAGACTTTTTCTGATAGAGGAACTACTTTAACAGAAAGTATGTATTCCTCGCAACCACCATTAGATGATTCTAAGTCCATAAGTGATGGTTTAAATTGAGCAACAATAGTAGCAATTTGATTTTGATCTAACTCCTTTGCTGTTTTGTAGACATAAGCATTGCCACCTTTAAATTTCATGTATGGATTAGATCTAGAGCCGTAGTTCTCTAGATATTGAGTTTGAATTACAAGCTTTTGCATTACGCTGCCTCCAAGAGTGATAAAGGACATCTGAAAAGATCACCGTTAATATTAACGATAGCATTTTTGATTTGGATTTTTTCGATAGTACCAAACTCTTTACCACATTTGCTAGTGGTGATGCTAACTTTATCGCCAACTGAGAAATTAGCTTTAGCTTTTCTAGCTAATTCGTTTTTCAGAAAAGCTCTTCTGATTTTAAGTGAAGCAATGACATTGTTCATGTCTTGCATGTTATCGATTTGATCGATTAGTTTAATTAATTTTTGCATTTTAACTCCTTATCAAAAAATTATATGGTTATTATACCATAGTCCGACGCGTTTGTAAACGGTTGCAGGTGAAATGTTACACAATTGTTACACAACTGTAACACAACTGTAACATTTCTCTTCTGCATTAAAAATCTCCTTGATTTCTTGGTACAACTTGCACACAATTTACACCATTTGCTCTCCACATATCAACAACTCTATTTCTATCATCGTATACGACATCTGGATCGCCGCCTATAGTATCTCTTAAAACATCTAAAACGTCTTTTTTGAAAACGTCATCTGGTCTGTAATCTCCATCAGGTCTCATAAATAATATTGGAGTATCTATTCCTATCCAATCTTGTATTTGAGTTACAGTAACTTCTCTTTCTGAATTATTTCTTGCTGATACAAACATTACAGTATCACCGTCAGCGATATGTTGTTTAGCCATATCGCAAACGTGTTGTATCGGTGTATCAAATTTTGTATGAGATCTGAATGAATCCCAATCATTATTACCATCAGTAATAAAATGTCTTCTATGGTTACAATCAGCGATTGTCCCATCTATGTCAAATATTATATTTTTCCTTATCATTATACCGTATATTATACCATACTTTTTAGCAAATGTAAAGGTTTTTTTTCAAAAAAAGTGAATTATTTTTTAGTACAATATCTTTTAGCTTTATTCATAACATTATGATTATTTGCAACTACTATAGCCATAAATCCATTTACACTTCTTATTGATTTTTTAGTAAGCTGATTTCTTTTTAAATCATATTCGATAGCTGGGATCATTATTGCAGTTTTAATAGCAAACATTTTAGCTGGTGTAGGTTTTTGTCCTATAATAGGATTCAGTTCTCTTACACAGTCATATTTCAAACCTCTATATGTTGTGTAGATATCTAATAGTTGAACTGCTGCGAATACTGTCCAATCCCTGGGAGAAGGACGATCAATTAGTTCGAAGTGGAGTGTATATGGTGACCTTTTCGCTTTTTCCTTTGACCAGGATCCTATCGACTTCAGAGAATGCTCTAGATGTACAGCTTTGATAAGTTTCTGGTCCCAACAACACTCGTACCCCATCATAATTTCTTGTTTGTCCCTCGAGTCTAGCGCCAAGGTTGACGGCATCTCCAATGACGGAATAGTCAAATCGAGATTCTGATCCCATGTTTCCGACAATACATGTACCGGTGTTAATCCCAATACCAATATCAATCCTAGGTAAACCTTGTTCTTCAAGTTGTTGTATAAGTTCATCTGCTGCCTCACATATTTCTAAGGATGTTTGTACAGCTTTATCAGCATGATCTTTACATGGTAAAGGTGCATTCCAAAAAGCCATAATACAATCACCCATAAATTTATCAATTGTTCCACCGTTCTTCAGAACAATTTTAGTCATTGTATCTAAATAATTATTTATAAGGTTAACTAATCCTTCAGGATCATCATTATTTTTATAGTGTTCTGATATCGGTGTAAATCCACATATGTCCATAAACATAAATGTCATTTCTTTTCTTTCACCACCAAGTTTCAAGAGTGACGGATCTTTTTGTAATTGTTTAACTAAATCTGGTGATACATATGTACCAAACTGTTTCTTAATTTGTTGTCTTAATACAAATTGTTTGTAGAAATTATTGAAACTCGCTGAGGTGAGTAAAAGTATATATATTATTAGAGAAGCTGATAAGTCGAGGAGTATCAAAAATTCGTTCCAGACGTAATAAGATAAAGCTGTTGCGGCAGTCGAGGTCAAGAAGAAGAATGCAAACGATATCCAAATCGGTAGATAATATACACTCAATACAATCAAAAGAGATCCAATTAGAATTAGACCTATTTCCGCTTGAAAAGTCCACTGAGGACGAGATATTGGAGAGTCCGATATTATTGTCTGAAGAGCCGAAGCCTGTAATTGATGAGGATATAGAAGTCCAGCTGGAGTTGCAGTTTGAGGAACAATACCCTTTGCAGTAACGCCTACAATTGCTGTCTTACCATTTAAGTTTGGTATTGGTTCTCCATTATATTCTATCTCATCAAATTGACTATTCCATTTAAGCCATATACTTCCATTTTCATCTGTAGGTATCTGAAATGGTCTTAATACTATTTCTTCTATACCTATTTCATTTAATTTAATTGTATAAGATTTTTTTTCTTGTAATGCTCTAACTGTTTCTAAAGCAAATGATGGATATAAATCTCCATTGACTTGAGACATTAATGGTATTCTTCTTGTTACATTATCAACTTCTGGAGCTCCATTTAAAAGTCCTGCTCCCCATGCACCTGATTCTAATTCTTCTATGTTTGTGACTAAACCTTTATATCGATATACAAAATCTAATGGATCACCTGCATATCCAAATGTTGCATATCCTACATAAGGTGCTTTTTCTGATCTTCCATTTTCATCTGCATCTTGAGCTAATATAATACCATTGTCTTTTACCCATGATGCAAAGACTTCATCTCCACCAAATCGATCAGCTTCCGGAAACATAATTGTAAAACCAATCATTCCTGCATTTGCATTTCTTAAATCAGAAATCATTTGAGCATAGTATTGTCTTGGCCAAGGATATTGACCATACTTTTCTAAAGACTCTTCGCCTATATTGATTAATACAATATCATTTGAATGTTCTGCTGGAATAGATTGAATATATTGATCGAATATACTAAGTCTTAATTCTTGTACTATTTGGGGATCTTCAATTCTTATTCCTAAAAGTGTTATACCTAAAAGAATAGTAGTCCAAATTGACGTAATATATTTCATAAAGTGTTATACTGTGTAATACTAACTAAATTTCTTTTGAATCTTTTTAAACATATAATATATAGACAAACCATAAGTTGCTAGAACTGTCATGGTAATACCTATATAAAATAATTCTACTGGATTAAGAAATAAGACTTGCCATACAAAATTTGCGGCTGCTTCTGCATCACCCATTGCTTCTGGCATTGCAATATCATTCTCTTCTAATATGTCTACTATTTCATCCCACTCTTCGTATGTGAGACATTCGTAATATTCTTCTGGACATTCTACCATTTTATTTTCCTAATTTTGTGTTACCGATATTGAACAACCACCGACTGTATAACAATAGTTAGTAACACTATATGATTGATTTGAATGACTTGCTTGAGTGGCACTAATTGTTGTTGGTTCAGTTCCTCTTAATACAACAGACATATAATGGTCACCGTCCATTTTTTGAATCAGGTCAACATCATTACCATCATTAAAAATATCTAAATTAATATATTGACTTCCGCCTTCTCTTTGAATAGTGTGTATCTCATTATCGTCTCCTTCAACATGCAACCAATATGCATGACCTGAGGAATTACTGTTTGTTCTTTGCGACATGAGGATAGTATTATCATCACCTGTTACATTTATGTGAGCAAAGGTATCTCCATATTCTGAATTATCGATACTAAAAACTCCGCCAGTTGAAATATGATATCCTTGACCAAGTTTTAAAGTATTTCCAGTTCCCCATACTCTACGGATTTCTAAAATATTTTGGTCTCCTGAATAACCTCTATCGTTTGCTTGTTTTATAATAACAGTATTATCAGCACCATAGATTCCTTCAGAAGCTGACCACTGTTTAATAACATTATTATAACCAATTTGAGTTATATCAAGTTCAAAGTTATCACCTTCTTGCAAAATTGTAATTTCATTATCATCAGCATACAAAGGAGCTGTGAGTAACAATAATGCTAAATTAATTTTGATTAATGTAAATTTCAATTCCCTCTCCTGAACCAAATGTAAGTATTCCTTCGTAGCCATCTACTCGAGTATCTATAAAACCGTTACCTCCAGAGGCTATGATTATATTTATAATACCGTTGTTGTCTCTAAACACAACTAAGTTGCCGTCTTCCTCAAAGATATTATATTGTGAATCTTTGTTAAATCCAAATTGTTGACCTGCGATCTTCCATACTCCAGCAGTACCACCATCATCAGCTTGAGCATCAGCTAATTTTTCAGTTGTCTTTACTAATTCTTCAACAACATCTAAAAGATCTGGTAAAAAGTCTCCTGCTAAATAATCAATATCGATACGATTAAAGTCTTCTTCCTCTTCTAAATAATCTTCTATATCTTTATCTAGTTCATTATATTCTAAAAAATCTATATCTAATACACCTTGATCTTTATTTGCATCATCTTGAGCTTGTTCTTGTACAGCCTCTTTTACGGCTGGTGGAGGATTTACAATAAACATATTGTCAATCATAGATGGTGTAATACCCATAATTTGTACAGGATTCGTAGGAATCACATCTAGTGATGTAACCATAGTTGCTTGATATGCCTGGTTTAAAATCACTTCACCACCTAAATTTGTGACACTGATTTCCCCTGACGGGTCACCGTTTGCGTCGGGCAATAGAACTATAAGGCTTCTTCCAAGCTCATCGATGGTTGTAGTGAAGTCTGTTCCACGAATACCTATAGTTGCTGTTGGTGTTTGTATGTCTATATTTGCTTTATTTACTAAACCTAAAGAACCTGAAGCAAATCTTGCTGTTCCCATAGTAAATTTCATAGACATTTTTGATAGTGAAGGATTTGGATCGTAATATATTTCATCAATATAAACTTCACTATGTTCTTTTAAATCTAACTGAGCTTTATCTAAAAACTCTATTTTCATTTTTCCGTTTGCAGTTTCTGCAGTATCGTATAATTCTATCTCTGGCATATACGCACCAGTAATTACAATTTCTTCTTTATCACGGATTAATTGTGTTGAGCCTGTTTGCTCTATAATTTCGCCGATGGGGTCAGCAAAGACCCCACCGATGAATAAGAAATTAAGAATCGTTAGCCGAATCTTTTTGATTGATTTGAATAACAGCATTGTCGCTAGTAATATCCATTTCGATAATTGCATTTGGTGTTACACAAGAATTTCCTGCGCCTGATACACAAGTACCAGATACCTGAGTAATATCTACATCAGCACTATCACCATTTAATTCAATCGTCATTTCATTAGCTCCATCTTTTTGTAGAGTGTTGATGTTATTTGAACCACCAGTAATATCCCAGTTCCAAACTACATCATCAGCTTCCCAATCAACATCAAAGACGTTTGAGCTTCCAATAACAATTAAGTCTGCATCTAACCTTTCAGCACTAGCAACATAACCTTGATCTATATCAAATGTATTACTGTCTCCAGTAACATCAAAGTTTATGTTTGAACTATCAGCACTACCGATATAACCTATGTTCCAATCAATTGAGTTTGAATCTCCAGTAAAATCTAGCTTATAGTAAGAACTATCTGCTATAACCGGGCCAAACAAAACGTTTTGGTTCCCTGTAAAATCAAGATCAAACTCTAAACTTGAACCAGTAATATTCATAGCAGCTAATGATCCAGATGAACCATTATCTCCGCCAATCTTGTTACCAAATCCGATCTGATCGATATACAATTTAAGTGTATCACCAGATTGAGTAATATTGATTTCGTTATCATCAGTGGCTTGTGCGAAAACGAATGATGTCGACATTAATAATACTAAACTAAGTATTTTATTCATTTTCGTTATACCCCTCTATTTTCCAATA
>Ga0160423_10005092_pt1 | contig 10744 bp, 9 predicted proteins | sample CRUFie14St8metaG_FD_108191 | JGI IMG/M metagenome (GOLD analysis project Ga0160423, IMG submission 108191) | Marine microbial communities from the Costa Rica Dome - CRUD Field 142mm St8 metaG | ecosystem: Environmental > Aquatic > Marine > Oceanic > Photic zone | place: Costa Rica: the Eastern... | reverse complement strand
TTTGGAAAATCAGCTCCAAATGTATTTTGGACACAATGTTTAGGCCATAAGATTTGATCTATTCCATTAACTTTTATTATGTCACCAACCTTTTTACCTGGGTGACTATCAACAAAACTTACATGATCAGCAGGATGCCAATCTTTAGTAGCAACTATGTGATCATAATCATCCATTATCTCATTTATTGGATTAATAATTTTATCACCGTCTCTAACCTCTAGTGATCCACCTGGCAAAAAATCATTTTGAAGATCAATAATTAGTAATGTCTTCATTTTCTAAGATTTAATATCATTTTTTTCTTTTCGTTGTAAAGATTTTCTTCAATACCAACTGGGTAAGAGTGAGGATTTTCAAGTCTTTTATGTGAATTATCAAGCATTTTTAAATCATCTTCTAACCTCTGTTTGATCATTTTTAAAGGAGGACATTTATATATAAGCTTTCCCTTCTCAAATATTTTAATTAATAACTTTTCATGGGAATACTTTTTATTAAACTTTTTATATCGAGTAGAATCATTTGGGTCAATCATTTTATTCCCTACTGTTTCAGCTATAGAATCATATATCATATCTCCACCAAATAATTCTTTTTTCTTAAATCGTAAAATTTGATTAATTCCAGGATTATTAATTTTTATTTTCTGCTCTGATAATTTTATTTTTTTATCCCAGTTTCCTTCTGAATTTTTTAAAGCCGTCAATTTATAGACTGCTCCAAGGGATGGATTATCATATGCTGTAACAAGTTTTGTTCCAATTCCCCAAACTGAAATTTTTGATTTCTGATTTTTTAAACTTTTAATTAGAAATTCATCAAGATCATTACTTGCAACTATTTTAACATATTCTAATCCATTTTTATCTAGTTTTGCCCTAGCTTTTTTACTTAAATATGCTAGATCACCAGAATCAATTCTTACTCCAAGCAATCTTTTATTTTTTTTCTCAAGTTCTTTAGCAACTATAATTGCATTATCTAAACCATCCATTGTATTAAATGTATCAATAAGCAAAATGCAATTATTAGGCATTACCTCAGCATATTTTTTAAATGATTCAAACTCACTATCAAAAGCAAGAACCCAACTGTGTGAGTGTGTCCCACTTACTGGAATATCAAATAATTTTCCTGCCAATACATTTGAAGTTTTAGATGTGCCTCCTATGTATGAAGCTCTGCTTGCTGAAAGAGATCCATCAATTCCCTGAGCTCTCCTTAACCCAAATTCTAATATAGGATCATCTTTAGAACTCAAATTCATTCTAGAAGCTTTAGTTGCTATTAATGTATTGAAATTAAACATATTAATTAAAGCTGATTCAACTAGTTGACATTGATATATAGGACCTCTAACATTGATAATGGGTTCATTGGAAAAAATAACTCTACCCTCTTCGACGGCTTCAACATCACATGAAAATTTGAATGATTTTAAAAATTTAAGAAACTTTTTACTAAATAAATTTTCACCGTCATCGGATTTCAATGATTTTAGATAATCTATATCAGAGTCAGTAAATTTTAAATTATTTAAGTAGTCAATTATAAATTCTAAACCGCAGCAGACTGCATATCCTGAATCAAATGGATTTTTTCTGAAGAACACTGAAAAATTAGATTCTCTCAGGTGTATATTTTTCTTCCAGTAACCATAACACATTGTTAACTGATATAAATCAGTAAGTAGAGATAAAGATGTATTATATATTTTGTTTATCACTTTTAAAATAAGTCACATTAAAAACAACACCAAAAGTTACAAGGAACATTCCAACGTAAACTAAAAAGTTAAAATTTTCATTAAAATAAATGCTTCCAATTGCTATAACAAATAATATCTCAATATAACTAACAATTGATACCTTTGAAACTTCAGATGACTGGTAAGATTTTGTCATAAAATACTGAGCAAACTGAGTGAATATTCCAATTGATATTAAAATTATATAATCGTTAAATGATGGAGTTACCCAATTAAAAAAACTAATTAATCCACCTACAGGGAATGCAATCATAGGAAAATAAATCATTAGAACCAGAGAATGCTCCTTATCTTTCAGATATCTTATAATACTATAAGCAAAGGCAGCACACAGACTTCCAATACCACCTAAAATTATATAATAAATTGTTACCCTTTCATCAAAACCTTGAATTAATAAAATTCCCAAAAAAGCTATAAAAAGTAAAATCCATTGAATAAAAGACATCTTCTCTTTTAATATCGTGACACCAACTAGAGAAGTGAAGAAGGGAGTTAAATATATTAAAGTAGATGCTGTAGCTAATGGAATTTCTTGAAGAATTACAAAGTATAGATAAAGACCAACCGTACCAAATATCCCTCTCATTAGTAATAATATTTTATTATTCCCTAGGATACTGTGACCTTTTCTTTTTAATAATGAATAAGTAATAATAAATGAGATTAAACACCTAAAAAAAACTATCTCCATAGGCGGAATATGTGGCAAGAGTTTAACACCAATTTTTACAATCATAAAAAAAATTGTAGCAAAAAACATAAAATAGACTCCCCTACTCAACTTATTTTTCCATTATTTATCGTGTAACTCTGATCTGAAATTTTAATGAAGTTTTTGTTATGAGTTACAATTATAAAAGTTTGACTTAGTTCCTTATTTAAATTTCTTATGATATCTATGAAATTTTTGGAATTCTTTGAGTCTAAATTTCCAGTGGGTTCATCAGCAAAAATAATATCAGGGGAATTTATCAATGACCTTGCAATAGCAACTCTTTGCTGTTCCCCACCCGACAAATGATTTGGCTTATGTTTTAATCTATCACCAAGACCCAACTCAACTAATAGCTCACTAGCCTTATTATAAACCTCTCTATCATCTTTCGAAGAAACATAACCTGGAAGACAGACATTTTCGATTACATTAAACTCATCAAGGAGATTATGAAACTGAAATATAAATCCAATATTTAAATTCCTAAAATTTGATAAATTGTTACCTTTCAAGGTATTGATTGGTAATTCATTAAAATAAACCGTACCTGAATCAGGTAAATCTAATGTGCTCAAAATATATAATAAAGTTGATTTTCCAGCACCCGAGTTTCCGTAAATGGAAACTATACTACCCTTTGATATTTCTAAATTAATATTTTTTAAAACTTTTATATCACCAAATGACTTAGAAATATTTTTTGCCTTTAGCATAAAACAAAGCTAACTAATTAAAATTTTAAGGTTAATAAATATTATAAGATTTGATATATAATTTAATATAACTTAGTTTCGTAATCTGATGAATATACACGAATATCAAGCTAAAGAAATTTTAAAAAACCATAATGTAAAAATTCAAAATGGATACATAGCCTCCAGTCCTGAAGAAGCTGTAAAAGTTGCGAATAAATTATCTAAAGAGAGAAATACTGATATTTTTGTTATCAAAGCTCAAATACATGCAGGAGGAAGGGGTAAAGGAAAAATAATAGAAAGTGAATCAAATGGTGTAGTTATTGCCAAGAATTTAGATGAAGTGAAAGAAAAATCATCAAAAATTATTGGGGGTACACTTGTGACTCATCAGACAGGGTCGGAAGGAAAAAAAGTAAATAAAATTCTTATTGCTGAAGATGTCTATTACCCTGGAGAAGATGAATTGAAAGAATTTTATCTTGGAATTTTACTTGACAGGTCAAATGGAAAAAATGTTATAATGGCCTCTACTGAGGGGGGAGTTGAAATTGAGAAGGTTGCAGAAGAGACTCCTGAAAAAATAATAAAGGAATGGGTTGATCCAAATCTAGGACTCCAAGGTTATCAAGTTAGAAAGATAGCATTTGCACTAGGTTTGTCTGGAAATGCATTTAAGGAAATGATAAAGTTTATCTACTCTTTATATGATGCCTATGACAAAATAGATGCCTCCCTATTTGAAATTAATCCAGTTTTAAAGACTTCAGATAATCAAATTCTTGCTGTAGATGCTAAAGTTAATATTGATGACAATGCGCTGTTCAGACAAAAAAATATCGAAAGTCTTAGAGATCTTTCTGAAGAAGATCCCTCTGAGATAGAGGCAAATAAATCTAACCTAAGTTATGTGAAGCTTGAAGGTAATGTAGGATGTATGGTAAATGGGGCTGGTTTAGCTATGGCTACTATGGATATTATCAAATTATCTGGTGGTGATCCTGCTAATTTTTTAGATGTAGGTGGTACGGCAAGTGCTGAAACTGTAGAGGCAGGATTTAGAATAATATTAAAAGATTCAAATGTAAAGGCAATTTTATTAAATATTTTCGGTGGAATTGTGAGATGTGATAGGGTTGCAAATGGTGTCGTTCAAGCATATAAAAATATTGGAGAAATTAGTGTTCCTATTGTTGTCAGGCTTCAAGGAACTAATTCAGAAGAAGGTGCAAAAATCATTAGGGAGTCAGGACTAGAGGTTTTCTCAACAGATACATTACAGGATGCCGCAAACAAGATAAATGAAATATTAAAAGATAACTGAATTGCGTTAGTAGTTCAACTGGATAGAACATCAGATTTCGGCTCTGACGGTTGAGGGTTCGAATCCTTCCTAACGCACAAATAGCAAAGATGAAAAAAAAAATACTATTTGTTTTCCTGTTAATTCTTACCGGAACCCTAACCTATTTTCTAAATAATCAATTTAAAAATATTCCCCCACTTGGAAAATTATTGAATCCGTACAATGGATTTTGGAAGAATGCAGAATCTGATAAAATTATTTTTTTGAATAACATCAATCTTAATAATCTAAATGAAACTATAACAATACAGTATGATAGTATGCTAGTACCTCACATTTATGCTAAGAATGACGAAGATTTATTTTATGCTCAGGGTTATTTAACAGCAATGCATAGACTATGGCAAATGGAGTTTCAAATTAAAGCTGCCTCAGGTCAACTCTCAGAAATTATAGGAATGGGCGCTCTTAACAGAGATAGAGAGCAGAGGAGAAAAGGGATATTATATGCCGCGAAAAGAACTCTTAAAAAATCTAAAACAGATTTAGAAACAAATAAATTATTAGAAGCCTATGTCAGAGGAATTAATGAATATATCGATAATTTAAACTATTCAAATTACCCTATTGAATATAAATTGTTAGATTATAAACCTGAGAAATGGACTTTATTAAAAACTTTTATTTTAATGGAGTCTATGTCAGATATGTTATCTAGTAGAGATACAGATATTGAAGATACTTACTTGCTAAATATTTTAGGGAAAGAAAAATATGACCAACTATTTCCAGAATTTGATGCGAGAATAGATCCTATAATTCCAAAAGGGACAAAGTTTAATTTTAAAAGTAAGACCCTCGAAGTACCTGAAATAAAAAAATTTAATCTTTTACCAAAAAAGACCTTTACCAAAGCCCACCAAGATAATGGAAGCAATAATTTTGCAATATCACCTGATAAAACAAAAGATGGAAATGTCTATGTTGCAAGCCAACCAGATCTATCATTAAACCTACCTTCAATTTGGTATTTAATACATTTAAATTCTCCAACATATAATACAATGGGGGCATCTTTACCAGGAGCACCAGGAGTTATTATTGGTTTTAATGATTATGTTGCCTGGGGAGAAACAAATGCAACAAGAGATGTTGTTGACTGGTACAAAATTAATTTTAGGGATAATTCAAGGAGTGAGTATAGGTACGGAAATAAATGGTTAAAAACTGAAAAGGTAATTGAAGAAATTAAAGTTAAAAATTCAGAAGCATTTTATGATACAGTAATATATACACACTACGGACCTGTATCTTATGACCATAACTTCAGTAGAGATTCCCTAAAAACTAATTTCGCAATGAGATGGATTGCACACGACGAATCTGTTGAATATAAAACTTTTTTATTGCTAAATAAAGCTAAGAATATTTATGATATTGAGGAGGCACTCAAATATTTTCACGGCCCAGCTCAAAATTTTGCCTACGGAACAAAATACGGTGACATTGGATTGACAATAGCCGGAAAGTTTCCAATTAAGTGGGAAGAACAAGGGAAATTTGTTTTAGATGGTTCTGATCCAAATCACGAGTGGCAAGACTACATACCTTATGAGCACTCATTAAAAATTACAAATCCAAAAAGAGGTTTTGTAAGCTCTGCAAACCAACATCCATCAGAAAAAACTTACCCTTATTATTATTATAGTCATAATTATGAAATGTATAGAGGGAGAAGATTAAATGATAGACTTGAATCAATTAATTTTATTGAGTTAGTAGATGTTATGAAAATTCAAAATGATAATTTTAGTTACAAAGCATATGAAACTTTACCAGTCATATTGAATAAAATTGATTCTGTAAGTTTAAGTGAAAAGGAACTAAAATATTATTATCAAATATCAGACTGGGACTATTTCTCTAACTCAGATAATACAAGTGCTCCAATATTTAATTTATGGTGGAGTAACATTAGAAAAAACCTTTGGGAAGAATTTGATACAATGACATACTCGTACAGAAAACCAAATTCATTTACAACATCTAAGATATTGGAAGAATATGATGACTTTGATTTTTACGATGACATAACAACAAAAAATATAGAATCTATTAATGATATCGTTAGTAAATCATTTATTGAGACAGTAGACTCTCTAGATAACTGGAAAGAAAGAAATAAAAAATCTAAAATTTTATGGAAAGACTTTAAGAATACAAGAGTAAGGCATTTGCTAGGAATTGAAAGCTTCAGTAAAAATAATATAGATATTGGTGGCTATAGAAACACTGTAAATGCTGCAAGTCAGGGACACGGCCCATCATGGAGAATGATCGTAAAATTAAGCAAGGACGAAGAAACTGAGGCATGGGGAATTTATCCCGGTGGACAGTCAGGAAATCCTGGTAGTCCAAATTATTTTGAGGGAATATATGATTGGGGTAAGGGTAACTATAAGAAACTACTTTTTAGTAAAGAACCACTTACTAATAATTCAAAAATTATTTATGAGAAAAAAATAATAATAGAATGAACTTTATATTAAGAACACTTATTATAGGAATATCCTCATATTATATACCTAGTATACTTCCCTGGTGGACGATTATTATTATTCCATTTATTCTCGGAAGCTTATTTGACGATAATTACCTTTCACATTTTTTAAGTGGATTTATAGGCACAGGAGTAGCATGGATATTTATAATTTTAAGTATTGATTTTAATACTCAATCTATCTTATCTGAAAAAATTATAAAAGTTTTAGAAGTTGATTCAGTCAATTATCTTATTATTTTAATATCGGTTGTAGGAGGAATAGTTTCAGGACTAGGTACGATCACGGGTTATTCTTTTAGAAGGATATTTATAAATAAGAAAGGTAAGAGAGATTTTAGATTTAATTGATTACAAAGTCAATAATCTCCTTGTCCAAAGGGTTTACGTTTGAAGAAAGAACAGACTTAAGCATGCCTTTTTCGTCAATTAAGTACTTAAAGAAATTCCATCTTGGTGCTTTGTCATTCCAGCCATTACTCTCAACTGATGATAACCACCTATACACATTATTACTATTTTTTCCTCTTACATTAGATTTCTCAAATAATTGAAAATCAATGCCATAGTTTGTTTCACAAAATTCCTCAATTTGGTCATTTGAACCTGGCTCTTGGAAACCGAAGTTATTAGATGGAAATGCTAAAATCGTTAATTTATCATTATACTTTCTATGTAGCTCCTGTAAATCTTTGTACTGATTAGTATATCCACATTTAGACGCAACATTAACAATTAGCACCTTCTTTCCTTTATATTTTGAAAAACTAATTATTTTTCCATCAATATCATTTGCCTCAAGAGAGTAGAAGCTTTTATCATTAATTATATCACCATCTGGAGCCTGATCATTTACTTTAAAAACTTTCTCCCTAAGCACGTAGATACCGCTAACAGATATTAGAGTTGATAATGCTACAATTAATACAACTTTCATTACATTTTTTCAGTTACATCAATACCCAGTAAACTGAGGCCATTGTATAATGTCTTTGATGTCAAGTTAGATAACGCAATCTTGAAGGAAGTTGTTTCATTTTTGATATTATCGATAATTTTTTCATCCTGATAAAAACTATTGAAAAATTTTGATAGGTCGTGAAGAAACTGACAAATAAGTGCAGGAGAATAATTTTCTACTGCCTGATTTAAAACTGATGGGAATGTATAAATATGGTTAATTAACTTTTTATGGTGGACTGATAACTTTACTGAGTTTTCAATATCAATATCTTTATATTTTATACCTAAAGAATCTGCTCTTCTTATTATTGATTTAATCCTTGCATAAGTGTACTGGATAAAGGGACCTGTATTACCATGAAAATCAATTGATTCTTCGGGGTTAAATAATATTTTTTTCTTTGGATCGACTCTTAATAAATAATACTTAAGTGCGCCTAACGCTATTTTACTGTATAAACCTTCTAGATCAGATGAATCAAAGTCATCAATTTTGCCTAATTGTTCAGTTCTTTCCCTGGCCGTATCTATCATATGATCGATTAAATCATCTGCATCAACAACCTTCCCCTCTCTCGATTTCATTTTACCGTCAGGAAGATCTATCATCCCATAAGAGAGGTGGTAGCATTCTTTAGCCCATTTATAGTCCAACTTTTCAAGTATTTTAAATAATACTTTAAAGTGATAATCTTGTTCGTTACCTACTGTATAAACTTGTTTTTTAATATTTGGATAATCCTCAAATCTTTTTATTGCTGTACCAATATCTTGTGTCATATAAACAGAAGTCCCATCACTTCTCAATAAAATTTTATTATCTAAGCCATCTTTCTGTAAGTTAACCCACACTGAACCATCATCTTCTCTATAAAATATTTTCTTAGATACTCCTTCCTCAATATTTTTTTTCCCAAGAAGATACGTATCAGATTCATAGTAATTTTTATCAAATGATACCCCGAGTATGTTGTATGTCTTATCAAAACCATCATAAACCCAATTATTCATCTTCCTCCATAATTCAATTGTTGATTTATCCTTATTTTCCCATTTCTTTAATAAATCAATAGCCTCCTTCATTATAGGAGTATTATTTTCTGCATTATCTTTATCAAACCCACCCTCAACTAATTTTTTAACTTGCTTTCTCTGCTCCTTTTCAAACATGACATAATAATCTCCAACAAATTTGTCACCTTTGATTGAATTTGAATCCGGGGAGGAATTTTTACCAAATTTCTTCCAGGCGACCATTGACTTACAAATATGAATCCCTCTATCATTTATAATTTGTACTTTATGAGTTTTATAGCCACAAGAGTTATATATCCTAGATATAGAATCACCTAAGAAAATATTTCTTAAATGCCCTAAGTGCAAAGGTTTATTTGTATTCGGCGAGGAGAATTCAACCATTACCTCTTTATCTTGGGTTGAATTAATTCCCCAATTTTTTGACTTTATTATTTTGTTAAATAATGTAGTAATATATTTTTCAGATAAATCTAAATTTAAAAATCCTTTTATTATGTTGTAATTTGATACTATAGAGGTGTTTTCTATTAAATATTTACCGATAGAATTTCCAACTTCATCAGGGGATGAATTTAATTTCTTTAGGTGTGGGAAAATTATTAAAGTATAAAAACCCTCAAAATTTTTTGGAGTATCATCGATAGAAATTAAATCTAACGAACAGCTATAATTATAAAGTTTTTTAAATGCCTCTCTAATCTCGTGTTTAATTTCTATCCGTATATCAATCATCTTACAAAAATTAAATTAAAAGGTTTATATTCATAATATTTAATAGACTAAGTTTGAAAAATTTTTTTAAAATATATGAGTAAAAGTGTTATAATAATTCCTACATACAATGAAATAGGGAATATTGATATTACTTTAAAAAAAATTATAGAGCTAGAAGAGAAATTTGATGTCATTGTTGTAGATGATAACTCACCAGATGGAACTGGGGATTTTGTCAAAGAAGCTATTAAGAAAAAAAAGTATAAACTAAATATCTCTCTTATTGAGAGAAAAAACAAAGATGGATTAGGTACTGCATATATAGCAGGATTCAAAAAGTCTATTGAAATGGGATATGACTTTATATTTCAATTAGATTGTGACGGATCTCATAACCCAGAACAACTTATTGACTTACATAGAGAACTTAAGAATAGTAATTGTGATATAGTAGTAGGTTCAAGATATATAAAAGGAATTACAGTAATAAATTGGCCATTACCAAGACTGCTCCTATCTATTTTCGCAAATTATTATGTCAAAATTGTAACTGGCCTAAAAATTAATGACTCAACTGGAGGATTTAATGGTTACAGCTCAAAAGCATTAAAAAGTATTATGAATAATCACATATACTTTAAGGGATATGCATTCCAAATTCAATTGAAATTTATCGGTAGTAGTTTAGGATACAGATTAAAAGAGATACCTATAATATTCAAAGACAGAGAGATAGGTGAATCGAAAATGTCACTTCAGATTCCGGGAGAAGCATTTTTTGGAATAATTTATATGAAGTTTATAAGTTTTTTCACTAAGTTCAAGAACTAGCTTAATCTGATTGAATTGATTACCCTAATTCTATCTATAAATAAAATGGGCAGATAAACTGAGAGTAAAATCATTAGAAATAATATTAAATTAATTAGAAGCACCCCATATAAATCATAATCTACAGGGACAAAGTCAATATAATAAT
>Ga0160423_10005091_pt1 | contig 10744 bp, 3 predicted proteins | sample CRUFie14St8metaG_FD_108191 | JGI IMG/M metagenome (GOLD analysis project Ga0160423, IMG submission 108191) | Marine microbial communities from the Costa Rica Dome - CRUD Field 142mm St8 metaG | ecosystem: Environmental > Aquatic > Marine > Oceanic > Photic zone | place: Costa Rica: the Eastern... | reverse complement strand
TACGTTTACATTTGTTGTAACTCAGCCAGATACATTAAGAGCCGTTTTTTCAGACACTACCGATGTTGTTTGTAGTAATAGTATAAACGGACAAGCAATTGTAACACCAACTGGTGGAACAACTCTTTATTCATATGATTGGTATGATGTCCCTAGTGGAGATATTGATTCTGTTGCTTCAGGTCTTGCTCCAGGTACTTATCATGTTGAAGTAACGGATGCAAATGGCTGTATTGACACAGGAGAAATTGTTATTAACTCTCCTCCACCATTGGTGTTAACGTCTGATTCAGTTCCATCAACATGTTCTGGTATTTGTGATGGTATTGCAATAGTAGACGCTTCTGGAGGAACTGCGCCTTACGACTATTATTGGTTTGAAAATGATGGTATTAATAACGATTCTTTGATGAATGTTTGTGCGGATAATTATACGGTAGAGGTTAGGGATTATAATGGCTGTAAAGACACTATCGTATCCGTAGTTACCCAGCCGGTTACTGTTTTAGCTTCATTGATAGATACAACAGAAGTTACTTGTTATGGCGGTTCAGATGGTTGGGCAGTGATTAGAGGTTCAGGAGGAATAGAACCATACTCCTACTGGTGGGATGATGAATTGAACCAAACTGGCGATACAGCTGTAGGGCTGATTGCTGGAGTATATCACGCCGCTGTTATCGATTCTAATGGGTGTTCGGACACTGTAGAGGTAACTATTGAAACACCTTCTGAATGGGCTCATGTAAAGGATTCAACTAGAGTGACTTGTTATTCTTATTGTGATGCCCAAATTACAATAACTCCAGTTGGAGGAACTGGTCCGTATGAGCACTCATGGAATACAGGATCAACAAGTCCTACAATAATTAACCTTTGTGAAGGACCATATACAGATACTATAACCGATTCAAGAGGTTGTGTGGATACTGTGCAAACGATTATTACACAACCGGATTCTTTAGCGGTAAACCCAGTTGTTATTCAGCATGTTGGTTGTTATGGTGATAGTACGGCCATGGCCTATGCCACAGCTTCAGGAGGAACAGAGCCATATGTATTTGAATGGGGCGCCCCAATTATAACAACCAATGATACTTTATATTCTGCTGTAGCAGATACATACAGTATAGTTCTCCGAGACTCTTTAGGCTGTAGCGATATAAATAGTGTTGTACTTACTCAGCCAGAAGAGTTTTCTACAACTATTTCCGACACTGTGCATGCAAACTGCGTATGTAATGCCAGCGCTACTGTAACCCCAACTGGAGGAGTTACACCTTATTTTTATCAATGGAACGACGTTGGTAACACAACAGACTCTATTGCCGAAAACCTTTGTACAGGCGATTATTTTGTTGAAGTTATAGATGGAAATGGATGCCTAGATACATCTTTTCTAACAATCAGGGATACGTCAATATTTACAATATCGATAACTGACACAGGTCATGTTTCTTGTAATGGTCTTTGTGATGGGTTTGCCATAGTAACTCCAAACCAAGGAACGATGCCTTATACTTATACATGGAGCGACCCCTCTTTTACAAGTGATTCTTCTGCCGTAAACCTTTGTGAAGGGATAGTAAATGTTACGGTTACCGATGATGAAGGATGTGTAAGGTTCGCAAGTGTAAACATTGAGCAACCCGAAGGATTAATTGGAATTACCAACTATACAGAACCACTGTGTAATGGAGACACCAATGGAGTTGCATGGGTTGAAATTTCAGGAGGAACCAAGCCTTATGAGCATTCATGGGACTCGGAAGAGGTAAACGATACAATTTACAACATAGGAGTTGGACAATACGCGGATACAATTATGGATGCAAACGGTTGTAGAGACACCTTAATCGTTGACGTTACGGAACCTGAAATATTAGAGCAAAATTTAGACAGTATGAACATTACTTGTTTCGGTTCTTCTAATGGTTCTGTATGGACAAAAGCATCTGGAGGAACGACTCCGTATAGTTATTCATGGAACGACCCATTAACTTCAAACTCAGATTCATTAAGCAACTTGGAAGCGGGTGTTTATACAGTTGTTACAACTGACTTCAACGGATGTGAGGTAATAGATAGCGCATCAGTGGTAGAACCTACTTTATTAACATCCAGTATTACAGACACATCGCATGTAGCGTGTTTTTGTACCGGTGTTGCAACGGTTACACCAACTGGAGGAACAGCTCCTTACAGTTATTCATGGAATGACCCAGTTAATCAAACCGATTCGATAGCCGTTAATTTATGTGCTGCAAATTATGAAGTTGTAGTAACCGACGCAAATGGTTGTACGGACACTTCATATGTTTCCATCAGAGACACTTCTGGATTTGTTACAGATATTGTGGATTCAACTATGATAGAGTGTTTTGGAATTTGTAATGGTTCAGCTTTGGCAAGGGCTGAAAATGGAGTACAACCCTATAATTTTATATGGGACGATGATTCATTCACCAATGATTCTTTGGTAAATGATTTATGCTCAGGAACCTATACTGTTACTATTTCCGATGCAATTGGCTGTACACATATTCAAAGCGTTACAATTACAGAGGCAGATTCTCTTGAATTAGCCCTTGTTGATACAAATGTATCTTGTAACGGAGCTTGTGATGGGAGCGCTAGAGTTGTTATGATAGGAGGAACGCCGCCCTATTATTATCAATGGAATGATGATTCTAATTCGTCAACAGCTTACGTAGAATCACTTTGTATTGGAAATTATGTTATATCAGTAACGGATAGTAATGGGTGTTCTGCAGAAGGTGCAGTGAACATTGCAGAGCCCCCTGAATTGGTTGCCTTTATAAATCCATACACTCCAATAAGTTGTTTTGGTGAAAATGATGCTTCATTAACAGCTATGCCAACAGGGGGCGTTGGGCCCTACACCTATTTGTGGAGTTCGGGAGAGTCTTCAAAAGTCATTACAGGCAAGGAGCCGGATACGTATTCAGTTACAATAACGGATAGTTTAAACTGTTCGGACGATACTTCATTAGTAGTTGTTGAACCCGTTCAACTCACTACATTAATAACAGATACAACCCATTTACTGTGTGCGTCTGTTCCAAATGGATCGGCTACTGTTACGCCATCAGGAGGAACTCAACCGTATTCATACGATTGGTATGACGCGCCAGGCTTACAAACGGATTCTATAGCTTCCAATCTTCCAATCGGAACTTACAATGTTGAAGTTATTGATTCAAGGGGATGTTCAGATACTGCGCAGGTAACAATAATAGGGCCTCCTGTATTCAGTGTTAGTATTATAAGTTACACCTCAGCAAGTTGCGATATTTGTGATGGAACGGCTACTGCCACACCATCAGGAGGAGTTGGTCCTTATACCTACGATTGGTACAATGCGCCAACTAATTCTGGGGACAGTTTAGTAACTGATTTATGTGCTTCTGAATACAATGTTGCTGTTTCAGATGCAAATGGCTGTTTGGATACTGCCAGCGTAATTATTAAAGGTCCAGCTGGATTTACGGCGAGAGTAATGGACACATCAATGGTTAGTTGTAATGGTTTGACTGATGGATATGCTGTTGCTTTTGCTGAAGGAGGTAAAGCTCCATATAACTATTTATGGAATGATTTATCAGCTACTGAAAACGACTCAGTAATAGGCTTAGCCGAGGGCGATTATAGCGTTGTAGTTTCTGATGACAATGGGTGTAATGCCATTGCATCCGTTTCCATAACTCAGCCTGAAGTCTTGGAAGCTACAATTATTTCAACAAGCCCAACATCTTGTTCTTCTACGTGCACTGGAGAAGCAACGGTTGAGGCCTCTGGAGGAACAGGGCCTTATAATTATATCTGGGATGATTTATCATCTCAAACTTCAGAAACCGCCAATAATCTTTGTGCCGCTCAATATTCTGTTCAGGTTACCGATTTATTAGGCTGCAAGGATACGGCAGTTACCTTAATCGTTGGACCAGACAATTTAACTGTTGCTATTGATTCAATTGTAAACGCATCTTGCAAAGGGAATTGTGATGGATCTGTGGCGATAACACCAATGGGTGGAGTCGGCGGTTATTCATATGTTTGGGACGATCCAAGTGCTACAGAAGATACAATACTTTCAGGTTTGTGTTCAGGAAACATTAATGCTCAAATTACAGATGGAAATGGCTGTGTCGCCTTTGCAAATGTTGTTGTTGGAGAGCCTGATGAACTAGTCGTTTCTATAGCAGATAGCTCTAATGTTGTTTGTAACGAAGGTTCAAGTGGTTGGGCGCTGGTTCAAATTACTGGAGGAACAGAGCCATATGGCATCCAATGGAATGATGGTGCATCTCAAACAACAGACACTGCGAAAAATCTGGTTGCAGGCACTTATAAAGTAACCATTACAGATGCAAACGGGTGTACAGATGCTGCCGCTGTTACAATAGAGCAGCCCGATGAAATCACTGCAACAATTTCAAGCGTAGAACACATTTTATGTACTGGGTTTTGTATTGGTAAGGCGACATTAATTGTTTCGGGAGGTACAGTAGGGGGAGGATACACTTATCTTTGGGAAAATGGAGTCGATTCGCCAACAGGAACTGGCTTGTGTTCAGGACCTCAAACCTATATCGTTAAGGATGGTGTTGGCTGTACATTGATTGACTCAGTTGAAATCATAGATCAAAATAATTTCACGGCCACATTCGAAGGAAAATCAGTGGACTGTAATGGGGAATGCAATGGGGAAATAGTCGTTACACCATCTGGAGGAATAGGTCCATATAGACATTCTTGGAATACAGGTTCAATAAGCGATAGTTTAAACAATTTATGCCCTGCAACTTATATTGATACAATTTTTGATGACAATGGATGTTTCATGGTAGATAGTTTTGTCATTGAAGAACCAGAAGTATTTACTGTATCAGTGATTGACAGTTCTGATTTACGTTGTTTTGGTGTTTGTGAAGGAACAGCAACTGTTCAAGGAATGGGTGGAACCTCTCCTTATGAATTTAGCTGGTATAATGCTCCAAATAATCAGGTTGGTGAAACAGCTATTGGGTTATGTGCCGCCAATTATTTTGTTCGAGGAGAAGATAGTTTAGGCTGTTTAGCTGAAGATACGGTTTCCCTAAATCAACCCTCTCAAATTATTGCATCCCTCGATTCATTTTTAGATGTAAGTTGTAATGGACTATGTGATGGAGAGGCCTCAATATCTGCTATTGGAGGTACAGGTTCTATTAGCTATTTATGGGAGGATTCAGAGACACAAAGCTCAAGAGTAGATCTTTGTGGAAGAGACTATCTTGTATACGCTATTGATGATAGCCTATGCCGAGACAGTATTCTAGTTACCATTAATCAACCAGATACCTTAAAGGCCTTTATTACAGACACTTCCCATATTGTCTGCGCTACTGTATGCGATGGAGCAGCTACTGTAGGGCAAAGTGGAGGAACAAGCCCATATACTTACGATTGGTTTAACCCCGGGGGAGAGGTTACAAATCAAATTACCGGACAGTGTGCTGGTAATTATAGCGTAGAAGTCACGGATTCAAGTGGCTGTGTTGATACTGCAACAGTAATAATAACCGACGTGAACCTTCTAACGGTTAACATATTGCCTACCCATATTAGTTGTACTGGAGAATGTGATGGAAAATTAATAGGTCAGCCAAGTGGAGGTGTTGGTCCTTATGAGTTCTTATGGAACGATTCGTCAACTTCAGACTCTATTTTAGGTTTATGTCCTGATAATTATACTTTGACAATAACCGATGCAAAAGGGTGTCAAACTTCTGTTGGAGGGAATATAATCGAGCCTTTACCATTAACCTCATCAATAATTGATAGTGCTAACTTAGATTGCTACAATGTTTGCGATGGCTATGCTACCGTTTCTCCCTCTGGAGGAACAGAGCCTTATAGTTATCTTTGGAACACCCCTTCGGCTGATTCGACATTAATCGCAACAGGTTTGTGTGCAACACCATACAGAGTGGTTGTTACAGATAGTAGAGGGTGTGTAGATACCGCTTACACTCATTTGGATCAGCCAGATTCAATTACCTTATCAATTCTAGAGAATCAAGCGAATTGTACGAATTTACCAGACGGTTCAATAGATGTAACGGCTTCTGGAGGCTCAGGAGAATACAGTTACTTTTGGACTGGAGGAAATGGGTATACCTCATTTAATGAGGACCCTAGTGGATTATCAATTGGTCAGTATTTTGTGACTGTTCTTGATGAAAATGGATGTTCTACTAATGATACAGCGTTAATTACAGAAGTTAACATTATCAATGCAAATGCTGGAGCGGACACGACAGTTTGTGAATTGGATAGCGTTGTTTTAACTGGTTCAGGAGGTGTTCTTTACTCATGGAGTGATGGAGGTACAACGCAGAACCACACCGTTGCCCCAACCAACACAACCACATATATTTTAAATGTATTCAATAATGGGTGTTCGGATACAGATACGGTTGTGGTTAATGTTAATGCTTTACCTGATATCGATGCCATAGCAAATGATTATCTGATTCTTGAAGGGACTTCTACTCAATTATTAGCCTCTGGTGCAGGCGTTGGTGGTATTTATGATTGGGAGCCACCAGTTGGGTTAGACGACCCAACGATTTACAATCCAATAACTAGTATCGATGACCCAACTCGATATGTGGTTAGAGGAGAAGATCAAAATGGTTGTGTTGATACCGCATCAGTTTATATTGATGTCGCCTCCTCTATTGTGTTTTCGGATGGAATAACACCTAATGGAGATGGGTTAAATGATACTTGGGTAATTAAGTTAATTGAAGAATTCCCTGGTGCAACTGTTTACATTTACAACAGATGGGGACAAAAAGTATTTGAAAGCGCGGGTTATTTGAGTGAATGGGATGGAACAAATAATAATAAGGAATTGCCTATTGGTACGTATTATTATTTGATTGATTTGGGACCAAATCAAAAGAAGCATACAGGTCCAATAACGATAATGAGATAACCTTAGGAATAATATTAAAGTATTACCAAACGATTGAAAAAAATATTACATAAACAGTTTTTTGTAAGCTTTGCATTTTTTTTGCTTTTCAAGGTAGGCTCTGCTCAACAGTTGCCTGTCTTTACGCAGTATATTTTTAATAAATATGTTTTTAATCCTGCAGTTACTGGTACAGAAGATAATTTTTCTGCCACAGCAAATTATCGTTATCAATGGCAAGGAATTACAGATGCTCCAAGGACATATATATTATCCCTCCATGGTCCACATAAGTTTAAAAATTTTGGGTTAGGAGGAGCTTTATATACAGACGTAACTGGTCCTACTTCAAAAACGGGTATGTACCTATCCTATGCGTATCACATTAAAGTAGCTGATGAAACCAAATTATCACTAGGTTTGAGTGGTGGATTAATGCAGTATAGTGTGGATGGAACAAAAATCAACCTTGCTAGTCCGGGAGATTTAACACTAGCCAACACACTAATGACAAGGATTGTTCCTGATTTCGGTTTTGGCGCATATTTATACAATAAAAAGTTTTTTTGTGGGCTATCCGTTCCTCAATTTATTCAAGCTCGACTTGATTTCTCGGATGATGGAACGCAAACACTCAGTAACCTAACTTCACATTTTTATTTGAATACAGGATACACTTTTCAAGTCAATAGAGATTTTTCTCTGGAACCGTCAATGATGATGCGTTATGTTTCACCCCTAATTCCTCAGTTTGATGTTGCTGCAAAAGGAATTTATAAAAAGAATTACTTTATAGGTGTAATGGGTAGAACTCAAACAGGGCTCTCTGTTTTGGCAGGTTTTCAATCGACAAACGGGAAATTTAACTTTGGATATGCCTATGATGTTAACACTGTAGGAATATCGGCTTACAGCAGTGGTTCACATGAATTAATGGTAAAAGCTACTTTTGGAAAAATTAAACAAAGAAGACCTTTAAAATCAAGAAAAAGAAAAAAGAAAATATCAAGACTCGAAAAGCTCGAAGAGAAATTGAAAAATTTGGTAGATGAAGAAAATGAGGAGCAAGATTCAAATGAAATAAAAGAAGGAGGAATGGATCACTATGATGATTCGATTGAAGATAAGACGAAAGAAACATCATCAGAAGAAGAACCTGAAAAAACACTTGAGGAAAGGTTGGCTGAGGTGGAGAAAAAAGATCGTGAATTAAGAGCAAAAGTTAGAGCGTTGAGAAACGAGGCAGAGTCAGAAGGGTACAGTAGCCCTAATGATCCAGGATTCCCTAAAAGAGCAGAGTATTTGGAGGCTCTAGATAAAATCAAAGAAATCTACAGGGAGAAAAAAGAATTGGACGCGTTGATTGACTAATTTTTTCCAATCAATTACAATTGGAAACGATAGAATACAGAAATTTTAAATCCAAGAGCGTTTGAAATTGAATAGTCTGGCATACTTCTTTTGTCCCCAGGGTACCAACCCAACATACCGAAAGGTGTCTTATCATTGTCACCATACACTGCATAATCATACATTGAATAAACCGCTTTAGTTTTTATGATTAATGACTCTTTGAACAAATCGAATTGTAAATATGCAGCTAATTCATTTGACGAAGTATGCACATATAGGTCATTTACATTTGGTTGCGCTAGGTCAAATGTTCTAACAATCAATAAAAAATCTGCTCCCATTCTGATGTTTTTATGCATCTTGTAGTCACCAAAGCCGGTTATTGGAAAAGTGATGTTAATTTCTGTTTTTTCATTTTTGCTTTTATGATAAACACCTAGAATAGGAACATTCAAAATTCCAAAAAGTTCGGTATTTATATAATTACCAAAAATCAGTTTTGTTTGTGGATTTAGTTTGTATTTCCATAACGCAATTGCTCCAATTTGAAAGCTGTTTTTTAAATGGCCAAAGTCAGATGCGATTTTAGGTAGGGCTAAATAGGTACCCGATAATTTACTATTATGCTTTACATTAAAGCCAAGTTTTAGGGTTCCAATATTTAGATTTGAAAATGCATTAGTTGGATTTAGCTTTAATCGATGTAATTCGTAATCAATACCTGTAAGAAAGACTAAAGAGTCGCTTAATGAAATAGGAAGACTTGTTGATAGTTTAGTTTGAGAAACTGATGTAGCAGGGTTTTCAGAAATGCTAGTATATTCCTCGTTTTCTAACTTATTAAAAGAGCTTGATGGTATCTGTGTATGTGAGAATTTAATAAGATCAACGTAATTTTGCCCTGAGCTGATTAACGCGAACCCAGTTAAAAGAGTAGAAAAAACTATTTTTTTCATGTTGATTCTGTTTTACAATGATCCGCTAAGTTAAGTCAAACAATTAAATTTAATATTTGGAAAATAGAAACTATACAACTACTTTTGCCTTCCAAATTTTTCCGCCGGAAAAATAGGGTCCGATTAACCTTTACAGAAAGTCGGGATTCTGACCAAAGCGTCAGGGCCTATAGCTCAGTTGGTTAGAGCACTTGACTCATAATCAAGGGGTCCCAGGTTCGAGCCCTGGTGGGCCCACAAAAAAAGCCGAACGTTTTTCGTTCGGCTTTTTTATTTTAGTTTTTCCCTTGAGTGTCTACTCAAAACAAGGAGCATCAACTTCTATTTTTAATTCTTTAGTTACATCATTTGGGCAGTTTTCATTTTCGTAACCAACTAGTATCGTGTAATCTCCATGGGTTTCAGGCTCAAAAATAAACTTATTAGAATCTATGCCCTGATTTACACCATTTACAATCCAATATGCACTTTCTAAACTGGCTGATAGCGTGTAGTTTTTGCAAGAATTTTTCACTAAATGTAAATCTATCCCTTCACAATCAACTTCGTCTTCATCTTTAAAACACTCTTCATCTACATCGATAATAAATGTTTTTGACGTTCCGTTAGGACAATCACCTTCGTATCCGATTTCGATAGTATATACTTCTGGTCCTTTAGGATCCCAATCAAAAGCCTTTTGACCATGTGCAACTAACTCACCATCTACCTTCATATATGCATGGTCTGTGTTAGCTGTAAAAGTAAAGCTGTTACACGAATGCTCTGTTTTTTCAACATCAAAGTCATCACAGTCAAAATCAGTGTCACTTATAGTTTCTTCATCATCGAAACACTCTTCATCCACATCGATAACAAATTCTTTGAAAGCTCCGTCTGGACAATGTGGTGATTCAAATCCCACTTGAACAGTATAAGTTCCTGCATGTTCAGGATCGAAATCGAAGCCTTTTTGTCCGTTTGCTATCAATTCCCCGTCTACTTTCATATATGCTTTATCAACATTAGCAGTAAATGTGAAACTTTTACATGAATGTTCTGTTTTTTCAACGCCAAATTCATTGCAATCTGTACCAATATTATCAAAACAATCTTCCGCTACATCCACATCAAAACCAACCGTTACAGGTTCATCGCACCAATCACTCTTATAAACGGCTTCCACTGTGTAATTTCCAGCATTTGTTGGATTAAATTCAAATGCCTTGGAATCATTTCCATAATGCACAGGAGTTGGGTTTGGGTGCGTATATACATACCAATCCGGATTTGGATCTACATTACTTACGTTAGATGTAAAAGTATAGCTACTGCATGAATTCTCAGTTCTTTCAACACCAAACTCTTCACAGTCGGTAACGTGATTGGTAGTTTCTTTTTCTTCTTTTTCACAAGCAGCGAACGAAGCTGCTATCAACATTAATAAACTTGTTTTTTTCAAAAAATTCAT
>Ga0160423_10005090_pt1 | contig 10744 bp, 13 predicted proteins | sample CRUFie14St8metaG_FD_108191 | JGI IMG/M metagenome (GOLD analysis project Ga0160423, IMG submission 108191) | Marine microbial communities from the Costa Rica Dome - CRUD Field 142mm St8 metaG | ecosystem: Environmental > Aquatic > Marine > Oceanic > Photic zone | place: Costa Rica: the Eastern... | reverse complement strand
TTTTGCTCATCCATAACTTTCTGAGCACCAGGTATGGAACCTTCTATGGTTTCTTCATCCCAGGATTCACCATAAAACAATAATCCATGTTCTTTTCTGAGAGAATATTTTGATACTGATTCCAGCTCTGCCCATAATTTATTTGATTCTTTAGCAAGTTTGCATAGCACCGGATCAGAATACATTTCTCTGTACATTCTGGACTCTCCAAAACTGCTGCCATCGCAATGAGCAAGTTTTTCAGATTCAAAAACAGCTATTTTTTTTAATCCCATTTGACTTAATGAAGCTGCTGCACTCAGGCCTGCCATACCGCCGCCGATAATGGCGACATCAACATGTTCAGGGATATTAATATTATTCATTCAATTAAAATAACTCTCCTATGATTTCATCTTTTTCATTTTTTATTAATTCTAATATTTCCTGAGGAGCTAATCCACTCTGCTCAAGAGCTAGGTAAGAAATACATTTTTTCTTTACTTGATTTTTTACAAAATCATATACCTTTTCAGGTGATGTTTTAGACCATTTAACCGGTGAATATCTTTCAATTGAATCAGCTATTACTGCTCCTGCATTCACAAGAGGATCAGGAATAATAACAACATTTGAATCTCTCAACTTTTGAGAAATATTATCATTTTCAAAAGGAGCATTTGCAGCTGAAATAATGGCTTTAGCATTTAAAAGAAACTGAGAAATATTTTTATTTATTAATCCAGAGATTGAGCAAGGGAGAATTACATCAAAATTCTTCCTGTACCAATTTTCGTCATTTCCAAGGGAAATAGCACACTCAATATCAGTTTTTTCTTCATCGATATCAACAACATAAGTTTTTATATCTCTTTTAATTAATTCATGAGCGACTATACTGCCAACCGAACCGCATCCATGAACCAAAACACCATTTGAAAGATCGCAATGAATGGATTTTTCAAAGGCTTCGAAGGCACCTATAACCCCCATAGCGGTGGCAGTACTTGCATCAACATTACTATTAACAGCTGCCAAGACATGAGGAGTCAACTTATATAATTTTTCCATATCATTCACATCAGTATTCAAGTCACATCCAGTTATCATTCTTCCATTAAGATTATCTAGAAGTTCAGAGGTTACAGAGATAAGTTTTTCTTTAACTGATGAAATATTTGAAGATCTCGCAACAACTTTGCCACCAGAAAAACCAGTAGAATACAGATCGTGTTTACTCTTCATAAGATTCGCCAGTCTGAAACCATCCTGCAGACATTCCATATCAGTTTTATAATCAAGAAGCCTTAAACCGCCATTAGCAGGTTGATCTTCAGGTTTATTTTCAGCAACTATGAAAACTGATAATTCATCACTTATATATTCAGCAAGTACACCTACTTCACTTTTTAAGTGAGTCTTTAAATTAATCATTAAACTTTCTCCATCATTAGGTGATGCTCAACATAATCAAGACTCCAATTTTCAGGATCAGAATTTATTCGGCGGGTTAATCGATCAAAAAGTATATCAACGGGATTTGCATTTCTCGAACTATTCTCATTAAGAGCAGCAGCGAAACTGTGTCTACTCCAACTGCGAATAGTCTCCATCAAGCTAATAGAAAATTCCTCGGTATCTTGAGTCTTCCTCCACTTTTCCTTATAGGGACAGTCTACATAAACAGTTCTTTCCTTTAAAAGTCTTAATCCATTTTTATAAGCAGCAGAATGTTTATTGGTTAGGGGTGATATAAATTCTTCAGGAGACTTATAGAAATTCTGAATTGTGCCATTTCTATATTCAATTTCGGAAATAAGATTTTCATCGAGCAATTCCTTCCAGATTGAGTGAATCTGATCATGAACATTTAAAGTTTTTCCTCCATTATTACCTAGATATCTACCTTCATAGTCTCTGGATAAATTTACGGTGAGTAATTTACCTCCGACTTTCAGTTCTCTGCTTCTCATTTCAAGAATCTGATTCCAGTCGAACAATGCCTGTTCCAGAAAATCGTTTCTTGAACTCTTATTATCTGAAGCTAGTACGTGGGTATGATCATCAAGGGTTTCCACCTTCTTGTTAAGCCAGTGCATAGCTGTGGCAGAGAAACCGAAATCAATGAAGCCATTCGGGACAAGCTGATCATAAAAGCTGCCAGCACACATAAGAGTAGAAACTGATTCTTGACCGGAAGAATGAAGTGAGAGATTCTTTATAAGAGCCTGATTATCATTTGAATAAAGATCATTTCCGATTAGCGAGATCTGAGATGTTAACTTTCTTTCTTGAATATTTTTTATTATTTTTTCCCAGAATTCAGAAGCAGTTCCACCATCGGCCGCGCCATAGTCCATCAGGAATAAATTATCATCAATATTTAAATCTGCGATACATTCAGCTGCCCAGTCACTAGCCAGATCAATGCAAAGCTTGGCCCCAGCGGTCTGCTCGCTGTAGCCTTTCGTCATTGCTATTGCCATTAAATATTAAGAAATTATTAAGACTTTCTAATACTACATAGTTATTTCAATTTCCGCGGATTATCTCTTCAATGAAGTCTTAAAAAGCACAGGTTTATAGATCATTGTTTCCTTAAATACTTGATTCATTTCAATAAAAGAAATTGACTTTGAATAATAAAAAGGACCCCCTAGCAAAATTTGAAAGTCTCTTTAATTGCATTTCAATTTAATCTTCACACTTCAGAATTACTTTTCCTGCAATATTTGTTGCATAGTCCAACTTGATCGACAATAACTTACGTGTGAATTACTTAGATGAAAACGAGTTCAGTAATCTATTAATTTTTAAATCTATAATATTTCCACTAGAAATTTAACAACTTTTTCTTCTGATAATTTTCATCAGTAAATAGAAGATTTTTATTACAAAGATATTTATAAATTTTATACAGAATATGTTCCATCATTTTCTCTTCTGGCCTGAGCTAGTGAAATTTCATCTACAATTTTTTCAATCATATAGGCACTTTTTTTGCCAGTACATTTTTCCTTTGAAATTTTCTCAAAATCATTTTTAATAAAATCGTTATGTTCACAACAATCGCATTTAATATCGATTTTCATACCTCTATAAACCTCCAAAGCCCTTGAAAAAATCCATTGCTGAACAGAAATACTTTCCCAACTATCAAAATCAGACCATTGCTCAAAATTCCTATTAAGAATGCCTTTTAATCCATCAGTCTGATTTACATATATTAAGTATGCATCTTTTCTCGATTCATCTTTAATACCAATTACTTTAATAGAATTTTGATTCATTCATTATATATCGATAATTTTACTCTATAAATCTAAATTAAAATTCGCAAATCATCGACAAAGAAATGTTTTAAATAAAATCATTAATTGCTTTATCTAATCTAAAAGTACGATTTGTAATTCTAAGCAATTCAAAATCCATAAAATCAATCCAAAGAAAAATAAAACAACTAACTAAAGTAAATTAACCTATACTTTATGACTCTTGCCAATATCAAGATGGGATTTTTTTTACTGGTCTTTTGAATCTAAAATTAAATTAATGATAAAGTTATGATCATTATCCTGATACCATATATGCAAAGGATCATTATCTAGATAAATTCAAATCTGATCTGGATTTCTTATCTATGCCAAGCACTTTTTAAATCGCTCTTCAAAAGACAATAGATTCCCCTAACAAAATTTCTTATTTGTCAATCCTACCTTATTAGATAATTCTTACTCCTAACTATCTATCTAAACATTCACCCTCGGGATTAGGAGATAAATCAAATTGTTTTATTTTTTTTATATATTATTTATAAGGATTAACCTCATAAAATATCTTTAAAATTGATCTTGCGTCTTTAAAGAAACCTGAAAATAAATCAAAATAAAATATATTTTCTAGAAACTCAAGCACAAATAACTGACAAATCTATGAAGTTTTTATTTTCATCTGCCAATTCACTAATAATTCTATTAAGCCATTCAGAGGTACTTTCACAATAGCCTACATTTAAAATAGTTTTTTGCTTAGCTATTTCTTGTTTATTCATAGTTGTAGTATTTTTATACAAACTAGTCTTTAATTAAACCTATGTGAATAAGTCTTAATTACTATCTACTTCAAAAAGTTGTATTTAATACATATTTAAAAGCTGCCAGTAGACAAATAAATTAAATGATTAATAAGAAAAACTATACAAGTAAGTGTAGATAAAATTCATAATTTAACCTATGAATAAAATCAAATTGAGGAATAGATGAAAGTAAGTCTAGATAGTGTAGCAAATACATTTGGGTAGTTAAGCAAAAGGGAAAATGAGTCTTTATTAAATGAGCATCTTTAGTAGATTAAGCGAGGATAAGAGAAAAATAAATCTTACTCTTCAAAAGTCATACAGAAAATGGTGGTTCTAACTCTACTTCTCTAAATAATTAATAATGGCCTAAGGGGCCAGGTCCTGATCCTATTTTATAAGAATTTACTAAAGATTTCTCAACAAATAATTTTGCTTTTTGTATGGCATCAAGTAGTTCAAATCCTAAAGCTTTATAACCGCAAATAGCAGCACTCAAAGTACAACCGCTACCATGTGTATTTTTTGTATTTATAAAATCATTAAAAAGCCACTCTTTTCTGCCATTTAAGTCGAGAAAAAAATCTTTCCCTTTCATATCTTTTAAACCGCCACCTTTTATAAGTACCGCTTTAGCTCCCAGATCAATAATATTTCTCGCGGAATTTTCGATATCTTCTTTACTCCTTATTTCTAAACCAGAAAGTAAATTTGCCTCATAAATATTTGGAGTTACCAAATCCGCAATAGGTAATAAGAATTTTTTATAAGCATTAATCGCAGAATCTTCTAATAATTTAGAACCAGTTCTCGTAACCATTACTGGATCAATAATTTTGGTGATTTTATATTCATTTAATTTTGATGCAGTATCATTAATTATCCTTTCATTACATAACATTCCAGTTTTTAAGGAATCAATTCCAAAATCAGCAAATAAAGTATCTAACTGACTTAATAAAGTATTCTTATCTACTGCTTGAACACATCTAACTTCCATACTATTTTGTGCTGTAATGCATGTAATAACAGAACATCCATGCACCTTAATTGCCATAAAAGTTCTCAGGTCAGCTTGGATACCTGCTCCACCTCCGGAGTCACTGCCACCTATTGAAAGAGCGATTTTGGAATACATAATTTTCTTAACTTGTAATTGAAGTGCTATTAACAAATTCTAATTTAAATTAAAAATCTGAATATGCATTAAAAAAATCTAACTCTAATTCCATAGCTTTCCTGTATAAATATTTTGCCTGATTAATATCATAAGATTCTTTATTTGTCTCAATAAGATTTTCTAATGAATTTGCAAGCTTTTCAAAGCTATCATCCGAGTAAGTAATTATCCATTCTTTATATTTAATATCAAAATCCTCTTTATATATGCTTTTACCAATCCAAGAATAAAGTCGCATACATGGAGTCATTGCAAACATTATTTCTACAGAGCTAAGTCTCTTGGAAGTATCATCAAGGAAATCTGTATAATTTTTAGTGGTTTTTTTTATATAGTTTTCAGACAAATCAATATCCCATTTTTTTGCATAACTTTCATGAAGTATTAACTCCTCTGAGACACCTATTAGAAGTTCACTTAACTTCCTTATTGAGTACTTATCTTTTGATTTAGAAATCGCTAGGCCATATGCCTTAGCAAAAGTCTCTAAAAAAAAATAATCTTGAGCTAAATATTCTTGAAATATATTTTTAGGAAGACTACCAGTTTTTAAACCTTGAACAAATTTTGTGTTTAAACTTTGTAAAGCGATTTCGAAATTATCCTCCCAAAGTTTTTTTGTAATTGACATAAATACTTCTGGAAAAGTAAAAAAATTTTATCTTTCTTAGATTTTAATAGCTAATAAAAATATTTATTTGAAAAATAGTCAATTCAAGAACTCTATTTATATGAGATTTCCATTTCACTTTGCACTAAGAGTTCTTTTGAATCATAGAAAATCTTGTCTGATATTAATCCTTTATCCTTCAAAATTGAAAGTCTTTTAATTCCAATGTCGATTGACATTCCTTCTTTTTTATCCATTTTATTTTAATCCTGATAAGTTTTTGGGGTCATTAAACAAAACTTTTTTTAAACCTAAAATATACAAACAAACTCCAAAAAAACTTAAAATAAAATCAACATAAATATATTGAGTCATAACAATTTGATCTTTAAACTATTTATAGCGGATAAGCAAAATTCATGATGTGATTAATTAAACCTAAAAGAAGAAAATAATAGTCAATAAAAGCGTTTATTTGCACAGGGATAATGTATTATTTTAAATACTTATAAATATCAAATATCTGAAAAAGACTTAATAAGTTTTCTAAATATGCATCGAGTAAAATTTTCTTCAAAAATTATATTATTTTATACATCAACAAGATACTAATCATAGCTATATGTATATTAAAAACTATGTGGTCTAAAATTAGACTTACCATTTACGGAACTACTGCAATAGCGGGAATAATATGGCCGTTTTATTTTATTATTCAGTTTATTAATTTGGTAAGGAACGGAAACATCCAGGGCTCTTTGATTGATATAGTTAACGCATTTTTTGATGATGCATGGATAACACCTACATCAGGATTTATATCTGCTGATACAGCTATTCTTCTAATTGCTATTTTTGTTTTCTATGCTGCTGAAGGTAAAAGACTAAAATTACGTTTATGGGGTATTTATTTCCCGCTAACATTTATAATTTCTCTTGCTTTTTCATTTGGTACCTTTATGTTTATTCGCGAACTAGAAATTAATAAAGAACTTAATGAAACTGATTGAAGATTTTGTAGAAAAATTCCACAATTATTCTCTTCCTTCTCCAGAAAAGTGCTTTCTCTTGGAAGAAGGGGACGACATTTACATAAAGAAATGGATAAAAAATGGGAAAATTAATGGAAAAATGAAGGATATATTTGAATGGATCGAAAAAAAATATTTTTCTAATAAAAAGCAACTAGAGAAAAATGATAAAAAGAAGTTTGATGAATTAATGAATAGATTTTATTTGAAAAATTGGAGGATTATCTTATTGATGTGCAAATACCAAAGTAAATATAGATATTATTCAAAAGCTATTATTTCAGTTAAAGGAAAAAGTTTCCCTGAAATGAAAAATAAAGATTTCCTGAAATTATTTGAAAATAAATAGTTATTAAAACAATTTATATACAAATTAAAATTTTGTTTTTTAGTATAAAGAAAAAATTAATGAAGGATATAAATATTCTTTGGTTTAAAAAGGATCTAAGAATTGATGATAATGAAGCACTTTATGAATCTATAAAAGATCGTGACATATTGCCTATATATATATTTGAAATTGACATATGGAATCAAAAAACACATTCAAGAAGGCAATGGCAATTTTGTAAGGAAAGTTTATTAGATCTAAGAGATTCACTTCAAGAGAAGGGTCAACCATTAATAGTCAGGACCGGAAATGTAATTAAAATCTTTGAAGAAATCAGTACCAAATTTAATATAAGGGGTATATATAGTCATCAAGAGACTGGGGATTGGCTTACTTATAAAAGAGATCAAGAGGTAAAATTATGGGCTTTAAATAAAAAAATAATTTGGAAAGAATATTTGCAATTCTCCGTATTTAGAGGAAATTTCAATAGAGATAATTGGTCTACAAAATGGAAAGAAAATGCAAAGAAAGAATTAATTAAAAGACCAATAAAAATTAGTCCAATTGAATTTGATATTGGGAATATCCCTAACGAAAAAATATTTTCTTTTAAAAAAGATGAATGTAAAGGGAGACTAAAAGGAGGTAGAAAAAAAGGTCTTGAAAGAATGAATTACTTTTTTAAAGAAAAAATAAATTCATATTCAAAAAATATCTCAAGCCCAGAAAAATCTTTTTATAGCTGCTCAAGATTATCTCCCTACATAAGTTGGGGATGTCTTTCATTGAAAGAGATTTTTTATCAAGCAAATTTACATAAGAATAATAATTCTAGAATGTTGAGGAGTAGATTAACTTGGCATTGTCATTTTATTCAGAAACTTGAAAGCGAACCAGAATTAGAATTCCAAGATTACCACCCCTATTTTAAAAATATCAGAATAGAAAATAATGAATTACTTTTTCTATGGAGTCAAGGAAATACAGGGTTTCCTTTTATAGATGCATGTATGCGTTCACTAAACTTTAATGGATGGATTAACTTCAGAATGCGAGCAATGCTAATGTCCTTTGCAAGTTATAATTTATGGTTACCTTGGCAGGATTCAGGTACAGAACTAGCAAATAAATTTATAGATTATGAACCTGGGATACATTGGAATCAATGTCAAATGCAGTCTGGAACAACCTCTATAAATACCAATAGAATTTACAATCCGATTAAACAAGGTAAAGATCATGATCCTAATGGTGAATTTATAAAAAAATGGGTTCCCGAATTAAAAGAGTTAACAGATAATTTTATTCATGAACCTTGGTTATTGAGCAAATTCAATAGCAAAGAATACTCTAAATTAAACTATATTAAACCAATAGTTGATATTTCTAGAACCTCTAGGGAAGCCAGGGAAAAAATCCAAGAAATAACAAATAAAAATGGCTATTGGGATATATCAAAAAAAATCTATTTAAAGCACGGGTCAAGGAAACGAACTGAAATGAATAGAAGACCTAAAAAGAAAAACCATCTAACCAATAAAGAAATTCAATATGAATTAGATCTAGATTTATAAGATCTATCTTTATTTAATTTTTATCGAGAATTAAATTATTCAAAAATAATAATAATTTCAAAAATTTGTGGGATTCATTCAAAAAATCCACATTCAGGGTTTCCAAGGTTTAGTGTAAATAGTAAAGATAAAAACATGACAAAACCTACTAAAGAACTTAAATCAAATCCTTTTACAGAAGTAATTGAACTAGAAAGGATAGTGACTCCTGATGAAGAAAAAAGAGTTGATCATATTGTTATAAAAAGAAAAAAAATATGTACTCGGCATCCTGAGACTTTTGAGACAGTGGAAACTGCAAGATTCGATATTGCTTGGCCAGAAGAGCCTAAAGAGGAAGTAAGAGAGTCAACTGAAGAAAATGAAGCGGTTAAAATTAGTACTGATTAATTATGTCAAACAGATTTGAGTGGGATGATACCAATAGTTCGGGAATTTGGTGGAGTGCCAATGTGAGTATTAGAGATGAGTGTATTTTGCTCAAAGAAGATACTGGATGTGAAGATTCAGATATTGTTGAATTACTTAGAAGCATCGCACAAAATATAGAGGATAATGGCTTTTAGTTTATTTAGGTAATTTATTTAGATAAGGATTAATTTATCTATCAAAGCTCTTTTACTGCTTTTATTAATTCGAGAGTTATACCTTTCTCACTCATTGAATGACCAGCTTCATTAACAATAATCAATTCAGAATTATTTAATTTCTTATTTAGATCCCAAGCACTCCTAACGGGACATACTATGTCATACCTCCCTTGAATTATTTTAGTTGGTATCATTTCTATGATTTTTATATTTTTCAAAATAAAATCATCTTCTAAAAAAATATTATTAACAAAATAATGACATTCTATCCTTGCAAAGGCATATGAAAAAGAATTAACTTGTGACTTATCAAAATCGAATTTTTTATTTATTAAATGACTAGTTGATAGTTCCCATTTTGTCCAAGCCGCGGCTGCTTTAGATCTAAGTTCAACATCTGAAGATGTTAGATATTTATAAAAAGAACTTATCAAATCATCTCTTTCTTCTTTTGGTATTACAGAAATATAATCTTCAAATTCATCGGGGAATATCTCACTTGCCCCATATTGATAGAACCATAATAATTCAAACTTTCTACATAAAAATATTCCTCGCAAAGTTAAACTCAATACTCTTGAGGGGTTTTTAATTGCATATATAAGTGAAAGAGTTGAGCCCCAAGATCCGCCAAACAAATGCCAACTATCTATTTTCAATAGAATTCTTAATTTCTCTATATCATCAATTAAATGATTAGTAGTATTTTCATTTAATTCGGAAAAAGGAGTTGAATAACCGCAACCTCGTTGGTCAAATTGAATAATATCGAATTTATCTGGATCAAAGTATCTCCTATATTTTGGTTGACTTCCTCCACCTGGACCTCCATGAATAACCAATATTTTTTTTCCATTTGGATTGCCAGATCTTTCCCAATAAATAGTATGAATATCACTAACTTGTAAAAAACCCTTTTCACGTACTTCAATTTTTGGAAACAAAACCTGATCTTTCATTTTAAATATTTTAATCACTTTATTAATTTACAATATCCAAAAAGAATTATAGTTTCGAAGTAATTTCTTAAACAAAAAAAGGACTGTTTGAGCAGTCCTTTTTAAATATCTCATTTCCTTCTTACAGGATATAAAAATACATATTTTAAAGTCTATTTACGCATAAACTTAGAATACGTGAATTAGGGGATTTATCTCGATAATTGCAGTCCCTAATGTCGCTAGTAATAATAAAGCGAAGTCTTATCAGACTAATTGATTGAACTTTAATTTTCGAATAATCCCATCGTCAGGAATACACTCCCTATATTTTGGAATTTGCTAAATTTCAGGCGGACTATCAATCATTTAGATTGCCTCCGAACTCAACATTTATAAATTACTACTTTTTATATTTTCAGTAAATCCGTAA
>Ga0160423_10005089_pt1 | contig 10745 bp, 5 predicted proteins | sample CRUFie14St8metaG_FD_108191 | JGI IMG/M metagenome (GOLD analysis project Ga0160423, IMG submission 108191) | Marine microbial communities from the Costa Rica Dome - CRUD Field 142mm St8 metaG | ecosystem: Environmental > Aquatic > Marine > Oceanic > Photic zone | place: Costa Rica: the Eastern... | reverse complement strand
TTTGGCGGCCCATGCGCGCCCTGATTTCCTTCGTGACCCGCTTCGTGCCGCGCCACATCCTTCAACGTGTGGCCCACCTTGGATTGCAGGCCCTGTCACCGCTGTACCGGGGCAGCCGCTTTGAGGATCCCATCAACGGCAAGCCCTACCGCAAGTTGCTGTCCTACGGCCGAGGGGACCGCACCCGCCCCAATGCGCTCGCACCGGACACGCTGAGTCTCGAGCGCCACCGCGCCGTGTGGATGTACCTGACGGAACACAGCGACCTGTTTTCGGGTGGTCCGGACCGGCGGATGCTTCACCTCGCCCCGGAGTACTGCTTCCTCAAGCGGTTCGATCGGGCAGAAGGCCTGGAGGTGGTGCGGGCAGACCTCGTGTCTCCCTGGGCGGATGTCCATTTCGACGTCCATGAGATTCCCTACGCCGACGACCACTTCGACATCATCATGGGCAACCACCTCATGGAGCATGTGGCGGACGACCGCAAGGTGATGGACGAGTACTTCCGGGTGATGAAGCCCGGGGGGTGGGGCATTTTCCAGGTGCCCATGGACCGGAACAATCCGGAGACCATGGAGGACCCGAATGTGACGGATCCCGCCGAGCGGGAACGCCTCTACTGGCAGAGCGACCACGTCCGGTTGTACGGCATGGACTATGCGGACCGGTACCGCAAGGCGGGGTTCGAGGTGGAGGAGATTGACCTCAAGGCCCTGTTCGGGACGGAGCGCTTCGAGCGCTGCGCCCTCGGTTCAGAAGGGCACCTTCAGATCGTGCGAAAGCCCGCCTGAACTCAGTTCCAGAGGAGCACTTCCTGTCGCCCGTCCGGGGTGGTGGCGCGGAGCGGCCGGATGCCGCTTCCGGTGGGAATCCACAATTGATCAGGGGCCATCTGTTGCGTACCCACCCATCGGCCTTGCAGGTCGAACAGGTCGATTCGGCCTGTGGAGCGCAGAAGGACGCCTGGTCCTTGCCGCTCGATGAGCGACTGGGCGATGGGCGCACCCTCGATGCCCGTGAATTCGCCGTTGCATTGGGCAGAGAAGAAGTCCCACAGGACCGCAGTGGCGTCCACATCGGGGCTGCCCCAGACACCGAACCAATCGTGGCCGCCTCCGTTGACGCGGTAGTGGTGGAATTCCTGGCCACCTAATGACCCCGAGTAGCGCAGAAAGTCCACCGACGTGGCATCCACGGCTTCCTGATTGGGGAGTGCGGTTTCCTCCAACGTGGTGGTGCCCATGAGACCGGTCCAGTGCCCGATGATGTCGGGGACGCTGGCAGTGCCCCACCCAGGGGAACCAACGCCGTTGTCATAGGACACCGTTTCGTCCTCTGTACCGTGGAGGTGGACGATGGGGACCACCTCCTGGGGGGTGCACCCGAAGTCTGCGGTGCTCATGCTGCCGGTGACCGAGCCGATGGCGGAGAAGACGTCCGGGTGCTCACAGGCCAAAGAATAGCTCATGAACCCCCCATTGGACATTCCGCAGGCATAGGTGCATTCCGCACTGAGCCCGTGTTCGGCTTGCAGGTGCTGGGCCAAGGCGACCAGGAAACCATGGTCGTCCGTGGTGCTCTGGTTGAGGTTGGCGTTCCAGTGCGCGATGTTGAAGATGTCCTCCGTGCCCTGCGGAAAGACGGCGACGAACCCTTCTTCTTCGGCGAGCGGAGAGAATCCGCTGTACGCCCGGATGAGCTGGGCACTGCTTGTGTAGCCATGGAGGACAAAGACGAGGGGGGCACCTTCCGGGACCGGGTCGGGTCCTTCCATGTAATAGGTTCGGGTAACGCCGCCGTGTTCGAATTCGAGTTGGCCGAATGCGGGAGCACCGGCGGCGAGCAGGAGAAGGAGGGGAAGGATGCGTTTCATGGATGGGATCAATTCTCTGACGTCTTGGGTTTGACAAGGTCGACCCCGTGGATGTTCAGGAGGGCCTGTTTCAAGGAGTCGGCTTCCCCGGCGGCAATGGCGATGTCGAGGAGGCACCGGTCGGTGTAGCGTTCGGCGACGATGTCGGCGCCATTCTGCTGGATGGCCTGCATGACGTGCCGGGTCAGGTCGGGGGTGTACCCGAAGGTCATCGGAAGCTTGAGGATGTTTTCGGACAGACCGGCGTCGGCCACCGCCTCGCGTCCGGCTTCGCGGTAAGCCTCGATGAGGCCGCCGACACCGAGTTTCACGCCGCCGAAATACCGGACGACGGCGATGAGGCTCCAGTGCAGGTCGTGTGCGCGGAGCACGCCGTGGATGGGGGCACCGGCGCTGCCTCCCGGCTCTCCGTCGTCGGCAGCCCGATGGCGGTTCGGGCCGAATTGCCAGGCATAACAGACGTGCCGCGCGGCATGGTGCGCCTTGCGAACGGCCTCGAGGTGACCGTTCACGGCCTCCTCTGCAGCCGCTTCGTCATTGAACGGAAGGGGGAAGGCGTACCCGTGGAATTTGCTGCCCTTGGCCTTGAACAGCCCTTGCCCTTGCCCGGCGAGTGAAGGAAACGTGTCCCGGGACACTCAGCTGACGGGGTTGAGCGCGACGCTGAACACCTGCACCGTGTGGGGGTCGCGTCCCGCGAAGAATTTGTCAAGGGCCATGAGGATGTTGCCGGCGCTGAAGTAGCTCGTGTGCAATTCGGTTTCGCCGGCGACACGCCACTGGATGGTGTAGCTCAATTCCCGGTCCCGGTGGTCCTGCGTGTACTCGAGCAGGGCCTGCAGTGCCTGGATCCTGTTGGACCCGGATGCGGAATGGAACAGGAAGCGATGCGTGTGCCGCGGGTTGTAGGTGAAGAGCGACACTTCGTGGACGCCGTCCTTTTCCTTCCAGACGAATTCAAGCTGGTCTTCGGCGTAGCCGAAATAGCCCCGCAAATCGTCCAACAGGCGGGCTTCCGTGGGGTGGTCAATGCTCATGGCGTGGTGATGTCCTTGGCGTGTGGGGTGAATTCCGGAATGAAGCGGAGAAAGGCATCGCGGAGTTTCGCTTCAGTCCAGGTCCTGGAGGTGTCCGAACAGCGGCTTTCCTCCAGCGTATTGCGGATGGCGTCCCGGTCCACGTCTGCCCGGGCAGCCCGCAGAATCTTGGGATGGTGGGTGGGGAGCAGGTCCTCCTGCCCGCCCATGAGTTCCTCGTGGAGCTTCTCGCCGGGACGCAGACCGACGATGTCGATTCGGATGTCCTGTCCTTCGACAAGTCCTGCGAGGCGAATCATCCGCCGGGCGAGGTCGGCAATGCGAACGCGGTCGCCCATGTCGAAGACGAAAATGTCGTTTCCAGCACTGGTGGCGGCTGCTTCCATCACCAGCTGGACGGCCTCCGGAATCGTCATGAAGTACCGGGTGACCTCAGGGTGGGTCAGCGTGATGGGACCGCCGGCCTGGATCTGCCGGCGGAAGAGGGGGATGACGCTGCCGTTGCTGTCGAGCACATTGCCGAACCGCGTGATGACGCACTTCATGTCACCCCCTTCGCCGATGCTGCGGACGACGAGCTCCGCCATGCGCTTGGAGGCGCCCATGACGCTGGAGGGGTTCACGGCCTTGTCCGTGCTCACGAGGACAAAGCTGTGCGTTCCGCAAGACCGGGCTGCCTGGAGGACATTGGCCGTGCCCAGGACGTTGGTGTTCCACGCCTCCATGGGTTGGGACTCCATGACCGGGACGTGTTTGTAGGCTGCCGCATGATAAACGATGTCCGGTTGGAACTCCGCCAAAAGGCGGTGGGTGGCTTCTGCATGGCGGACATCTCCGATGCGGGTGTCCAGGGCGGTCGCCCGCTCTCCGAGTCGGGTGACGGCAAGGAGGCTGAGGTCGTGAAGCGGCGTTTCGGCCATGTCGAGGGCCATGACCTGCTCTGCACCGCGTTCGAGCGCTTGAAGAACCAGCTCGGACCCAATGGAGCCGGCGCCTCCGGTGACCAGGACGCGGGCACCTTGTACGTGCTCGGCAATGGCGGAGGCGTCCAACTCAATGACGGGGCGCCCGAGAAGGTCTTCGATGCGGGTGTCGCGCAATTGGCCGGCACTCAATTCGCCCTGGATCCAGCGCTGGGCGGGGGGCACGTCCATCACGCGAAGGCCGGCGTCCAATGCGGCGTCGATGACAAAGGCCTTGCGCGCCGGGTCGAGGGACTGAATGGATACGATGAGGCGTTTGGCGCCGAATTCAGCGAGGATCCGGGCGGCGTCATCGGCCGGGTGGATGGGGGCGCCATCGATGCGCTTGCCGTGTTTGGCGGGGTCGTCGTCGAGGAAGGCGATGACCCGCAAGGTGTCGGCACTGGGCCGTTCGACGGCCTGCTTCGTGATGATGCCGGCCTCGCCGGCACCGAAGATGATGACGGGCGTGGGGCGTTCCGTCTGAAACCGCTCGTACACCGACCGCACGGCGATGCGAAATCCAATGAGCAGCACCGCTGAGCCGAGCAGCTCGATGGCGACGACGCTCAAGGGGACGGGGTAGGTGGCGCCCATCGACCGCGCCGCGAGATTGAGCGCGAGGAAGATGCCGGTTCCCATGGCGAGCGAGAGCAGCACGCGCCTTGCGTCCCGGGTTCCGCTGAACCGGATGATGCCGGCAAACGTCCGGAAAGCGAGCATCCCGAAGGCCCGGATCAGAAGATATCCGGGAAGGAACACCCGTGCAGCCTGCAATTCGTGGAGGGGCGGACTGAATTCGAAGCGGATGGCATAGGCGAGGCCCAAAGACACCGTGCAGATGGCGAGGTCGATCGCGAAGATCACCCACCGGGGCACCAATTGGGGGCGGGAGCGCAATGTGTGCAACAGGTTGATCATCCGCACGGGCAAGATACCGACGGCGTCCCGTGCGCGTTACTTTTCAGGTCTGAGATGGTGTTGAGAATCACCCTTCCCCTTTTGTTGCTGATCATTCTGGGTATGCCGTGCCTTCCGGTGCTGGCCCAGGACGAATCTGGCGTGGACCTCGTGTCCATCGAAAAAAAGGTGATGACCCTGTCCAAGGCTGTGGAGCGATTCGATCGCGATGCGTCCCGTTTTCTGGAAAAGGAGTTGCTGCCCGCCCTGCTCACACCCGGTGCCAACCCCGACATCCTGTCGGTCATCGAGGCCCGGCTGGACAGGATGGAGGCGCTGAACCTGGGGCCGTTTCCCGACCAATTCGGATATGCCCGGAGTGTCCAGGCCGCCTTGTCCGGAGACTCGCTCCGCATCCCGTTCTCGGCGTGGGATGCCGCTGTGGAACATGCCTTGAAAGGCCGGCGGACGGCACGGGATTTCGTGCCCCTGTTGGTCCTCGGCAAGGACTTGCTTCTGGACGGGGTGTTCCATCGGACCCAGAGTGTGCTGTGGGAATTCGAGGGGCCAATGGCCATGGTCATCCCCGAGAAGGGCGTGCCCCGTCTGGTGCTCGGACCCAACGGAACCTTGCGGGCGTTGGCCAAGGGAGACACCCTTGAAGTGCAACGGACAGGTGGAGAGTACGACGTCGCTTCGGAACGGTTCGAAGGCCGTTCAGGGCGCGTGGACTGGGGGCGCTCCGGTTGGGATCCGGCAAAGAACTACGCGGATTTCGATGCGTTCTCGGTCCGGTTGAAGTCTCCCAGCCTGACGGTGGACTCGGCCCTGTTCACCACCGAACTGTTCCCGGACCCCCTGATGGGTCAGCTGACCGACAAGGCCCGGGCCCGGAAGCGCGATGAACGGACGGGAGAAGCACTGGATGTGGCCCGTTATCCCCGTTTCGACACGTACATCAACCGCCTGTCCATGCCGGACATCGTGCCCGGTGTGGATTTCCGGGGCGGCCTCACGGTCCGCGGTGCGGATTTGCAGGGAAAGGGCACGGAAGAGGAGCCCGCCGAATTGGATTTCAGACGGGCGGACACGGTTCTGGTCCATTGTCGGGCGAGTCTGTTCATCCTGCGTGCTGAGCAGTTTGGCGGTCAAGGGGTTGAGGCGGTGGTCCGCCTCGGTCGGGACAGCATCTTTCATCCAGAGCTCAATCTGCGTTTCGATCTGGCGAGCCAGAGGCTGGCCCTCGTGAGGACGGAGGAAGGCCTCGGTCCCCGTCCGTTTTCCGATTCCTATCACAAGGTTTCCTTGGATTGTGACGTGTTGTCCTGGCGGATGAACGAGAGCCGTTTGCGCTTGGAGGGCCCCCCCGGTTCCAGCCGTTCCACAGCGATTCTGTTCAGCGAGGACTTCTTCGATCAGGATGTGTTCCGCGACATTCAAGGCATTGACCCCATCCACCCGATTACCCGGATTTACAACCACATCCGGGCCACGGGCGACAGCACCTTCACGAGCCAGCAACTCGCTTCCTCCATTCGCCTGACCGAGCCGAAGACGCGCGCGATGATGATTGTGCTTGCCCACCAGGGTTATCTCGAGATGAACCTCAGGACCCGCGTGGCCACCGCCACGGACAAGCTGTTTGCTGATCTCGCCAATGCGGCTGGACGTCGGGACTACGATGTGCTCTTCTTTCGTTCCGAGGCAGGAGGGTCCGCGCACGGTGAAATCAGCCTGCTCAACCGGTTGTTGAAGTTGGATGGCGTCTCCCGTGTGGACGTTTCCCGCGACCGGGGTGTGGTGATCGAGCCCAAGGATGGCCGGGTGTTGATCGGGGAGGACCGCGACTTCGATTTTGCCGGAGGTGTCCGCGCCGGAAACCTCCAGTTCAATGGCACGGATTACACCTTTGACTACGCCTCGTTCTCCATTGAGCTCAATGCGGTGGAGGAGTGCAAGCTCAGGGTCAATGACGACGAGGAGCGTGACGCCCGTGGCCTGCCCAAGAAGAAGCGCGTCCGCAACGAATTGGAGAACGTGGAGGGGGTGCTCCGCGTGGACGTCCCCATCAACCGGTCCGGCCGCTTGAGTGAGCTCTACCCGGAGTATCCGGTGTTGGTCACCGAAGCGCCGAGCTATGTCCATTGGGACGATGAGCGGATCGAGGGCGGTGCGTACCAGCGCGACCGATTTCGGTTTGTCGTGGAGCCGTTCACCCTGGACAGCCTGGACGCATTGGGCCGGCAGGAGCTGGTCTTCGACGGCACCCTCGAATCCGGGGACCTGCTGCCGCCCTTGACCGAGCGGCTTCGTGTGATGGACGACCTGCACCTTGGTTTCAGGACGGAGACCCCGAGCGGTGGATACTCCGTCTACGGCGGCGCGGGTACGTTTGATGAGGACCTCACCCTCGATGGCGGCGGACTGCAGGGAGGGGGCAAGCTCGATTTCCGGACGGCCCATGCGGAAAGTGACCGGTTTGTTCTGCTCCCCGACAGCACCAAGGGGTTGGCCCAGGTGTTCACCAACCGGGAGTCCACGGGACCGCCGCCCGTGCCGGAGGCGCAGGGAGAAGGTGTCGCTGTCCTGTTCGAGCCGAGAAAGTCGAGCATGACGGTTCGCTCTGAAGACATCCCCATCCGGGTGTTCGAAGGGGAGAGTGAACTGGAAGGAGGGTTGACCCTTGCGGCGTCGGGGATGACGGCGGAAGGCACGATGCGGTTTGGTGGGGCTTCGTTGTCCTCTGCGATGTTTGAGCTGGACAGGCGGCGCATCCGGAGCGACACGGCCGCGTTCCAACTCGATCAGCGGGTGGAGGGGGCCTTGGCGTTCAAAACGGACAATGTCCATTGCACCATCGACTTCGATGAGCGCGTGGGAGAATTCGCCTCCAATGATGGCGAGACCAAGATTGAGCTGCCGGCCAACCAGTACATCTGCTTCATGGATGAATTCAAGTGGTACATGGACAAGGACGAGATGGAGATGTCGTCAGCCCGTGAGCCGCTGCAGGACTTCGTGATCGACACGGATGACGCTGTGTCGAAGTCGAATTTCTATTCCACGCGGAACGACCAGGACAGCCTGAATTTCCTCGCGCCGACGGCCTTCTATGACATCTCGGAATCCGTCATCCAATGCGAGGACGTCAAGTTCATCCGAACGGCCGATGCGTTCGTGGAACCGGATAGCGGTCGGGTGACGGTGCGCCGCCGCGCCCAGATGGACCGCTTGTATCGGGCGGTCATCGTGGCCAATGTCGTCACGCGACACCACCGTTTGTTTGACGCGCAGGTCGACATCCTCGGACGCTTCGACTACGAGGCGGAGGCGAGCCTGTTCTACGAGGATGAATACGGCCTCGAACAGTTGATCCGATTCGAGGAGGTCGAAGTGGACACCAGCGGTGAAACCGTGGGCCAGGGCGTGATTCCGATTCAGGATGGATTCGGATTGAGTCCCTTCTTCGGGTTCTCCGGCGAGGTCCGGCTGGCGGCGGCCAGGCAGCACCTCGAGTTTGATGGGGCCGTGTCCCTGGAAGCGGCCTGTCCGGAAACGGACAAGCAGCAATTGTTGTTCGAGGCGGTCATCGACCCCAAGGATGTCCGGATTCCGCTAGATACGTCGTTGCGCTCTCCCATGATGGACCACTTGGGCATAGGTGCCTACCTGCGCGATGTGGACGAGCCGGGGGGAGGCCCCTACGGCGCCTTCGTGAACGAGATCCGGTCCAGCCGGGAGTTCCCGATTCTCGAGGCGAGCGGAGAATTGCGCTATGACAAGCGGGAGGGCGTCTATCAGGCGGGAACGCCGGAGAAGATGATGCAGCCTTCCTTGCCCGGTACCCTCATCGAACTGAAAGCGGGACAATGTGCTGTCACTGGTTCGGGACCCGTTCGTCTGCCGTTGGATTACGGGATGATCACCCAGCGGAGCGCGGGCACGGTCAAGGCATTCCCGACCGGAACAGGCATCGAGGCCTCGCTGTCGGTGGGCATCGATTTTCCGTTTGACGACGCGGTCTGGAAACTGTTGGCGGAGCGCATGCAACAGTGGCCCACGGCGTTGCCGCTGGACATCACGCAGACGACCTTCGAGGCCAGCCTTCGCGAATGGTTGGGGCTGGAAGGCGCCGACGAGGTGCTCGGCGGCATGACCCTCATGGGCGTGTTCAAGAAGACGCCGGCCAGCATTCAGCATCGCCTCTTGTTGACAGGCCTCGACCTCACGTGGGATGCGAGCGAGGACGCCTTTATCAGCGGGGAGAATGGCATCGGCATCGTCTCGATGGACAAAGAGCCCGTGTTCCGCAGGGTGCCCGGCCGCATCGAATGGAGCCTCGCAGGGACCAATGGGATCATGAGGATGTATTTCCACCTCGACGAGGAGAACTGGTACTATTTCGAATACCGCAACGGGGTCATGAACATCACGAGCAAGGACCAGTCCTTCATCGACGCCATCACCGAGCTGAAGGATGACAAGCGCCGTTTCAAGGAGGACAACCAGCGCTTCATTTATCAGATTCTGCCCTCCCGAGGACGCAGAAACGAATTTGTGGACCGGTTCCCCGAGTTGGATTGAGCCGCCAGGCGTCACCGTGCGCTACCTTGCTGTGTCCATGTCACTTGAGTCTTCATTGGGTTGCAGTTTGCGGTGTGCATTCGCCTGCTTCTGCGTGGTCCTCTCGAACACCACGGATCTCCGGGCGCAGTGGACTTTGATGGACCCCGACCCCGAGATTCTGGCCTACACCAACTTCCTCGGACAGGGCATGAGCTTCGTGGACTTCAATCTCGACGGGTGGGATGACCTGACCGTGGCGAATGCATCGGGTGAGCTGCACTTTCACGCGGGTGGGCCCGCTGGATTCACCGAGGTGGACCTGGGCATCGAGCCGACTGCGGGTCGGTCCCTGTCTCTGATGTGGGTCGACCTCGACAACGATGGGGACCGGGATTTCATCCACACCTCCGGGATGGCCATCTCGGTCTTTTCCGGACCGGGACAGGCCTCGCGGAGCGAGGTGTGGATTCAGGAGGAGGACGGAGTGTTCGTGGACAGGACGACCGAATGGGGATTCGACGTGCTGGACAACCGGCATGCCTCGGGCATGGCGTTCCACGACGTCGAGGGAGATGGTGATCTGGATCTGATGGTGCCGGTGTATTCCCTGCCCTGCAACGAATACTGGATATCGGGCAACGTTCTGTTGCGCCATGATGGGAACGCATTCACCGACCTCTCTGCCTCATCAGGCATTTCGGAGGGAATCCGACCCAGCTTCCAAGGGGTGTGGTTGCACCTGAATGACGACGCCCTCATCGACTTGCTGGTCATCCACGATGCGGGCATCGAGCTCGATTGTCCCGTGGCCAATGCAGCCTACCTCAACAACGGCGATTGGACGTTCACGGAATCCGGTGCAGCGTTGGATCTGGACGAGTCGATGTCGTCCATGTCCGCTACAGTCGGGGACCCCGATGCAGACGGTCAGGAGGAAATTTTCATCACCAACCAGGACACCGAGGACCTCTATGACTATCCATTGCTGTCGGCGGGCTTTTTTGACCGGAATGCCAGTGGAGACTGGGTGGAACGTGCAGCTGAGGTGGGGGTCGATGCGGATCAATGGTCGTGGTCTGCGCTGTGGGTGGACATGGACCTCGATGGTGCGGAAGAGCTGATGTTGGCCACGAATCCGTTTTCTCTGTCGGGCAGCGGGGAATTCGTGGAGACGTACGACAACCACCTGTACCGCCGTCCTGTGGAGAACATCGGCACAGCGCTCCATTTCGAGGATGACACGACAGCGTGGTCAGGCCGCGACCTCCCGCTCCATTGCATTGTCCGCGGAGACTTGGATGGAGATGGGGACCCCGACGGCGTGGGTCTTGGCATGGGCCCCTTTGCGCATGTATGGGTTAATGGTGTCGACGTGACCCATCCCGATCACCATGGGCTGACCGTGAC
>Ga0160423_10005088_pt1 | contig 10748 bp, 7 predicted proteins | sample CRUFie14St8metaG_FD_108191 | JGI IMG/M metagenome (GOLD analysis project Ga0160423, IMG submission 108191) | Marine microbial communities from the Costa Rica Dome - CRUD Field 142mm St8 metaG | ecosystem: Environmental > Aquatic > Marine > Oceanic > Photic zone | place: Costa Rica: the Eastern... | reverse complement strand
GTCCCGCCCGGGCCGCTGATGCACCCTTTGACGTACGTGCACGACCCCCCAAGGTAAGCGGGGATGTGCTCCTCAGGGATGGCCTCTCGCAGCATCTCCAGCCCCTTCCTACGCGCGCAAAAAGACGACGACGAGAGAATACGGAGAGTTCAGGTCAGGAGGGCTGGTATTCTTTCTTTCTCTCTCTCTCTCTCTCTCTCTCTATCGCACGCTCGCTAAATGCTTACTTTCCCCTGGGCACCAGCTTAAGCTTGCCTTGCTCCCTGGCCGGGAAGACGACCTTGAGGACCCTCCACACCGCCCTGAAGACCCACCCGGCGTTCACGATGTAGGTGACGTTCAGCATCTCCGGGTAGTACTTCTGGTCGATTCTCTGGACCTCCTTGAAGATGGAGAGGGCCTGCAGGTTGCTCAGCACGCCAATGTTCAAACCGCGCAAGTCCAGCACGTTTGTCATCTTGTCCACGGTGTGGCCCACGTCTCGGCTCGCCCTCGGGAAGAGAACCTTTCGTGCATTTTGTTTTTCGCGCGCGAGGGAGAAAAGGAGACAGACAGAGAGTCAGGCACTGCGCACCGCCCAGTAGCCACCCACCCATTCAACCACCCCGAGAGTGTAATGCTTACCCTGCTCTGGTACTCCTGCGCCAGGATGTGCACGCGCACCAGGTCCTCAGGCTCGCAGTGCCTCAAGACCTCCCAGTTGTACCGCCCGGTCTGCTCGAGGTGGATCGGGTGGCCCCTCAAGTCGCGGCCGTGGTACGTGGAAGGCATGCACCTCCTCAGGGCGTTCTGCTTCTGCGCGGACAGCGACCTCATCGCCGTGCCCAGGAGGCTGTCGATCCTCTCGTCCCTCCTCCACACCTTGAGGTCGTCCACGGCGTCCGCCGCCCTCCCCACGTCGTAGTCGCTCGCGATGAGAAACCTCAGCAGGGTGCGGTCCAGGTCGCCGTTCACCACCGCGCAGGGCGGGAACCCGCCCCTCCTCTCCACAAGCCGCTCGAGTTCCGAGAGCTTCCTGCAGGCCTCGGTGTTCTTGGACCGGGCGGAGAGTCCCTGGAGGGAGGGGGATAGCTGGGCGCCGTCCGAGGACCTGACCGAGTGCTTGGCCTCGGGCGTGGCCTCGAAGTTGTCCTTCAGGTAGTGGTCCGCGTTCGCCAGCTCCGACATCACCATCTCGGCCTCCTGCGCGAGCCTCCTCCTCTCCCTGCTCTTCTTGCCGAGCTTCCCCCTGAGGCCGCCGAGCAGCCTGCAGCCCACCAGGACCACCAGCGCGACCTGGACCCCCCTGCCAAGCATTTTTACCTTTTTATCCCGCTTGTTGTTGATGTGTGGGGGTGTTGTTTATAACGCACGCACGCAGCGCACGCCAAACGTTGGTGTGTCCGTCCCGAGCCTTCCGAGCAAAAGACGACCTCAATCTATCTATGTAGAGATCGCGCACTCTCAGAACCGAACCCCAGCACAGGACCCAACCGATGGATGCGATGGACGCGGTCGTCCCTCTGCCCTACTCCAATGTTTGTTTGTTTTTTGAGGTGCCTTATCGTGTGGGAGGGACCGTTTCACTTTTTTTTTTCAACATTCGTTGAGTGAAGTTAGTTACAAAATTGTGGCGGGGAAATTCATGAGATACGGAGGGGAACGAGGGGGAAATCCTCGAATTTCGCGCCACACACCCTGGGGAGGACCGGCAGGGCGGGCGTTAGGCCAACAGGAAAGACAAGCGCAGCAGATAACGATCGCGGTCGCGACCGAGACCGAAGAAGACGAAGACAAGACGAAGACGAAGACGTGAGTGAGTGAGTGAGTGACGCCATGACTTGGTGAGGGCTGCGCGTATTCGAACTGGAATGGTAGAGGCGCGGGGGGGGGAGGAGACTGCGCGCGCGGATCATTAATTGGTAGGGAGGGAGGTTGAGTTTGGGTCCCTATGGAAGGCGACGCGGTCGATACGGGGCACCGCGAGAACGAGAACGATGTAGGGCGCACGAGGCCCGCCCACGCCAAGGGCAAGGAGAGCCTCGACCTGGACGACGTGCTGAACTGCTGCCTGCCGTACAACTTCAGCTACGGGGACCTGAACAAGCTCGACTCCCCGATGGGAGGGAACAACCCTCACTCGGGCGGCCAGGCGTCCAACCACAATTGGCTCCACGACGCGCCCCAGCTGGCGCCGGACGCGGGGCAACACCAACACCACGAACAACACCACTCGGGGTCCTACCTCGGCCTCCTGGGCAAGTCCCAGAGCGCCCCGCCGCAGTACTTTGACGCCATCGCCCCGCTGGGCTTCCCCGATTGCGAGGGCGGCTCCCCTGGCGACATTGCCCTGTCGAGCTTCGTGCGCGACCCGCAGGGCTCGGGGGCTGCCGACCCGGCGCCTCACGCGCACAACAACCAGAGGCACAGCGGTCCTCCCGCCGCTCCCTACTACGACCGGCGGGCCTCCCTTAGCTTTTCCTCGACGGGAGCAGAGAACCAGGGCCGCACCATCCACCTGGGCCGGGTGATCTCAAGGGAGTTGACCTTCTTCCCCCAGCAGCAGCAGCAGCGAGGGGGGGGGCAACCGCGCGGCAGCGGGGCCAACGGCGGCGAGGACGGGCTTAGCGCGTTCGAGCTCGCTCTGAACAGGCACAGGGCAAAGGGCCCCGCCAGGCCGGCGCAAGGCACCGGGCATAGGAAGAGCCCGATGAAGAGCACGTCGAGGTTTCGCGGGGTGACGCACCACTGCAGGACGGGCCGGTTCGAGGCTCACATCTGGCAGAGCGGGAAGCAGGTGTACCTGGGTGGGTTTGACGAGGAGATGCAAGCCGCCCTTGCGTACGACGTGGCCGCCATTAAGTACCGCGGGAGCGCCGTGGAAACCAACTACGCCAAGTGCGAGCACTCCGTGGCGCTGGACGAGACGGGCCAGTCGGTGGTCGACTGCGTGGGCAGAATCAAGGTCGAGGACCTCGTGCTGGCGCTGAGGAGGAAGAGCCGGGGGTTCCAGAAGGGCACCAGCAAGTATCGCGGGGTGACCAAGCACCAGAAGGGCAAGTGGGAGGCCAGGATCGGCCTCCTCGTCGGCAAGAAGTACCGATACCTCGGCCTGTACGCCACCGAGGACGAGGCCGCGGAGGCCTACGACAGGGAGGCCATCAAGCAGCGAGGGCTTGATGCCATTACCAATTTTGACGTCACCAAGTACGTGGACCAGCTCACGCGTGAGGACGCGGAGCTGGTGAGAATTCACGGAGGAACCCCACCCGGCCGCGGGATCCAGAACCCCAACTCGAGGTACAGGTACGCCTCACTCAAGTCGGACACAGCGGCGGCGGCGCAGAGGAAGAACCCCTCGATCCACTGCCTGCTCAAGGCCTTTGACAGAGTGAAGGAGATGAGGTTGAGCGAGGAGGCCGCGGCGGAGACGGAGGCCAGGATGGCGGCCAGGGGGGCGAGGAAGAGGACAGAGGAGGGCGAGGTCGCGGTCGGCGGCAAGAGGATGAAGCAGAGGGAGCCCTCGGGGGCGATGCCAAGGCTCACGCAGCCAAGCTTGCCTGAGGGTGGCACGGACGGGAAGCTGGACCAGCTGGATGTTGTGCCAGGGGGTGAGAGGCAGACCAAGGAGGGAGAAGGGGAGGGGGAGACGAAGGCGGAGACAAACGGGAAGGCTGGGAAGGGGGGACACGGGGAGGGGCCAGGAAAAGCCGCCGCCCGCGCCCTCCTGTCACACACCATGACTCAGATTTGAGGTCATGATAATCTTACTGCGCATATTTATTTAATCTATTTATTTCATTATAATGGAATCGTTCATCGGCGGGGGGAGCAATGAACTCCTTCTGCTGAGATCCAGCGTCCTGACAACCCCCAGGGCGTCCCTCCCCGTCAGCACGAAAGCCACCCCGGCCTCCGCGAGCGCCCCGCACGCCCTGCCCCTCTCCTCCGCCGAGAGGGCCGACATGGACTCGTCAAGAAAGGCGAGCAAGGGGCGGTGGTACAACACTCTGGCCAGGAGGACCATCTGCGTCTCCGCCTCGCTCAGCGAGCCGCTGCATTGGCGGATCCTGGCAGCGAGCCCATCGCCTCCTGCCCCCTCGAGGGCCCTTTGGATGGCCTCTTCGCTGCCCTCAGCGCTTGCGGGGTAGGCCACCTGATCCGCCACATTGCCACCGTGCATGAGCAGCGGGGACTGGCTCAGGACCATGACGCAGCCCAGCGGTGGCGCGTGGACGGAACCCTCGCCAGGCTCCTCGAGCCCGCACAGCGCCCTCACCAGGCAGGTCTTGCCGCTGCCCGAGGGCCCGCGTACGAAAACCCCCTCCCCGACGCCCAGCTCGAAGGACAGGCCGCGGAACACGAATTTGCCCTCCCTCGCAACCCCCAGGCCCTCGCAGCGCAGCAGGGCGCCGCTCCCGCCACTCACAAGCCGCAGCCTCGCCAGCACCTTGCCCACCGACGAGGCGGCCACATGGGCAGGCGCGTCTGTGAAAATTGTGGCGGGGTAGCACGCTGTCCCGAACCTCGGGTGGTCAACGACCGGGCAGGGGTCCCCGCCCTGCGCGCCATCAAAGACAGTGGGGTACCTCAGGATCTCCTCCGCGCCCCTGGCCTCCGAGTACCTCTGGCCGAGCCTGGTGTGGGTGGCGCAGCCCGTCAGCGGGTCCACCGAGTCGCAAAAGTGGCCGGAATCGGTGAGATCCTTCCACACCTCGGACTCGAGGGCCAGGAAGCTCCGGTGCTGGGCGTTCATCTCCGCCGCGGAAGCCAGGCGGGCGCCCCCTCGCTTGTCAGTGGCGAACTGGAAGGTGGGTACGGCCACGAGGCGGGAGCCGCCGTTCGGCCTCGCCAGGAGGTCCGGGAAGGTCCTCACGGCCGCCTCCAGCACCGGCCCCTCCGCCTTGTGCACGCTGCACTCCATCGGCCTCCCACCCAGCGCGGCCCTCCTAATGACAGCCATGCTGCCTCCCTTCTTCGGGTCCTCCGGGTCCCCGGCCCCGCCCTCGAACGTCGCGAACCCGATGAGCTCGCCCACCCTCTCGGCGTACCCGAGGAGGTCCGTTGCCGCCCTTGCCGTGTCGCTAATCTGGGAGAACGCGTAGATCAGCTGGAAGGTCACGAAGGAGGACTGGGAGATCATCTTGGGCAGGTCCTTCTCCGGCACGTCCCATCCCCGGATGCCGCGGAAGATGGCGAACCCGAGCATGGAGTAGTTTACGACGACCCCGAGGTAGTCGATGAGGGAAGAACTCAGTGCGAGAGCCCAGTGGGCGACCACGAGCTTCCTCTGGGCCCTGAGCGCCCCGCCCAGGCTCTCGTCCAAGACATACCGCTCCCTCGCCTCGGTGGCCTCGCCCGCCAAGGCGATTTCCTCCCTGTGCCCCTTGAGCCTGAAGTGGGTCTGCCTGAACTCGGCCTCCGCCCTTTCCCTGCGCACCACCAGCGGCGTGACGTTGTCCATCAACAGTTTCTGGGCGATTAGGGTGAGGGCGAAGTAGGCGTAGAGGCACCCGATCGTCTTGGCGCCGAAGTAGGTCACGGAGAGCCACGTGTAGTACAAGATCTTGAAGGGCGATACGCAGACCAGGTTTCCCACCTGAGCCAGGGCCTTGCACAAAAAGTCGGCGTCCCTCTGAATACGCTGGTCCGGGTTGTCTAGACGCACAGAGTAGTACGCCTTACTGTTGGTACAGTACATCGCGTGCAGACTGAGCGTCAGCCTTTTCCTCCACCTGAAGCTCAATAGCTCCGAAAGGGGCTGGACTGAACCAAAAGTGACGCAGCACGCCAGCGCGAACAGGACTTGCTTTCGCATGGTCGAGTCGAAGGCGGGTGCGTCCTTTGCGGCGAGGCAAGCGTAGAAGTCCCCGGCCAGGTACCCCACGAGCTGCCCGAGGTAGATGTTCAGCAGACCCAGGGACACCAAAAACACGATTTCCCACGGTTGAATAACCCTGACGGCGAGCAGGAGGTGTTGCCGCCACCTGGCGTTCTGGCTTCTTCTTAGGTCTGTGCCCCGCGGCGGCCCCGCGGCGGCGGCGGCGGTGGTGGTGGTGGACATGCCAGGCCCAGCGCTGGACCTCGCAAGGTCCTCCTCCTCGAAGGGACCAAGCAGGGGCTCCTCCATGGCGGAGCTCGCTCGGGCGGGCGCGTCCACCACTTTTGGCTTGGGCTTTGGCTCCGTGGCTGGCTGCCTCCCGGAAAGTTGTGTTGGAAAAGTTGCCTTTCGATCACTTTTTTCCTCGAGATCGATGATGGTCTGATCTTCGATCCGCGTCGGAGATAAATTCTTGTTTTCGGGTTGGCGGTCCTTTTTTGAACGCGCCAACACGGGTTTTCTACTCTTTTTCTACCCACCCCCGCGGACGAGAGACAAAGGGGGAAACGCCCAAAAAGCGTCCCCAGTGTCTCTGACTCAGAGGCAAAGAAAACGATCGTTTCGTCTGTCCGCCCATTGGCGAGTATAGGGGGTGGAGACGAACCTTAGCACAGGAGGTAGAACTAGACCCACGACGACCTGCCCTGTGCGTGTGTGGGGGGGAGGGGGAGGGGAAGGCGACCGTGGAAGAAACGCGCCGCCTCCGCCGCCTGAGTCTGCCGAAGAAGAAGACTAGAACTCACTCTTCTTGCTAAACGAAGCGAAGTGTTGTGCTTCGCTGTCAGGTTGGCAAGACGGACACGGGTTATACTACATAAGAAATATAGGATGGTGGGCCACGCGACGACGACGACGACGACGACGACGACGACGACGAGGATGTTGGCGGACCGGCTAAGTTGCAGCGGCGCCGGGGCGTCGAGGTCGAGGGTCGCGCTCCCGAGACAAAGGGCCAGTGTGGCGCCTTGGTCGACCCGCCACAGGCGGGGACCCACGTACTCGGTCGTCGCTACGCGGGCGCTGACGGAGCTCCCCTCCCAGGGCAGCGGCCTTCCCGAGTGGGACAAGGACAAGCGCGACGCGGAGGCCGGGGCCGCACAGCAGGACGAGGCCTTCACCCTGGGCTGGCCCCGCACCCTGCACGAGTGCTACGAGCTCGGCGAGGAGATAGGAAGGGGCTCCTTCGGCGTGGTGCGCAAGGCCCGAGAGCGCTGGCCCGTGCAGTTCACCTCGGTCAACGCCCACGCCCGGGTTGCGAACGCGGGGTCCGACCTCCTGGAGGACCAGCGCTTCGCGGTGAAGTCCATCCCCAAACGCCCCAAGCGCCGAACGAGGCGTAAGAGGTTTGTCCAGGGGGACGAGGAGGTGAAGCGAAACCAGGAGAGGCTGGTGAGGAGGCAGAGGGAGAAGCTGCTGGGCGAGGTGGCTTTCATGGTGGCGCTGGACGACTGCCCGCACTCGGCGCAGCTGGTGGGCGCCTACGAGGACAAGACCCACGCGCACCTGGTGGTGGAGCTCTGCTCTGGCGGGGACCTGAAGAGGCTCCTCAGGAAGAGGGGCACGCTGACGGAGAGGGAGGCTGGGGAGATCACCGAGACCGCGCTGAGCTTCATCTCCCACTGCCACCGCAAGGGGTTCGTGTTCTCGGACGTCAAGCCCGCAAACTTCATGCTGAAGTTCAAGCTGGACGAGGAGACCAACGCGGAGGACTCGTCGCACCCGCTGGTGGTCAAGGGCATCGACTTTGGGTGCTCGCAGAGGCTGGGTGACCCCGAGGAGCATAATATGCTGACGAAGAGGACCGGCACCCCGGCGTACTGGGCGCCGGAGGTCTTCATGAGGTACTACAACCACCAGGCCGATGTGTGGTCGTGCGGGATGATGCTCTACGAGATGCTTGTGGGCAAGCTGCCGTTCTGGGACGACATCGAGTCCTGCACGCCAAAGCAGGTCCACAAGGGGGTGATGAGGGGCAAGGTCTCCTTCGCGGGAAAGGCCAGGCAGTACGACGTGTATGACTCGCTGGATGGGTCCCAGTCCCTTGACTCATGGGACGCGGAGGAGTGCGACGCCGAGGGAAACTGTGGTATCTCCCCAGAGGCCCAGGACCTCATCCTAAGGATGCTCGACAAGAACCCCGCCAGCAGAATCACCGCGGAGCAGGCCCTGGAACACCCGTGGGTGAAGAGGTGGAGGCACTAGGGAGGGATTGTAACTGTACCAACAGCGGCGAAGGTGTGGCGGTGAGACCAGATTCTATTCCAACATTTTTTCAATTTGCCAGGACATTGAGAATGACGTGAATTGGCTTGTTTCAATTAAGAAAAGGAATATTATATACGATTTTTTTCTTTCTTTGCCAGTCTCTCCTTCGCGTCCTCACAGCCTGGCCTTGGCCTTGGCCTCCAGCTCCGCGCGGCACCTCGCCTGCAGAGCCTTCCTCATGATCTTGTTGGAAGCCGTCCTTGGGAGCTCGCCCACCAGCAGCACCCTGTGCACCTTGAATAGCGGGTTGAGGTTCTTGGAGATCGCTCTCTGGAAGACCTTGGCCCACTCCTCCGACCTGCCGGCCCTCTCGCACTCCTCAACACTCTCGGCGCACGCCGCGCAGATCCAAAGCAGGTCGGGCCCGCCTCCAACAGGCGGGGTAGCCACAGCGGCGCACTCCTTGGCCGGGATGCCGTGCTGCCTGCATGCCGCGTTGCACACATTCTCAATCTCTAGGGAGGAGGTCTTGATCCCGCCGAGGTTCATGGTGTCGTCCGTCCTCCCGCCAGCCCGGATCAGCCCGCTTGGCTTGAAGCACAGCATGTCCCCGTGCTTCCTCATCCTCTCCCCCCTGGCCGTCTTTGGCATCCCAGAAAAGTAGACCTCGTCGTGGTCCCTGTTCAGCAAACGGTAGGAAGACCCCAACATTGGGGGCACGAGGGCGACCTCCCCCTCGCACTGGCCAGTCTTGGCAATGAGGGAGTCCCGTCTGTCCTCGGAGATCTCGATCTGATCGGGGCCCAGGAGCCTCAGGTCGCAACCAAAGGCAAACGTGGTGAAGTGGCTCGCCGCTTGGGGCTGGACCATGGATCCCGACATGTACCCTCCCGCGAGCTCAGTCCCACCGATGTACTCGATCACGGGGGCGTACCCGTTGACCCTGGACGAGAGCCAGTGGTAGTCCTCCGGGTTGGAGGCCTCGCCCGAAGAGGAGAACCTGGTGACTCGGGACCAGTCGCTCCCCGTGACGGAGTTCTTGGCTTTCCAGGCCTTCACGATGGAAGGCACGGTGCCGAGCATGGTGACCCCTGCGGCCTCCACGAAGGAGCAAAAGGCCTTGCCGAGAGGACTTCCCTCAAAGATGGCAACGGTCGCCCCATTGCACAGGCCCGCATACAGGAGCCAGGGCCCCATCATCCACCCGAGGTTCGTGGGCCAGCACACCACGTCGCCCTGCCTGACATCGTGGTGGAGCATGGCGTCCGGAGCCGCCTTGATCGGCGCCACGTGGTCCCACGGGATCGCCTTGGGCTCCCCAGTGGTCCCGGAGCTGAAGAGGACGTTGGTGACGTCCTGCGGGTGGCACTCGCAAGGCACAAACTCCTCCGCAGAGGAGAGCTCCAGCAGGTCCAGGAAGGAGAGGTCCGTGGGCCTGAGATCGCAGCGCAGGGGAAAGGAGGAGGACGGGCCACTTTCGCCGCTCGGCTGGTCCACGGAGAGGCAGACTACCTGAACAGAAGCGCCCGTCTGGGCCTTGTAGTCGTCCGCTGCCCCGGCGATCCTGCCGTACAGTGGGATGTGCTTGCTCCCCCTGAAGAGCGTGTCTTGCGTGAACACGGCGGTGGCACCGGCGACCCTGAGCCTGGTGGCGATCTCGTGCCGCGAGAAGGAGTCCGCGATTCCAACCACAGCCCCGCCTGCCATCACGACCGCCAAGTACACTGCCACGGACTCCGCCGTCATCGGCATGCAGACCCCGACCCTGGACCCCTTACCCAGACCCACCGCCTTGAGGCAGCTCGCGATCCTGGACGATCTCCTCAGGAGCTCCTCGTGGGTCCACGACATCAACTCCCCGTCGTTCGCCATGGCGTCGCCCTCGCCCTCCTTGGCCCACACCAGCGCCGCCTGCTCGGACGCGTCCCCGACCCCAGAGTTGTTGAAGCAAGTGTCCACAATGTTCATGGTCGCGCCGGGGAACCACTGCTCCTGGCCGGCCTGAGAACCGCTCCTTGGGTAGTACACCATGTTGGGGGCGCGGCGAAACCTGAGAGGGAAGGGAGGGGGATTGGGTCAGGACAATCCGCACGCGCGCGTGGTGTGTGCGTCGGAATATTCGCGCGCGTCTCCTTCTCTCACCTCACGCCCATGTCCTCGAAGCACGCGCGCCAGAAGACGTCCTGGCGCTGCACGGAGAAGGACTGCAGCTTGGAGTAGGCCTCAGCGAGCTCGGGGAGTCGGGCTCTCGCGAGGTCGACCTTCGGGCCGAGCATGGCGGCGGTTTCCCCGCCCTCCCGCTGCAGCGAGGCGAAGACCTCCAAGGCCCTCACCTGCCTTGCTTGGGCCTCATCCGGGACCCACACGGGCCTTGGCCCTATTTTTTTGTCCTCCCAGTCCACATAGCACAGCTCGAACATGGCCTGGTGCACCGAGAACTTGTGCTCTGGCCTGAGCACGTCCTTGCAAGCGACCTGCCACAACGCAACGCTCGTTGCTGGTTTTTTCCCGTGCCGATGCACCCACGCTCGGTTCAGGTCGTCCAAAAGTTTTGTGGGGTTGCGGTCCGTGTAAAACATGAAGTGGCACTCCACCGCGCTGGGCCACTCGTACCTGTCGACCTCCTCCCTGCCCATCCCTGATTCGATTCTATTGATCTATCTTCTCTAGCTCTAGCTCTAGC
>Ga0160423_10005086_pt1 | contig 10753 bp, 14 predicted proteins | sample CRUFie14St8metaG_FD_108191 | JGI IMG/M metagenome (GOLD analysis project Ga0160423, IMG submission 108191) | Marine microbial communities from the Costa Rica Dome - CRUD Field 142mm St8 metaG | ecosystem: Environmental > Aquatic > Marine > Oceanic > Photic zone | place: Costa Rica: the Eastern... | reverse complement strand
TGGATTAAGCAGCGCATCTAATCCAAACTTTAGGCGCGTCGTAATTGTACCGGTAACTTCCTCCTGCCGGTTCTCGTACATATGTGAAACCAGCAAACGAATGGCGTGCTTTACAGGTGCAGGACAATAGGTGTAGCCAGCAGTAAACGTCACCACTACCGGGGTCAGCGCGTACTCATACACTGACGGGTAATCGCGGAATGCGATGCGTGCCGGTTGGCTAATCTCGTCGGTGTACCAGTTGCCTGCCGCCAGCGTGGTCAGGTCGCTAGTATAGTCCTTGTCTTCAGTAGTCTGGTACTTGACTTCGCTAATTGACGTAACAGGTCCAATAGGTATGTAGCTGTTAAAGAACCCAGGCAAGTACCCACGAGCCGTGTAGCTACCAAGTTTTATGTTGCAGTGTTTCTCTACATAATCAATGGCTGCCGATCGCAGTGCGCTAATTAAGGTGTCTTCGTGTGTGTGGGTCACGCGCAGGTGTGCCTTAAGGTCAGCCATTGTAATAATCGTGTCTTGATCTACTGCCGCGCCAGTTATCTCTACTTGCATATCTGTAAAAATAGAAAGACCCGCACTAGGCGGGCCTTTCTCGTTCAGTGAATTACTGCTTATGCAGCATTGTCGTGGAACGTGTACGCGGCGTCGGCGTGCAGAGCAGTGGCCGCGGCGTACCTGTGGCACGAGATGCGGACGGAATGGCTCAGGTCCAAAGAGTAAGGGTTGATTACCAAATCGATGCCGCCCCCGAAAAATCCGAGAAGACCAGCCTGTGCCGGGTCCATCATAATCATGGTGCCTTCAGCAGCAACTCCGTTGGCCGGCACGAGGTCGGTCACGTAGTACTCATAGCCCATGCAGGTCATGCCACCAGCGCCAGAGCGGTCGAGGATGGGGTTGACGGATGCAACCAAAGCCTGATCTGCAATGAGGTCGTGTGCAGTACCGTTGACGATCACCTTCACATTCCGCAGGTTAACGCCAGCGTCAGCCAAAGCGCCCTCAGCAGTGACCATTGTTGCGGCACTGGGAGCAGCGTCGCTGTCACCGTCGCCGGTGCCGATAATGGCATCGAACACAGCCTTATCGATCTGCCGGTTCAGCTCGGTAACCATGTCCTGCGTGATGAGCTGCTCGACAGCGGCACCACCTTGCATGATGAGTTGCTCGGTGACCGTAACGAAGGCACCGTAGCGGGTCGGCGTCAGGCTCTTGTTGCCAATGGCCGTGGCAGCGTTGGACACATTAGCGCCTTCAGCAGCTGAATTAACCGTGGCCGCCGTGTTGACAATCGGCACGTTAACGTTGCTCGTCAGGCCAGTCAGCACGCGGCCACCAATCTGCTGGAACAAAGTCGGGTTTGCAAGAGCGGCAACACCTTGAGCCACTTGCGTACCCACGAACGTAGGGGAGTTATTCAAGCTGGAACCGGCACCAAACTCACCAGCGTCACCCAGCGAACGCAAAGCGACGTCAGGAATGGAGAGTTGGCCTTTGATGTTCACACCGCTCATGCGGGCCTCTTTGATGGCCTCCTCAGTGTACTCAGCAGCCACACCGCTCAGGCGCTTGCCCTGGGCGAGATCTCGAACAGCACCGGCCAAATCGAACCGCTTGTTCATGCTGCGAAGCTCGTGGGCACCACCGCGGCCAGCTTCGCCGGCAAGCACAGCGCTCTCGGCGATCTTAGCGTCTTCGCGCTTTACCTTAAGCTGTACATCAACCTTGCGAATCTCTTTGGCAAGACGCTCCATCTCGGCCACATCCGTGTCGTTCAGGTCGCGCTCTTCCAACTCTGCAGCTTTTTTAACGTCCTCGCGCTGCTCGACGTATTGTGCCCGCAATGCTTGCAGGTCTTTGATGGGAAGATCAGTCATTTTCTTTTTTCATTTCAGCGCGAGCGGAAACCGTCGCGGCCTGATATGCTGGATAAGTTACAGGCGAGACGTCAATCAAACGCTCCACCTTTTCAATTACTCGAACGCCGTCTTCATCAACAGATTCCTCGCCAATCATGAAGGCAAATGATGACTGTGAAATGTCACCGCGCTTGATCATGGTATACAGGTCGCGACCGGCTTGCGTGTTGCTCAATACGCCGCGATAGTATAGACCGTCTTCGTCCTCCTTCAATGTCAACGTTCCGTTGCTTGTGCGGGCCAAGGGCACGCCGTCGTGATTAATAAGCAACCGCACATCATCATCCAGCACGTCAGCAAAGGCACCAGGTGCGATGCGCTCTTGGAAAGCACCAAGGTCGGTGGTGCTGTTAAAGACTGCGGCGTAGCCCTCCACCACCATATCGTCAGATGCCGCCCGCATTTCAGCCGTGCGGTACTGCACGCCGTCGGCCTGTGCCTTGCGTTGCTGCTCCTGTGGCTCACCGGCAAGATAGCTGCGAATAGCGCGGATGCGCTCACGGGGTTCGCCTGGCAAGGTTTGGTACATCATACCCAGCGCTACCTGTGTGGTCTTGTTGTCGGGGTTGTTCTGGTTGTGTTCGCGGGTCATTGACCGCAAAGCTCGTCGTACTGCTCCGTCCATGTTTCGTTCGTTCATTTCGTCTACCCTAGCCGCTGCCCATCGTAGCATAGCCTTGCCGCCCCATGCGTCATACATTAGGCCACCGCACCCCTCAGAGTACGGCACGTCGGCGTGCTCAGCGGCACGGCTGAGGTAGCTGTAAGTTCTTTTTATTGTCTCGTCGCTTAGGTTCTCCTTGCTGGCAATTTGGTTGGCGCGTTGCTTGCCTACGTCAGTGCCGCAGGAACCCCAGCCGTTTTCTTCGGCCCACTTCAATGCACGCTTAGCGTTATTCACCGCGCCCTGCGGGTAGTCATTCCGTGGCATTGTCGCTGCTGATTTTGTCAGAGTATGCCGCCATGCGGTCAAGCGCAATCTGATTGACCTGCACCAAATGCGTGTCACCGTTTGCCACTGGGTTTAGTTCCTCAGCAGCGCGGCACTCGTTGATAGACAGCACTCCGTTTTGCAGCATCTGCGTGAAGTAGTTGGCACGTGCTTGCAGGTCGCCTCGGTATAGATCGTTCAGGCTGAACTTAAAATAATGGTCTGCAGACTCTTGACGCGTCAACAGCTTGCTGGCAAGCTCTTGTTCGATGCGCTTGGCCCAGGGCATAACCGTGTGCCGTGCAAACATTAGGTTTTGCTGCTCAACGTTGTTGTAGGTCGTTTGGCTCTCCAGCTGAACCAGCGCCGGCGGGACACTGAAGATGCGGCAAATTTCTTCTGCTTGAAACTTGCGGGTCTCAATAAACTGCGCTTCTTCGGGTGCGATGCTGATGCGGTTGTATTTGAACCCGAACGGCAACAGCTTTGTGCCGGCTGATGTCATAGAGCCGTTCCACGACTTCTGCAGCATTTCCATCTGCTCAGCCTTTAGTGGTTGATCTGAAGACAGCACGCCGGTCATCTGCCCACCGTTGCCAAAGTATTGGCTACCGTAGTCCTGCGCAGCCTGAGCAAGGCCTAGGTTCTCGCGGTGCAGTTGAATGGGTGACTTTCGATACATGTTGCAGATCTCAAGCATGTCTTCCTGCTGGACTACTTGAGCGTCGCGCAGCTTGTACACTACGCGGTCGTTTATAATGCGTTGCTCTACGAAGTCGGTATCGACGCAACGCATGGCCAGCGGCACCCCACCAGCACCGCGCTCAATGATTGCGTAGCCCACGCCCTTTAGCACTGCATTCGCAATGACCGTTTCCCAAAAGTGAAATGCCGTCTCGTATTGGTTAGGCCGGTACTTGGTTACATCGCACGCAGGGTGCTCGGTTACGATGTCGCGACGAACTCCGTCAGTTCGATACAGGTTTAGGCCAAGGCTGGCAAGGGTGCTGCTAATCTTGTAGACACAAGCGTACACCGTGCTAATGCGCACGCTGCTTTCATGGTTAATATTCGCACCTGCTGCCGTCGGCGAGTACAGGCCAACTGCGTTAAGTACGTCTTGCGGACGATCAAGGCCGACGCGCATGCGGACTTGCTTGACCAAGCTCTGTAGGCGGTTGGGCATGTAGCAAGATAAAAAAGGCGGGACACCGCTGCGCCCCGCCCCCAAAACCAAATCGCTGCCTCAAAGACTAAGAACCTCAAGTAAAGGCTCATCCTCCTGTGCGTTGTTAAAGTAACAACCCATTGCCATTATGCTGGCTACCACGCCGTCTACTTTTTGGCTCTCGCTGTTTTTCTTCTTAGTCACCTTGATATTGTCGGCTTCGTCGCGTGCCAAGTGCACGCACCCCATTTGCCACCGCAGGACGTCGTGGCCGCCGTGCTTTACCTGTCCTTTGCACAGAAGCAGCTCAAACTGCTTAGTAGGGTAGCTCATTGAGGCGTACCCCTGGCCAAAGGGTTGGCAGTCGATGCCGTCAAGAAACGGCACCACCAAGTGCGCTATGTACCGGTCATACGCCAGAGCCTTTAAGTCGTATACCTCTGCAAGCTGTTGAATGTGCTCGCGCACCGCCAGCATGTCGGTCACGTTCCCGTCGGTAATCGAGACCAAGCCAAGGCGCTCAAAAGTGTAGTAGTCTATGCCACCGCTAAGGCTCTTGCTGTTGGCTTTGTCTTCGTTTACGAAGTGGTGACACTTAAGGTAGAAGCAGTCGTTTGCTTCGTCTCGGAATATGAGCGCCACAGCCGTTAAGTCTTTTGTGCTAGACAGGTCCATGCCGGCGTAGCACGGTAACGTCTTAATGTAGTCTTCGTCGACCTCATCGGCGCCGCGCATAAACTCGTCGTCAGATACCCATCGCTCTTCGCTTGCCGTCCAAATGTTCAGGTGCAGACGCAGAAACGTGTTGATCTGCCGCGGGTTCTCTTTGCATCGCTTTACCTCCTGTTCGAAATAGTCTGCTTTGCAGATGGAACCAAAGCCAGGGTTGGCCTTTGACCACGTTGCCGGCTGGGTCCAGTCGTCATCTTTGTCGGCTGAGTAAATGACCGGCAAAAAAGTTTCATCCTCTACGCTGCCCTCGCGCACCTTTTTAGCGTACTCGTGCAGTTCGTAGCAAATGCTGCTGGTGTCGTGGCCGGCAGTGGTGATTGCGATGACGAGCGGCTGGGTGCGTGCGCCGGTCGACGTCTTTAAAACATCATACAAATCCCGATCAGGAAATACGTGCAGCTCGTCGAGAATGACAGCATGGGCGTTGAATCCATGCTTGGTGTTGGCTTCGGCTGATATGGCTTTGTAGAAGCTGTTTTTGTAGTGGATACTGTTGCGCAGCACCTTGCCGTGGCCCGATAGCTTCGCGTTGTTCGCGCACATCGCGCTTGCGATCTCGAAGACGATCCGCGCTTGGTTACGGTCACCCGCTGCGCTGATAATCTCAGCGCCTGGCTCGCCGTCAGCGAAGAGCATGTATAGGGCGATGGCGGCGCAAAGATTGCTTTTGCCATTCTTCCGAGGGACTTCAATATACGCTTGGCGGTACTGGCGTAGTCCATCACTGCGAAGTGTGCCAAAGAGCGGACGTATGATGTCGTCCTTCTGCCAGTCCTCAAGTATGAACGGCTTACCGCCCAATTCACCCTTGACGTGTGTGCAGTACGTCTCAATCCATCGCACCGCTTTGTCACCTGCTTCCTCATCGTAGTATCCTGCCATGGTCCAAGATGTGTTGCAATGCCGTGCGCCCGCCCTCGGTGTACGTCTTGCCCTCAAGCAAGATGCCGTCATACATGTGCACCACTTCAATCTGCTGACTGTCGTCCAGCGGCCACGTGTCTATGCTGAAACCGAGGCGCACAATAAACAGACCACGGTAGGTATCGCTGGCATCGGCCATCGCTTGGTCCATCTCTTGCAGACTGTGCGTCGTGCCGTTGCTGCTCAACTGCTCGCCGGGGTTCTTCCACTCGAACATGCACCAGAAGTCTTTAGCGTGATTGCGGAAGACGCAGTCTACGTCATGGATGGTTACCGCGCGGCTTGTCATTTCGTCTATGGTGCGGTTGATCGGGTGCACGCTGTTTGGTCTGTACACACTCATGCGAAGTCGGGGTCTTCGGCTTCGGCACTGCTGATGCCGATGGCCTTGATATACGCCCGCTTCTTATCGCGCAACCTTTGCAGCTCGATATACTCAGGCCGGGACTTAATGTACTTCTGTCCTTTGTCGCCCTGGGTTTCGTACACCATGCCTTCGCGGTCAATGATGTCCTGCAGCGTGCGTTCCTCGTCGATGATTTTGGCGAGGGTGAATACTAGCTCGCGCGTGTTCTCGTCTACGCTGCGATCGCGCTGGATGTTCTCCAGCAGTTTGTTATATGTGGTCATTGGGATTGGTTCAAATTCGCTCACACTTTCCGCGAGTGACACCGGCGATGTTCCGCGCTGTGGCTGTCATTTTCTCAATAGGCTACCGGTACGTGTGATTCTCGCCCGCTCTTACTGTTGTGACATGAGGCGCACATAGCCTGGTGATTGGTAGGCTGCCAGAACTCACCGCCCAGGCGCACTGGCGTGACGTGGTCGACGACTGTGGCGATCGCGCCGCACTCGACGCACAGCGGGTGCGTGGACAGGTACACCTTGCGATACCTGCGCCACTTGGTGGTGTTGTACCGCTTGTCTTGGTGCCGACGCTCGTGCATCTGCTTACGCTTCGATGGCTCTGGCATGCGTGGCATCAGCGTCCTCCTTGTATCAGTGTGGCCTCAAGGTGATCAGCGTACCGCCGCTCCCCTTCTGCTAAGTGTGCCTTCTGCGGGTCATTAGACCACGCCTCCGCGCGCCTACGATGCCACGCGACGTTACGCCTCACCTCTTCCTCGTCGCGTCGCTGTACGGCTCTCTGAGGCACGTTCTTGGCGTTCCTGCGATACCACGCCTCCGCCACCGGCTTCCACTGCCTGATTTCCCCGCTTTTGTTGCGCCAGTTGCGGGCATCGTAGTAGCTGAAAAAATCGCGCGCCCAGCTCACCACGTGGCTGCTGTTGCTTGTGCGCTCCCTGTCGTTGATGTGGCGGAAGTAGTCCCGCACTTGCTGCCAATGATATGGCTTCTTCAAATCATCCATCTTATTATGTTCTTCTTTAGAATCTCTATTAAGTTCTTTATTACGGGTAGACACTGGTGTCTCCCCCCCCTGGACACTGGTGTCTACCCCCCCTAGACAACGACGACACGTTAGGTGTCGCTGTTGGCTACCCTCCACGGCCTCTAAATAGCCCTTGTCGAGTAGTACGTTCACGGCTCTCTGTGCGCTGCGTTTTGATATGCGCAGCAGCTTGGCAAAGCCCGTGTTGGTCATGAAGCAAGGATTGCCCTGCTTCGTGTAGCCATAGACAACTGAAGCCACCAAGCGCTCGGTTACGTTGATGTCCTCCAGCTCCCATATGTGCATCGGTATCAGGATGTGCTTACGTGGCATTAGTCACGGCCCCAAGAGGTCACCACGTCGTAGTACACCTCGTGTGTGCTTCTAAACATCTCGCGTATCTCGACCTGGTAAGTGTTGTGCTTGTACTTGGCCAACACCTTCCCGCTTGGGCTGGTGATGTAGTGCCGCACCATGCGCTTGGCTTCGTGCCGGTCAGACACGTACCACACTTCGCGCTCAGCTAGTGCCTCACACACAAATACCACTTTCAAGACGTCAGACATTAAACAGCGTTGTCTGAACTGGTCCAATACGCTCCCACCTAGCTGTAGAAAAGCAAACCGGCTCGGTACCCCATGGCATGACTTGGCGGTGTTCGGTAATCGTCACCCTATACAGCACACCATCATAAGCACGTTCGACAACGTCTGTTACAACGTCTTCACAAGATGCCTTCACGCTTCATGCTTTGTAGCAGTTCCAGTAGATCTTCGAGGTACATGGCAGCAACGACTGGCTGGTGGTTGCGCTTGTGCACGATGAGGTTAATATTCCTCCCATGCGGCATGCGCTCTAGTATTGCGTGATAATTCATACTAGACTCAACAGCCTTACACTGAATGTTGAACGGGTCCGTGTCGGTAAGGTCGACGCCCATATCGTCCAACTTCTTGCTTGCGTAGCTAGTGCGCTCAGGCTCTCCCCCGAAAAGCCGTTGCCACACCTTTGCAATCTTCAGTTCAAATCGCTTGCCTTTGTCCCTTGCGTTGATCATAAACCAATATCCAACGCCGGCACCCATGATGGAGCATCCATTTGCCACCCTGCCTCGTCGTCAGGGTTAGAGTTATGCTGCACAGAGCCATCCCACCGCTTCCATTGGTCTAGCAGGTTCTCCCACTCGATGTGACCGCGGGCGATGTAATGCGGCTCCAGCTCCACTACCTGCACGTGGTGCGGTGGGTTCGACTCTACAGCAACAATAAAATACGCCTCCAGGTCCAGGCCCATCAGCGTAGCAGCGCGTTGGTAGATGGCCGCCTGCATGTAATACTTCTGCTGCCATATAGTGCGCTGCAGTGAGTTGTGGCTTACGTCCTGCGTCGTCTTCAAGTCCAGCATGAACCATGAGCCTAGGCCGTCAATAATGCCGCGGTGCGGTAGGCCGCACTGCTCAATCGTAAACGGCTCCTCGAACTTGGTGCACTGCTTCAGCATCGCGCCGGCGTACGGGTGCTCTTGAACACGATACGCAAGCTGGCGGATTGTAATAGCTTCAATCGCTGTAACAATGTCCCTGTCAGCGAACTCAGCTTGAAATTCCTGCCACTTCTTACCGCGGCGCTGGCCTTCGTAGATGGCCACCGTGCGGGTGTAGCGCTCAGGTTCAAGAATGGCGCGGTGCACTAGGGTACCAAAGCGCATGGCCGGCGTCGGCTCCTTCTTGTTTGTCTTGTACTCGATGAACTGCAGTGGCGATCGTGCGAACGCCTTCAGGCTGCTAAAGGACAGAGGTAGTGTTGTCTCCTTATCCATTATATATCTCGTGTCCTGTGAGTTCGTACAGCTCCTGAGTAATTTCCGTCATGCGCTCGCTCATTTGCTTCCACTGACGTTCGTCTTGCTTGCTGGTCATATGACTAAACTCTGCCAACAGGTTCCAGCGCTCGTGACGTAGTCGCGTAATTCGCTCTGCTGCTTCTGCTGTGTACATGGTGTCTCTTACAGTTGCGGTTTGTGGAAGTGCCAGCTTAAGTATTGCATGGTACTCAGTGCCTCGCGGGACTTCACCCACCGCCTCGATGCGCGGTGAGCTGCCTTGGCCATCGCTACGCGCCTCCTGTGATCGAGGATAGATTCTACCTGCTGGTCTCTTTGTGCTTGCCATGTCTTAGAAGGGAAGATCATCGCTCTTAGGCTTAGGCTTGGCAATACTTAGCTCAGGCAAGTCTTGCAGGAAGGGCGACTCGCTACCGTACAGCTTTTCCAAGTCGATGTACTCAGCTGCTTGTGCCGCAAACGCCACCAGGTTCTCCTCGATAGGCGATTGTATGCCAGTCACGTTGTACTTAGTGTCGAGACCCTTGCCGACGCGGGTCACCACCAGCTCGAACGTCGTCCAATGCTGCTCTTTAAACAGCATCGCCATTTGGTCAATAATAGTGCGCTGAGAGAACGACCACACTTTAACAGCACCGGCGTTGTTGTCATGGTCGTACTCAAAGACGATAAACGCCACAAACTTCTTAGGGCGCTCGTCGCTGATGGCGTGTTCAGGTCGGGGCACGTCAGGCTCCCACCGCACCGGCTTATTGTCTACAAATACCTCATGGCCGGTAATCGGCTTGCTAAGAATGCGCAGGTGGCGCTTGTCGCCGTCTTGAAACTTGACGTAGTCGGAGGCCGCACTATTGGACTCCTGAAGGAATTTAAAAATGTCTTGAGACATGTGTACTTGGGTTTGTGTGGTGCCAAGTACGTCAATCTCTTAGGGGAAAAAAATTATTTCCCGTCGCGGTTGTCAACATCGCGACGTTGACGGAGCATCTTGGTCAGCCTGACGACGTTTATAGCAAGCAGCGTGCATGCACCTGCAAGGCTCAGCGTCCAGTCAATTACGTCCTGCCATCGGGCTAGCTCCCAGCCTAGCCATGCCACGTTCAATGCCACTATATCTGCCCCGTCGTTCACCTTTCAAACATACTCAAGGCAAGTGGGAGAATACCTACCAAACACAGCGCAACTGCCTGCCAGCTAAGGCCATGCACTACTATCTGTTCACACGCCGTCGTTACGATCAGGCCGCCTGCGGTGTTCTTAGTTGACCACCGGCGCAGGTCGCCTTTGTTTTCAAGCGCTGATGTCAGGGCATGCCATCCAGCACTGGAGGCTGCCGAAGACTTCCGCGACCTCAAACGACGGGCAAGCCTTCGTGCTGTATTCGCGGTGGCCATGTAGGTATAAGGGTTGGTTTAGTGCAATGACTAACGCACGGCATAGGCGCTTTATGCTGCTGCGTTGTTCATGTGTCAGGGTATTCTTTGGGTGACCACTTGCATCTAATCCGCCGACGTAGCAAATGCCGATGCTGTCTTTGTTTTCGCCTCGCACGTGAGCGCCGGCTTTTGTGAGCGGTCGACCGCTTTGTATGGTGCCGTCCAGCTTTATGACGTAGTGGTAGCCTATGTCTGACCAATTGCGTGGCGGTGATGTGTGCCAACTGCGTATTTCAGCCGCATCAATGTCGTCACCTTCCCGCGTTGCACTGCAATGCAGGATTACCTTGTTTATCTGCCTCACTTTTCCTTGCGCTGGATGATATACCATTGTCCGTCGTGGCACAGCAGCGTGACGCCGTCGTAAGGTCTACCAGCTCGGTAGAGGGTATTACCGTCAATGCGCAC
>Ga0160423_10005085_pt1 | contig 10754 bp, 10 predicted proteins | sample CRUFie14St8metaG_FD_108191 | JGI IMG/M metagenome (GOLD analysis project Ga0160423, IMG submission 108191) | Marine microbial communities from the Costa Rica Dome - CRUD Field 142mm St8 metaG | ecosystem: Environmental > Aquatic > Marine > Oceanic > Photic zone | place: Costa Rica: the Eastern... | reverse complement strand
CCATATTAAAATTTACTCATTATTAATTCGTCAATATAATTCTGTATCTCTTTTCTTGTAGCTACCATTTCAAAACTAAGATCTGCTTGAAATCTTTTAACTTCTTCTCCTTCATCAAACACTATAATAGTAGGTACAATAGCAATAGCATATTCTTTTTGTATATCTTTATCGTCTATACTTAAACTTTTTTTACCAGCATCTGATAATTTATCAAACCACTCAACGTCGTTAGCTTCATTCCAGCCTGCATTAAAATGTATCACTGTGATCTGTGAAAAAGCAGTATACGAGACCGTACAAAAAAATAATAATAATAGATGTTTGTATAAAACTTTCCACATTATTGATATATTTTTTGCTCTATCTTTTCAAGCGTTTCCTTTATTTCTTTAACATCTTCCTGCGTATTCATAATAGTATTACGAATCATTTGATCTTTCATATCAAACTCCATGCGTGTAACTTCTGGATCTGGTGGAGCTGGTAATTCTTTTGCTTCAGCTATCTCACCTTTCAGTGTAAACCACATACCAGTCATAGTTACTAATACAAATCCTAAAGATATTATTGTTTCTAAGCTTAGTTTTACTTTAGTGTCTTTACCTATTTCAGTTGCCATTTTTAAAATATAACGTAGTTAATTCCTAGTTTAAAATCGTACCATTCTTTATTCCAATACTTATTGTATTTACCTTCTATAAAACATCCTAGGTTCTTAGTTGCTTTTAGTCCAAATATTAATCCTCCTGAGTAATCATACCACTGTTCTCCATCATTGAAGTTGTGATAAGAATATATACCTCCATCATTATAATGATAAGGCATTAGGTTACCCCAAGAATGTAACCAAAAGTTTTTCTTGTAGTGATAGAAATCAAATCCTATAACTAACGAGTGTTGCCACTGATTAGCCAACTCTCCTCTTTTCTTAGATACATAGTCTTCTAATACTTGTGGCATAACAACTTCATTCCAAACCTCAGAACTAGTTGCTACAATAGCACCACTTGGTGCTCTATATTCAGATTCATATACATCTATACTATAACCTTCTTCAATAGCTAACTGTGTGTAATGTATATCACCTGTAGACATAGTCCATTCTTCTAACGGATCGTATCCATATGGTTCTGCTAGTCTTTGTACAGCACCTATATTGAATGATAACTTTTTGCTACCATTCAATCTTAATCTGTGCGTACCTTCAAAGTATTCTATGTCTGCAAAACCATCTTTAATATACTCAGCTTTTGTAAACCATTTTGGTCTAATGTATCGTATAAAATGATGCTGATCAAAGTATTCTATACCCTCCTGTCTTTTATATTCTACTTGGAATAAATATTCAAAAGGTGATCTACCAATACTAGCAGCGTCACTAAATGAAGATTCTGTACCATCTTTAAACGGTAGTTGAGGTTCATATTGAAACCTTTGAATCTTACGTATACCCATAGCTAATGAGTAGTCATACGGTGTAATAATAGTATCATAATCCAATGTGCTGCCGTCTAAAGAATACACATCTCTATCAGATAGGGATGTACCTCCATTTGCTGCTACATAGAATGTAGAAAACTTTATAGCCTTTTTAATCTGTGAGCAACACTCTTTTGGTGCTACACAAGACATTAAAAAAACTAATAATATTATAAGTACTCTAATCATATTACGATCTAGTAAAGAATGCATATTCTGCTTGTATCGTATTTGCTGATGCTTCTAGTTGTATAAGAGCTGATCCACCCGTATCATAAGGTAAAAACAAAAACTCTCCTGCTCTAAGCTCTGCAATATGATTATTATCAGAGTATTCTACTTTTAATTTATCCGTCACATTTTTTGCTCCTGCTGAGTTTAATCCTAAATGTTTTATATAGACAAAACGTTCTACACTAGCACTAGGAAGAATGATAGTATCAGCACCTGTAGTAGTTGCACTTACACGAGATAAATTTTGTGAAGGGTTAGTAGTATTTATACGATCTGTAACTCTTATTCGTGATGGAGTTCCAAAACCTCTACTTGTTATTTCTAATTTAACATCTAATGTTGCCATATCTTTTGTTTTTAATAGTTAGTATTATGATCCTGCATTTACAGGAACTACACCATTTTTTGCATATGCAATAACTTTACCGCTGTCTAGCTCAATGGACGTAAAATCACCATAAATAATCATACCTTCTTTCAATGTAATTGTTCCAGGGGCATCTATGATATTTGTAGTACACTCTGAAGTATCTATAACTGATTCTTCTAGTGCATATACTGCAAAGTACGGTCCTGTATGTTCTAAAGTATCATCAATAAAATGAGCTACTGGTGCTAAGCTATCATTCAAAAGATTACGATTAGTTTTTAATAAGCTTTCTGAAATTGTTTGAGCCATTATTCTATAATTTTATCTATGTTAATAATTTGTTCTCCAGTAATATCTGTTGGTAGACAGTTTTCTGGTATACCGTGCAGTTCAACTTCAGTCTCTTCTAATAGTAGCTTGTCTATCTCAGCTAACTGCTCCTTACGAGCATCAACAAGTTCTTTATTCTCTTCTTCTAATGCAGCTATTGCTTCATCATCTTTCTTGTTCATAAGAACTTGCATCTTCTGTGACAACTCTAAAAACTCTTCACTAGGTTTGCTAGCTTCTTCTATGTCCTTAAGTTCTTCTTGTATTACTCTAATATTCTTAGATACTAGCAATCCAAACTTAACTCCTTTTAGTTGTTGTACTGCTGTTAGTCCGTTAAATAATTCAACAAACTCACCATTTTTCATTTTTACTTTCATTTTGTCTATATAATTAATTGGTTAATATTAAGCGATTCTGTACATAGTTACTGCACTAGAACCAGTTCTTCTTATTCTGAATCTGCCAACACCTGCATATCCTGCATCGTCAGCGTCATCTTGTGATTTTACTTTCATGTTACCTACAAGTGTTACACCAGTTCCTCCAGTAAGAGTAATATCAGATGTACCGTCTGTAGCTAAACTAATTAAACTAAAGTCAAAGCTATCATTATCTGCTGTTAAAGACAGTCCTGATATTAAGTTAGATGCTGTATCTGTAGCTTTACTTCTATCAGCTGTAGGTGTACATTTTACAATACCTGTTAATATATTAGCAGCTGATACTGCTGTAGTTCCGTCATCTGTAGTGGCTTCAGCTCCTTGGTATTGTATAAATGCTGCTGTACTAGATGCTCTTGCGTATATAGGTTTAGCAGATACAAATAAATTACCTACCTCTACTGTAACATCTTGTGAGCTATCTACAGTTAATCCTGTAGTCCCTACTCCTCCAGCTGTAAAAGTTCTTAATAATACACTACCAGGTGTTCCTGACGCAGAATCTCCTGCCTGTATTTGTACATTTCCTCCATTTCCACTTCCTGTTGCTGCTCCTGCAAATAATCCAAGAGTTCCACCAGCCATGTTTCCACCACCTGCAGTACCTGCAAAAATTTGTAATTTAGCTCCTACGGTTCCTGATGCTGATGTTGTAGTTGTAATATCGTAGTTAGCTTGATATGCAGCAGAGTTACCTATTGTAATCGCTGTAGTTGTACTACCTTGTATATTTAACTGACCTGTAGCTTCACCCGTAGTTAAAGTTGATCCAGAATCATTAAGTATTGTTTTACCATTAGTATGTACATATATACCTCTATCAGATCCATCATCACTAATGTAGTTGGTATTAAGATCAATATTAAAACTACCTGTATCTAAATTAGATGCTAAACTTGCTAAACTAGCTGCAAGTGTAATTGTACCTGCACCATTAGTAACAGTCATATTAGCTCCAGCTGTAAGTGTTGCTACTGATGGAAAGCCATTAGTTGCATTACCTATAAGCAGTTGTCCGTTTGTAGACATTGCTGCTGTAGCTGCTATTGTGTCTGTATCATTAGCATATAGAACTGAGCCCTTTGTTATCGCTGATAGTCCTGTACCTCCATTTGCTACTGCTAAATCAGTACCACTCCAATTTGAGTTATTAATTGTCTTTAAGAATCCTGCACTACTGTTATCACAGGCATTAAGATCTATCTGTGCTTCCACTAGTGTAATTACTAAGTTATTACTTGCTGTAGTTACAGTTACTTTAGCATCAGCAGACTTCAGTCCTTTGAATACAATCTGATTTTTATTTGTTAATGTTGCACTAGTGTATATTGTCTCTGAACTTGTACCCGCTGTAGACACTGCTGGGAACAATGTTTGTAGTTGTAGCTTTTTAGCTGCTTTTGTACTAGAGTTAGCTACAAGTAAAAAGTCTGTAGCTGCTACGCTAGTTTTTGAAAGGGTACTTAGTGATGTTATTTCTGCCATTTTATTATATTATTTTAGTAAGTTATAGGTCCTGGAGTTGGAGGTCCTGAACTGTCTGATCCATTACTTTCATCTGTTAAACCTGATTGATCTGAGATATTCTCAAATGAAACTCCTCCTTGAGTTATGTCACTTCCTCCTGTAGCAAATGTATCTGTAACACTAGAACTAGATATATCACTTGTTCTATATGGAGGTATACCGCAATCTTTGCAATACTCATGTGCAAACTTAAGGAAATTTGGTAAATAATTATTCTTTTCGTTTATTATAGATGCTGTTTTACACAACTTCCATCCACTAGCTGAATCATTAGAGAATGGATCTATGTCTAATCCAGCGTTAGATATAGCTACATATATTGGTGCTGCTAAACCTTGTGGGTTAGGTGTAAAAGGTCTTCTAACATGTACACCTAAACTGAATAGGCCAGCTGCTGCATTAGCTGGATTCCAAAATAAAGAACCACTATCAATCCAGTTTTGTCTACAATCATTAGATGCTGTGTCTGGTTCAGGTGTATCGTTGTCTGAACAATTGAATATACAAGGTAGTCCTTTTCTATTCATAAGATCGTTAATAATAACCATCTTCATAGTCTCCATGGTAGAACAACTATTGCCTAATCCTGTAATGTGTTTAGTATAAAATCTATGACCTACTCTTGCTATGCACTCATTGTTGTATGCTATTAATTTATCAATAAGTCTAGGAACACAAGATAGCACAGTTGTAACTTCTGGAGGATCTCCTATATATGGAGGATCTCCATCATATTCACACCCACATCCATCTGCACTTGGATCATAGTAAGTAGCATTTGGATTGTAATTACTTGCATTTGGATCTGGACATCCACACACAGGATCTGGAGGACAGCACTCTTCGCTATATGTTCCATTACCACAATCACACCCAGTTGGTGGAGGTGGTGGTTCTGGGTAAGTACAGCATCCATCATCTACATTTGCATTTGGAACACTAACATTTTCACAATTAAGAAGGTAGTTAATAGCTTCTGGATCTGTACAACCATGAATAATATCATTATCGCAATCCTGTAAACCAAGAGTTACAGTAGTAACTAATATTCTACAGAAACCAAATGGATCTTGAATGTGAATTTCACTACTGTCAAAACAGGTATCCATAAAATATACATACACATTATAAACTCCATAAGGTAAATCCGTCACTGTAATAGTATCTTGACCTACACCCCCAGTTGGAGTTATTAACTGAGATGTGTCCATACTATTATAAAAACCATCTGCAGTTACTCCGTCTACGGCTATACCGCCCCAAAGATTACTATAAAATTGATCATTTCCAGCGTGTTCTATTTTCCACCAATACGTTAAACATCCCGTATTTGCAATTAAGTCTGTTAAGTCAGGTAAGGTAACTACTAATTGTCCAGTAGATTGATCATCGCATAGTCCTGTTTCAGAATTAAAAGATGAATCAGATTGAGTAGTAGTAAATGTTAATATTCCGTCTTCCCCTATTAAACTGCTCTCTATAATACAGCAATCACTGTTTTGTTCAATACTTGCTTCACATTCAGCTTGACTTCCAAATCCAGTTTGATTAAATTCATTGTATGTACAAGTAGTGCAATCAAATGGCTCCCAAGATCCTGGCTCAGTATACAAGCATGATCCATCATCAATTGTTGCAAGTGGATTAAAGTTGATTGCAGTTGGATCTGTACAGCCTGGTATTTCAGGTGGCTCTGGAAATTCACAACTTCCATCATCCACTGTTGCAGCAGGATTGAAATTTAAAGCTGTGGGGTCAGTGCAACCAGGTATATCTTCAGGCTCTTCAAAATTACAACAGTCTATCATTGCTTGTTGCTCAGCTGCTGAATATACTTTTGTATATGTATACTGTTCTCCCCATACCCCATATTCCCCCCAGTTCATGGTAAATGTTATGGAAACAGGAGGACCATAGTTATTAATATTATTACAGCTTATACCTTGACCAAGATTAGCATCTGTCATTAATGCATAGAACAAATTTGTCTGGCCTGGAGAAGATGTGCTTCCATCAGCAAAAGTATGCTCCGTATTAATAACAATCATACCCAACCCTGCTTCACCTGAATTAGGATAATTAAAACCATCAGAGTTTGTACCCCCATCAGCATGGCTAAGTGGTATACCACAATTATGTAATGCTGAGTCTGTATTAGCGTTATAAACATCCCAACAGAAAAGCTCAGTAAAGATATAATTAGTTAAGTTCTCTAAAGTATTATTAGTATTAAAGTATGTTCCATTAGGCAAGCATGGATGAGTCTGTTGAGATACATTAAATCCATTATCGTATGCATTTTGTAAAAGAGGATTTAATGCTAATCCATCACCTCCTGTTGTAAAATAAACACCATTACCGCTAGAAGAACATATAGGCACACTATCAAATACTAATGCTAGGTCTTCACAAGTTCTTTCATTGTCAGGTTCTGTATAAACACATCCTTCACTAGGTAAGAAAAATTGTGGTATGGTATCATAATCAGTATTGTAATTATTTGCATCTGGATCAGTGCAACCTCTTTGTAATACTACAGCAATGTCACTTACTGCATAACATTGTTCTTCTTCAGGATTACCATCCTGTGTACCATCAGCATCCCACTGATATAAGAAAACATAATATCCTGGACCTAATGTTCCTTGGCTAAAACCCATCCCAGTAGTCCCACCCGTCCCAAGACTAGTCGCATTAGCAGTTAACCAAGCTTTAGCATTTCCAGCGAGGCCTGCATCTATTTCTGCTTGTAAGCCTGCAAGATCTGAATCAATTCTATATAATGTTCTATCAAACGGACTAGTTTGGTCAGTAACAAACTCTTCCTCAGGATTAAAGATATGAAGATTAGGATCGTCAGAAAGTACATGATTAAAATTCAATATATCGACCCCTGTACCACTAATTGAACCGTTTGCAATACTTACGCCTTCTGGAGTACTAGTAGCAGCCTCAGTTGACATTGCTCCTATATCAAAAGCATTACCTAAAGAAGTTGGATTATCAGCATCTGCAAATAATAAACCAGAGTTAGCATCACAAAATACACAAAGACTATCTTGATGTGTATCAACACTGCTATCATGATTAATAGCTGTACTAGTGCTTTTACATCCAAAATCTCCTTCACCATCATTACCTCCACCGGGCTTTAATGGTATATAAACTTCAAATCTTTTATTACATGCTGTTCCTGCGTTTGAATCTGATATACTAATGCTATAGTATCCAGGATGTAAAGTGCCAGGATTACTAGGAATTGTAATCGTATCAGTAGAAACATTATTGATAGTTATGGTACTAAATGAAACATTTGGATCATCTATACCAGTTCCAGTTTCATTAACCTCTACTGTGTAGTTTTGTGTACCATTAATTACTTGTACTGTAATAAATCCATTTGCCGTTCCATCATCAGCTACCGTAGCATCACTTATACTCGTTACAACTACATCAAAATCCTCACATCCAGTCGCATATTCACAGCATGACCCGTCAGCATTTATATTATCATTTATTCTATCTGCTGTTAAAGCTACACCAAGACAGTCATTAGCGTGAGTAGTACCTGAATCTACACAAGGCAATTCTTCATTTACACAACCTGTTAAATAATAATTACTAGCTTGTGGGTCTAAACATACTCTATTAGTATTTCTACTCTCGCCGGCAGGATTTTGTCTTGGTATAAAGCTTAATGCTACTATACCACCTCGCGTTAGAGGACCAGTTGTTTCTCCTCCTACTGGAGTTTGATGAGAAGTAGAAAATTCAATAGAAGTATTATCATCAGTTCCTCCTCTAAATCTACCTAAATCATTTTTATCAGACCCTTTATTACTGTAGCCTATATTATTTAAAAACTTATTCTGTAGACTAGTAGATGCTATATAAGCTGTACTACCATCTGTTAAATAATAAAAATCAGTTCTACTACTTGTATCTAAATGTGGATTACTAGACTGTGGTAATACATAACTTTCTTTATATTTTGATGTCCCTTCTGAATAGAAAAGAGCATCAGATATATCATATCCAAGTAAAGAGTCAGAAGATATATCAAAAGTAAAAGATCTGTCTAAGGAGTCAAAAGGAACTGTAAGCTCGCTGCCTTTTGGAATATCAAATATATTAATATTTGTAGTTTGACTGTCTTTAAAAGTAACCTCAACAGAGCCTGAACCTATATAAGTATATACATGTTCTAAATTACCATCTTTTAAAGTAGTTGAGCTTTTAAGAGTTAAAACTAAACCTTTACCTAATGATAAAATCTTACTAACAGGATTACTTACATGAGATGTAATTACAAGATATTGTAAACCTGTAGCATCTTTTAGATACTTATAACTAACAAAAGTTTGTACTGCTTTTGACATAATTAACAGTTACACCCGCAGTGACCAGCGCACATATCTTGGGCAGTTTCATATTTTTCTCTAGCGCTATCTATTATAGCGTGAATTTGACTTAATGTAGGATTATCAAGATAAGCAGTATCTAGTTGCGATTCTGCTGACTTGATTAATAAGAATATTTTTTGTGCTTCAACAAAGTGCTCTGAACACTTGTTACAATCACAGTCACAGTCTAATAGTTCTTCCATCTTGCTTGCAATACAACACAGTATATCACATGCTAATAAAGTGGCTGCCTTACCTACAACATTACCCCCCTGAAAAACTTCTACCATAAAAACACCGTGACTATCTCCGCCTACCTGAGAAGGTGTAACTATTGTTACAACATCTGATGAGGTGTTAGAAACGGTATATTCAAAAAAACTGTCCATTTGACTTACCTTTATTTGTAAAGGTTCAGCGTTAGGTTGAACTCCACCTAGTCCATAAGAGTTGGATAAAACTCTAACTACTATATTTTGACAGTCTGCTGTAGATGATACTATTACACTCATATTATTTTGTTTTTGAAAAAAAAGACCTACAGGGGAAACTAGTCCCCTGTGAGTCTTATATATTAAGAGATTATGCTAAATCTCCTGTTAATACGTATTCTACGTATAACGTCAATTTTCCTGTTTCAACAGCTTCGTCATCATTAGTAGTTAATAATAACTCAGAGTTTTCAGTAATGTGAAGCATTGAGGTAGCTAAATTTTTCGCATTCTCTAATTGAGTTTCTGCGTTATCGCCTTCCTCGTCTGATCCCGCACCTATTAAAGTGTGGTGAATACCTGCATCCCACTGTCCTCCAGCTACACCGTTTGTACCAGCAGCACTAATTGCAATTGATGCAACAAATGCGCCAGTAGAACCAGTTATACCCAAAGCTAATTGAGCTGAATCATCATTACCATCAGCAAATGTAGTTTCTACATAGTAGTATGCCTTAGTAAGTAATGCGCCCTCTGGAATGAAAACACTCCCTGTTGTACATGAAGCAGAAGCATTGTTAGCTAGGTTTGTAACCGAAGCGTCCCATTGCCCTATTGCAACATATTTATTTCTTAAAGGATTCTTTGCCATTTTTCTAAAGTTTTAAAAGTTAATAAATTATAGGTTTACATTTCCGAACCCAGCTGAGTTCATGTAAGGATTAAGTTGTCCTTCTAAAGCCATAGTTAAAGCAGCTGTTCCATTATCAAATGCAATATAGATTTCAATTAAGTTATCTACACCGTGAATTTGAGAAGCTGAAGAACCGTCCTTAGTAGTTACAATGTGATATACATCATATGAATCACCAATTACAGTGCTTTGAGCTGGAGTATTAGGTTGGTGGATACGGTTGTAGAAACCATACTGTGCACCTCTTAATTCTTCTTCCATTTCTTTAATGTAGTGACTATCACCATTACCTCTTGATGCAGCTGTTGTAGTTGCAAAAGCAGCAGTTGTTCCGTTGTCTCCGTCTAAATCGTCTACAACATCAAATAAAACTACTTCACCTTGAACAGATCCATCAGCTTTAGTTGCGCCTTTTGTAAAACCTGTTAAAGTTATTACACCACCACCACTATCAATTGCTGTATTAATCCAATGAGGTAAATCAGCATTCATAGCAGCTACAAAAGCAGCAGCTTGAGTTGCTGGAGTTGCTCCGGCTAAAACAGCTATCTCATAACTTTTTAACTCGAAAGGCTCAGCACCATCAGTTAAGTTTACAATTTTAAGAGTGTGATTTGCAGCATCAGTTGCGTTTGTTGCTATAGTAACAGTAGATACTTGAGCAGCTTGTGCTGCGTGAGATCTACCACCCCATGCTACTACATCTCTACCGTAAACCCAAGGAGATACAATGTTTACATCAATACCTGCTGGTCCACCTTGAACTACTCTAATTTGATCAGAGTCTGCTAAAGTATCACCTGGTAACAATGAAGTTGGTCCGTCTGCACTTAATTTTTG
>Ga0160423_10005084_pt1 | contig 10755 bp, 10 predicted proteins | sample CRUFie14St8metaG_FD_108191 | JGI IMG/M metagenome (GOLD analysis project Ga0160423, IMG submission 108191) | Marine microbial communities from the Costa Rica Dome - CRUD Field 142mm St8 metaG | ecosystem: Environmental > Aquatic > Marine > Oceanic > Photic zone | place: Costa Rica: the Eastern... | reverse complement strand
TATGGTAATCCTGATATAATTAGACAATTATTAAAAATGGAAAAGCCGGATGCTATATTTTTCTTTACTGATCCTAGATATTGGGAATGGTTATTTAAAATGGAAAATGAAATAAGGACTAAAGTACCAATGGTATATCTTAATATTTGGGATGATATGCCTGCTCCAATGTATAATGAATCATATTATGAATCATGTGATACTTTATTAGCCATTTCTAAACAAACTGAAAATATAAATAGAATAGTTTTAGGTGATAAGGCTAAGGATAAACTAATAGCATATGTACCTCATGGCATAAATGAAGAGGTTTTTAGACCTATTAAAGAGGGAGATCCACATTGGGATGATTTTTTAAATACTAAGAAAAAATTATTTGGTGGTAAAGAATATGAACATATATTTTTCTTTAATTCAAGAAATATCAGAAGAAAATGCATATCAGATTTATTTGTAGCATTTAAATTATTTAAGGATCAATTACCTGAAGATAAAAAAGATAAAGTTGCTTTATTATTACATACACAACCTGTTGATGATAATGGTACAGATTTATTTGCTGTAAGAGATATGTTATTAGGTGAAGATCCTAATGTTTTATTCTCAACAGATAGGATATCTGCTGAATCAATGAATGTTTTATATAATTTAGCAGATGTTACAGTTTTACCTTCATCTAATGAAGGATGGGGATTAGCATTAACTGAATCTATGATGGCTGGTACCATGATAATAGCTAACGTTACAGGTGGTATGCAGGATCAAATGAGATTTGAAGATGAAAATGGAGATTGGATTAAATTTGATGAAAATTTCTGTTCTAATCACTTTGGAACTTATAAAAAATGTGGAAAATGGGCTTTACCGGTATTTCCTTCTAATACAAGTGTGGTTGGCTCCCCTAAAACTCCTTATATATTCGATGATAGACTAGATTTTAGAGATTTAGCTGATGCGCTGATGCAATCTTATAAAATGTCTAAGGAAGAAAAAATTGAACGTGGTCTAGCCGGACGCGAGTGGGTTACATCTGATGAATCAATGGCATCAGCAAGAATGATGAATAAAAACGTTATAAAATATCTTAACCAAACTATTGATAATTTTAAACCTAGAAATAATTTTGAGTTTATTAAAATAGATAAATTAAGAGTTAAACAGTTACAACATAAATTAATATATTAACATGAGTAAACCTTTTGTAGTAGTAAGTTGTCCATTAGATACATTTTCTGGATATGGTTCTAGATCTAGAGATGTAGTAAGGGCTCTATTAAAATCAGAAAAATATGATGTAAAAGTTTTATCACAAAGATGGGGAAATACTCCATATGGATTTTTAGATGAAAATGATCCAGAAGATAAAAAATTATTAGATTGTATAATACCATCACCATTACAACGTCAACCTGATGTTTGGATACAAATTACTGTACCTAATGAATTTCAAAAAATAGGTAAGTTTAGTATTGGAATTACAGCCGGTATAGAAACAGATATCTGTACTCATCAGTTTATTGAGGGTTGTAATAGAATGGATTTAATATTAGGTTCTTCACAACACACTATTGATGTGTTTAAAAGAACACAATATGATAAAAAGGATAAAGATGGTAAAACCCAGGGTATGGTTAAATTAGAAACCCCAGTTGATATATTAATTGAAGGTTTAGATTTAGAGAAATATTACCATATTGAACCCAAAAAACTTCCTAGAACTGAATTAGTTAATTCATTAAGTAGTATAGAGGAACAATTTTGTTTTTTATTTGTAGGACACTGGTTACAAGGATCTATAGGTGAGGATAGAAAAAATGTAGGTTTAATGCTAAAAACATTTTTAGAAACCTTTAAAAATAAAAGTAAAAGACCCGCTTTAGTAATGAAAACAATGAGTGGTCCTGCATCCATAATGGATAGAGAAGAAATACTAAAAAGAATTGATGCTGTAAGAAAAGGAGTAAGTGGTACTTTACCTAATGTTTATTTACTACATGGTGAAATAGAAGATGAAGATATGAATCATTTATATAATCATCCTAAAATTAAAGCTATGATTAGTTTAACTAAAGGAGAAGGATTTGGACGTCCACTTTTAGAATTTACTCAAAGTAAAAAACCGGTAATAGCATCTAATTGGAGTGGACATTTAGATTTCCTAAACTCAGAATTTGCTAGTTTAGTACCTGGTGAATTAAAGGAAATACATTCATCGGCAGTTCAAAAAGATTTATTAATTGAAAAATCAAAATGGTTTTCTCCTGATATTAATTTTGTCTCTTTACTATTAAAAGATTATGTTAACGGTTACAAACAATATCAAGTAAATGGTAAAAGATTAGGTTATTATTGTAAAACTAATTTTTCATTTGATATAATGCAGAAAAAATTAGAGGAGGTATTAGATAAAAATGCACCTAAAAAGGTAGAAATTAAACTTCCTAATATTAAAAAAATATCATTACCTAAAAAAGATGCTTAAAGATAGTTTAGAAATATGTCCATTATGTGGAAGTGATGCTTGTTACGTTACTAAACTAAATGCTACGGCAAAAAATTATTTTTGTTTTGGTTGTGGATTTACTACTAATGATTTAATGGTTGAAGGTGAATTTGATTTTGATCAATATGAAGAAACCCTTCCTGAACTTTATAAAGATATTAAAAAAGTAGATAGTCTCTATCGTGTTTGGTATCCTATTACTATTAATTTAGAAGATAAGGGCACTGTATTTGCTAAAGGTACTGGTTCTACAGATTGGAACTGGGCAGGTGTTAGGGTAAAAGAAATTGATAAGGAAGAACAGGGTAAATTTAAAATACCTGGTACAGATAAATTTTATAAATATAAAACTGATATGACTACTTTACAAGAGTATAAACAAAAGGATTTTATGGATGCCCTAGAGTATATTGGTTTTTTTAAAGGTTAATTATGAGTATAAGTTTTGCTATTACGGCATATAATGAACATGAAGAGTTACAAATACTATTAAACCAAATAGAACAGATAGCCAAACCAGATGATGAAATAGTTATTCAGCTGGATAGTAAATCTACTCCTGAAGTATTAAGTTTAGTAGATCAATTTATTAGTAAGGATTTTACTTTTATTGTAAAAAAATGTGTTTTTGATTTAAATAATCATTTTGCAGATTTTAAAAATAATTTAAAATCATATTGTACTAAAGATTGGATTTTTCAAATAGATGCAGATGAAACTCTATCGGAAACATTTTCTAGAGTAATTCATGAGGTATTAGATGCTAATGATGGTATAGATTTAATTGCTGTACCTAGAGTTAATATAGTAAAGGGATTAGAACAAAATGATATTATACAATGGCATTGGCAAGTAAATAGCCAGGGATGGGTTAATTGGCCCGATCCTCAACACAGGATTTTTAGAAATAAACCTGAGATTAAGTGGATAAATAAAGTACATGAAGTAATAGTAGGATGGAAAACATATGCTGAATTACCATCTGAAGATGATTCTTATGCTTTATACCATATAAAAAATATAGATAGACAAAGAAAACAAAACGAATTTTATTCAAAAATATGAAAAAGGTTTTAATAACAGGAGGTGGGGGCATGGTAGGTTCCGCTATGGAATCTCCCCTTAAATTAACTCGTGATTATTGTGATTTATTAAATAGAAAACAAACTAATAGATTCTTTTCCGCCGTTAAACCAGATGGAGTTATACATTGTGCTGGTAAAGTAGGTGGAATTGGAGGTAATTCTAATTATAAAGGACAATATTTTTATGAAAATATATTAATTAATACTAATGTAATTGAAGCTGCTAGACAAGCGGGTGTTCAAAATTTAGTATCATTTTTATCTACCTGTGTATTCCCAGATAAAGTAAGCTATCCTCTTACTGTAGATCAAGTACATCAAGGTGATCCACATGATTCAAATTATCCATATGCATATGCAAAAAGAATGGCTGATATTCAAATTAGGGCCTATAGAGAACAATATAATATAAATTATACATCTATTATTCCTTCTAACATTTATGGTCCTAATGATAATTTTTCTTTAGAACATGGTCATGTAATGCCAATGCTAATTCATAAATTATATTTGGCTAAGAAAAATAAAACTGATTTTATAGTATGGGGTAGTGGGAAACCATTAAGAGAATTTATATATTCTAAAGACATAGCTAAAATAGCAGAATGGGTTTTATTTAATTATAAAGGTACAGATCCTTTAATTGTTAGTGGAGATGAAGAAGTATCCATCAAGGATTTAGTAGGTATTTTAGTTGATAAATTTAAATTCAAAGGCAAAGTTAAATTTGATAAAACTAAACCTGATGGACAATTAAGAAAACCATCAGACAATTCAGCAATAAAGGAATTAATGCCGGATTTTAAATATACTCCTTTTGAACAAGGTATTGAAGAAACAGTTAGTTGGTTTATAGAAAATTATGAAAGTGCAAGAAAATAAAGTTGCCCTAATAACGGGTATAAATGGTCAAGATGGTTCATATTTAGCAGAGTTTTTACTAGAAAAAGGATATGAAGTATGGGGTACTATTAAACGTAATTCCGTAGCGGAAAACCAAACATCTCGTTTAGATGAAATATATCCTCAATTATTAGGTAAATTACATTATGCTGATTTAACTGATTTAGCATCTTTAATTTCAATAATACAACAATGTCAACCTGACGAAATTTACAACTTAGCAGCGCAAAGTCACGTTAGAATATCATTTGACCAACCAATATACACAGCACAGGCTACTGGTATAGGTACACTTAATTTATTGGAAGCTATACGTTTAACTAAACCTAATGCTAAAATATATCAAGCATCAAGTAGTGAAATGTTTGGTAATAATATAGATGAAGATGGATATCAACGTGAAACTACACCTATGAATCCAGTTTCTCCTTATGGTTGTGCTAAGGTATATTCATATAATATTTGTAGAAACTATCGTAATTCATATGGTATGTTTATTTCAAATGGAATATTATTCAATCATGAATCACCAAGACGAGGTACTAATTTTGTAACTAATAAAGTAGTTAAAACTGCCGTTGAAATAAAAAAAGGATTACGTAATGAATTAGTATTAGGTAATTTAGAAGCAACTCGTGATTGGGGGCATGCTAAAGATTATGTGGAGGCAATGTGGTTAATTTTACAACAGGATGATCCAGATGATTTTACTTGTGCTACAGGTGTATCTAATTCAGTACAATATTTAGTGGATTATACTTTTAATAAGTTAAATTTAGATATTCAAAAATACGTTAAAACGGATCCTAAATATCTTAGACCTGAGGAATTAAAGGATTTAAAAGGTGATTCAAGTAAATTAAGGGCCCTAGGTTGGAAACCTAAATATACATTTGAAACTATGATAGATGAAATGATAGAATATTGGATGGAAAAATTATGAAATTAAAAGTAAAACATTTTGATGCTAAAGTATTTGAATCCAAAATGGATCATCTTAAGGATGTTAATTTTACTTTATTTGTAGATGATATTCCTCAATCACAAAATGATTTAACTGATATAAACGTTTTAGTTTTACAAGAACCTAATGAATATTTTGGTTTGCATGATTGGGCTATAAAAAATAAAGATTTATTTTCTTTAATTTTAACTTGGGATGATAAAGTATTAAATAATTGTGATAATGCTAGATTTTTAGCATTTGGACATACTTGGTTTACCCCTCATTTATATAATAAAGAATACAAAAAACTATTTCAGGTATCTCATTTGGCTGGTAAATTAAATAAAACATATGGACATAGTTTAAGACATGAATTATTATCCAGAAAAGATGAAATAAAAAGAGATACTATATTCCATCACACTTATGGAGATAGACATAATATAGAGGATGCTCGTATGGGTAAAATAGATGTATTTTCTCCTAGTCAATTTGGTGTGGCTATAGAAAATACTCAACATAGAGGATATTTTACGGAAAAAATATTAGATTTATTCCTATTAAAATCAGTTCCTATATATTGGGGTTGTACTAATATAGGATATTTTTTCAATACTGATGGTATTATTATTGTTAATAGTGTAGATGATATAATTCATGCTATTAATGTTTTAGATAAAAATTCTTATGATATAGTATTTAAAAAAGCGGTAGAGGAAAATTATCAAACGGCTAAAAAATATGTTGATTACGAGCAAAATATAGTAGACTATATAACTAAAGTGTTTACTGAAAATGGAATATTATGATTTATTTAAAAAATATAAGTCTGATTGTAATGTATTTTTTGAAACGGGCACACATATTGGTAATTCTGTAGATGCTGCTTATAAATTAGGTTTTAATAGAATAATTTCAATAGAAAGAGAGGAAAGGTTTTATGATTATTGTATGAATCGTTTTCAACCTTTAGATGCATGGGAACAAATAAAATTATTTTTAGGTAGATCCGAGGATAATATTGAAAAATTAGTTTTAGAATGGGTTAATGATAAAGCATTGTTTTGGTTAGATGCACATGAAAATAATAGCCCATATAAAATAGAAATTGAAGCTATATTAAAACATCCAAAGAAAAACCATACAATAATTGTAGATGACATAGAAGTTTATTATATTAATGTAGACTGGATTAAAAATAAATTATTAGAATATAATCCAAATTATAAATTTAAAATATATGAGAAGAAAAGTTTGGTATGCACCACATAAATTTGAATCTTATGGTGAAGAAGAAATAGAAGCAGTACAAAAAGCACTTAAGGATGGTTGGTTAGCCGGATTTGGTCCTTATACTACTAAATTTGAAGCTAAAATAGCTAAAGAATTTGGAAAAAATTATGGTGTATTTGTTAATTCGGGTTCATCAGCTTGTTTATTGGCCCTTGCTTCCCTTGATTTAGAAAAGGGCAGTGAAATAATTACTCCGGCTCTTACTTTTTCTACTACATTAGCCCCTATAATTCAATTAGGGTATATTCCTAAATTTATAGATAGTGAATTAACTACTTATGTACCCAGTGTTGAGGCCATTTGTGATGCAGTTACTAATAAAACTAGAGCTATAATGGTTCCTAATTTAATAGGTAATAAAATAAATTTTGACCTATTAAGAAATGAATTAATGAGAATGGGTAGAGAAAATATCCACATAATAGAGGATTCGGCTGATACTATTACTTTTACAGAAGATTCAGATGTCTCAACAACTAGTTTTTATGCTTCCCATGTTATTACAGCAGGTGGAATGGGTGGTATGGTTATGTTTAATAAAAAAGAACATATGAAAAGAGCCCTAATGTATCGTGATTGGGGAAGAATAGGGGATAATAGTGAAAACATGGATGAAAGGTTTGCACATGATGTAGATGGAATACCTTATGATTATAAATTTTTATATGGTGTATTAGGATATAATATGAAATGTGCTGAAGCTAATGCTGCATTTGGATTAGTACAATTAAAAAAGTTTCAAACATTTAAAAATACTAGAAGGGCAATGGTAGAGAGATATTTACAAAAGTTATCTCATGTAAAAGAAATTATTCTACCAGATGATAGTATTAAACCTAATTGGTTAGCTATACCTCTACAAACGGAAAATAGATTGGAATTATTAAGATATTTAGAAGATAAAAATATTCAAACCAGGGTTACCTTTGCTGGTAATGTAACTAGACACCCAGCATATAGAAAATATTTACAAGATTTTCCTGTTGCGGATCAGGTTATGAAAAATGGTTTTTTATTAGGTGCTCATCATGGTATGGTAATAAAGGATGTAGATTATGTTTGTGAAAAAATAGAAGATTTTTTTGGATACGATTATGATTAAAACAGTTTATATAACGGGCTGCTTTGGTTTTATAGGTAGTTATGTAACTAGAGAGTGTTTAAATAAAGGTTGGCATGTTTATGGTGTTGATAAAATGACCTATGCTTCTTTTAAGGATGCTTATGATGAATTTATTAAACATCCCCGTTTTAAATTCCAAAAACGAGATATTAATAATATAAAATTTTTATATGAGTGTGATTATGTTATTAATACAGCAGCAGAAACACATGTAGGTAATTCAATAGTGAAAAGTGAAGATTTTTTAAAATCTAATGTAGATGGGGTTCATAATTTATTAGAATTAATCAGAAATTATAGAGCGGAAGGTCCTAAAAAACCTATTTTATTGCATTTTTCTACAGATGAAGTTTATGGTGATATAACGGAGGGAGATCATTTAGAAACTGATACACTAAAACCATCCAACCCATATTCCGCTACTAAAGCGGCTGCAGATCAATTAATAATGGCTTGGGGTCGTACTTACAATTTACCCTATATCATATTAAGACCTACTAACAATTATGGTATTGGACAATACGTAGAAAAATTAATACCTAAAACTATAAAATATTTAGGATTAAATAAAAAAATACCTTTACATGATGGAGGAACCCCTATTAGAAATTGGTTACACGCTTATGATACAGCTGAAGCAGTAATTACTATAATAGAAGCGGGAGTTAAAAATGAGATATATAATATATGTGGTGGTTATGAGCAAACTAATTTGGATACAGTAAGTAAAATTATTAAATTATATAATCCTGAAGCAAAAGATTTAGATAAATATCTAGATTTATCTTATTCAAGACAAGGTCAAGATGTTAGATATGCTTTAAATGATGATAAGTTGAGATCATTAGGTTGGAAACCAGTAACTATATTTGATAAGGAATTACCAGATATAGTAGAATATTATAAAAATAACTTTATATGGTAGAAAAAAAGGTTTTAGAACATTTAGTAGATTATTTAGTAGATAATAGATTTGATACTTTCTTTTTAGTTACAGGAGGAGCAATAGTACCCACAGTAGATTATATAGGTAGAAAAAAAGGGGCTACTTATTATTGTTTTCAACATGAACAATCGGCAGCAATGGCGGCTGAAAGTTTTTATAGAACATCAGGCAAAATGGGGGTAGTATTAACTACTAGTGGTCCGGGTGCACAAAATTTATTAAATGGTATTTGTGGTTGTTGGTACGAATCTATTCCATGTCTTTTTATTACAGGACAAGTTAGTACTTATGAATCATTAGATTCTATACAAACTAATCCCAGACAAGTAGGTTTTCAGGAAACACCCGTAGCGGAAGCTTTTAAACATTTTACTAAATATTCTAATAAAGTTACTAAAGCAGAATTATTTGATAAAATGCTACAAAAAGCCATAACATCTAGTTTAACTGGTAGACAAGGACCTTCCTTACTTGATATACCAGTTGATATACAAAATTCTACTATTAATAATTATTCTACTGAAATTCTTAGATGGTGGTTAAATAATGATAATTATTGTTTACACCCTGATGATTATCGCGATATTTTTTCAAAAATAAATAATAGTAAAAGACCATTACTATTATTGGGTCAAGGAGTTAAACTATCAGGTGGTAATAAATTAGCTAAAAAGTTTATAGATAAATTAGGCATTCCTTTTGTTGTATCATGGGGAGGGTTTGATACTGTACCACATTATCATCCTTTATTTGTAGGTGATATAGGAGTATACGGTAGTAGAGGTGGAAATTATGCTATTCAAAATTGTGATTTATTATTATCAATAGGATCTAGATTAGATACTAGACAAACTGGTGGACAATTAGAATCATTTTCTAGAGATTCATATAAAATAATGGTTGATATAGATGCTAATGAAATTTATAAGGATAGAGGTATTAAAATAGATTTACCTATAGTTTCAGATGCTAAAGAATTTATGGGTGGATTAATTTCTCTTTGTAAACCCCTTAAATTAAGTAATAAGTGGTCCACTTCAATTAATAAATGGAAAAATCTAAAAGAAAAACGTGAATCAAAAGATGACGTTTTAACATCCTATGAATTTTTGGAAGAATTGGATAGTCATTTACCTGGTAATAGTATTATTATTCCGGATGAGGGTGGTAATTTAGTTTGGACTATGCAGTCCATTAAAATAAAAGGTGAACAAAAATTATATTCTAATTTTGGAAATTCATCTATGGGATATGGTTTACCTTCAGCTATAGGGGCTTGTATGGGAAAAAAAGATCTAGGTCCCGTAATTTGTATTGATGGTGATGGTGGATTTCAAATGAATATACAGGAATTACAAACTGTTAAACATTATAATTTACCTTTGAAAATTTTTATAATGAATAATAATTGTTATGGTATCATAAAACAATTCCAAGATTCATATTTTGATAAAAGATATATAGCAACTGAATCACAAGATTATACTGCTCCCGATTTTGTAAAGGTGGCTAAAGCCTATGGTATTAGAGCAATGCGTGCTACTAAAGATAATTATAAAGATGTAATAAATTTGGCGATGCAAGAAACAGGTAGTATATTAGTAGATGTTATAATTGATAGAGAACAAAAATTAATTCCTAAATTAGAATATGGTAATCCATTAGAAGATATGTCACCATACCAAACTGATGAGGAGATAAAAAATAATATGTTAATAAAAATGATCCCTAGAAGAGACAATACACAGGGATGGGTAACTTTAAATAAATAAAAATGGCAGCAGATAGCAAAACTAAAAAAACAATTTTAACTTTAAATAAAAACAAAAGAGAGGGTAACACATCTGTTATGGTCACAGCTTATGACTATCCACAATCTAGAATAGCTGATAAATCAGGTGTTGATTGTATATTAGTAGGTGATTCTTTAGGTATGACTACATTAGGTCATAAAAC
>Ga0160423_10005083_pt1 | contig 10756 bp, 27 predicted proteins | sample CRUFie14St8metaG_FD_108191 | JGI IMG/M metagenome (GOLD analysis project Ga0160423, IMG submission 108191) | Marine microbial communities from the Costa Rica Dome - CRUD Field 142mm St8 metaG | ecosystem: Environmental > Aquatic > Marine > Oceanic > Photic zone | place: Costa Rica: the Eastern... | reverse complement strand
GAAGTCTCAAGCTCTTCCGATTGGCAAGGTTCAATGACTCAAGGGGAAGCGATTCTGAACGCTCTCAACTTTGTTCAAGAAGCTTCCAAACTTAACACCGAAATACGATACTCAAAATAAATCATGCGAAAAGTAACTCAACAAATCAAAGAAGCATTCGAACAACGCAAAGCCAAAACCGTTGGCAATACTCACACCGACGGCGAGAGCGTTTGGTTGCATGGCAACAAGATCATCACCCGCGACCCAAGCGGCATGGTAATGGCTACGCTCGCAGGTTGGAATACGCCAACCACGAGAGAAAGAGTCAATGGAATAACAGGATTAGGCTTTCACCAAGTCAACTTCGAGGCTTGCCTAAACGGTCAAATCATTGACCCATCCGCTTGGTTTGTGAAGACTCACGAGCCAAAAACTACAATGCAAGTTTTGCCTCCGACTCCTAAGTCTATAAGTATCAAGTAGTTAGGGCTCCGGCCCTAGGGTTTTTTTGTAACTCGTTGAAAATTATATACTTACAACAATATATAATTCCTGTACTATTCTACTTTTTTTTGTACTTATTCCATTGCTATAGCATGATGTATTTGTGTATTTGGTATTTGTATTTGAGTATTTGGTATTTAAACTAAATTTTTTGTAATTTTAGCTTTAGTATTTACAAGCTCGATAGTAAAAGGTGAATGTTGAGTCGCTCGATCAAGATTTGATTCAAGGTTTCGTATTGCGTTGACAATGTAGTCAAGAGTTCCTTGAATACCCATTGGTTCACCGTTTTTTAGTATTTGATAACTGTTCATAATCCTGCCCTTTCTGCTTGTTTTGCTACTACTTTTTCGTTGAAGTCTCTCCGAAGATCGTGAAGTAATTTTTCGTGCTTGATTCCGTCAATCTCAAATTGATGCATCAGCGAAGTCACTTGGTGTGGAGCTTGCCAACCAAGCACATCGTCCGAAACAGAGAGTGGAACAAAGTCACCTCGTTGATTGAAGACTGCAACCTCAAAAGTGTTTGGGTGATTGCCGTAAAACAGATCACCACCATCAGTATTAGCAACAACGCTGAAAGCATAGCCATTGTCAAGAGTTAAGGTAGCTGAGATACCCAAGTCTTTTGCGTGAGCGTGAGGTGTGAAGTTTAAGTCATCAAAGGTCTTCATGGTAGATGTAGATTGGTTGTGAATTATGGGTTAGTGTTGAGTGTTTGACGAATGTTTTGGTGTCAATGTTCTTTTTGAATGTGTCTTCAGAGATAAACAAATCATTCTTGTCAGTCTTTTCTTCTGATTGAACAATAATAAAACATCCATCATTTGATTTGGTTAACAAGTGTTTCATTAGTTATAATGATAAGGTAGTTGTCCGTCTTTGTCAAACAAATTGTCATAAGATTGAGCTTTATCTGCAAGAATCTTAATTGCTCCACCGAGAACAGATAACTGCTCTAATTGTTCGTCATTCATTAGATTGTTGAGAATTAATGGCTCAACTAATCGTTCGTCGATAAAGTCCATTAAATGCTCGCCAACTTCTGAACAGCTAACATCTTGAACTTGTACATGGTTTGGATCATTAAGATACATGAGTAAGTTTCTCCTTGTGTTTGAGTTTTCGATGAATCACTTTCGTTTTGAGTTTGTGTGGTCTCGACTTAGTGAAGAGAATGGTTTTCCTAATCTTAAGCATGGTTTAATTATGACATAGTGACAGGTGAAGTCAACACTTTTTTTCGTTAAATTAAAAATAATTGTTAATTGTTTTATGTCAACGACTTATGCAACCGGCCCTAGGCAGTTTTGTAACTGCCTGGAATTCAATGGGTTAGTAACCTAACCATTCCAATACTTTTTGTGCATCATACTCTTCTTTATCACCCATGTCTTGAAAGAATTCGTCAATTTCTTGACAACCATGTTGAGCAAGCACATTAAAGGCTTCACTTTGTGAGAGTTTAATTTCTTCGGCTGAGTCGTAATAAGTATCATTCATGTTACAATAATAGTTTAGTTAAGTTGTTTTGTCAATACTTCTTTGTAGTCTAATTGCTTTAATAAATCAGTGAATTGTAAGTAATGCTCAAGATAAGTGAATTGAATTTGCTTTTCTACTCTTTCATTAACTCGATAATCAATAATAAAAAAAGTTTTGTTTTTTCGTAAATGATGTTGTCTAACTGAATAAGTTTTTGGTTTCATTATGAGTTTACTCCTTCTTGCACGAATCCTGTTTCATCTTTCTTTGCCAAACCTTTCTCGATTAAGCCAACAACAACACCTTGCTTGTCGAGAAAACGCAAATCGTTTTCGTCACCATTGACAACTTCGTAACCTTTCCAAGTTTGTGGAAGTTGGTTGCGAAACACAACGGCAACATTACCACCCATAGCAAGAACCATTTCACATTTCTTGTCATTGTTTTCTGAGCGAGAAAAAGTTAGATGGTAATTAGATGGAAATTTTTGTTCATCTTTAGTAAAAGGTTTACCAAGAAAAGCACACATTCTCTTGAATGACTTTGTATAATCGTAAAATTGAATTGACGGAAACTTGTCGAAAATTGTCTTTGGTTGTCTTTCATTAAAGAAAACGAATTCCCAAGAAATGTCGCTTGTAAGGTTAAGACGAAAAACAGAATTCATTCCTTTCTTCGTAGCTGACTTGATTGAAGAAGAAATTTCTTTCGATAACTTGGCGAGGAAATCTAATTGCTGATCGAAGAATAATTTTGTCTTTGCAATGCGTGATGCTTGGATTGAATTCATGCGTCCACGACCAGCAGTGTTGAGACAAGAAGCAGTGCAACCTTTACTTCGCCATTGGCAAACCTCATTACCTGAGAGGCTAGCAGGAGCGAAGTGAATACCTTTTGTCACATAGCCAAGCTCCTCGCCTTTGACTATCTTTGCGTTTCCTTGAGTGAGAATTGTTGTCTTAATCATGACTTCATTATGACAGAATAAACTTCTGTGTCAACCCCTAAAATGCAGAAAAGTAAAAAAAGTTTTTTGCTTGACTTATATAAAAATCCCCTAGGCGATTTTCGTAACTCGTTGATCATCAGATACAAAAAAGCCCCCCAAAATGGGGGGCTCCGTTGCTCACTTGGAGCTTATCACTAACTCACCGACCTTTTAAAAGTCTTGTCAGCACAAGTGGCTCGAAGAACATGACGACGATTGACTCGACGATTGCCTCCGTTAGTATCCTTGAACATCACATGGCGAGAAGTCACTCCTGTAATCTTCGCAGAGAACACTTTTCTTTGCTCGCCTTTTTTGACGAGAAGAGAGGTGAAACGACCTTTGAGGGAATCAACGACATTTTGTAGTTTTGGCTGTTTTTTCATAATAGTATTATAATTTTTAATGTTTGGGTTTAGGTTTAGTTATGATTAAGAAACTGCAACTTGAGAAGTTAAACCGACTTCCGAGTCAAGAACGCCATGCAAGGCAAGTGAACGATTCGGCAAGGCGGTAATTCCACCTTTTAGAATGTGAGTGAATCCATTGTACAATGAGTGCATGGTGCGAGGTGAAAAGTCATCATGTTCAGGCTTGTGCCATTGCTCAACAACATCGGCAATCTTTGCTTTTGGAATAGCTCCGTTTTGGTAAGCACGGATGACAAGATCATGAGCTTGCTCATTGCCGAGTTCATGCTCTTTGTAGGCTTTGATGCGTTGCTCATCACTTGCCCATGTCTCAGTCATCTTGCCAAGAGTGCGAGCGATTACTTGTGAAAGGTCATTTAAGATGTTCTTGGTGTGCCTACGAGCAAGTACAACTTCATTGGTAAAAATCAAGTTTGAGCAAACAAATGGAGCATTGCCCATGCAAAGTCCTGCAGGAAAGCATTTGTCGTGAGAGTTGCGGAGTCCAACGATTGTGCCTCGCTCATCATTGTCAACTCCTGTATTCTTAACATGAAAGAGTCCAAAGTAGCGTTGACCGAAACGATGAAGAGAATGGTAAGTGTCAACGATTTCCCAACCATTTTGTTCCATTTGGTTTTGCACTCGGTCAACTAAGAATGAGTGGCTAATTGGTCTCCATGAATCAGTTGCTTCAGGAGTTTGAACTGCCTGAACATCTTTGAAAGAGGATTCTTTGGTTGCACATACTTTGAGGTTAATTCGATTTGTCATAATTTTTAGCTTTGTGAGTTATTGTCTTTGATGAGTTAATTGTACTAAATTTGGTCTAATCTGTCAAGCTTTTTTTTCTTCAATTAAGTTTTTTTTGTTTCGACTAATTTTTTTTGTTTGCGGTTATCGTCTTGATAAATACTAGTATGACAGAAAATACCGGTGAGTCAACACTTTTTTTGCATAAAATGAAAATAGTTGTAAACCCTTATCTATCAATGAGTTCCGGCACGCGGGCTAGGGTTGTTTCTGTAAGTCGTTGGGACTCAACGGGATTTGACCCGAAGAGTCCCACATTAACTCAGACTCTCTTCTCTAACTCGTAAAGCTGATCTAACAAAAGATTGTGTGCGATTTTCTTCGCCACATGATCCTTGCCTCGCAATCCACGCTTCTCAATGATTGCTAGATTGTGACCCATCTCACGAACTTGCTGACGCAATTTTTCTATTCTAGAATTACTCATAATTACCCTTCGTTCGGTTGTGAATAGTGGTGATAAGCACTCTCTGCTTCCGTTTGAGATTCAAATTGAACCTCGATTAAATCCCTTTCAAAATAAGGATGATAAGGAGTGTCTGACTCCTCAAACCATACACTCCAAGTATCAGAATCTTGATTGTATGATGGCTTTTCTAATGGCTTGCCTTCGCAAACTGCTTCGATGTAGTTTTGATTTTCCATTTTAGTAATTAAACATTTGTTTATGCATTTCAACATCAACCTCGTTTTCTTGAACCTCGAAGTTTTCATGCTCTGCTCCGAGTCTAATCGAAACATGGTCGCTAGTAATAATAATCCTGCCTCCACCGACTCTTGCTAGTCGAGCTTGCAGATCGTTAATAGTGTTTTGCAATTCTTCCATAATCAATACCAACAAGTATAGTAAATGCGATAACCTTTGTCAAGCATTTTTCTTGCTTCCGAGATAAAATTTAAGTCTTGTTCTTTGTAATAGTATTCGTTTTCGGGAAAAGGTTTTCCGTCTTCATTGTTCCAAAAATAAGAGTCAGAACCCCAAAAGAATCCATTTGATTCAGGCAATTCAAAATTGTCGATTGCGTATTCGAGTTCGTCAATGTCTGAACTTGTTAGTTGCAGCTCGACACAATTAAAGTCTTCGATAATCTCTCCATCATCATCAACTTTTCTGTTCGGACAACCTTTGCTCTCCCAAACGCTTTCCATGTATCCTTGTAGTCGATTGTGTTTTCTCCACTCGCACAAACTCTCATCATCATCTGAATTCCGTTTGCGTGGTGGTCGTGCGTATGCGTATTGATCTAATCCCATAATTTTCCTTTTTTTAGAGTTGAGCTGATTGAAAAGATGAGTCTATTCTAATCTCATCTCGTAAAGATGTCAAGTCGCAAATGATGTCGTCTAATACTTCTTCGGCAGATTGAAAAGTTGATCCAAGTGGAAACTTTTTTGGATGCAATTCGTTTTGATCCAAACACACCTTTGACATTGGATCTGCCCATGCAAGGTTGCCTCGAACTATGCTTAGAATATCTTCTCTGATTTTTGCTTGTGTCATAATACTGCTAATACTTGTTTGGGTTCTAATCTTACGGCAATAGCATAGTCTACCATTTGCTCGGTGTCTTTGTCAACAAAATTCTCATACTTGTATGGATTGTAAGTAACGGGTCTCGCTGTTGGATGGGAATCAATCCAACTACCCATTTGCCAATTCTCGATGTAGCCTTCAATACCTGCATGAACATTTTTGCGTTTTTCTTTTAGTACCCTTGCTCTTCCGTGCTTGCTCACCTTGAATACGCAACTGTGCATAGAAAGTTCTTTTGTGTGAGCTTTAACCAATCCATCTTGACGAATGCTCCAACAATCTTTATGAAGGTTTTTGTAAGCGTAGACAGGCTGATTAAAGTTAATCTCATACTTTTTGTCGTGAGTTTTAGTCTTAATCATTCTTATAGTATGACACAATTTTAGCTCATGTCAACACTTTTTTTAAAAAATTTATATAACATTTAAGTTGTTTATTCTTAAGTAGTTGTGCAATTAACCCAGGGCGATTTACACAAGTTGTTCTACATCAATGACTTTCGTTTTAAATCATTTTCATTTTAATTCAATCTAAATTTTTATTCAATTTCTTTATTTAGTTATTTATTATTTGTAATTGTCTAAGTCATTATTTGAATAGTTATTATTTGTAATTCTACCATTTGTTATACATGTCATGTATTAATCTAATTGCGCCTATAATACTACTAATTAAAATTATAGTTGGAACATCCATTATGCTGTTGTGCCAGAATACTGTTTCCAGATTTCAAGATCAAGATCAGTAACTGATTTACCTAACTGTCGAGCAATGTTTTTGAAGATGTTCGCGAAATAATAGTAAGTGTTCTCATTAGTTGGCGTGCTCTTTGGAGCATCAGTATACCCTTGATCACGAAGAAACCGTAGGATATGTGTGTCCAGCATAGGTTCGTCGAAATCTTCTCTGGAATGCGACAAGAAAAACCTGGCAGTTTTGAGCCCAATGCCAGGAACCTGTAGCAAGCGATTCAGGGTAACGGTCTGAAGATCTTTGATTTTAGCTACAGCGACATAGGAGTTGTATCTCTGGGCGTAAGGACTAAGCTTGGCCCAATGCATAATCTCATTCAATCTACCCAACTTAATTAATTTTTTAATACAATTAAATGGAGTACTTTCTTTTGTAATGTTTTTTGCTCTCTCTATGAATACTTCTAATTTAGGAGCTTCTATTGCAGATTTTTTACCTGCGACATTAATACAAAATAAAATAAATTCTTCTAATTCGTATTGTGTTCTATTGTAGTTTGTTACTTCTGCTGGATTAATCATAATAATTTTTGTTTATGGTTATTGTGCAATGTGAAATGCTTTGCGAAGATTATCGCAATCTTTACCACAAAGAAATACTTCTCTGCAGTAGTCGATGTTTTCTGATTCAACATACTTAATGCGTTCTACAGCATGATACGCATGAACTCGTTCGCGAGGCAATCCACCCCATTTAATTACTACCCTCATGTGAGGAAAGTGCTCGTTAATCTCTGCGAGTTGAGCTTGGTTAATGTATCCGTAGTTAGCAAGTATGTCTTTAATTGTCTTCATGATACTAGTATGAATGATATCGATCGCTTTGTCAACCCAAAAAAAACCCTACCCAAGTAGGATTACTTGGATAGGGTTGGAGGGATATGATTAAGAAATTGAAGTGGGGAGGGATTCCTGTATACCCTCAAGTTTTCGGCGTGAACAGCAGTTCATGGTTTACCTACTTCCTACTACGATTAGACTTGGTATTGTCCTGCCTCAGACATTTGCCCATCAGCACTCCACCATAGAGAATCGCGTACCTTAGCCCGCTCACGACAGGCTTATTCAGTCACCCACAGGAAGTCTCCGTCGAGAACTTCCAAATTCTAAAAATTGTTAAAGATCAATTATTTGATTTATTTGAGTTTGTTTCTCAATTTGTTATGCCCTTATTATACTCTATATTTGATTATTTGTCAAGAGTTTTTTTATTATTTGTTGTATTTATTTACTCTTAATAGGTCTTCTTGTATTGATTTGATGTAATTGTATTTGCTTGATGCAGTCATACTAAGTTCTCCATTAGTTTTTTCGGTCATGTGAAGAAGATCAGTAATATGCTCATCTAACTTCGCGAGTTTAACATAAACATATTCTTTTGTAGTTAACTCATTACGAAGCTCTTGCTCTGTCGCAAACATTGATACATTAGGAGATAGTGATTCAATCATATTATTTAGCTTGTTTTATCATGCAAAATGATATTTTATTTAATAATTTATTGTATTAAGTATAGTATTATTTATTATTGCATCTTTTATCATGCAAAAAATGATCTTCTGCCTAGTCTTGCTTTACTACGCTCGATCCTTGCCAAGCGTTCAGCGTCTGCTTTCTGTGCCAACATAGTAGAATAATAGATACTATCTTCGGCAACTGATCCGTAATTCGCAAACTTCCCTTGTTTATTAACAGGTGTGTGTTTGCCGTTCTTAATGTCACTCATGACTTGTGATGCCCTAGCGTTTTTTGCAATACTCATAATTTTATTATTATTTTTGTGTTATTATTTTGTCCAATCAACATCTTCAATATCAGAAATTTGTTCGCTGAATATGAAGTTGTGAAGTTGGATGAGATCTTTTTTACTACAATTTTCAAGATAGTCTTGAATACTATCTGCTATTTCGCTTACTGCAACTTTTGTTTCATTCATACCCTCTAGTATGACAGACTATTCAGATTTGTCAAGCCCTTTTTTTAAAAATTTCGATTTTCCGCCAAATGCCCCTGTTGGAATACCTGTTCCACCCTTGTATCCACGAAGACCTTTGCCTAACTTTTTCTTGCCGATGCCGTGCTTTCTATAGTTTATTTGCTTCATATTTTTGTATAATTAAATTATTTGTATATATATTTTTTACCAAGGAATATGCCTATAACTATAAATAATGCCATCCAAGAAAGAAAGTTTAAATTATGAATTGCGTGTTCACACATACCTGATACGCAATCTAAATATTTCGGATCTACTTTATTAAAAATTGTTTTCATTTATCTATTATATAAGAATTCAGGACTATCTGTCCACATTCCTTTAGCATATTTGCCGTTGTTAGTTTTTATTTTAATCTTATCTTTTATTTCTTTTAATAAATTTTCTTCAGTTTTTCTTTCTTCGCTACTTGATGATTTTTTTTGTGTTATTATTTCAATCATATCATCGAGCAAATTATCTATTTCTCTTCTTATATGCATAATTATTATTTTTGTGTTAATTTAATTAAATATTTTTTTAGACTCTGTGCTTCAACCAATGCTCTTTCAACATTATCTTGCTCAAGAAAGAATGATATTGTTTCATGTGAGGTTATTACTTCTTCTGTTTCTTCATCGTTAAATGAGTCAACATTTTGTTCGATTAACTGCACAATTTCATAGCTTAACTGCAATACCTCTTGGGATTTTGGATCTAAATCATCCATCTTTTGTTATTTGCTTTAAATATTTAAGCGTTTCGCGAGCATTGTATATAGCTTTATCATTATCTTTTAATTGTATATAAAAATTCATACTATTATTTAATAAATTTAAATGCTCTGCTTGTTCTTCTGTGAGCGAAGTGAGTTTATTAGCGAATATATTGCATATTTCACTACTTATTTCTTGTAATTTCGTCATCATCTAATATGGATTTATCTTTTTTTTCTGCTTCGGCTTTAATTTCATTCAATTGAGACTGAAATGCATCACTATTCATTAGTTTTTTTGTCAGTTGTTTTGATTTTCTTTGGAATTCTTCACGACTTAGACCTCTCAAAAGCTTTAATTCGTCAAGAATTCCATTGTTAGGCGAATCTTTGTCAACCGCACTCTTTATTTTCTTTATTTGCTCCTCTGTTAATTTAGGTTTTTCATTCATAATATACTATATACTATAATATAAGGGTTGAGAATTGTCAAGAATAAATGTAATCATATTGTAAATTATTGTAAATTAATGACTTAGATTAGAATTATCTGTAAAAGGTTGGAAATCCGTGAGAATTTCGCACAACTTTTTTTGACTCGGCTTTATTTGATGATTTATTTTGTATAATTAACCTTAATATGCGTTTTATTTGATAAAATATTTTTTGTAATTGTCGCCTTGTATTTAATATTATTTGAATTAAAATTTTCATTATTTTATTTTTTATTGTTTTTGTTTTTACTATACAAATTATATTATATTATTAAGTGCTTTTTTCTTTTTGGTTTGGCTTTTTCTTTTTGTTTGCAAGAATTAATTATACAAATAAAATTATATATTTAAGTCGCGTACTCCCTAATCACCCATTTCGCCCCACTTTTACCCACACTAATATTTTATCTATTCTTACAGAAACACAATGACTTTATAATGAAATCATTTATATTTTACATGATATTGAATATTAATCTAATTTTATAATATTGTATTGTAGTTACTATGTATATGTATATGTTTATTATATGTTATGTATAAGAATGTTATTCGTAATTGCGAAAAGCGATTGCATAAGGAAAGCGAGGAATACCATCAGGAGTAAGCTGAAAGTATTTAATGGTTGCTAACTGACCAATATATTCTTTGCGATTATCATAGATTTCTTTGAGGTAATCAAATGAACCTTTGATGTTGCTATTGAATGTACGCTTGGTCTTGTCGCAATAACATACGAGATGCTTTGCAGTTCCACTACGATTACCATTACCGATTTCAATATCAATAACTTTATATTCAGCATCTACAAATTCTTTTCTTTTCAATAAAGATGTGCTACGCTTGTTTTCGTAACTTGATAATGACTTTCTAACCATTTGACCTTCGTATCCTTGTTCAAGATACTGACCATATAAATCATCTAAATTTCCTTTTGAATAAACTTCTAATGTTTCAACTAATACAATATGTTTGTTTTGTGTTAGATTTGCTTTTAATTCATCTATTCTAAAATCAAATGATTGTGCTTCATTTATTGTATCATTTATTCTTGGTGCATCATATACATGATATTGTATTGTATCTTCTGCTTCAGATAGTCTTT
>Ga0160423_10005082_pt1 | contig 10759 bp, 7 predicted proteins | sample CRUFie14St8metaG_FD_108191 | JGI IMG/M metagenome (GOLD analysis project Ga0160423, IMG submission 108191) | Marine microbial communities from the Costa Rica Dome - CRUD Field 142mm St8 metaG | ecosystem: Environmental > Aquatic > Marine > Oceanic > Photic zone | place: Costa Rica: the Eastern... | reverse complement strand
TGGATGTGATCGCCTGCAGGCTTGGGCTCCTTGCCACCCACCGTTTCAGGTATGAAATCCAAATCCCTCGGTCGCATTTGGGGCTCGCTTCCACCCGAACCTGGAGGTGGAAAAACCTGCTTTCCAGCCACGCGCTTGCCGTCCTTTCGGACTTCTGAGGAGGAGGCCCCCGGTTGCTGGCGATAACTACCCATCGTGATCACTTCGCATGGCCGGGCGGCATCGTCGGTTCCTCAGGACCCGAGGGGTGCGGGTCGGGGTGCGGGTCGCTGGCAGGGGCAGGCGACGAAACATCGCCACGCTGAATGGCAGCAGCGGCTTCAATGGAATCGATGATCTGTTGGTACCCGGTGCAACGGCAAAGGTTGCCTTCGATGGCGCAAGCGATTTCCTCACGGGTGGGGTTGTCGTTCTGGTTGAGGAGGGCTTGCGATGTCACCAGAAATCCGGGCGTGCAGAAGCCGCATTGGGAGCCACCATGTGTCGCAAAGCAGGTTTGTATCGGGGCGAGGTGAGCCCCGTCAGACAGGCCTTCGACGGTGATGATGTCTTTGCCTTGAACTTGGCCTGCGAGGGTTAGACAGGATAATTTTGGAACCCCGTCGATCATCACGGTGCAACAACCGCAAGTTCCCAAATCGCAGCCGCGTTTAACACCCAATGTTCCGACCTTATCCCGAAGCACATCAAGCAGCACGGCGTTGCTGGGTGCGAGAACTTCGTAGGGTTGGCCGTTCACGGTGGCTGACCATCGTTTTCCCTCTGGTGCGGGAATCATCGAAACGTATTCGTCACCCACCATGCTTGGCCCCCCCACCCTTCCGTAGGTCAACGACTCTTTGATAATTGGGGCGCTGTGGCCTCTTATTCCGCTTCCTTTGTGAGGTTGGATTACCCCGCAAAGCCGTTGCTGATACGCCGTTCGGCTTTGCACCCAACATCGATTCAAGACGGTGCGGGCGGTGTTGCGATTGGCCTGCAGGGCCACGGCCGAAGGCCTGACCCATCAATCCAAGAGTTTGGCTTCTTCGACAACGGCTTCAATGTCCTCGTCGGGTTTGGACCAGTTGAGGACCTCAACTTGAGCGGAATCTTCGGCTTTGTTCAATATAATCATGCCAAGGATCACCAGCAGGGCGAGGAAGAGGAGAATGCTGGGTGCCACCCACGACGGTAGGTCTCCAAACAGGCCGTCATCTTGAGTCCCAACGGATGACTTGGCGTTTTCCGTGTCCATCAACATCACGTTGACCGAAACGAGGGACGACGAAGCATGACCACCGCTTTCGTTCGCCATCAAGCCTCGAAGGGAAAGGGTGTGGTTCCCCTCAACTTCGATGCCGGGGAGGTGTTCGAGTTGGTGAACGATGGTCGAAATGTCAAGTTCTGCTCGCTCGTCGCCTTCGTTGAAAGAATGGAGGCTGGCCCAGTCGTCGCGAAGATGGTTGCTCCTCCATTGAAGCGTGTCAACGTTCCCGCTCAGTTCGATAGCGATAGCGTCGCCGGGCATGAGATGGACACGGTCGTCAAGACCCACCGCCGTGGTGATGTTCACGCGAATTGACGTGTCGAGTTGATAATCCCTCTGAGCAGCCTCCATGACCGCTGCCAGCGCCTCAACGTGGCCGTGACCGTAGACGTTGTTTTGCCGATTCTTTGGAATCAAATCCTCTGCACAGGGTTGGTTTGCACCCATGTAGTGACACTGACGATAGGTCGCTGTTTCTTGGAGGATGTTTCGAACATCAAAGGGCGACAGGTCAGGGTTGGCCTGCAACATCAAGGCCACCGTTCCAGCAACACCCGGCGTCGCCATGCTCGTGCCGCTGAAGGCCACGTAGCCGTCACCGGAATTGTGTTGGGCCGACATGACGTCAGAACCAACAAAAGCCACGTTGGGTTTAACGCGCCCTTCCTCGGTTGGACCCTCGCTGCTGTATTCAGCAATGGCCGTGTTTTTGTTGAGCGCCCCAACCGTGATGACATCTTCTGCCCCTCCTGGTGTTCCAATGGTGCCCGGAGCTGCTGAGTTCCCCGCGGCAATGAGCATGCTGATGCCGGCTCGAACCATTTCGTTGGCATACCGATTCACGCTGTCTTCCTCTGCGGAGGTCCATTCGATTGGCCCCGGCCCACCAAGGCTCATGGACGCCGCTCGGATGTTGAACTTGTATCGGTTTTCAACGGTCCATTGCATTCCAGCCATGACCACGGAGAAGCTTCCTGAACCGCCTGCATCGAGCACCTTCACGCCCACAAGGTTTGCTTGCGGAGCCATTCCGGGGTGCTCATACGTGGGTGCACCGGTCCCGGCAACGGTTCCTGCACAGTGGGTTCCATGGCCCTGGTCGTCGTAGGCTTGAACTTCCGTACCGTTGGTCTTGTCAGGGTTGTTCACCGGGTCGTAAAATGCAATCACCTTTGGATCGTGCGTGGTGTTGTCGTCGTCCAAATCATCGAGCCCAACGTGAAGGCTGTCAATGCCCGTATCGATGACAGCAACCGTGACGCCTGAGCCGTCGTAGCCGGTTTGTTGTTGAGCGAGATCGACCTCATGAACCACGGCCGCATCGCCGTTTTGAACCTGAAGAATCCCGTCAAGTTCCAACATCACGACGCCAGGAAGGGTCGTCGTCTCGAGGATCATATCGTGAGGAACACGGCCTGCCACTGCATCGATGAGGGGCAAGTCCCACTCGTGAACGTAGCCAACCTCACGCTCCAGCATGGCCACGTCACGCTCGGTGGGTGTGTGGTCAAAATCGACGATCAGAGGCAGGGTGTTGGCGTCATCGAGGAACAACGGGTGGCTGTGATATTTTTCCACCATATCGGCGATTTTGTTGTGGTTTTTGTCCATGCTGGTGGTTTCCCACCACGCCTCATCTCCATCCGATGGTTCCGAAGAATGGACCGGCACCGCCGCCGCCAAAACGGGAGTGAGCATCAAAAAAAAGCAGAACAAACTGAGCAGCGGGCGTTTCATGGATTTCTCCCCGCTCACCCCACCCACGGGCAGGTTTTCAACTCATTGGAGTCATGTGAATCCCCGGGGCGACGATTTCGGTTGAAACATCGCCGGAATGCAGGGGTCCGCGGGTGAAACATTAAGAGGAGATTCAAGGGATTCAGCACCGATTGACATGGCCGCACCAAGAAGGAAAACCGCCCCTGTTCGACAACAGCCTGCTCCAGCCGTAGCCTCCGGACTTTCCGGTAGCGTGAGGGCGGGCGTGGAGACGCCGCAAGACAGCATCACGCTCTTGCGCCCCAACCAAACGATGAACAGGGACGACCTCCTGTTGATGAAACTCTCACAAATCGTGATGATGGGCATCGGTTTCTTGTGTATTTGGGGAGGCGTTTTCACCGTTGCCTTTGATGAAGATGCGACCAATCAGAATTTTTTGGTGCTCTTTGTGGGCGGTCTAGCCTCGTTCGCAGTTTCCATTGGTCTTATTGAACTCCAGTCGAAAAAGAACGGCTACAGGCTCAAAGACATTCAGAATTATTTTCTCGGCATCGCCTTCTTCTTCTCAACGGTCGGTGTCCTCTGGGGAACCCGCTTCATGATGGGTTATGCCACCGGCACGCTGGAATTGGATTGGTTCGGTTCACCCGAAGCCTACACCGATGTGGACTGGTCGCCAAACGCCAACGGCATCTATGCCCAAACGGCGACGTGCGTTTTGCTTACGCTTGGCCACTACCTGCTCCTGCGCAGGTACAGCGGCGACACGAGTTTCGGATGGGGCGTTGCCACCTACGCACCGATGGCCGTGTTGATTGCGGGTGTTGGCCCGTGGATTCGTTGGTCCGGAAACGAAGTTAGTTGGGAACTTGGGCTCGCCATCGTCCTCATCTCGTTTGTTTCAATGGAAATGGCGTTGCGCTCCAACAGAGCGCTGAATTTCGTGGTGGTGGCCGTTGCAGCGTGTATCGTCCCAATCATTTACGAGGTGCTGAACACGGATGCGCCCGGTGATGGAATGGGCGGCTCGCTCTCCCTGATGGTTTTCATCATCGCCATGCAGGGGTATTATGCCTCTCGCCAGGACCTCCGGAAAGAAGTCATGGAACGAGCATCGGCCGTGCTGATCGGCACGGTTGTCGTGGCCATCGCCCTCGCTCGCACCGAACCGGATTTCAACCTCATCCTCGGTCCATTCCGCGCCGGCGATTACCCAGAACTTGCCACCTACCTCAACATCCCCGTAGCGCTGTGGGTCACGGTGTTGCTGGCCTACTTCCCAGCAGTGTTGCAACAACGCGTGCCTTGGATGCCGGTAGGACTTGCCGTGGCCCTCGCCGCGCTCCCACCTGAATCCTCGACCGTTCCGTGGGTCCTCAGCATGATCATGATTCCGTACATGGTGTTCATCTCAAAGGTCGCTCGGCCTTGGGTCATCAACATCACGATTCTGGCTTTCAGCGGCTCGTACTTGCTGACGGATTGGATGGGCATTGGTGCCGACCTCACGGCCAAACAAACCTACGGCGGAACGTGGCTTCATGTGCTCTTGCCCATCTTCTTGGTCGCCGTATCCGAAGCCGGACGGCGAACGGGGAAATTGCAAACGAGCACCAGTTTGGCCATGCTCGGTTCCGTCGTCCTCTCAAGAGCCGTGTTGGACCCCGAGTGGTTCTTGCCTTGGATTCTGGTCGCCTACATGGCGTTCATGAGCTACAGCATCATGCTTCAGTATCCAAACCCCAACATGCGACAGCGAAAAGACATCACGCTTGCCTTGATCTTTACCTCGCTGACCGTCCTGCTTTTGGCCGCCTTGGACAACCTCAAACTCCCGCCAAGTTCTGCGTTTGACAATGTTGTTGACATGGGGCTGCGCCCCCAATTCTTTGTCGTAAGCCTGGTGCTGTACCTCCTCGCTGCAAAAGCCTCAGGGAAAGAATTGGACGTCGGCTCCATCTACGCGTGGCTTGGCATGGGCAACCAAGATGAGTTGGTTTACAACCCGAACTCAAACGCTTGGGAAATTCAGGATCCAAAAGAGCGTGACCTCGACGAAGTTGTTGAGTCCGGAGAACTCACGCCACTCGCTCGATTCAGTCTGCTCTCGTCCTTGGTGATGTTCACGTTCTCTGTGAGCGATGTGAATGCATCGACGTGGGCCGATCAGCCCGCCCTCGTTCTCCTGATGGTCATCCCGGTGGGCATGCTGATTCGAGAGGTCCTTTCGTTGCCCAGCATCAGTTCAGCGACACGGGCCACGGCCGTCACACTGCTGGTTCTGATCGCTGCACCGCTCTCCATCGCTCTCGGAGGTAATGTTTGGGGCACAGGCGCAGACATTCAAACCTCGAACGTTCTGTTGGACCTCATCCTTGTCAGCGCCCCCATCATTGTAAACACCGTGATTGCACGACGTGGGTTGGACACGAACGAACTTGACCGAATGAGTGACGGTGTGGCTTACGTCATGCTGCTGATCTTGGCCATGCTCGATTCATCCGGCGGTCTGCTTTTGCTGCCGATTCTTCTCCTGGTGACTCTTCGCACCATCCAGTACAAGTTCTATCTCTTGCTCTCGGTCATGCCGTTGGTGCTGGTGTTCCTCGACGATAATTGGTACACGCACGGATTGTTCAACGCATTGTTGGACAACGCTCCGGAAACCGTTCGGTCCTATCTCCTTGACAGGCATGCAGGACCGTTCCCGGCGTTCATCGGTCTGCTCATTGGCGCCCAAATGCTGTTTGGATTGTCCCGCCTCTACACGTCAGAAGACGAAGAACTTGAATCAAGTTTCACCATGTTCATCATGGCTATTTGGCTGATTATTGCCCTGTTCAGCAGCATTCCTGACGGTTATTGGCTCCCTACATTGGCCTGTGTGGTTTTGTTCCCTTACTTCTGGTACACCAACAACAGTCAAACCTTCCCCTACATGCTCGGAGCGCTGTTTATATCGCTTTACATCGGATTCTCGCTGAGTGAAACTTTCCAGCCGATCACGGAAGCCGATGCCATTGGCTGGAGCGGTATGCTCACCGGTTTTACCGGGAGCGCCATCGCCATCATGCATCAGCGAGGTGTTTTGTTCCGTGAGCCACCGACGAAAGAAGACGACATCAAAATGGCTGATTCAACAGCGTCCCTCTCGCTGCAACTCGGTGCGCTTGGCTACGTTGGTGGGTATTCGGTCTTCCTGGGAATTGGCCCGGTGATCGGGTTGGTCTTGTTGTCCCGTTCAGCGCTTAAGGACGGACGACCAAACAGCATCATCGCTCTTCCAATCCTGCTCACCTTCAGCGTGGTCAACATGTTGGTGCAAGCTGAAATCGGGACGGAGGACCAGCGTCAGACCATCACGGGGCTGACCCTCGCCGTTCAGGGTCTTCTCCTCACCCTGCTCTCTGCGAGGGACGACATGGTCTACGACTACAAGGCATTGAAGTGGGACTCGGACGAGTCGTTCTTTGCCTTCATGGACCGATTGGGTGTAAGCGGAGCGCTCTACACCATCATCGGTTTATTCGTCGCCTTCGACAGCGTGAATCTCGAGTCCATTGCGTACTTGCTAACCACGGTCTACCTTGTCGTTGTCGGTATTCAGGGCTTTAGCGATGAAGCAGACGCCCGATGGCGCCGAGGCGTCGGCGGGTACGGGTCAATCCTGACCGCCTTCCTGTTTGCAAATTCACTCAACAGCGAATTGTACTATGCCATCGGTATCGTGTTGACGGGCATGGTCGCTCTCGGGTTCGGTTTCCTGTTCATGCAACGCATGAACGACGAAGACGGCATCTATGACACGGGCGGTGAACTTCCGGCGGTCCAGGGCGGTGCCGGTGCTGGTATCGTCTCCCCGATGGCGGAGCGAGGTGGCTCAGATGAGGTCAATGAAGCGGAACACGAGCACGATGAACTGGAGCGTGAATTGGCCGAACTTGACGAACCCGTTGGGGAAGAAGACGAGGAGGAAACACCGCTCCCAGCCACCGAGGAAGACATCGATACCATGATGGAAGAACTTGACGAACCCTCCGAGGACGAGGAAGATGATACGGAGGATGTCTTGGCCGAACTTGACGAACTTCTTGCGGAAGACGAACCGGTGGAGAACCCCGTCGAAGAACCTGAGAAGGACGTGGCGAAGGCCGAAGCAACCCCTGCAAAACCGAAACCAAGCAAAGCCCACAGCGGCCTGCTCGACACCGGCGAAGGTTTCTCCCTCCGCTTGCCAAAGGACGCCGTTCAGAACATCATTGACTCACTTGATGCAACACCGCATGAAGGGTACGTGCCGGTGGTGGCCTTCGGGCCCAACGGCCAAATCATGCTCACGTTTGAATCGGAAAACACGAAGGCATGATGCGCGACGGCTCGGCGAAGAATCAAGACCTTTCGCCGACGGCACGGGTGCATGGACAAGCGAGAGCAACGCATGGTTTGGATCGACCTTGAAATGACCGGGCTTGACCTTTCGAAGGAATCGATCATCGAGATTGCGACCGTGGTCACGGACAGCGAACTCAACGTCCTCGCAACGGGGCCAAACCTCGCTATCAGCGTCCCTGAAGCCCTCATCGCAGGAATGGATGAGTGGAACACCAAACATCATCATCGCAGCGGGTTGGTGGACCGCATTCGCAAAGAAGGTGTTGAGGTGCGGGAAGCCGAACAAGCCACCCTTGCCTTCCTCCATGAATGGGTGGACAAGAGGAAAGCACCCCTCTGCGGCAACAGCGTATGGAACGATCGCCAATTTCTGGCGAAGGAAATGCCCGAATTGTTGAATTTCCTTCACTATCGGATGGTCGATGTTTCAACGGTCAAGGAACTCACTCGGCGTTGGTACACCGATGTCCCCAAGTTTCCCAAAAAGGGAGCGCATCTCGCCCTCGATGACATCTTGGAGTCCATAGAGGAGTTGAAGTTCTTCCGAGAACAGGTTTTCGTCCCTCAATCCTGACGCCACGTCGGCCCGTTGGGGTCAACGCCTTTGTGAAGGGCCATGATTTGTGCCACCACGGCCACCGCAATCTCCTCGGGAGATTGGGCGCCAATGTTGAGGCCGATGGGGCAAATGACCTGGTCGAGAAGCCCCTGTGGAATCCCCTCGTTTTTGCAGGCTTTCTCAAACGCTTGCCATTTTGATCGGCTCCCAATGACGCCGAGACGGGGGGCGTTCACGCCGTCCAAAGCCGCATCGGGAGTGTTGAGAAGATGAAGCAACCCGAGCAAGCGTTCCTGATCCTCGGACCAGTCATGCCCCAGGAGAAGCACATCAGAGAAGCGCCGAAGAGCGTTCGGCGATTCTTGACGCAACAAATCAGCGACGGAGGCCGAAGAGCGTTCAACCGCATGCGGGTATTTCTCTTCGGACACGTAGGCTTCCCGTGTATCGTGAACCGAATACGTCCATCCAAGTCCATGAAGCGTGGCGGCGAGTGCCTCGCCACAATGACCGCCACCCATGATGTGAACGTGTGGCATCGGAATCATCACCTCGATGGCGATCGACACGCGACCGCCGCAAAGAGAATCAAGCGGTGTTACCTCATAGCCCTTCGCCCCTTTGTTCAAACCAAACGTGACCACCTCAGCAAACGGCTGTTCGGCTTCGTGGAGGAGGTGGCGGCAGCGCTCAAGCACCCTGTGTTCCAGCCCAGCACCACCGACCGTTCCCGTCCATGCAGCATCGTTCGAAGACATCGCGAGACGGGCGCCCGTCTTTCCAGGAACGCTTCCCGACGTGTTGAGAACCGTGGCCATCACAACCTTTCGTTGGTGAGACAATTCACTCAATACCCACTGCAGGACGTGAGCGGTCATGGAAGGTCCTCTACGGGAGGCCCTCATATCCCTTCGCTTTTGGTGAAACAAGCTGCGTGGTGGGGGCCCTGCGCATTCAGTTGGTCAACATCGTCCGAAGTGTCGATGTTCATGTGGAGCCAAGGTGCATCGGTTGGAACGCCGACGAAGTCAATGAGTTCCCGCAACGGTGTGTCCGGCTCGGCTTGAATCACGGTCGCCAAACCCTCAGCCTCGATGAGCACCGGGTGGCCCCGCCGACCCTCGTGCGATGGGGCAACGTTTCCACCGCATTCCAACAGTTCGTGAAGGATGGAGCGATTCCAGCAAGGACGGTCGACTGGAACCATGACCACGCGTGAGGCCGATTGACCAAGGCGCTCTTGAAGGGCTCGAAGACCAAGTTGGAGGGAACCCGTGCGACCCAAATCAGGGTCAGGGTTCACCACGAGATGAGCTTCAGGCAAACGGACCCTCACCTCGGCCTCGATGGAGGCGTTCACCACGACCACAGGCCGGCAACCGGCGTCAAGAAGTCGTCCGTAAGCCCACTCGACAAGGGTTTGACCGTTGACGGAGACCAGCGCTTTTGGGCGGCCAAGACGACGGCTGAAGCCTGCGGCGAGGACGACAGCAGGCACGTTGCGCGGGCCCATGCAGTAAACAACCCACGTCCATCCTTGGGGTTTGCGTTTGTTCGAAGTTGATATACTCTTGAAGAGTCAACACGCTATGGTCGCATGGAAACCTCCCGGACACTGGCCTCCGTCCAATCGAGAGGCGTATGCACGGTCGATTGAATTCCTGCTGGGAATCGTCGCGGGCTCGTCCCACATGGACCTCCGGCAAAACGAACAGTCCCTGCCTTGCATCACGGTTCAAGGAACTTCGAGGCGCTGGTATGAAATCAACACACGGGCCCACTACATCGAAGACTACATCGAAGTTGATGGCGAGTACCGGGAAGTCAAGGAGGTGCATTGGAAGATCAATGTTTGCGGCGCTGCGTGGAAAAGCGACATCGTCCAACACAACCCCCACGCCGTATCCCTGTGCATCAACCCGCGCTCGGAGTCCAGAGGCTTACCCATCGGAGATCAGGTTGGCGCCCTCGCCCTTGCCCTCCGGAACGACAAAACCACCGCCATGCGCATACCCCTTCTTGCGCAGTTCATCGTCTCACCTCGTAAAATGCTGCGCCATACTTACCAGTTCACTGAGGAGGGCGTGGTCATGGAAGAAGAGGTCTACCCGGATGAATACGACCTGTACGAAATCGACGATTTCGATGCATTTGAAGAAACCGTGCACGATTGGCCTGGTGTTTGCGTGATCGAACCTCATGAACACGAGCACCTCGCCCTCGAGATTGAAAACAGGCAGTTGGATTCCTGGATTGAACACCAGGAAGCGAAGGCCAACGAGGAGATGGAACAGCCTTGGCACCACGATCAAAGCCAGATTTGGCAACTCGAAGACAACCTCCGAAAAGGACGGCGATGATCAAAGGCCTTTGGTGATTTCTCGGCCGATGATCATGCGTTGGACTTGTGAGGAACCCTCGTAAATTTGCATCACCTTGGCGCCGCGCATCAGCCGAGCGACCGGGTACTCCTCAGAATACCCGTAGCCGCCGTAAATCTGGACGGCGTCCGTGGCCACCTGCATGGCCATGTCCGCTGAAAATCGCTTTGCATGAGCGGCGGATTCGGTGTTTCGGACACCTGCATCGTATTCTGCCGCAGATTTCCACGTCAGCATCCGAGACGCTTCGATGTTGGTTTTCATGTCGGCCAGCATGAATTGTATCGCCTGATGCTGGTGAAGCGGTTTGCCAAAGGTCTGGCGTTCGTTGGCGTATTGCAGGGCGTGTTCGTAAGCGGCACGGGCGAGGCCCGTTGCATGGGCTGCGATGTTTGGCCGGCTCATGTCAAAGGCTTTCATGGCGTTCATCCATCCACCGGATTCCGATCCCCCAAT
>Ga0160423_10005081_pt1 | contig 10761 bp, 10 predicted proteins | sample CRUFie14St8metaG_FD_108191 | JGI IMG/M metagenome (GOLD analysis project Ga0160423, IMG submission 108191) | Marine microbial communities from the Costa Rica Dome - CRUD Field 142mm St8 metaG | ecosystem: Environmental > Aquatic > Marine > Oceanic > Photic zone | place: Costa Rica: the Eastern... | reverse complement strand
TTGTAGACGTACACCAACCCCCCGAACCAACCGTTCATGAGCACGTATTCGTACCCGTCGATTGCATCGATCATGCCTTTGAAGGCGGTCGTATCGTCGATTTCCTGAATGGCCCAGAGGTCGATGTCGAGGTTCTGGATGATGGTCTGCACCCGCTCGATGGTGGCGTTTCCGTTCTTCGGAAACCACTCGATGTTCCATGTGGCGATGTCGAGCGTGTTGGGCAAACCAAACTCCAAATCGTCGAGGGTTTGCCCGTGGGCAGTGCGGGCGAGAAATAGCAGGCCAATCAAGGCCCATCGTGCAGGTGTGGTCATGGTACAAAATTAGCGCGGTGTCGCTACGATGAGGAACAAAAAAAGCAGGCCCCGAAGGACCCGCTTTTCTCCGGAGGAACATGCGCTATTGCGCCAATTTTGAATTGTATGCGCCGATGGCTGCTCCTCCGAGGATGCCATGGATGATGCCGATGACCCATTCGATCATGGCGAATGATGCGTCATAGAAGGTGTACTGGGCTGTGGCAAAAGCCTGAAAGATGCCAAAGACGATGGCCATGATCATGGCGCCTTGGTAAGCCCCGCTTTTGGCGTCGTTGACGCCCATTTTGTCAAACACGTCGACCAAGAGGTAGGCGCCCAAAATATTGCCGAGGACAATGAGCCCCATGTCGGGTGCGTGCAGACAGCCTTCGTATTGGGCCATCATTTCAGCCGCAGCATCGGCGGTCAAAAAGCCGTAGTAGATCGCACCGAATCCAAACAGTGCGAGAAACCCAAAGAGAGTTCCAAGAATTCGCTTTTTCATGAAATAAAGGTTTTGGTATGCGCAAGTAAAGGCCCAAATGGTCGGCCTTCGCACGGTTGCTGGCACAGTTGTTAACAGCCCAGCCGATTCATGCATTTGGCCATTGCGGCGGGTAGCGTTGTTTGCAAAATTCCGGGTAGATTGCACCATGCGAAATCCATTACATGTCATCTTCCTTCTCTTGTTTTCGATGCTCTTTGTCGGGTGTTCAATTCAAAAACGCACCCTCATGCCCGGGTACCACATCGAGCGGGTAGGCGGTCAAGGGCTGCACGCTTCCGAGGCCGCTCCATCTGCCTCAGTTGAAGCATTGGAAGAAATGCAATGGGCGATGGCAGGCACATTGCCGCATGACTTGCCAGCGGCAGCATTGAATTCCAGGCCCTACGGCATCCACAATCCGGCCCAGGTGAGTCGGATTCGTCCCATTTCTCCCAAGCGGATCGCAGCGGAGACGTCTACAGCTGAATTAGTGGAACCGATGCCGTGGGATGAGACCTACCAAGAGCAAAAGCTATTGGGCAACATCGCCCTCGTTGCCCTGGTATTATCCGTTTTGTTGCTTGCAACCGGTGCGCCTGTCTTGCTGATTCGGGCGGCGCAGGTGTCGGGTATTGTGGCGTTCATCCTCAACCGCAGAAAGCGCAAGGAGGTGTTGGATATCAAGGAGCTCAACGGGTATGATGTGACTGAAGAACGCAAGCAGTTCAGAACCTCAAACCGGCTGTTGGGCGGTGCAGCATTTGTCGTGATTCTCGCCTCCATCGCATTGTCAATCCTCGCAGTATTGGCCTTTATCGCATTAATTGATGGATTGTTCAGTTGGTGATTTCTCGCTTTGACCTGCTTTGTATTTAGCGCCCGTTCCGTTGTGGTTCGGGCGTCTTTTCTTGATGAGCTTACGGTTTTTGGGTGTTTACCCAAATCGTATTACCTTGCGACTTGGGCGTTTACCCAAAAATGCCAATCTGATCATGAAAGACCTCAAGTACTTACTCGCCTACACGGTTCCGTTGTCGGCATACCTTTCGTTTGATTCGACGGGAATCTGGACCTATTCGGCTGTGATTTATGCCTTTGTCATCCTGCCCGTGTTGGACCTCGTCGCTGGCGGGAGTGCTTCGAACTTGGACAATGATACAGCGGTGAAAAAGAATCGGATGTGGATTTTCGATGCGATGCTGTATGCCAATGTGCCGATTGTTTTTGGTTTGATGGCATTCTTTTTCTTTCAAGTTCATACCCAAACATATGCCACCTTCGAGGTGGTGGGGTTGTTGCTGTCTGCAGGAATCCTTCTGGCAACCAATGGCATCAATGTGGCCCACGAGTTGGGGCACCGTGCCGAATTGCTGGCGCGCTTGGTGAGCAAGTTGCTTTACATGCCGTGCTTGTACATGCACTTCTTCATCGAGCACAATTTTGGTCACCACATGAACGTGGCCACACCTGAAGATGGCGCCACAGCTCGGTACAACCAGACGGTCTATGGTTTTTGGTTCACCTCCGTCACCAAGCAATACATCAATGCGTGGCGACTCCAGGCGAAGTTGCTGAAGCGCCAGAAGCTGTCCTTCCTTTCTCCCAAAAACGACATGCTGTGGTACCATTTAATCCAACCGGCCTACTTGGGTGTGGTGTGGTATGTGTTCTCGTTTGAAACGATGGTGTTCGCGTTAGGGGCAGGGGTTCTTGCATTTTTGTTCCTCGAAAGCATCAACTACATCGAACACTACGGGCTGCTTCGGCACAAATTGGAATCCGGTCGATACGAACGTGTACAGCCACACCACTCGTGGAATTCCAATTCGCACATCGGCCGGATCGTTTTGTATGAGTTGACCCGGCATAGCGACCACCACTTCAAGTCGGCCAAAAAGTACCAAGTGCTGAACAGTCATGCGGAGACCCCCACGTTGCCGCTGGGCTACCCGGCCTCCATCTTGTTGAGTTTGGTGCCGCCGCTTTGGTTTTATGTCATGAATCCGCGCGTCCCCGCGCAAATGAAACCTCAGCTCGCTCATGACTGATGCCACAAGTGGGATGTTGACACCGGGAACCCTTGATTTGTTCTCGAAGAAAACGCGCGATCAAATCCTTGCAATGAGCTTGATTTTGTTCAATCAGCGCGGTTTTGGAGCGGTCACCACCGCTTCCATCGCCGAAAAAGCGGGCGTGCTGGAAGGCACGCTGTGGTATCATTTTCGCTCCAAAAAAGACATCCTGGCGGCCCACATGGAGTTGCTTCAGACGGTCTTCGCGCAAGAAAACACTTCATCGGATTCGAGTGATGCTGAAGTCATCATTGAGGGCATTTTTCGCTCGTACGATGTGATTTGGGATTTCCGTTATATGCTGCGGGATGACTTCAACACCTTGCTGAAGGCGGAAGATCCTGAACTGGCGAAGGTACTGTCGATCAATGAGTTCTTGGATGGTTGGACAGAGGGGCGGATGCTGCACGCAGCGAAGCATGGACTTCTCGACTTCGGTCAGGAAGATCCAGAAGCCGTATCGGAAATCATTCTGGTGTTGGGCCGCTACTGGATGGACTTCTCCCACAAAAAATACCCCGAAGCAGAGGGTAGTGCTTTGCGGTACAAGGGGATCAGTCACATCTTCACGGTGCTCAAGCCGTACCTGTCAAAAGCCGCAAAAGAGCTCGTTTCTGCTCGTTTGTCCGCGTAGTCAGAACCTTAGTTCGGGGTGCGTGTTATGGAATCATGCGCCTAATTCTTTTGTTATCCATTTTCAGCTGGGCTCAGGCGGTCGCAGGCCAAGGTCCTGTGACGATTGAAATCCCGCCGAAGGGCTCTTGGTTACTAACTGGGGGAGGTCCCGGCCAAGACGACATACCCGCTCCGTTTCTGCCGGCAATTGCTCTTATTCAAACCGCAGAATCCGGTGGAGTTGTTCGTGTTATGGATGACCAGAATGAAGAGATTCTGAGTCTTCTGCGGGTATCGGAAAATACGCTATGTTCTGTCGAGATTTATGATGGACAGCGATTGCTTGTCGATGCCGGTGAGGAGGGCGCGCGGGTTACCGTAACATATGTTCCTCCCGGTGCCGATGTGCCCCGAGGTCCATTGCCATATATCCGAGATTGAATGGTTCACTTGACTAACGCGTTCGCCTGGTCGATTCTGTATTGATGCAGTGAACGTTACTGCTGCGAAATTGTATTATTAACATGTTCAGATCCGCTCATCTCCGGCGACTGGTCGTTGCATGTTTCTTTGCATTGGGCGTGCTCTCCTCATCCGTAGCGCAGTGCACCGCGGACGACCTGGAGCTTTTGTGCAACGAAGGGGAGACCATTAATGGAGTCGTTTTTGACTGCGGGTTTTCGTGCTTTTTGTCCAACGATATCACCGCCTGCTTTCAGGATTGCATTCAGAGCGGGGTGCCAGCGATGTCCACTGGTTGCGTGACCTGTTTCGCGGAACAAAGCACGTGTGTGACCAACAGTTGCTTTTTCGCCTGTGCCTTTGGTTCCGAGGCCGACTGCGAGGCGTGCGTGCAAACAAATTGCCAAGCGGGATTTGAAACCTGTGCTGGAATCGTGGACGCCGACGCCGACGGAGAGTCCAATGTGTGCGATTGCGATGACAACGACGCCACGGCTTACCCCGGTGCACCGCCAACAGCAGAAGGGGTGGACAACAACTGCGATGGCCTCATTGGCGAAGATGAAGCTTTGCCTGTGATTGGATGCCCTTCCGACCTCAATGCGGATTTGACGGTATCCATCGCTGACCTCTTGCTGTTGCTCTCAGAATTTGGCTGCATCGAGGGCTGCAGTGCCGACATCAACGGTGACGGGCAGGTGGCGGTTTCCGATGTGCTTGAATTATTGAGTAGCTTCGGCGAACCGTGCTAACCGCCGCTGGATTTATCCGCCATCTCCTTTAAAACCGCGATGAGCGCTTCCTCGCCCAGCAGGCCACTGTGTTGGAACAGGATTTCATTTTGCGCGTTGAAAACAGTGAGGGTGGGGTAGTTGATCTTGCCGTCGACCGAGGCCAACTCCAATGTCCACTCGTGGATGCCCGCGCGCACCCCACTCGGCCGGTAGCGAAACACCTGCCCACCAAATTCCACCGGCACCTCGGACTCGGCATCAAAGGCGACGAAAGCGAAGCGGTCATCCAATAGGCGACGCACTTCCGCATTCTGCAATGCCACGTGCTCCATGGCGTGGCACACGGCGCACCATTCCGTGTAAAAGAACACCACACCGAGTTTGCCTTCAGTCTCCATCCGTTGCTCGAGCGATTGAATCGAACGGTTGAGTGTGTCCTGTGCAGCACCTGTGACGCTTCCGGTCAACCAAGCCGCCCCCAACAAAACCAAGTGCGCGTACCTCATCATGCCAAGCTTCAGTTCAGGGCCCATCTCAGCCCGACGAATCCGCGAATGCCCTGGTTCGGCCCGTACACGTAAGCCGGATCAAACACCAACTCCCCGGGCGGGGTGTTTTGCTCGAAGGGATCCTGGGTGTTTCCCATGTACGAGACGCCGGGAGGCAGGTGGTCCCAAGGTGTCCAATTCAAGAGGTTCTTGGCACCTGCATAACACGTCAGCCCGTTGTCGAATAGCTTGGTGCATTGGAGGTTTTGGACGCTGTACCAGGGGGATTGCGCGGGTCGGGGATCGACGAAATCCTCCGTGGTCAATGTGGGCAGATCCATCGGGCTGTAGACATACCCGGTGTAATCGATGGAGATTCCAACTTTGTCAAACGCATAACTGATGGACCATGTGCCCGAAAATTGCTCTGTGAGCGGCTGCCGTTCACGCACGCCTTGCTGTTCGGAGAAAACGTTCATGGCGGTGATACCGGCGTTGAGCTTGAACCCTTCCTTCACGGCATTGACATTCAATGATACCCCTTGCGATACCGAAAACCCTTCGAAGTTGGTGTATCGGATTTGGCTGGGGTCGGTGTCGTAATCCGGGAAAATCTTGTTATCGAAGTGGGTATAAAACGCGGTCGCATCCAAGCCGATAATAGCCTCGTCGCGCGTGTAGATGCGGCGCACGTAGTTGACGTTCCCGTTGATTGAGGTCTCCGGCAGCAAATCTTCTGCAATAATTACCTCCCGCGCACCGGTCAAGGCAGCGTGGTCTTCGGTGAAAACGTTCGCGACGCGGTACCCTGTGCCAAATGAAACCCGCAGCGTGTTTCGCTTGTCCAAGGAATTCCATTTGTAATTGAAGCGCGGCGTGAAGATGTTCCCATGCAAGGAGTTGCGGTCGTACCGGATGCCGACCAGCAGTTTGTTTTGGGGGTTGAACGATAATTCGTTTTGAACAAAAACGCCTGGGAGGCAGGTATGAGTCGGCAGGTTTTGAGGCGCCAAGCTGTCCGCAGTGGCCGTTGCCGGCGTGTTGTCGTCGTAGTACGTGTAACGCATCGTCAAACCGGCGAGCAGGGTTTGGCGTGCTCCCAATGCTTTGTCCCAAAGGAGTTGCCCAAAACCAATGCGCTGATCCGCGATGTACTCGGTCTTGCCATAGACTGAATTCTGCGCGTGACCGTTGGCACTGAACTGCACCTGCACATGTTCCTCCATCGGCAGTTCATAGACGCCGAATGCCTCCCAACGGTCGGTGTAGATGCTTTCCCCGTAGACCTCGTTTCCGCCGCGGTGCTCCGCTTCTTCCCAATCCACATCGCCCCCAAATCGTTCTTCCTGAACGAACCGCGCGGCCAACGTGAATACACGGTTCTTAGCACGCTTGAAGTTCCATTTGTTGAAGATGGAGAGTCGGTCTTGAAGGGTCATGTCGGTAAAACCATCACCGTCGTTGTCGATACGTTGACCGAAATAAAACCGGTTGACTCCAACCATCGTCTCAGCACGTTTGCCGGCGTTGAACGTGGCGGCGACATCGGCATTGACCTCCCCCCACGTGGTGCCGAAAACGTCGGCTGCGATGCGCGGGGCATTGGTCGATTGCTTCGTGATGATGTTAATCAGGCCCCCAACTGCCTCCGAGCCATAGAGCGTGCTCGCGGGTCCTTTCACGACTTCAACCCGTTCGATGAGCGATGCTGGGATGCCATTCAGGCCATAGACGGTAGATAGGCCACTGACAATGGGCATGCCGTCGATCAACACCATCGTGTAGGGCCCTTCCAATCCGTTGATGTGGATATCGCCCGTGTTGCAAACGGCACAATTGACTTGGGGCCGCACGCCATTCACCGTTTGCAATGCTTCATAGACGGATGGGGTGGGATTCGCTTTGAAAAACCGGGGAGTATAGACTTCAACCGGAACGGCGCTCTCCAATTTGTTTACAGCTTTCATCGTCCCCGACACGACCACCTCACCGAGTAACTCCAGGTCTTCTGCCAAATTGAAATCCAGTACGACCGATCCCGAAGCGGGCAGCGTCACCCGCTTTTGCACCCTGACGTAACCGACCGCGGACGCGACGACTGAATACGTTCCGGCGGGAATTCCGCTGATCTCGTATATGCCGAGTTCATTGGTGGCTCCACCCAAAGCGCTTCCCTCAATGAACACCGTGGCCGAGAACCCGAGCGCTTTGTCATCGGATGAAACCGTGCCGGTCAGGGACGCTTGGCCGATGGCTTGAACCGCCATCAGTATGCTTGCAGCAAGAAGTAAAGTGAATCGACCCAAGTTGTGTCTCATAAAGGGCCAAAATTACGGCACGAATGCAGGCGCTGGAAGTCGGGAGTTTTCTGAATTTTTGAAAATTCCCTGTGCTTGAATGGCCTACCTTTGCGCTCCCATGATTGCCCAGTTCAACACATCCAAGCGTTCCTTGTTTGCCGGCACCTTGCTCTCGGTTTGGGCATTGGTGATTGGCCTGGAGGTGCATCACCAATTCGGGCACGTGGTCGCTGGCTGCAACCACCACCATCACCACGGGCACCATGCGCACCATCACGATGGGTGCACAGAGTGGGGCGGCACGCATGCCGAAGACCATTGGTTGGTTGATGAGCATGCATGCACCATTTGCGGTTGGGATTTTAGCCCGGTGCAAGGCGTATTCATCCGCCTTGAGGGAAATGCGAAAGGAGCAATTAATGCATGCGCGTTGTCCGGATGCCCATGTCCGGGTTTCCATGCAGCAACGTGGCAGACCAGCTGGAGTGAACGCGGCCCACCGGCCAGGAGCTAACGCCTCGTTTTTCCGTTTATCTCCATTTTTTCCAACCTTCATGACGAAGCCGTCGCCGAAGCGTAGGAATGGCAGAACCTGCATGACGTTTGCAATGCCAAACCGGGCTTGGACTTGGTGTGCATTGTTCCTCATGCTTTGTACGCATTCGTTTGCGCAAAGCGAGAGGTATACCGTGGTGGAGGGGCACATTCTTCACGCCTCAACCCAACAAAAATTGCCAGGTGTCCTGGTCATGGCTCGACCGTGTGGCCTAGCTACATCTTCGGATGCAGCGGGTGCATTTCGCGTGTCGTGTCCCCATGGCGTGGATACCATTGCCGTGAGTTGCGTGGGGTTTGCCTCGCAGCGGCTGGCGGTTACCGACGGTCACACGGACATCTGGCTCGAAGAGTTGCAGGTGGAATTAGGGCAGGCGTTAATCGCAACTGTCGGCCCGTCCGAAATGGAAAGCCAGGAGCTGCGTTCGGGTGAGCTGATGCAACAATTGGATCGGACGCCTGGCCTGCAGAGCTTGGATTTGGGAGCGGGGCTGATCCAGCCGGTAATCCGAGGACTGTATGGGTCTCGTGTTGCTGTGTTGGAGGATGGCGTACCGCAACAAGGCGGACGTTGGGGCAGCGACCACGGTGTCCTGGTGGCGCCGGAATTGCAAGTGGCCAACACTTGGACTGCCGGGGGTGGTCACGTATGGATGGGACCGGAATCGGCTGGTGGCGGCCTGCGTTTTGAGTCGCCATCGTTGTTGAATACGAGCGGAGTGAATACCCACTGGGGCAGCGCTGTACGGTTCGGCAACTCCAGAGGACAGGTCTTTATCCTGCATACGGATTCACGCGATGACCGCCATTGGCATGCCGGTATTTCCGGAGCACAATTTGGCGCCAATCAAGTTCCCCAGCGGTCCTTCTCCTACATCGGCCGCACGTACACCCTCGAAACCGGAGAACTGCCCAATACCGGGGGCCGTGCGTTGCACGCTGTCGCCGGTGTGGGTCGCCGGTTTCAGAACCAGTGGGTCGGCGGGCTGGCAATGCGCTTCTCCGATGTGCGCCAAGGGTTGTTTCCGGGAATTATTGGTGTTCCCATGCAAGGCGACTTGGCGCCCAGCGATGCCATATTTGACATCGACATTCCGCAGCAGCACGCCTCGCGTGTCCAAGCCGTGTTTGCGTTGCAAGGACCTTCGACGGTCACAGGTCAACAATGGACTGCCAAAGCGGCTTCCTCGTGGAACCAGCGCCAAGAATTCGCGCCGCCCCATGCTCATGGCTGGGGACCGCTCCCGGATTCGGACTTGAGCTTGTCGCTGGAAGAATGGAATGGGTTCGTTGAAGTAAAGCGCAGTGGCCCACATACTACGTTTGGTTTTCAGGTGGAAGCTCAGGAAGTCCAAACGGCGGGATGGGAGTTTTTGCTTCCCAGCCACCGGCGGGTGCGCATATCAGCCATTGGCGAGACGGTGTTGACGCGCTCAACGCTTTCGGTCCGTGTGGATGCGGTGCATGCCGCTCAAGATGGTTATACAGAGCCGCTGTTCAATGCGTCGGGAGATGTCGTGGGCGAAGATGTCCGTGCGACGGCGGTCGAGAAGTTAACCCCCGGTGGTATGGTTGCGTGGCAACGCCCGTTTCGCTACGACAAACGCGGCGTGAGCGGCACGGCGACACTTGCCTTTCACGGGCGCGTCCCGAGCAACTACGAGTGGGGGGCGAATGGCATCCACCATGGAACATTCCGGTTTGAGCAAGGAAATCCCGAGTTGACACCGGAGTGGACCGTGGAAGGGCGGTGCCAACTAAAGCGCGCCGGCTCGAACCGGGGTTGGAGTTGGCGTGCCGATGGGTTTGCAGCCTTGCACCGCGGATTCATCTCATTGACACCAAGTGCTCGATTTGCACCCATATCCCATGCCGGGCTCATTTACCGGTTCGAGGCCAACGATGCGTTTCGCACGGGAATGGAGGCCACGCTGACCCGTACCCAGGACCGCCACACGTGGGAAGCGGCGGGGTCGGTGCTTGGCCAATGGGATTTGCGCACGGGGCTGGGATTGCCGTTTACAACACCATCACAGCTTCTGATCTCATGGGAAGGCCGGACTGGCAAAGGCAGCGCATTAAAAGCGACAGCCAGAGCCATTGCCCCGGCGACCCTTACAGCACGCAACGAATCGTCCACACCGGGTGCGTTGCTTGCTGATCTCTCTTTGAATCAAACCATGCGAAAGGGGACTTGGTCGCTCCGCGTGCACAACGTCCTGAACACGGCGTGGCTTGATCACATCAGCGCCTATCGCGCACTGGGCCTGGTGGCTCAGGGTCGATGGGTCGAATTACGTTTCAGCGCTTCGCTGAAGCAAAACCAAAAATCTACATTGAAATGAACACAAAAATTGCATTGAATTTTGCCGCGGTGTTGACCGCAGCATTGACTTTGGCTTCTTGCCAAAAAACAGACGAAGAGGCTCCAACGGTTTGCACGCCAGAAGTGGGTGCGAACAGCGTCCTAGCGGATGAAATTGAAGCCATGGCTGGCGATCACGTCGATATCGAAGACGTCTTCTGCGACAACGAAGGCCTCAGCGAGGTACGGTACGACATCCACAACGCGGCGGGCCACGAGCACGAAGGTGAAGAGGATGAGCACGACCATGGACTCACGCTGCATAGCGGTACCGATTGGGAAGTGCTCGAAACCCTCTCGCTCAGTGGAACCGAAGCCGAAGTAGACTTCCATGTGGATGTTCCGCTTACCGCCCGTGGAGAATGGGACGTGGTGGTTTCC
>Ga0160423_10005079_pt1 | contig 10764 bp, 10 predicted proteins | sample CRUFie14St8metaG_FD_108191 | JGI IMG/M metagenome (GOLD analysis project Ga0160423, IMG submission 108191) | Marine microbial communities from the Costa Rica Dome - CRUD Field 142mm St8 metaG | ecosystem: Environmental > Aquatic > Marine > Oceanic > Photic zone | place: Costa Rica: the Eastern... | reverse complement strand
TAACAATTGCATCCTCTTCACATTGGGTTGCTGACGTTCAATATCAACTGCACCCATGTAAACTATACATTCCATTCCCATTAGTGCGCAAACCGTTGCCGTTGCAACTCCATGCTGTCCGGCACCTGTTTCAGCAATAATTCTTTTTTTGCCCAAACGCTGGGCCAGAAGTATTTGACCAATTGTATTGTTTATTTTATGAGCTCCAGTATGATTTAAATCCTCACGCTTTAAGTATATTTTAGCACCGTATCTTGCCGATAATCGCTTTGCAAAATAAAGTGGAGATGGCCTTCCTACGTAATGCTTTAATAAATAATCAAATTCCGTTTTAAACTCGGGATCATCAGCTATTTCTATGTAGCTCTGTCTTAATTCTTCAACATTAGGGTAAAGCATTTCGGGGATGTAAGCCCCTCCGAACTTTCCATAATATCCTTTTTCATTCACATTATAACTCACTTCGATGAAATTTAAATTTTATATAATGATTGAACGACTTGCTTTGGTAAACAAGCAATCCTCTCCTTTAATTTCTGAGTTCTTTAAGGAACTCTTTCAGTAATTGTATATTCTTTAGGCCAGGTTCAATTTCAAATTTACTATTCAAGTCTAACCCATATAGATTTTCAAGATGTAGTTTTTTAATTTCCTGAGCATCATCAGGTCCAATACCTCCTGCAAGAAAATATTTTTTTGGTGACTCCTTATCTAGACGTTCCAATAAAGACCAGTCAAATTTTTTACCTGAGCCTCCATGTTTTTCTGTTTTTGTATCAAACAAGAAAAAATCAGCATCAGGAAACTTTTTAAGCTCCAAAAAATCAAAATCCTCTGTTATTGGACATACTCTCCATACTTCAAGACCAATTTCTTTAACTCGCTTACAAATTTCATTAGAATCTGCACCATGGAATTGAACAACATCAAATTGATGCATCTCTAACTTTGCTTTGATAAAATCAATTGATTCCTTAACAAAAACTCCCACTTTCTTTGCAGGATTTACAGTTAATTTAACTCCCGCTTGACTAATGCCTCTGGGAGATTTATCAAAAAATATATTACCCAGATAATCAACGCCAAGTTCAATTAATTCATCGACATTTTGTTGATATTTCATTCCGCAAACTTTGATTTTCAAATCTAATCCAATCATTATTCTAATTGATTTATAAATTCCTCACATGATTTCCCAGGATGATTTGTTTTCATGAAATTCTCTCCTATTAAGAAACCTTGATATCCATATGTTTTTAATTCTTTAATTGCCTCAACATTAGAAATGCCACTTTCCGAAACCTTAACAAAGTCGTTAGGAATATGATTTGCTAATTCTTTAGAAACTTTTGTTGTGACTTCAAATGTTTTTAAATTACGATTATTCACTCCAACAGCATCACAAAATTGATTGATATGATTTAACTCATTATAGTCATGAACCTCGAGTAAAACATTTAATCCTAAATCTTTTGCCACTTTAGCAAGTGTCTTTGTTTCTGCTATTGATAAACTAGCGGCAATGAGTAAAATAATATCAGCACCCATTGATTTTGCTTCAAACACCTGATATTCATCCAACATAAAATCTTTTCGAAGAATCGGAAGTTCGACAGCAGCTCTTGCTTCTTTTAAATCATCAAAAGTTCCTCCAAAATAATCTTTATCCGTTAGACAACTTATTGCTGAAACACCTGCGAGGTGATAGCCTTTAGCTACATCTGATGGAGTAACACTCCCATTAATAATTCCTTTTGAGGGAGATTTCCGTTTAAATTCAGCAATTATTCCAGAATTTGTCAAAATAGCCTCTTTAAGAGAAGGGCACTTTCTCTCAAACAAAACTGAAGCCTCCAAGTCATTAATCGAAACTAAACTTTTAGCCAACGCTATTTCCCTACGCTTATTGGCATTTATTTGATCAAGTATAGTCATATTCATTCTTATTTAATTCGTTAATTTGAATTACTTAATTAACTTTTCTAAAACTTCTATTCCTCTTCCTTCATTTATAATATCCAGCGCCTCTTCTACTCCCTGGCGAACCTTAACATCCTTAGCAATAGAAATAGCTACTCCAGCATTGGCTGCAACCACCTCACTTTGAGCTTTTGTTCCTCTACCAGAAAGGACATTGGTTAAAACTTCTGCAGCATAATTCACTGTTTCGCCTCCCCCAATATCTTTTGCTTCTAATTTGTTTAATCCAATATCTGAGGGCGATAACTTTTCAATACCCTTGTGACTATATATATAAAAGTCGCTTGTCAAGGATATTTCATCGTAAACATCCTCAGAATGCAAGATAGCGTAACGTTCAAGATTATTCTTTAAAACATGGTCGTATAAGGGCAAAATTGACGGATCATAAACACCTGTTAATTGAAAGTTCGGTTTGGACGGATTGACGAGGGGTCCAATCATATTGAAAAATGTTTTTAATCCCAACTCTTTTCTGACTGGACCAACAAATCGCATTGCCGGATGAAAAAGAGGAGCGTGGAAAAAAGTTATGCCAACGTTTTTAATTTCCAATTTCAAAGACGATTCGTCGGCTTTAAAAACATAGCCCAAATACTCAATAACGTTTGATGATCCCACACCCGAAGAAACACCATAGTTTCCGTGCTTGGCAACATTGATTCCTGCTGCCGCAACAACAAATGATGATGTTGTAGAAATATTAAACGTATTCTTACCATCTCCTCCAGTTCCACACATATCAATAGTTTTGACATCACCTAAATCAATTGGCTTACAAAGATCAAGCATGGCAGATCGAAACCCTTCCAGTTCCTCACCTTCAATACCTCGCATCATAAATACAGTCAAAAAAGAAGAGATAATCGAATTATTAGAATTGCCTTTTCCGATATCCAATAGTGTTTGTTTTGCTTCATCAAAACTTAAACGCTTTCCTTTAAATAATTCTTGAAGTAATACTTTCATTTTAATACTTTAACTGATCAATTCGAATAAACTAGTTTTTAAGCCAATTCTCAACAATTTTAAGTCCGTGTTCAGTAAGCACAGATTCAGGATGGTATTGTACCCCAACAACATCTAAAGTATTATGACGCATGCTCATTACATTTCCATTTTCATCAATACCAGTCAATTTAAATGTGTCTCCTAAAGTGTCCTTTTTTACTTGCCATGAATGATATCTACCAACTTGGAACTCATTTGGAATTCCTGTGTAAATGACATCGTCTTCAATTACTTTAATTGTATTGCCAACACCATGGAGCACTTCATCCATATTTTCCAATTCAATACCAAAAGCCTCCGCTATGGCCTGATGGCCTAAACAAACTCCCAAAATACTTTTTGATTCGGCGTAATATTTAATCAAATCAATCATAATACCAGCCTCTTCTGGAATTCCAGGTCCGGGTGACAATACTATTTTATCATATATAGCGACATCTTCAAGCGATATTTTATCATTTCGATAAACATCTAAATCTTCATAACCCAATTGCTTAATATAATGCACAAGATTATACACAAAGGAATCATAATTGTCTAGCACTAATATTTTCATTTTAACTTTTTTAGTTTTTATATTTTTGTTTTGAGTACTAAAACAAGATAGTATTTATATCTGTTCTGCCAGTTCGATTGCCTTATGCAATGCTGCCAATTTATTAAACACTTCTTGCCGTTCACTTTCATCATCAGATTTCATGACAATACCTGCTCCTGCTTGGTAAAATAATTTATTGTTTTTGCTTAAAAATGATCGTATTATAATTGCGTGATTAAAATCTCCATTGAAGCCTAAAAAACCAATGCAGCCTCCATAAATTCCTCTTTGATTCTTTTCATATCGATTAATTAACTGAAGCGCCTTATGCTTTGGTGCTCCTGATAATGTTCCTGCAGGAAATGTATCTGCAACTAATCGAATGGAGTTTTTCTCGGGTAACAAAGTACCTTTTACTTTAGAAACCAAATGTATCACATGTGAATAAAACTGAATCTCACGATACGCCTCAACGGAAACACCACTTGAATCTCTACTCAAATCGTTTCTTGCTAAATCAACCAACATAACATGTTCTGCATTCTCTTTTGGATCATCCAGTAATTTTTTTGCCAACTTTGCATCCTTCTGATCATCACCTGTTCGCCTGAATGTCCCAGCAATGGGATAAATTGTTGCCTTTCGATTTTTAATTACAATTTGAGCTTCTGGAGAAGAGCCAAAAATTTTAAACTTTCCAAAATCAAAGTAAAATAGATATGGCGATGGATTGATTGATCGAAGCGATCTATACAAAGTAAAATCATCACCTTTAAAATCCTGAGAAAACTCTCTTGAAAGTACTAACTGGAATACATCACCTCTTTTACAATGTTTTTTGGCATTCTGCACCATTTTGATAAATTCTCGATCAGTACAGTTACTAATTTCATCTCCATCTTTTTGAAAAAAACCTTGAGTTACGTTTGGAGATTTTACGAGCTCCTGTAATTTCTCTAACGATTCGGGACCACTTCCTGTTCCTATTTCACTTCTATGTTCAAACAAATAAAGTTCATTTTTGAAGTGGTTGATAGAAATGATATTTTGAAATACCATGTAATGCATATCAGGTACTTTCTTATCCTCTTTTTCTTGGTAATCAAAATCAATGTCTTCAAAATGTTGAACACCCTCAAAACTTGTGAAACCGAACAGCCCGTTAGTAACAAAATCAAAACCCAAATTCTCACTTTCAAAAAGTCCAGCAAATTGATTCAATTCATCAACTACATCATGTTGAATAGCTAATTTTGTTTCAAAATCTCCATTTGGATACACAATAAATATCTTTCCATCTTCCACCTTAAATGAAGCTACGGGGTTGAAACAAATGAAAGAATAGCTATCCTCATTTCCATGATAATCTGAACTTTCTAAAAGAAAACTTTTCTTATATTTATTTCGAATATTTAGATAGATACTAACTGGAGTGATGGTATCCGCCAGCATTGTTTTGTACCTAGTCTTTATTTTAATTTTTTCCATTTAGCTATGAATTTCTTGCTAGTTAACAACTAACCAATATGACAATCAAAAAAAAAGCCTGCAGTGACCTGCAAGCTTTTTATCATATATAACACTATCCAGTTCACTGTCTTTTTTAAAGATAGTGCCACCACCAAGGGTTATTTTTTGCTATCATCATGCTACAAATATAAAAAGTACAAACAAGTTTTCCAAAGTGCCAAGTGGTTTAATCCTGATATTTCCTTTTGAATGCTTAACTTAGGTATATGTTTAGTGTTGAAAATATATTGACAAAATCAAGAATAAATTTACTCTCTCTATTGATTTGGAGCCCATTTATTTCCTCGCAAAATATTTACGACACTGCTGTTGTGGATACTGTTTCAATACAATACAAAAAAGGATTTGATGTAAATGATTTTATTAACATGACAAAGGTTGATACTAGTTTTTATCGAGCATTTAAAAATCTTAAAATGTATCCACACACCTCAAGTAATACTATTGAGATTTATGATAAAGAATGGAGGGAGGTTGGAAAGATAAACCGCCATGCAAATCATTTCAGTAATGGTTCTACAGGGTGGATTAGGATAACGAGCGAAAAAACAAATGGTAAGGTTTATAAGAAAGACGGAACTCATAAATACTTTACTGCTGAAATGTACGATAAAGTTTTTTTTAAAAAAGGGAAATTCACCGTTGACAATAGTGTCAACAAGTCCTATTCTCAGGAGAGTATGAAAGGCCTTTCAACTAAAGATAAATATTACGAAAAACTTAAAACATTCATGTTTTCTCCTGGAACAAGAGTGAGAGGAGTTCCATTTATAGGGAAAAAGCTTGATATTTTTAGCGATAAAATGTCTAAATACTATGATTTTAAGATTGAAAAAACTTTTTTTAGGGATACCATTCCTTGTTACAAGTTCTCCTGCAAAAAAAAACAAGATGTCTCCGACAAAAAAGTAACCATTACAAGGCTGGTTACTTTTTACGACAGAAGAACTATGAATATCATCGCAAGAACATACGCTTTAAAAGATGTTACTCCTTTGTTCTCATTTGATATGAAAATGTTTATTGAGTTGAATTATACTTTTGGTGAATACCTACCTGTAAAAATAAAGTATAGTGGCGAATGGGATGTTCCCTTTAAAAAAGGCGAACAAATAAAATTTGAAATGAATTGTTATCAATATAGCAGTTTGACCAAATAATACAAAGTAAGTTCTAACTCTCTTTAATCTTGCTAAAAAATTGCCTTACTATCGCAATCTCCATTTCCAAAATTAATTCTTTGGTGAAGTCTCCAATCCGATTTTAGCTCCGGATTACTAAATTGAAAATAGCCACAATTAAACTCTGAGATCAAGGGTTCAATGGTTTCAATCGCATAAGCTATTCCATTTCTGATTATCAAACTAGCTTGAGTTTCGTAAATCATTTCCTGATGGAAAAAATCGATGGTGATTAGCACACTACTATTCCATGCAAAGCGCTGACTTGAATTCAACAATATTTTCCCATCAAAAACCTCCATTTTCGACTCGAATAAAAAATCATGGTTCATACCACTATTATTTACAACTATCGTCCCTTCTATTTTTCATTATCAAAAAAGAAAACTTCTGTGATGATGGTCATGGGAGTACCCACTTTGTTCAATGTTCCTGTTGAATAACTTTTAACTTACCGATTTTTTTTCAAGCTGATATGAAAAAATTGTATTAATGAGAACAATTTCTGCATAAGACACAAAAGCATCACTTGAATCCAAACAATATGAAACTGCGGCACAAAAATTGTACAATTGAATCGATTCTGTTTCTTCAATTCCCATTTCTTCAATCTATTCAATATTGAACTTCTTTTAGACAGAACTGATAAATTTTAGAAGAGAAAATCGTAAACGCAAGAACACAAGAACGAATTAGACACCCTTTAAAAATAAGAATAAAGATAACAAATCGAATGCAGTTTGGTTGCCATTTATTCATTTAGCAAAAAAATGATGAATACCTAAAAAAGGGTATTTGAAAACGATTACTTAGCATTTAGTTTTGAGCCCATAAAACTATTACTTATGAAAAAACTAATACTCCCAATCATGGCAGTCGCTGTACTTACAGGATGTGTCAAAGAAGAAGAAGAAACAACAACTGATGATGCGTCTTACACGGTTCCTGCAACCTACAACTTCGAGAACGTATCTTACGGTGGTCAAACAGATCGTTTGGACATGTTAGAGGCATTAACCGCTTACATCAAAACTGGACACGAAGAAGATGTATCACTTGATGCTCAGATAATGAATGATATGTATGCAAATGAGAATAGTCCATTCGAAGGTACTGTTGGTTCCTCTGGAAAAGACCTCAAAAGCAAAACATATGAGTATACACAAGCTACTGTTGTATCATTGTTTGACTCGATTGCAAAATACTCTGGTCAAACAGGGGGAGCAAATGGACAGGCTGGTTTAGTGGAAAGAAACGGTGGTTACATTCTCGTTGACGCTAAAGGTGCAGAGTATGCTCAGCTAGTGGAAAAAGGTTTAATGGGATCATGCTTCTACTACCAAGGAACTTCCAAATATTTATCGGATGATAAAATCGGAGACGCGGTAGATAATGAAACTGTTGAGGAAGGAAAAGGTACTGCAAAAGAGCACCATTTCGACGAAGCTTTCGGATACTTTGGTGTACCGATTGATTTTCCAACAAATACTGAAGGAATTAGATTCTGGGGGAAATACTGCAACAAAAGAGACGCAGTTGCTCAAACAAACGCCATCATGGATGCATTCTTGAAAGGTAGAGCTGCAATTTCTGCCAAAGATAAAGAAGGACAGGATGCTGCTGTAGCTGATATCAAAGCGTTGTGGGAAAAAGCAGCCGCTTCAACAGGTATACATTACTTAAACGATGCCCATGAAAACTTCAGTGACGATGGTAATAGACTTCACTATCTTTCAGAAGCTTTCGCATTCATATCTGCCTTAGGATACAATGCTGATGGTTCAGTAGGTTTATCTGACGCAAATGAGGTACTTGCTAAACTCGGTGATAACTATTGGGAAGTATCTAAGGACGATATTATAGCTGCAAGAGACTTATTGGCTACAAAAGCTGGTTTAGAGTCTATTAAAACTCAACTATAACCCTTATAAATTTAAATGAAACTATTAAATCTAATTACAATTATAAGCGCAGCTTCAATAACTTGGAGCTGCGTTAATGATTCTAAAAATGAAAACGTTGATGACTTTGATATTACTGGAATATTAGCCAATGCAGCTGATAATCTAATAATACCTCAATTTGAGGACCTAAAAGAATCCACTTCTGAGTTAGAATCTGCTTACGCTAATTTTAAATCATCTGAAACATCTGAAAATTTATTGGCGCTTCAAAATAAATTTAAAGAAAGCTATTCCTACTGGCAGAGTTGTTCGTTCGTAAATTATGGAAACCCAATGCTAAATGCCCTATCAGGTACTTTAAATACTTACCCCACGGATACTGCTAACATAAATTCAACATTTAGTTTATCTAATATCAATTTAGAATCTGCTAGCTATGTTGATGCCATAGGTTTCCCTGGATTGGATTATTTGCTTTTTGACGGTTCTGAAAATGAAATATCAAGTAGGGTATCAGGTATAGGAGCTGAATATTGTTCAAGCAATATAGAACTTATCAAATCAAAATCTAACGCTGCCTACAATTTTTGGAAAAACAATACAGATCAGTATTATTCGAATTTTAAATCAGACGATTCAAAATCAGTTACATCTGCATTTACTTCTTTCGTAAATGGATATGTGAAAAATGTTGAGGTACTAAAAAATGGACAGCTTGGTTTTCCTGCCGGTAAGTTCACATTAAATAACCCTCAACCTGATCAATCTGAGGCATTATACAGTGGTTATAGTATTTCACTGTATAAAGCACACCTATCAAATCTTGAACGAATATATAAAGGAGAAGATTTATCAGGTAATGATGGTGTTGGATTAGACGACTACCTTAAAGCACTAGGAGCAAAAAGAGGTGATCAAGATTTAAACGAATTAATTCTAACCACTTTTAATACTCTCGAGGAAAAAGCAGATCAGCTTAACGGTACAATGAATGAGGCAATCATAAACCAGACATCAGTTACAGATGAGCTTTACATGAAGACCAAAGAACTTGTTGCATACTTAAAAGTTGATATGACTAATGCCATTGGTGTACAAATCACATATATAGACAGTGATGGTGATTAATTTCATCTCTAATTTTATTTTTAAAAAGCCACCATTAGGTGGCTTTTTTTTTAACATTTTATATGTTACGGATAGTAAATTAAAAATAACATAAATCGCGTTATTTTGTTAATTTTAATTCAATGATTCGAGTGGTTATAACAGGAGGTCCAGCAACGGGAAAAACAAGCTTAATAAAAGCCTTTCAAAATTCTGGTTATACAACCTTCGATGAGGTTGCGAGGAAAATTATTCAAGAACAACTTGTTCTCAAAACAAATAAAGTACCCTGGGATGATGTTGTTGGTTTTTCAAAGCTTGTTTTATTAGGTCAAGTTCATGATTTTAACTCAGCAAATGCAGATTTAGTATTTTATGATAGAGGTATTCCTGACATAATAGGGTACATAAATCATGCAAGAAAAAAAATATTTGAAAATCTAAAAATAAGTAGCCAATCGAACCGTTATGATCAAGTGTTTATACTTCCTCCATGGGAGGAAATTTATACAACTGATAATGAAAGAAGAGAAAACTTTAATGATGCAAAATTAATTTATAAGGAAATAGAAAAGGCTTACGTAACATCAGGTTATCAGCCTATAAAAGTTCCTTTAGACACAACCAGTAATCGGATAAAATTTATTTTAAAAAAACTGAGTGAGTAACCCAGAATCCATACTGCAAAAATACTGGGGGCATACATCCTTTAGAAATTCTCAACAAAAAGTAATTGCTGAAGCGTTAATGGGCAATGATGTTCTAGCGCTTCTACCTACAGGTGCTGGGAAATCAATATGCTTTCAAATACCCGCTCTGTTTAAAGATGGAACCTGTATTGTTATTTCTCCATTAATAGCTCTGATGAATGATCAGGTTAGTCATTTGAAAAAAAAGGGTATCAAAGCAGAATTTATATCCGGAGAAATGAGTCCCAAGCAAATGGACTATATCTTAGACAATTGTATCTATGGTGAAACAAAATTTTTATATTTAAGCCCTGAGAGACTAAACTCTATTTTTGTCCGAGAGCGTTTAAAACGAATGAAAATCAATTTCATTGCAGTAGATGAAGCGCATTGCATATCTCAGTGGGGGCATGATTTTCGGCCAGCCTTTCGTTCTGTTATTCAAATAAGAGAATGGGCTCCGAAAGCCAGTATTATTGCAGTTACAGCTACCGCCACTAAAAAAGTTGCTAATGACATTCAACTTCAATTAAATTTCAGTAAGCAAAACGTAGTTAAGACTAGTTTTGAGAGAAAAAATATATTTTTCGAGAGTTATCACACGGAAAATAAAATCCCTTCGATAATTCATTACGTTAAAAATTTAAGAGGACTGGGGATAATTTACATAAGAAGTAGAAAAACATGTGAGGAACTTTCTGAGCAACTCAACAAAAATAGTATTTCAAGCGAATATTATCATGCAGGTTTATCAATAGAAGATCGAAAAAATATTGAAAAGCGCTGGAAAAATAAGACCACTCAAATTATCGTTGCAACGAATG
>Ga0160423_10005078_pt1 | contig 10764 bp, 7 predicted proteins | sample CRUFie14St8metaG_FD_108191 | JGI IMG/M metagenome (GOLD analysis project Ga0160423, IMG submission 108191) | Marine microbial communities from the Costa Rica Dome - CRUD Field 142mm St8 metaG | ecosystem: Environmental > Aquatic > Marine > Oceanic > Photic zone | place: Costa Rica: the Eastern... | reverse complement strand
GAAAACTATGCTGAAAAAGCTATTGTTGGATGGAAAGGACTTAAAGTAAAGCATATGCCCGCTTTAATGCCTGTTGACATCACAGGAATGGACGCCGAAGAAAATATAGATTATAGTAATGAAGATGCGATAGAACTACTAAAAAATTCAACTGTGTTTGACCAATTTGTAACAGATGCAATGAATGACTTTGAACAGTTCTCAAAGAAAAAAGCTGAGACAGACTCAAAAAACTAAGAACCTACCTTCAGACTGCTTTGCATGGAGGAGGCATATCAGCTGAACAGTATTTTGCCATTTGTGAGCAGATGGGGGTAGAGCCAAAAGATGAAGATATCCCACAAGATCCTTCTACTTTTTCTATTGAAGCTCAGCAGGCTTTATTAATAATGAATGTCTTACCTGATTTATGGGAAGGCATGAATGGAGTCTGGTTAGGTAAAAACTATAATGGTTTATTTGATATTTTAAAACTTTACGAAATTGATAATAAGCGAGAAGTGTTTGAACTATTAAAAGTTTGTGAAGATGAATTAGCAAAATATTACGCACAAAAGCGTAAAGAGCAAGACCAGCTTGCAAAAGCTAAGAGAGGAAGATAAGTGGCGTCAATTAAAAATGACATTACTACCCGCTTTAAAACTGAAGGGGCTCGTAAAACTCAAAAAGAAACTGAATCGATCGGTAAAGCGCAAACCCGTTTAGGACAAGCGTCTGCTTCTGCAGGTCGATCTTTTTCTGCTCAAGCTAATGGATTAGGCGGTTTAGTTGGTGTTTATGCAGCCGCTGCTGCTAACGTTTTTGCTATTAGTGCTGCTTTCGCTGCCCTAAATAGAGCTGCTCAATTTGAAACCATTATTCGAGGTACAGAGCAATTAGCTGCTGCAGTTGGATCTAGTGCTACAATTGTTGTTGAAGAATTAAAACGAGTAACACAAGGTCAGCTATCTATTATCGAAGCAGCAACATCTGCTAACTTAGCTTTATCAGCAGGTTTTAATACTGATCAAATAGCACAACTTGGTGAAGTTGCTAATAAAGCTGCAAAGGCTTTAGGTAGAAATCTTACAGACGCTTTTCAACGTATCACTCGTGGTGCTATTAAGTTAGAGCCAGAACTCTTAGACGAAATTGGTATTTTTACAAGAATAAACCCAGCTTTAGAAGCCTATGCACAAGAATTAGGTAAAAGTGTTTCTCAATTAACACAATTCGAACGTAGACAGGCTTTTGTTAATCAAGTTATCAAAGACGGTCAACAAGCATTTCAAGATGTTGACATTTCAGGAAAATCTACACAAGCAACTTTTGAAAAATTAGTTGCGAATTTCACTGACCTAGCATTAGTAGTCGGAAAATTTGTGGCTGACAGTCTTGTACCGTTTGCAGAATTTTTAGACAAAAACTTAGGTAATAGATTAATTCTCTTAGGTGGAATTGGTACTCTTGTTTTTAGCGCACTTGGAAAAGCTATCGGTGGAACTGCTGTAGCTGCCTTTACTCGTTTGGGAGACGCATTAAATAGAACTGCTGACGGATTTGCACTAAATAAAAAAGCTGCCAGTGAGTTTGCTGAGAGAGCTAAATCAGTAGGTCAAGGATTTGTAGGTGGTGGACTTGTACGAGGAGAAAGAGGTGCTGGAGCAGAAATTAAAAGAGATTTAGCTGGAGGAACAATTTCAACCCAACGTGCATTAGAGATTAGAGAAAAGATTCCAGATCTTATAAAAGCTGAAAAAGCAGAGCAAGCCAAATTAAAAAGTATAACAGGTCTTACAGGTGAAGAGCTTAAAAAAAATAATATTGCAAGAGCTAAGTCTGTACAAAGAACAAGAGCCTTACTCGCTACACAAAGATTAGTAACAGCACAGATAGATGCATCAGGAAAAGCTTCTATAGGTTTTGCTGCTGGTCTTAGAGTCGCAGGTAAAGCTGCCGCTTTTGTTGCCACACAGATAGGAAAAGCTTTCAGATTGTTACAAATTTTGCTTATCGCTTTCACTACCTTACAAACTGTTTTATCGTTTTTTGATATAGATTTATTTGAATCTCTAAGGACATTAATAACAGGAATAAATAAAGAGTCAAGAGAAGCAGCAGAGGGAATGAGAATACTTGCTAATTCTACAAATGTTGTAAAGACACAATTTGCAGGACTTGCTGAAGAAGTTCAAAAAGTCGCATTAGCTGAGTTTTCAAATATGGCAGATAAAAGTGTTTCACAACTTCAAGGTAGATTAAAATTTTTAAAAAGATCTATTGAAGATTTAGAGCAAGGCAGAACAATTAGTCAAATTTTTGGTTTTAAAGATGCAGAAGAGACACAAAAAGAGTTAGATGAGTTAAATGGAAAACTTAAAGCTATTAACCTTATTCTAAATAATTCAGAAAAAGATTTTAAAGCCGCTGGTAGCGCTATTAAAAAACTATCCGAGTTGACTAAGATTGGTGGAGAAACCATAGCAAAGTCGTTTGAAACAGGAACTTTAATCGAAAGAAATGGTGAATTAATTGTCAGCATAAATAATGTTGAAACCGTGATTGGCACTTTTAACAATAGTATAGCACGTTTCAGTAATGAAGGTTTAGCAAAAGCTGGCCAAAGAGCTGCACAAGCAGTTGATGGTTTTGATAAACTAAATAAAACTTTATTAGAAGGTGGCGCAATATCTGCTGAAAAAGCGAGTAAACAACTTGGAGTGTTTAAGACCGTTCTTGAAGATGCAATCAAGTTAGCAACTGACGCAGGTAAATTAGATTTTGCAGCTACCCTCACAGATAAATTGAATCAAGTAAATGACACCTTATCTAAAACTGTTGGTGAATTTACAACTCTAAATGCTTTGAATAAACAATTTTCAAAAGAAGCATCAAGTGAGTTTAAATTTTTAGATGACCGATTTTTATCTGGAATAGCAAGTGCTGAAACTGGTAAAATCGCTAAAAATGCAGAAGAGCAGTTAAAATTTAGAGGAGAAAACTTTAAACTGTTAATGAAACAATTAGAAGCAGAAGAAGCATTAGGTTTTATTGACGAGATACCAAATCAAACTAAAATCAACGAGTTAACCGAGTTGAGAACTAAATTTATTAAAAAAGCACAAGCTGACTTGATAAAACAAGTACCGATTTTAGAAAAACAAAGAAAAGAACTTGAAAAAAGCACAAGACAGTTTCAAAACCAACTTGATTTACTTGAAGCACAAAATGATCTTCTTCAAAAACAAGTTAATAGAGAGGTTGAATTAAATAAAGTAAGATTAGGGGTTGAAGACCAAAAAAATGCTCTTAAAATTCAACAATCATCATTAAATTTATCCAAAGAACAATTAGAAACATCAAAACGAACAGCTGATGCAGAAATTAAACGAGCTAAAGCTGCTGAATCATTAAGGGCTGCTCAGGCACAAGCAAGTATATCCGCTCAATCAAATGCTAACACTTTTGCTGATGCTGCCAGTGCACAAGGTATGACTGAGGCACGTAGAAAAGTTGCAGAGTTTGAAAGAGATAATGTATTGAGTCAACGAGCAATTCTTGACAATCAAATAGCATTGGCTAAACTGGAAAGAGACGAAGGATTAAAAAGAATTGAGCGTGAAAAAACGTTAATAAACAAGCAGATTGAAGAACAGAAGAAAATTAATGATGCAGAGTTAAAGATTGTTAAGTTGGAAAGTGCTCAAAATATTGCAGATATTGACAACAGAATTAAGCTACTTAGACTTAATGAGCTGGTAACTATTAACCAGGCGAAAATACGAAAATCAGAGGAACAGCTTAAATTAAAAGAAATTCAAAGTAATATACAAAATATTAAAGATCAAAAAGAAGTGGCTAATCTTCAAGCAAAACAGCAAAAAGAGAATCGTGATGCTCAGTTAAACCTTTTATTACAACAAGCAAAACTTCAAGAGGCAAAAATAAAATCTGATTTAGGAATCTTAAAAGGAAACGAACAATTATTAAAAGAGCAGGCCAGACTGCAAGGTGAAACCTTTTCAGGTGTAAGTTTAGATATAGGTGCAGGAGTTGGTACTCAATTAAAAAGCATTACTGATAATATAAGTGCTATTAATAATCAATTTTCTTTAAGCGAAAGTATATTTAATGAAGTTGTTAAGAAAAACGAATTAAATGCGACAAAAGGTATCAACGCTGAGACTCAAAAAGAAAATATCATAAAAAAACAAATTAAAACTAATAACCAAATTGATAAACAACAGGGTACTATTTTTAAAGAAAAAATAAGTCAACTATTAGCAGAAAAGACCCTTGAAAGAGATCTTCTCTCTGTAAAACTTGCAACAATTAAAATAGAAAATGAAGCTGAACAGAAAAATTTAAAAGCAAAAATTGCGCTTTTAGATTTAGAGGCAGCTGGGTTAGAGAAATTATTTATTGATACAGTAAAAAAAGGCGAGGCTGACATTAGTTATGCTACCAAGGTTAATGATGCTCTTGGGTCTGCCAGAGATATTGTTGCAAATGAATTGTCTACTGCATTTCAAAAATTAAATGACGCTCTTGTCGAGGGTACTCTAAACGCTAAAAACTTTAGAGATGGCTTTAACGACTTTGTTGGTGGTACGCTTAAAAAAGTTCAACAAGATTTTTTCAAACAAACTATTGCTGACCCTGCCGCTGATTTTTTAAGTGATTCTTTATTTGAAGGTTTAGGCTTACAAAAAAGCCGAGGGATAGATAGTTTAAAACTTACTGGAAGAGGAAATATGCCTGTTGAGATAATGCATGGCGGTTCTGGTGAAGGGGTTATTAAAAAAATTACAGATGATACTGACAATATATTTACAAATCTTGGAGAAAAGTTAAAAGAGTTTGGTTCAAGTTTTATGAATGTACTTTCAAACATTGGTTCATCTATTATGGATGCTTTTTCAGGCGGAGGCGGAGGAAGCGTTTTAGACCTTGCAACATTTGGCTCAGGTTCTGGAACTATGTTTGGCTCTGATGCTTTAGGCCCAGAGTCCTTTTTAGGTTTAGCAGGAGGTGGAAAAGTCAAAAAATTTGCTGGTGGAGGCATCAATCGTGATAGAGTTCCAGCCCTATTAGAACCAGGCGAGTTTGTGATGAAGCGTTCTGCCGCTCGTTCTATCGGAGACGCAAATTTAAATGCAATGAACGCAACAGGTCAAATGGGCGGAAACGTATCAGTAAATATTGTAAACCAAGGTACGCCTCAAGAAGCCACACAACAGTCAGCACCTAAGTTTGATGGTGAAAAATTTGTGATTGATATTGTTACAAGAGATTTAAGAAACAATGGACCAATTCGTAAGTCCATGAGAGGAGCTGGTTAATGGCAACTTATCCTGATGATGCAACCGCACCTATTACTGCTTTTAGCGTTGTAGCCGATTCAACTTTTACTAATACAGGCACAACGCGCACAGAATTTAATTTACCCTCAACAGTAGATCATAAGGGAGAGATCACTGCATTCATTGATGGTGTTTTACAACAAACTTCTGCCTATGATTTATCAAATTCAGGACAAACTGCTTCCTTTTTAGTTGCTCCAAATGCTACTGAATTAGTAATTAAAACAATCAGTTTACCTTCTCGTTTTAAGCTAACAAGAACTTTTCCAGCAGTACGAAGTGTAGATTATTCAAATACTTCTGCAACTGTTGTTGATTCTAACTCTTATGTGATTAATGGAAATACTGAATCTTTTGCTTTACCCTCAGGAGTCAACGTATCAACAGCCACTGATTTTATGGTTTATGTATCTGGTGTGTTTCAAAATTCTGACGCTTATACTTACCCATCTGCTCTCCTTGGAAATCAAGGAATCGATATCGGGGATAATGCAGCAGTTAAACTTTTAACCAATTTTAGCGGTAACTTGACAGATGATAGTCCTTCAGAACATTCATTAGTGTTTAGAGATGGAAGTGCGAGTTTTGATGGTGCAGCACGTTTAGACTTAGACGGAACAGCAGGTAACTTTGCTGATCTTCCAGATAATGGCGATTTTAATTTACTTAATAAAGATTTTACTATTGATACTTTTATAAAACCTGATACTGGCACTACAATGACTGCTAATCAGACATTATTTGCAAAACACGCTGGTACTGATAATAATAATTATACTTTAAGACTTGTAGGTGCTAATTCTAACGTAGGTTTTGTTATAAATCATGGTGGAACTGTAACAGAATTATATGGAGGTAATGCTAATGGAGGCGTTAATCTTCATGTAGCAGTATCTTATCAAAAAAATGAGCAAAATTTAAAACTCTATGTAAATAATGTCAAAGTAGCTCATACTGCCATGGATATTACAGATAACTTTGATGGAAACGTAATTATTGGTTCTAATTCTAATACAGCCTCTGAAGGTGAACGTTTTACAGGATTAATTGAATTTACTCGTGTTGCTCATGCGGCTCGATATAAAAGTGGTGGCATATCTCCAGTTGTAAATCACACTCCAACAGTAATTTCTGGTGCTCCTTTAGGGGCAGTTAGCTCAGAGGACTCTTTAAGCATTAGAGTATTTGACTCAGAAATCTCAACTTTAGATAGGTTTAATTCAATGTCAGATAGAAAGCCTGACAAGGGATTCACTGCTGAAAGAAGTTTTGATACTATAACTTTTAACTCTCAAGCTGGATATGAAAAAAGACGTTTGAGATCAAGACGTTCAAAACGTAACTACAGCTTACAATACACTAATATAAGTGGTATTGAAAAAACAGCGATTGAAAATTTTTATAATGCTCGTAGCGGTGAATTTGAAGCATTCACATTTGATTTGTCACACTTAAATGAATCTGGTACAATTACTACAAGATTTGATGGACCACTTTCAGTAACTCAAGTTTTATCCACAGGCTCAGCTTTAACTGAGAACTTCTATACAGTGGCATTTAAACTACAAGAAACGTATGACTAATGACAGCAAGAAATTATGATGTAATAATCACCGTTGACAACGCTACAGGCTTTGAGACAAATAATGTTTTAATAGGTAATACAACTTTAGCTACAGGAACTATTGCTAATGTTGATTCAACATTAAACACACTAAAAGTAAAACTATCTAATTCTATTTTAGAATTTTCAAGCTCAGAAGTAGTTCATTCAAATTCCACATCTATAACTGGTACAGCTAATGGCTTATTAAACACTACATCTTTACCTTTCCAAGCTAATACTTTTTCAGGAAATACCACAACTGCAATCGCTACGGTCCAATCTATTGCTCCCAGTGGATTTATTGCAGAGAAAAATGCGTTTACCCAAAATCCTGTGGTTCGTTTATTTGAAATATATTATCCAGGAGAATGGTATCCTGAAAATGCTGCTGGTAATCCTTCAGGTAAGGGAGAAGGTAGGTCTTGGCCTACAAACTTCCCTATAAGGTTTGCAGATATACGTGGTGATCTAATATCTGATTTAAACTATAATGTTACTTATGGGGGAGATAGTTTTATTCCTTTTCCTTCTCAAATATCATCTATAGAACAATCGAGTGACGGTAAAATCAATGAACTTTCTTTGACTGTTTTCAATGTTGATAATATTATTTCAGCTATAATCGAAGACCCATTTTTAGTTGGTAATAATACTTCAAATGCATGTCAAGCATTTGTAAATGGTGAATTAGTTCATGGTATAGATCCAAGAACAATAGATGCAACTAATACAAGTTTTGGGTTAGGAACAGTAGGGCACGATACTTTAACAAGAGCAAGAGCGAATGGTTTAGCATTCAGTGCAGATGTAACAAATGGTATATATGGTAAGGCTAATTCTGCTTTTACCAGAGATCAAACTATTGCAGTAAATGGTGAATGGAGAGAAGAAAAATCCGACACTCGTGATTTATTAGGAGCGGTAGTCACTATAAAAACCACCTTTGCTAATTTTTTAGATGTTTGGCCTGAGTATAGTACTGCACGGTTTATAACTTCAAATGTAGTCGAAGTTTATAACGCATTGCCTTACAGGGTTGGAGATAATGTTCGATCAGAGTTGGGAACAACCGAGGGCACTATTCAGTCAATTGAGGAAAATAGGTTCTTATATTTATCAAATCCATTAGACTCTAATTTAGCGGTTGGTGAAGCAGTATTTATTGTTAATTCTCAAGCTGATTCAGAATCTTACATCGAAGATAAGTTTAAGATTGATAGTTTAGAATCTTTAAGCGATGAAGTAGCAACATTTAGTCTTATCTCATGGCTTCAATACTTTCGTAATCAAGTTCCTAATAGAAAATACTATAAAAATACCTGCCAATGGTCTTATAAAGGACCTGAGTGTCAGTACCCAGGACCAGGAGGTTTAGCCATACCAGGAACATCCTTAACCTCCAATTCTAATCCAATAGCTGCTAATAACGAAATCGCATCAACTGCAGCAGGGGATGTATGTGGAAAGTCTTTGCAAGCCTGCACCGTAAGAAATAATCAAATACACTTTGGAGGATTCCCTGCAACAGGAAGAACTGTCCCGAAACAATAAAATAAAAGGATGTATTTTACCATGGAATCATATTTTTGGCGGATTACTTGGTCAATACCACTTATGCTGTCACTCTGAATTTCAAGAACCTCCTTTAGTTCTTGGCGACTCTACGCAATCTATTACTAAAGTTTGGAATAATGATCCTTTAAAAAATGTAAGAAAACAATTTCTTAGTGGAGAAATCCCTGCCGTATGTAAAAAAGTTTGTTATGATCGTGAAGCTATTGGGGTTAAAAGTAATAGAATTAGTGTTAATGAAAGATTTGAAAATCAAAAACACCTTCAAGACAGAACACAAAAAGATGGGTCGCTTCTTACGATGCCTACTTACATGGATATCAGATTCGGAAATTTATGTAATTTTCGATGCAGGATGTGTGGTCCTGACGCTTCAACGAGTTGGTATAAAGACACAAAGTTATCTTATTCAAAGACTATAGATCCTTACACTAATAATGATATTTTATGGCAAGATATGCCTAATATAATTCCTCATTTGTCTGATGTATACTTTGCAGGAGGGGAGCCTTTCGTTCAAGACGGTCATTATAAACTATTAAATTTGTTAATAGATAGTGGGTTTTCTAAAAACATAAAACTACAGTATAATACTAATTTAAGCTACACTAAATACAAAAAATTTAGCTTATCTGATATGTGGGAGAATTTTCAGGATGTCTCTATTTGGCCGAGTATTGAAGGATATAAAACTCAAGCTGAATACTCCAGAAAAGGTTTAAACTGGAATACGTTTTTGAGTAATGTTGAGCATTACAAAAAACATATAAAAACTTTTTCTTCAGTTATAAATATCTTTTCTATCACCTCTATGCCAGATTTAATATTATGGTTTAAAAAGAATCGAATGGAGTATAATGGTACACTTTTAACTGATCCTCCAATCTACTCTGTAACTTGTTTACCTGAAGAGAGTAAAAAGTTAGTTATTCAGGTTTATAAAAAATTTATCAAAAAATATACCCCAATATTAAATCGTACAGATATTGTACAGATGAAAGAATGGTTAACATATATGACCTCGCGAGATGATACTCACTATTTAAAAAGTTTTAAGAGAGAACAGATGCGTTTAGATTCATTACGAAATGAATCATTTGTAGACGTATTTCCAGAGCACGCCGTATGGTACAAAAATATTTAGCTTTAAAACATCAATATGGTCAGGTTGATTGTATTGAGTTAATAAGATCATTTTATAAAAACGAATTAAACATAGACTTTGATTTACCTCCTTACCCACACTCAAGAGCTTGGATGAAATATTTTCACACTAAGAAAGTAGATGAGTGGGCATCAAAGTGCTCTATAAAAGTCAAATTGACAGATGCAAAAAATTATGATGTAATGGTATTCAAGTCAGAAAAGTATGAACTTGTAACACATTTTGGTATGTATTTAATGCCATCTAAACTTTTACACATTGAAGAAGGGGGTTGTTCGTGTGTCCAAACTTTATCAGATTACTGGATGAATAGGTTGCACGCAATTTATAGACATAATGACATGGTATAATTCTTATACTGGATTCCCTTACAAACATTTAGGTGATGATATTAAAACAGGTATCGATTGTTTTAATTTATGCAGATTAGTGTATAAAGAAAAATTAGACATCACTATAGATTATGATACTTCACACTTTTGTAAAATTGTAGATGAAGATTGGTACACTAAAACACATGAAAGGTATTTTGAGATAGGAGGCTCTAACACTGATGAGTATGGATGGTGTAAAGTCACAGAACCAAAAACCTATGATATTATAACTATGAGTTTGGGCTCTACTCATGTTACTAATCATTGTGCTTTATACGTTGATAATAATCGTATATTACAAACTATGATTAAACACACAAGTTGGATCGCTCCTTATGGTAGATACTACAAACAATACACAACAGGGATTTATAGATGGAAAGATTTAATGAATTAAAAGACGAAATGAATAATCACTCTTTAAGAGAGTATCCAAAAGAAGCTGTTGGTATTGTTACAAAAGATTTTAAATACATTCCTTGTAAAAATATTTCTCCAACACCAAAATTAAGTTTTTTACTTGATCCAGCAGATTTAGTTAAAAATGATGGAAATATATGGGGCATTTTTCATTCTCATCCTGGAGACGAAAACCCCATACCAAGTAAAGAAGATAAAGTAAGTGCTGCTTTCCAGGAATATAAATTTTTGGTAGGATTTAATAACAAATTTTTTATTTATTGGCTTGACCAAAATCTTGATGCT
>Ga0160423_10005077_pt1 | contig 10764 bp, 10 predicted proteins | sample CRUFie14St8metaG_FD_108191 | JGI IMG/M metagenome (GOLD analysis project Ga0160423, IMG submission 108191) | Marine microbial communities from the Costa Rica Dome - CRUD Field 142mm St8 metaG | ecosystem: Environmental > Aquatic > Marine > Oceanic > Photic zone | place: Costa Rica: the Eastern... | reverse complement strand
GGTAAAAACGCATTTGCTCCTCCTAAAGATGAAGTGCCAACAAAGAAAGGTTTTCCGAAAGTTACTGTTTTACCAGAAGATGATGTTCCCGATTGTTGTGGTGCGGTAGAAGTGCTACCTCCTATCTGGTAATTCTGTTCAGTTCTTGATTGAAACTCTGCTGTAAATCCTGCTTGCTGCACGTTCATATTCTGTGCAGTATCACTAGTCTCAAGTATTAATTTAAACTTAAATCTTCTGCCTTTAAAAGTACCGTTTGCAAAATTATTGAACGACCCAAAACTTCCCGATGCTGTTTGTGATGTTGCAACTTGTATCTGACAGTTCGCTTCATCGGCTGCTGTACCGTCAAAGTTACCATTTAACGCATATTGATCCCATAAAATTCCAGGTGACCCAGGAATTAAAGTCTCAATATCTTGACCAATAATAAAACCAACAGAACGTATCACTCTCTTTAAATCAAGAGAAAATACAGCACCTAAATCCAAAATATCCTTAAAAGCATATTCTCCTGTTGCGTTTGTTGCTGGGTTAGTTAACTGTAAAGCACTTGTTGTATTATTAAATGTTGTATTAGTTTTTGTACCTTGAAAGGCTGGACTATCTAAATCTTCTCGATCCTGCAATATAACTTGAGTATCAATTAAATCAGGTAAATCTTGAATAATACTTGTTTCTCCCGTGCTGAAATTACCTTGGTCATCTTGAAACTTAAGAATATATTCCCCTTCTAAAGATGGAACTACCACATCTGTTGTGTTTCCAGCTAATGCAGTAACTAAATCAACTGAGTTTTGAAACGTACCACTGCCATCTGTTAAATTACTGTGCCTTACATATACTCTACCTCCGTGAAGAACGTCTGGATCTACAGTTTTTGTCCATCTGAGTCTTACTAATTTATTAGTAATAGGTTCCATAGATAGATTTTGAACATTCCCTGGAGGTGTTGTTTTACCAACAGCATTAAATGTTAAATCTGATGATGTTGCTGAAAGTTCTAATGCAGCATTAAAAGAAAAAACTTTAAATTCATAGGCTCCTGCTTGTGTATTTAAAAGCTCAAAATCTGGTCTAAATACAATTTCACTTACCCAGTTAGTATTATTAAATCTGTATTGAACAAGATATTGACTTACACCTGTAACTGTTACCCAAGATAAAATTAGTTTAGTTACTGCTAAAGCATTGATTACAACAATTCTTTCAGATGCCTGTAAGTTTCCAGGAGGGTTTTTGGGTTCATTTAGTAATGATACATTTCTCGCAGGTAAACTTACGCCTTGTTCAATATTTGCATATTTACCGTCAATATAAGTGAGTGCTGTTACTGCATAATTTATACCATCCTGTTCCTCTACAGATACCACTCTAAATGTTTGTGCTGAAAGGCTATCACTCTGTATTAACCATATTGAATTTGCGTTTGGTGCAGACGAAAAAGCAGAACTAACAGTGATTACATTATTTGAAATACCTGATATAGACTTTGTTTCTACAGTGCCGTCAGAAAGAATTACACTACACTTTTGGTTCGTTCCAGAAAACCCACTTAAATCCTTAGTGTTATCAACAGTTATTTGTGTAGTGGATGCTGTATTTATACGACCAGACCTGCGGACTCCTGCCCGAACAGGATCGTTAATACTAATAACAGCACCAGGTCTTACGATTGCACCGGCGTCTATTGATGTTGTGAAACTGACAACTTCTGATTCATTTTGTTCACTGAATAATATTGCTTTACCTAATCTGTGAGCTTGTCCACGAGAAGTACAGGCAAAGGCTTTTACATCTTTTTTTACTATTCCTAATTTTGCTTGTGCGGCAGTATCTTCTACAACTTCATAATCTATTTCTCTACTATCCATATTGAAATAACTAACAGCTATAACGGTATGTCTTTGTTTTAAACTACTTCCAGAATAGGAAAACCCACCTTCACCTACGTTTGCCAAACTAAATAAATAACTTGGATCTGTTGGTTTATCTTGAGTAATAGTAACTGAACCTTCAGACCATATAGGAAAACATCTCATAACACCAGCTAATTCATTTATTAATTGGTACGCTTCCATAGATCCTTGAATATTTACATTGCAACTAAATCTTGCTTCCTGTCCTCCAAATCCATCGTCTACTTCTTCATTTGCATATCGACTAGCTGCTACAAAACTAAACAGATCAAGATTAGCGTCTGTAATATGAGTTCCAAATCCATACCTCTCAGTCGTGAGAAGGTCGAGTAACACCATCGCAGGGCACGAGGTCCATACAGCAGCACCCATTGTTCCATTAAAAATGTATCCGCTTGGATAAATTATTCTGCCTGTCTGCAAGTCAACAGTAGGAGTACCAGAATTAGATGCTCCTGCTCCTGGAATTCTTACCTTTACACCACGAATACGAAAAGATCTTTTAGGTATAGAACTAAATTGTTCAGAATCTATTCTTAAATTTGTATATGCACTGTTAAGGTATCTTTGTTTGTCATCAACAATCTCACCAATACTTGACCAAGTAAAAGCATTTACTAACTGCGAAGATGAGCTATCTGCTGTGACTCTTACGACTCTTACATCAACAGGAAAAGCTCCTGTAAAATTTACACGATATTCTTTTTGGTATGCGTCAGCAGTACGACCAGTAATAGTGTCTGATAAAACATCGTTATAGCCACCACCGTTATATTGAACTTGTATCTTTAGTTCAACAGTTGAACCTAATACATCTCCTTCTTCTGTAATTTCTTGTATCTGCGGAAATGTAATAGTAACTTTTACAGCATCAACATTTGTATTTGTTACCTGACGAGTAACAGGAGAAGAATTTGTTACCGTTACACCTACTCCCGTAGTAGATTGACTACTTTCAATACCTGAGATGTGATCTTGGTTTGACGTTCCAAAACGAGGTGTAAATTCTACATTCTGAAAATTAAAATCTGATGTCTGTGGATTCGTGTTACTAGCACTAGGATTGAGAATAGGAGTATCGTCAAAAAATATGTCTTTTAATGCTGCGGTGTCATATGCTGTACTTCCTTTTGTAAGTCCTGCTTTAGATGGAGTAGCAAAACCCTCTATCTCTCCTTCAGATAATAAATCTTGAAGAGAAGCAAACTGTCTACTATTTAAAGTATCAGGTGCTCTAATAGGGTCTCGTTGTTTTTTAGGTGGGCCACCAGATCCTCTAATAATTTTTGTCATTGAGATACCACCTGATTAGTGTCAATACCAGCAGAAATTACAACCGATCCTGTTACTATTTCACCATAAACTATTGGATGAGAAGTACCAGCCCTAGATGTATTTTGTATTCCTGAAAATCCAAATGATATTCTTGGATCTTCTTCATTATTAAATTCTTGTTGTTTAGGTAAAGGAAATAACAGTTCATTTACACCCATAAGTGTAAGCCCTAAACCAATATTTCCAATTATTGCACTTAATCCAAGTCCTCCAGTAAACCCACCGAGACCAAAAGCTAAAGAAGCACCTCCTGTTGCAACAGCTAATCCAATTAAGGCTACTCCTGCAATAATCTTTCCTCCTGCACCACTAATTACAGGAACAATACTAATATCTGATTTTCCAATAGGATTATGTATTTCAGTCTCGTCAATATCATAATTATCTAAAAGAACTCGATAATGTCTATTTGCCATATGTGCTTCTAATTTTGGAAAATTAGTTACTAAAAATCGTATTGCATCAGCAGTAGAATTTATTACAGCGTCTAATTCTTTATGACCTATAAAGTCAGCTAGTTCTCCATAAAGTTTAACTTTTTTGAGCATAGCGATACCTCTTACCAGTACATTTTAACAACCATTCAGAGTAAGGCTCTCTACAAGATAGTCTATCTGCTAAATGATGTAAAACCATATCTCCAAGAAAAATAGCTACATGATTTAAAGTTGGGTGCAATATTGACATTAATAACACATCTCCTTCTTCTAGCTTTTCATCTGATCTTAATTCTCTAAAACCAGTTCTCCAAGCGTAATCTTCAAATAAAGGATTGTCTAAAAACTCTTCAGGTGTCATTGTCCTTGGGTAATCTTTTAAAATAATTCCTTTTTCTTTTTTATACCAATCAACGACTAAACTCCAACAATCAGTTATACCCCAAACCCACTGCCTTCCTAAAATATCTGGAACGTACCCTTCTGGTTTACATTCACCCCATTGTTCAGTTTTAGGGTTAACAATGTACCAAGGTAATTTGCTTTGTTCGCAACTAATTCTATCTGCCTGACTTGGCTCTGGCGGTGTTATAGGATGACTATGCACAACAGCTATAATCTCACCTACATTATCTGCTTTTACATAATCTTCTGGATCAATAATAAAACACTGATTATCTGTAATTGAAAGATTACGACATGGGTAGTATCGTTCTTTACCTTTAACATTTAATAACAGTCCACAAGACTCTCTAGGATCTTCACGTTGAGCATGAAGTAGTGCTTTATATTTCCAGCTCATTGAACAAACGTACCAATAGAAGGGAACAAAGAACGGGTGCATTGACGTTTAGGTGCTCGAACCCCAGCCATATCAATACTCCCAGCTAATTCAAATTCTACCACTTCTCTATTTTCTGTTGCCTTTCGATCTATTGTGTAAATTTGTCGTTTAAACTCTGCTGTAGGATCTGGTGTTCCAAGTGGGTTTGTATTTCCTGGGAAATTAACAGCATCAAGAAATCTTGCCATTGTTCTTATTCTAGTAAATGTAGCACCTGTTAAATCATTACCTGTTGTTGTCTCGTTTACAGCTAAAAGAATTGAAGATATTGTTCCAAGTGCATTACTTACAACAAGTTTTGGTCTGGGAATCTGACCTCGTTGGTACGCAAACCCTGTAGCTTCTATGGGAAATTTTGCATATTGTTTACTAGCCCAGACAATATTTCCGTTTGCGTTAAGGTTAGTACCTGAGTGGAATCTATAAATATTATTTTCGTTGTTAGCTGTGGGAATACCAGTATTTGTTCCATGTAAACTTGTAGATAATTCAAGGACAAACAATTCAATAATTGCAGAGGGATTTATTTTTTGAACTTCATTAAAAACAGGACCCGTACTCATGGTTCAAATACCTCTCTAAATGTTGCTTGTATTGTGGCTCTATTTAAATAAGGTATAGATTTTGACCATCTTTCACATACAAACTTAGAAGAACTAGCTTCCCCTGGTGGTGTAAAATCAAAGCTGTCACTATCGTTTGCCCTTGCGTCAAGAAATGTTTCTATAGTATCTGCATCTGTTTCTGATACTTCAAAAGTAAAGTTAAATTCCTTTGGATTCTGATGTTCTGCTAATCCAAATAATATTCTATGTTCGTAACCATCAGCAAAACGAACTTTTCTAGTTTTTGGTGCGGAGTTTTTTCGCTGTCCGTATGTTGGATTAATTGAAGGAAATGTAGCCACTATGCAAGTAAACCTCCAGGTCTTTTCTGTTCTACTAATTCAGATTGTACCGCAGCAGAAATAAGACGACCAAGTTCTCTACCTTGTTGTTCATCACCCTCAACAGAAGAACCAGACGCATCTACATTCACAACTATGTTTGTTGAGCCACCAAGAGCATGATTTGGTGTAACCATACCAGATACGCCTGGTGTAAACATTTCAGGTCCACGTTCTCCGACTATATAACTTCCACCGCCTTTAACTGATCCTCCCTCTGCTTTAAATATTTTTCCTAGTAATCCCGATCCAGGTGAGTATGAACCACCTATATTTCCAAAAAGTCCTAAATTTAAAAAGGCATCAGCCATTTTATTTAATACATTATTTAATAAACCACCTAAAGTTTCAGTACCTTTTATTAATCCTTTAATACCATTACCCATGTCTTGAGCAATTATATTAGACATTTGTCTTAAAGGATCTATTAAAGCCTCTGTATTTTCAACCACTTGTGCTTGAGTATCTCTTGCTATTTTTAATTTTGAAATTTTTAGTTCTAAGGCATCATTAACTTCATCAGTACGTTCAGCTTCTAAAAGTTTTAATTCATTATCTAAATTTGTTAATGCAAAATTTTCTTGCATCAAACGTAATTTTTCACCACTAAGATTTAATCTGTTTTGTTCAATCTCTAATGCTTGTTTTAAAGGTTCTATCTCTTTTACTTGAATAGCTCTATTTTTTAAATCAATGGCAGGTTGATTTGGATTTACAGTTATACCAGGTTTACCGGCATCGGGATTTAATGGCACTCCTCCGATCACTGGATTACCTTCAGCAGCAGGAATATTACTTAGTGGTCGTTTACGTTTTTGACCTGGTAAAGGAGGTAATTCATCTAAAATGCCACCTCTTTTATCAAGATCAAAAGCATTAGCAGTAAAAAAATCTGCTACTCCGAGAAGGTTTCTTACTGTGCCTTCTGGCTTGCCTCCCTTAATAAACTCATTTAGTTCTTTAATTATAGGACCAAGAACATCTGATAACAATAAGGTCAAAGATGTTCCTAATTTATTAATTTCATTATTAAACTCGGTCATTTTTTCTGCATTTTCTTTTATTTGATCTGTACTCAATCCAAATTCCCTTTCAAATTCTTTTAATAAAAGTTCAGCAGCAGAAGATTTTAATCCAAGTTTTTCTAACTCTAAAGCTAAATTTCCTGTCTCTGTATCCACTAATCCTAATCTGTTTACAAGATTTTCTATATTCTCTGTAGGTTTGGTCAGCGATTTAGTTAAATCATCTAACGAACTACCAATAGTAGTACCTGCAATAGAAAGAGCAAAACCAAACTGACCCATCCCTGGTATTGCTGATAATGCTCCACCAGCTACACCACCTAATGCACCTCCAAGTGCTGCTGTTGGTCCTTGTCCAAATAGTAAAGGAAAGCCACCACCAATAATTCCACTACCAACTGCTCCTCCTAATCCTCTCATTGCATTAACTTGTAAACCTGTTTGACCTTTTTCTAGATTTGCTTTTGCAGTTCTTTTCTTGGCACGAGCTAACTTTATTTCTGCTGCCAATTCATCTCGTACCAGTTGTATATTTTTATGACTTATTTCTAGTCCCTTAGTTTGTAACCTTTGTACTACTTTAAAATCAGTTTCTTGTCTCCTTATTGCTTGATTATATTGTTTTTGTGTTTTTAAAGTTTTTCCAATAGCTTTAAAATAATTAGTTGTACCTCTTGCAGCCTTTTTAAGTTGTGTGTTCGCATGACTTACTTCTTTAGATAAGTTATTAAAACTATCAACAAAACTTCCTTGACCTTTTTTCTTTCCTAATTTTTTATCAACTGCTCTGTTAAACTTATTTATATCTTTTGACAGACCTTGAATACCAAGTCTTGTTTTCTTTATCCTTTCAGCACCTTTAACTGCTATTTCTAAATCAACATTATAACTAGCCACTTTTTATAAAAATTAAAACATTTTCTCTATCTTACCTTCTTCTGCCTTTTATAGCACTACCTCTCTGCACTTTATCTTGTTCTTTTTTATATTCTTCATGTTCTAATTCTGCATAAGCTACCCATCCTATTAATTCTTCAGAAGTCAAAGTTTCGCATAGTTCACTAACAGTTTTACCTAATTCTTTTGCTAACGAATAAATAAATTTCCAATCTCCTTTAGCTTTTTAAATCGGCTTTAGCCTCTTCAACCTCCTTATTTTGACCAGCGTTAATCATAGCTATTTGTATTTCTTGTAAAACATTTGCTTCTACTTCTCTTCTAAGAGATGCTTTATCGCCATCTTGAAATAATCTATCTCCATTCTTATCTAATGCTTTTGTAATCATCAAAGCCAATGCGTAATCATTAACATCATCAACATTAGATTTTCTTTGTATTGATTCTCTTTCAGCGATAGTAAGTGGATGCCAATAAACACTAAAAATAATTTTTCCGTCTTTAACTACGTCATGTTGATATAGCTGGCTAACACCAAAACTATTCTTTAAAAGGTCAATTGCTCTAGTCATAAAATAAGTATTGCTACTTTATTATACTAGGCATTAGCTGAGAATTGGCAAGATATTACACCAACGAAATGACTTCTATCTTCAATTTCAAGCATTGTAGGGCCGTTTATATCTTGCACTCTTGGTTTTACACTGAAACTATCAACATAAGTAGAAGCGTTTACAGAAGTTAAACCGTCAATAACAGCTTCAGCTATCTTAGACAGTTGACTTGTTCCTTTGCTTTTGGGGACATAAATATTACATTGAATTACACCAGAATAATAATCAGAAGCAGAACCTTGATTTTGTAATGTTGATTGAGTGTAATTGACCATCATCATTACATATTTTTTAGTTTTACCTGAAGTTGTAAAAGTAACATTGTCATAAACCATAGAAACAGTTGGATCTACGTTTGAAATAGCGTCTGTAACTGCTTTTTCAAATGCTGCTCTTGTTTTTACTAAAGTCATAAGACATCTCCATAGCCAATTCCAGGAAGCATATCACCAAAACCTCCTGTCTCTTTACCAAGTAAAAATAACTTCCCTTTCTTTTCTTTCATATTTTCTTTAATAATCTGACCCATGCGACCTTGTACAAAATTTTGTATTTTACCTCCTTCTAAAGCATAAGAAGCATATTTAACAGTATTACCAATAAAAACACTTTTTTTAATATTAAATGTTTTAGTTACCTTAAATCTGGGTTGTACTTTTGGATTTGTTGGCCTTTTACCTTTACTTTGTCTTTTTATTTCAGACCATGGTTTGAATTTTAAAATGTCATCTTTTGCTTTAGGAGGAGTATTAGCAACTTTCCAACTTGATGCAAAAAATCCTGTATAAACAGGACTATGAGTTTTTGTTCCTAAACTCTTATGTGCTTTTCTTATAACAGTATTAAAATCACGATTTAATTGAGCTTCAAGATCCCCAATAGGATCACTTTTTAAAAAATCTTTTTTTCTTGCCATTAGAACCGCACCAATACTGTAAATAAATACACTTGTCCGCCTCTTCTAGTATCTATATCATAAATCTGTGCTGTTCTTGTTTCTCCCGCATATGTCAATTTAATTTCATCATCAAAATCAACTTGATTATCACCAATCAAATCAGGAGTTATGTATAACTTTGCTTGCCTAATTTCTTTTCCTTCATCATCTTCAGACTTAATAAATTCGATTGGTACTTTTATATCTGAATAAGTTGTATTTATAGTAACTTGTTCTCCTGTATCTATGTTATAACTAGACACTCCTTTTTTTACATAAGTAATAGTTGTATCAAGAGAATCTCCTAAAGTTGCAACTATATCTTTAGCAACACTTTTTAATAATGAATCAAGTTGTCCTGCCATTATCCTCTAACCACCCTCATTTGAAAACTACCAGCTCCACCAAGTATATAAGCACCTAAGTAACTTTGTAACCAAGGATAAACGTCTAAAATATTATTTATTGATCCTGTTCCTTGACTATCAGTATTGTATTTAACTTGAATATCTCCTAGTTTTACTTCTTCAAAATTACCATCTTTACCAGTTGTGCCTGTAATCGCATCAGTATCATTTGCCAAAGCCCTAGCTAATTCATATTGTGCGTATTTAATATTTAACGGAATAGTCGAACAAGCTAACTCGACACCATCTACTTGATAATTATTTCTAGGAAATTTAAGTGCCTGTCCATCATCACATCTATCTCCATAAAATACAAAGCTATCAATCCATCTAGTCGCTGATATTAATGCTCTATTTTTCTGATCATCTGTTTTATTTGTCCAAGTGCTTGAATCTGGGACGGTTTCAAAATAACTATTAGCCTCTGCCAATGTGACATAGCTATTAGCAGTTTCACTTTTTATAGTTGCATTTATGGTAGCTGCCACGATTATTAAAGTAATTTAGTTTTATTGTAGCGTAAAGAAAAAACCCCACCAATATTCGGTGAGGTTTGATGACCACATTTTAATTCTACTTATTAAATAGTAGAAGTATCAAGTGGAGTATTAACAATGATCTCAACCACTGGAATTAAGTCTGCATCGTATGTGATTCCCCAGTTATTAGAGTTACCTAACTGTGCGTTAGTTGGGTTGTCAGTAGCAGATGTCCACTTAGTTCCCATAATGTGATAAGCACTGTGGTAGTCAACAGACATAACATCTTGCTTAGATAAGATGTTTCTATCTGACTCAATGCTTAAAGGAGATTGCTCACCTTCAAGAATTGTTCCTGACTTGATTAGGAAACAACGGAACTCTTTTTGATGACCAGAAGAACCTGGAGCAACTGTATTAACTTGAGAGTCAATAACAACATTCATTCCAGCAAACTGACCGATACTTCTATCTGTGATTCCAACACCACCGCCACCCCATTGGATGCCAGTTCCAGTTGATAATGCAGAAGTAGAGAATGTTAACATACCAACCTGATATAGGTAGTAAGCAACGGATGGATGAATAACTAGAGTATCTAGTTCTTCGCCTCTTTCTCCAAGAAGTGATCTACCTCTTGCAACAGTAGAAGCTGTTAAGAAGTTAGCTTCAGTAGCACCTGTACCAGCTTTACCTACATCAAGTAAGTTTGCACCTAAAGGACCAGTACCAGAAGCAAATAAACCATCTAGCAAGCTGAATAATCTTGCAGAGTTTAGTTTGTTGATAGCATCTGCAATCTGATTTCTGATGTGACCCATTGGATCTTCACCAGCAGCCAATACAGCTACATCATCAACAGCATACGCAAAACCTCTATGACAGATAGTTGCGATCTGTGTTCCTGTACCAATCTTTTGTGGT
>Ga0160423_10005076_pt1 | contig 10765 bp, 9 predicted proteins | sample CRUFie14St8metaG_FD_108191 | JGI IMG/M metagenome (GOLD analysis project Ga0160423, IMG submission 108191) | Marine microbial communities from the Costa Rica Dome - CRUD Field 142mm St8 metaG | ecosystem: Environmental > Aquatic > Marine > Oceanic > Photic zone | place: Costa Rica: the Eastern... | reverse complement strand
TTCCACGTGGAACATTTTTGTTGAAAAAACCCGTAAGCCCTGAGCCGTGGTCCGTTTTTGTGGTAGGGTTTGCCAAAAATAGCGTCTAGGAGTCCCTGACCCCTAAAAATTTGTAAAAAATTTCAAAACCTACGGTGTCGCATATCGTTTTATAATTTTTAGGTATATGGGTAGGATATTTTTATGCAGGTAGAACGCATTTCGGAAGACGAAGCTGAAGAGAAGATACTGAAGCTGGAGTACCGTTTGGCCCAGATTCAGCAGGTGGAGTCTTGTCAACAGGAGTATTTAAGCTTTGTCCGCAAGATGTGGCCGGATTTTATTGCGGGCAGGCACCATAAGATCATGGCGGAGAAGCTTGAGAGGGTAGCCAGTGGTGAATTGAAGCGTTTGATCATCAATATGCCGCCGCGGCACACCAAGTCTGAGTTTGCCAGTTTCTTGTTTCCTGCTTGGATGATCGGGAAGAACCCGTCGATGAAGATTATTCAGGCTACGCACACCACGGAGCTTGCGGTCAACTTTGGTAGGAAGGTGAAGAACCTGCTGGAGCGGGAGGATTATCTAGAAATTTTCCCAGAGGCTGCTTTGTCGGCGGATTCCAAGGCATCTGGGCGTTGGGACACGGCCCGTGGGGGTATGTATTACGGGGTTGGTGTGGGTTCCAACTTGGCGGGACGGGGTGGTGATTTGATCATTATTGACGATCCTCACTCTGAGCAGACGGCGATGTCGTTGAATGGCTTTGATGATGCCTGGGAGTGGTACACGGGGGGTCCCCGACAGCGTTTGCAGCCCGGTGGGGCAATTATTGTGGTGATGACGCGCTGGTCTGAGAAGGATTTGACAGGTCAGTTGATCCGGGCGCAGGCGCGGGACAGTTTGGCGGACAACTGGGAGATCATTGAGTTTCCTATGGAGATGCCTTCCGGCAAGCCTTTGTGGCCGGAGTTCTGGTCATTTGAGGAGATGCAGGCGGTCAAGGCGTCGATTCCGCTGCCGAAATGGAACGCGCAGTACCAGCAGAACCCTACGGGTGATGAGAACGCGATTATCAAGCGGGAGTGGTGGAACGTATGGGATAAGGAGAGTATTCCGCAGTTGCAGTATGTCATTCAGAGTTATGACACGGCTTTTTCAAAAAGCACCCGTGCTGACTACAGTGCGATTACAACGTGGGGTGTGTTTTATCCGGAGGAGGGGACGGTAGCGGCTTTGATTTTGCTGGATGCTCAGAAGGGTCGGTGGGACTTTCCTGAGTTGAAGCATATGGCCATGGAGGCATACAAGTTTTGGGAGCCCGAAACGGTCATTATTGAGGCGAAAGCAAGCGGGATGCCTTTGACGCACGAGTTGCGGAACATGGGAATCCCTGTGGTAAACTTTACCCCTAGCCGAGGAAACGATAAGGTGTCAAGGGTGCATAGTGTTTCTACTCTGTTTGAGAGTGGTATGATCTGGGCACCGGACGAATCATGGGCGCACGAGGTGATAGAAGAGTGTGCCGCGTTTCCTAATGGGGAGCATGATGACTTGGTAGATAGTACGACGCAGGCATTGATGCGATACCGGCAGGGTAACTTTATTCAGTTGCCTTCAGATTATTGGGACGATGACAGTGGTTCCACGCAAATCCAGCAATACTACGGGTGAGTTATGAGGCAGTCCAATGATTAAGTGGGACCCCAACAAAGGTTGGTATGACACTAATACGGGCCTTGCTTTAGATAGTGCGGAAACAAAAGAGAGCAAAAGGCAGTATCTAGAAGATAAAAACAGGTTTCTAGAACAGAACATGTATGATCCTAACAAGGATTATAGCAGCGACTTTGGCAAGCTGTTTGGTTCTGACGTGAATAGAGCTTCAGAACTTTATTACTCGGGACCTAGCCCGAGATGGCAGGGCGCTCTCAGCGACCGGCTCAGAGAGAGAATGGGCCAAAAAGAAAATGTTTATGGCTCTAGTGGCCGCTATGAAGGTTCTACAGAAACAATGGACAGGGGCCTTCAGCGGCAGATGTATCGCCGGAACAATGCTATTGAGGATATGTTTCGTAAAGGGTTTAGTGCAGACCAAATTCTTGCTCACACATCAGGGCAACGGAACGTATTGGAAGAAGGTCCGGATTACAAGGATTACCAAAAAGCCAAGGCTGGACAAAAAGTCTATGGTATGAAAGGCCGTAAAGGCTGGGCCGATGACTATTTTGATGTTCCCGTGAGCATTGGCCAACCCCCTAAAAATGCATCAGGAGGGTCTGACACAGCGGCACGGCCCGGCGCTTCAGCCGCCTCTGCTCCAGCAACGTCTTCCCCAGAAGGGGTTTTTATCCGTCAACCAAATCGGAACCCGGACATGAATGCGGAACTTTTTTCACAGGGTGGTGAGGCAGAGGGCAGCGACCCTTACTACAACCCTGAGTATCAGTACGTGCCTGCAGGTGTGCAGGACATGATATTTGGGTTGTTTAACCCTTACGCCTCTGAACTAATGTTGCAATACGGATATCAACCGCCTACGGACCCGGTTACGGGTCAGCCAGTAGGCACACCGTCAATTACGAACCCCGGCACTTATGTTGATCCGAGCCCTACTCCGGGACCGGCTGGCCCTCCTGGGGTGTATGTTCCACCCGATCCGGTTGATCCATTAGACCCCATTCCGGACCCGACCCCGCCCCCGGACCCCACAGGACCATCTGACCCCGCCCCCGGCGGTGGAGGCCCCGGCGTCCCCGATCCAACTCCTACGGGCCCGCCCAGCGGGTATGTTGGAGCGGCCCGTTTAAAAGGCATTGACCCCCTTGCTCATAGTAGACGGAACAAACTTTCCGGCATGGACGTTCTTGTTGGATCTAGGCAAGAGGTCAGCGCAGAAGATTTCAACCGTCTTTTGGGGACGATAGAAGGCAAGTATGGTAAGGGTGCGTTTTACGACCCTGAGCGGGGCTCTATCTATCAAAACATTGACGATGATAAGGTAGCCATAGAAAACTCTTCTTATATCCCTGTTGGCATTGATCCCACTAAATATCAAGAGCAGCAAAAAACACAAGCTGCCATGATGGGCCTTGGAGATCAGGTTGATGAAAGGGGTCGCAGCAAGAGGTCAAGAGATCCTATTTACACCAGCCAAAGGATTGGCGACAAGATGTATTTTGTAGATGGTGGCAAAATTTATTCTTATGATGTTAGAGACAAACAATACGGCTCAACACCTAGTTTTGCTACGGGTGGAGCGGTATCCAAAGTAGCCTCAACAGGCGTCGGCACTTTATTCAACGGGTATTTTTGATATGAGTTTACCAATAATTGGTGCGGCAGGTTCTAATCCGGCCCTTGGTACGACGATGGGCGTGACAATACCTTCGGGTCCGGGAGGCCCCGGCATAGATTTGTCTGGCATAACTGGGGCAAACCAACCCAATCAAAACCTAGCGGCTCAGTATAACTATTTGACCGTTCGGGACGGTCAAGTTTTCTTTAACCCAAACACGTCCAACATTCAGTTTATAAATGCTTTAGACGCAGCGGGTTTGATTCCTTCTGGAGATCGATATTTCTTAAAAGAATTTTTTAAAGACAGCACGGATAACTGGCTGGTAAGACGGTTTAACGACGCCACGCAAGGGTATGATTTTAGTAGAGAAAATTTTTCTGGGTTAAACGACGAAAATTTTGCCATCATGATGCGGCTACAAAACACTTTAAACCCTTTTGTAGACGCGGCATCTTTACCGGCAAGTGGGGTATTTTTAGGCACTAGCTTTGAAGGCACTGGGGGAGGCGCTACTGGCGACCCGTACAGCCCAGACAATCCGCCCCCACCGGGCATAACTTACTCAGGCCGCCCTGTTTTCATAGGTCAAGCCCCATCTGGCAGGACCGGCGGCGAAGGTGTTTTTTATACCAAAGAAGATGTATTACTCCGGACAGATGAAATGCCGGACTTGTATAGGTCAACCACGCCGCCCCCGCCGCCGCCTGCCGAGGGTGATGACGCGGGAATGTTACCGCCGGATGATGATACGACAAAAATGGCTAGCGGTGGCATTGTGTCTTTAGCCATGAACGGCATGGATATGCCCACGGGCCAAGGCATTGAGACATTTTTGAACAGGGACCGCAGCAAGGCGGCCTTGCAACGTAATTTGCAAATGCTGGCGCAACAGCAGCAGCAACAACAGATGATGGCCCAGCAGGGTCCACCCGGTATGCCGCCCCAGGGTATGCCGCCCGGTATGCCTCCTCAAGGGATGATGCCTCCCGGACCACCGCCCATGCCTCCCGGACCACCGCCCACGATGCAACAAGGCATCATGCCCATGGCTAGCTAATGGCCGCTCCTACGCTTACATTTGCGGAAAAAGAGCGCCCGGTTGAGCAAACTATGACGCCAGAAGAACAGTACGGCGTTATTAAAGCCCCTGATTCGCCTTTGATGGCCAAAGCGGCAATGATGTTCCGGGATATAGAACGCCGTGTCGAAGGTAGCCCCGCAGAGTTTTTGTTGCCCGGCGGCGGCATTGCTACCGTTTTGGAGCGTAAGGCTTACGGTGAAGATCCTTCTCTTTTTGAGTATGGCATGGCTGCTTTAGACACCGCGGATTTTGTTCCGGGACTTGGCAAAATGGCCATCTTTGCTGGAGCGGCTTCAACCAGCGGTATGAAAAAAATCCGTGAATTGATAGAGCGAGAGCAAGCGGGCCAGACACCAGATCAGATATTTGCAGAAACAAACACTTTTCGTTCTCCCATACATGGTCGCCCGCAATTTGAGATAGATAATACCGGCGCTAAATTACGCGAAGACAGCGATATTTTTAACGCCAACCGTCCTGTTATGCAAACAAGAGAGGGCTATCGATTTTCAGAAGATAGCATTGTGGGTCGGGTTGACGTTGAAAGTGGTCCCGGAAGGGTCATTGAACCCGGAGAAACTTATAACGCTACGGAGCGAAGTTCTCAGAGGTATAGCCCATATATTGCCGGACACGTGTCGCGGGAAAGAGCAAGCTTTGAGTCTAAGGGGATGCAGTATTTAGAAGAAATATTGGATCATCCTGAACTGTATAGAGAATATCCTACTGCCAAAAGAATTAAGGTAGAAGAAGTTCCTTTAAATTTTAGAGATCGATCTCAAGTAAACGGTTTATTTGATCCTGTAACAGAAACTATTTACATAAACTCAAAGAACCTTGGCGGTAAGCCAGAACTAATTCTCCCTAAACTGTTCCACGAGCTTCAACATTGGGTACAAACACAAGAGGGTTTCCCTGCGGGAGATTCTCCTAGAGCTATCTCCGAAGATTTACAAGAGCGGATTAGCGGACTTCGCAGTCAATACAAAACTTTGTCAGACCAAACAGCCCAATTTTTAAACCCTCTTGTTAAGTCTGCGTTTGACTCCGTTGGTCAGAGAAAAGGACTAAGGTCTGTTAAAGTTTCTCCAGAAAACGTTGATCTAGAAACAAAAAAAGTCTCCAGTAATTTAGCGCGTTTGCATACAGAGTATTCAAAAGCTTTGGAAGAGGGCCGTAAGGCAGGAACTTTTTCTGATTTTGTGAAAGAAAACGCACAAGCTGGCGATTTCGGCATCTTTGAAGAAGTTGAAGGAGGCGTTGGACCGGGGGGTGTTGAGGCTATTCTACCGCAGTTAACACCTATTTTTAGACGGCTAGATAAACTAGGAGAAGAAAGTTTTGAACTTTCTTATCAAACTAGGTTACAACAAGAAAAAGCTTTTGAAGATTATAGCTCTACCGCAGGAGAATATGAGGCGCGAATAGTCGAAGAAAGCTCTAAAGAGGCGGGAAGGATTCCGCCAACGCCTGCTCAACGGCTGGAAGAAGAGCGAGATAGGATGCTTGTACGAGCAGAACAGCGAGCCATAAAGAATGAAGAAAACCCCTACACCACTACGACGCGACCAGAAAACATCCGTTTTGCCGAAAGATTTCCGCCCACCTCAGAGATTTTTGATGATTTTGGCAACGTGCGCCTTCCCGAGCAAAAAGCTGCAGGCGGCGGCGTAGGCAGCCTTGCTCCAATAGCGAGAAACATGTATAAGATACCCTCTGTAAAACGCGGGGTTGGCTCGTATATTTCACACATGAGGAGATAATCATGAGAACTATAGTGGCGGCTATGGCGGCTTTGTTTACAATGGTTCTTTCAGCAAAAACGGTCATTCTTTATGACGATGGAACACAGTACACCGTCGAACAAAACGAGAAGGTGTACGTCAGCGATTACTCTCAGCTATACCACTTCAAGCAATGGGGCAGCGGCGACATGGAGTTGAGAAAGGTGCTTCCTAGCCTCAAGCGTGATCATGTGTACCAAGAGCCGAGTGGCGAGGGCGATCTTGGAAGTCCCCAATGGTGTGAGACATATGTACCGTGGTCTGAGGGCTTGAACTTCAACATGACTGCGTGGCAGAAAGTTTGTGATGTAAACGACGATGGCGTTTACGACATGTGCGATTATTACGAGCCTACAGGTATATCCACGTTTGAAGAAATCGAATGGCAGGATAAGTGTAACGACGGCCAGCCGTGGGACGGGTCCTAATAGCCGTGATACTATAGTGCCGCAAACATAAGGGTTACTTATGGCAAACGGTGACGATAAAGCACTTCTTTCGTCCTTGATGGACAGCACAACAGCGCCTGAAGTAGAAGAAGCCGAGATGGAGCTTGATATAGAGATCGCGGCTCCCGGCACTTTTGTGGGTTCTGTTAACGATATTTTGCCGGAAGGCATAGAGATTGAGCCCCAGGATGATGGGGGTGTCATCGTTGACCTTGATCCCATGGCGATGATGGGACTGAGCAGCGGCGATTTTTATGGAAACCTAGCGGAAGAGCTAGATGACCGGGAGCTTGGAGCCCTTTCTTCTAGGCTACTGGAGGACTTTGAGTCCAACAAATCCTCTCGTTCTGAGTGGGAAGACGCTTATTCCAAGGGGTTGGAGCTTCTGGGCTACAACTATGAAGAGCGCACGATGCCTTTTCGTGGCGCTACGGGTGTAACGCACCCCTTACTTGCAGAAGCTGCCACGCAGTTTCAGGCGCAGGCGTTTAACGAGCTTTTGCCGCCTTCTGGTCCTGTTCGCACCGCTGTTGTGGGTGAGAAAACCAAGAGCAATGAAGCGCAGGCGTTTCGTGTCAAAGAATTTATGAATTACTACATCACGAATGTGATGGACGAGTACACGCCTGAGTTTGATCAGATGTTGTTTTACTTGCCTTTGGCAGGGTCTACTTTCAAAAAAGTGTACTTTGACGAGGCGATTGACCGGGCGGTAAGCAAGTTTGTCCCGGCAGAGGACATTGTGGTGCCCTATGGGGCCACGGATCTTGATTCGTGTGAAAACATCACGCAGGTTGTGAAGATGTCTTTGAATGATCTGCGTATTAGACAGGTCATGGGGTTCTATAGAGACATCTCTGTTATTCCATCTCAGTCTGACGATGGTCAGATTTCAGGTGAGTTGGACAAGTTAGAGGGCATGGAGCCCAGTAATCTAGATTATGACTGCACTCTTTTGGAGTGCCACGTCAATTTGGACTTGTCTGGTTTTGAAGACATGGGGGAAGATGGCGAGCCAACGGGCATCAAAGTCCCGTACATCGTCACGATAAGCGAAGATAATGGTCAGATACTGTCAATTAGACGCAACTTCAGGGAAGATGATGACCGTAAGAAAAAGATACAATATTTTGTTCACTACAAGTTTTTACCGGGTTTTGGGTTTTATGGCCTTGGTTTGATCCACACGATTGGCGGTTTGTCCAGAACGGCCACCGCGGCGTTGCGTCAACTTATTGATGCGGGCACTTTGTCCAATCTACCTGCGGGTTTCAAGGCTAGGGGTCTGCGGGTACGTGACGATGAAGAGCCTTTGCAACCGGGTGAGTTTAGGGACGTAGACGCACCGGGTGGCGCGATCCGTGATTCTTTGATGCCTTTGCCCTTCAAGGGGCCGGACGGCACCCTGATGCAGCTTCTGGGCTTCGTGGTGGACGCAGGACGGCGTTTTGCCACCATAACCGACATGAAGGTAGGGGACGGCAATCAACAGGCTGCTGTGGGCACTACAGTGGCGTTGTTGGAACAGGGCTCACGGGTCATGAGTGCAGTTCACAAACGTTTGCACTACAGCATGAAGCAAGAGTTCAGGCTGTTGGCTCGGGTGATGTCGGAGTATCTGCCGCAAGAGTACCCGTATGCTGTATCTGGTGGTGACCGCACGATCATGCGAGAAGACTTCGATGATCGGGTAGATGTTATACCTGTCTCCAACCCGAATACTTTTTCACAGGCACAACGTATAGCGATGGCGCAGTCTCAGCTTGAGATGGCCATGCAAGCTCCGCAAATGCATGATATGCACGAGGCGTATCGCCGTATGTACGAGGCGTTGGGGGTCAATGATATTGACAAGATATTGATTGCCCCATCTTCGGAAGATCCGATACCAAAAGATCCAGCGCAAGAAAATATCGATGTACTAGATATGGTTCAGTTGAAAGCGTTTGAGGGCCAAGATCACGATGCTCATATCATGGCGCACTTGGTTTTTGCTACAGCGCCTACACTTCAAACCATCCCGCAAGTGCCCATCTTGTTACAGAAGCATGTGATTGAGCATGTGAAGCTAAAGTCCCAGGAAATGGCTACGGCGCAGATGCTTCAGCAAACAGGGGGTCAACCCCTTAATCCTGAGCAAGAGCTTCAGTTGGAGTCCATGACCGCTCAGATCAACGCACAGGAGTTCCAGAAGCTCAAGCAACTTTCTGCACAGGTTAGTGGTCAAAACCAAGGTCCCGATCCTTTGATACAATTGAAGCAACAAGAGCTTCAGATGGATCAGCAGAAGATGCAGCAAGACGCTCAGATGGATCAAGCGGAGTTGCAACTCGACCAGCAACGTATGCAAAATAAGGCTACTGAGTTCCAGCAGAGGCTTGCTAGTCAAGAGCGTCAGACGCAGGCACGTATTGATGCCGCTCTGCAACGTGAAATGTTAAAAAGAGGACAGTGAGATGACAGTCAAAGTAAATGGCGCTCCACCAAAAAACCCACCGGCCCCTGTGAATAAGGCGGTTATTCAGGGTCAAGGTTCTATTCCTTATGCTTCGGCCAAGGAAGAGAAAACCCCGGACACCATGTTTGCCAAAGTAACCACGGGCACGAAGCGAGGCATGGGTGCCGCGTTACGAGGTTCGCGTTTTACTAGCGCGTAGGTAATAAATTATGCAAATCGCATATAGCTCCCCCTTTGCTAACCCGATGAGAGGTCGTATGGCCGCCCCCGGAACTATGGCAGGGGGCCCTACAAGAAACATACCGGGAGAGTTTGGAAATCTAAGCCGTCCTTTTCAGAAACCAAATATTGACCCTTTTGCAGGCACGGCGTTGGAAGGAACAGCAGGAATTAGACCTGTAAATGACCTACCAATTCCTACGCCCACTCCCGATATTTTTCCCCCGCAGACTCCTCCGCCAATGCCGCCCCCTAGATCGTTTGGTGGTAACCAATTTGGTGGTGGGATCGGTGGTTTTTTCAATCAGTTGGCGATGATGTCTCCCGAGCAGTACAACATGGGGATGGACCGTTACCGACAATTTAGTCAGCAATTTGGTCCTTCGATGGGCGGCGGTTTTGGCACGTTCAATCAATTAGCTCAAATGACGCCAGAGCAGTACAACATGGGGATGGACCGTTTTAACCAATTTAACCAACAATTTGGTCAAAGGCCCATGCCTCGTCCCCAAATGCCCATGCGCCCTTCATTTGATCCCCGCGTAATGCCGCCACCTCAGTATCTTTCTAGGCCCTTCGGTGGTGGCTTCGGTGGTGGCTTCGGTGGTGGCTTCGGTGGTGGCTTCGGTGGCGGTTTCGGTGGTCAAAGATTTCAGCCTCCGTTTCAAATGATGCCATTTAGTGGTGGCTTCGGTGGTGGCTTCGGTGGACCCCGTAACTACATGACCGACGCCACTGGTTTGCCCCCCGGAGTGCAAACATTGGCTGGGGGCCTTCCAGCCGGTGGCATGATGGGCACTACCAACCCAGACGGCTCTCTTAGTGTTGGCGCAGGAACTATGCCTCAAACCGCAACCTACATAGCAGACGCGGGAGAACCGATTATGCCCACGGGTGGAGGCGGAGGCGTTTTTTAATGCTACAGGCTCTGATCGGCCCCGTAACAGGGCTACTAGACAAATTCATACCGGACGCTGACGAAAAAGCGAGGCTCGCACATGAAATTGCAACCATGTCTGAACGACACGCGCAAGAGCTTGCCAAGGGCCAGTTGGAAATTAATAAGGCTGAAGCAGCGCATAAATCGTTATTTGTCGCGGGTTGGAGGCCATTTGTTGGGTGGACTTGCGGTGTCGCTTTGGCTTGGCACTTTGTTGGCCAGCCTCTCGCTGTTTTTGGGATTGCAGTGGCTGGTGTTGACACCCCTGACCTCCCTGTCTTTGAGATGGAGAGCCTTTTGACCGTGCTTCTTGGGATGCTCGGGTTGGGTGGACTACGCACGTTTGAAAAAACTAAGTCGATTGCTAGAGAAAAATGACACCAGAGCAATTAAACGCATGGCGAATTATTCCAAGGCTGTTGATGTTTGCCATGATAGGTATGACTTACCGCACCGTCGAGTGGTTCATGTCTTTACCGGACCCTAATCCGGAACAGGCCGCCTTAGTCAGTGTAATGACCGGCGCACTCACAGGAGCTTTTGGGTTGTTTCTT
>Ga0160423_10005075_pt1 | contig 10767 bp, 23 predicted proteins | sample CRUFie14St8metaG_FD_108191 | JGI IMG/M metagenome (GOLD analysis project Ga0160423, IMG submission 108191) | Marine microbial communities from the Costa Rica Dome - CRUD Field 142mm St8 metaG | ecosystem: Environmental > Aquatic > Marine > Oceanic > Photic zone | place: Costa Rica: the Eastern... | reverse complement strand
GCCTGTGTATCTACCATACGAATATCCCTTGCCGAGATCCTCTGTAATGATTGCTAGATGGGCTTCGCCTTTGAACTCGAACCCAACCATGTCTCCGACTTTTATCATGCTACCACCTCGAATTGCCAAGTAGACAACCACCCAAATGCGCCATCTTCAAACCATTTGATTTTGTAAGCAATGCTATTGCACCCATCGGACTGATGGGAGTCTATAACCATTCCCATACTTCCATCCCTAAATTTTACTAATGTTCCTATATCAATCATACTAACTCCCATATGTAATCGTGTACGCTCATTTTCTCGCCTGTGGAGATCAAGAGCACCTCTATCCACCCCACATATATGGGACTACTGCCCAAGAATACTGCGTACTCATTGAACTTTTCATTGTGAATAAGGTCGCCTTTTTTGAAATTATTCGTCATTGTCGATCTCCTCGATGCTTATCAGTTCCCACATTTCGTCTAAAGATTCCTCCAAAGAGGAGAACCATGCGATGGTCATGAGAACTTTCGTGTATGATGTGTCCACAGCCTTAACCACACCCAATGTACGGGTAGAGAAGTGGCGGTGGCGTACTAGAGTACCAATGGGGTAGTGGGTCATGATAGCACCTCCACCGAGTATTTGTCTAAATAACTGATGGAGCCAGTTGGGTGACCGATCTCGGCATTGCCGTTGATCCATTTCACTATGAGGTCGCCTTTCATTCCCTTGTAGCCACGACCAATCACCATTCCAACGGGCTTGTCCTCGTCGTGCTGAATCAACTCGGATCTAAGGTCGTATTGTGAGTATCTAACAGACTTAAACTTCAGTCTTAACAATGTTCCAATTTCAATCATGCTATCACCTCCAAGTCCTCATTGTATTCAGCAGTTCGTTTTCCCACAAAGATTCCATTTAGCCACTTGATCACTGGGCAATAATCCCCATCGGTATCGTCTATCCAATGGTCTATGACTATTCCAATTTCAGCAAAGTTCTTGAACTTTACTAATGAACCTATCTCAATCATATCTTCCCCTTGTGATTGCCGTTTCCAGCGTTCTCTCCGACCTTTGTAAAGGCCACGTCATGGACAGAGCCGCTACGTTGGTTGTTCCAGCCAGACCATTGATCCCAACCTTTGCGGTACAATTCGGCATCGTCCTCGTTGTTGAACTTGAGTATCTGAATACAAGCCATTTTACCATCGCCACTCGATACGGCTCTGATGGTTTCTTTGATTTCTGTTTGTAGTTCCACGACACAATCGGGGCACTCGTTGATCTTGCCCCCGACACGTCGTTTGAGTTGTGAATCGAGGTTGAATATGTCCTCGCAGTGAATACAGGTTCTGTTGTTCATTGTGACCTCCAAAGTCGTTTGGGTTATGTTATAGAGTGTAATACGTTTTGGTTAAGTTGTCAAGTTTTTTTTTCAACTTTTTCAATAAAGTCCGCATGCACCTCGCTAGATTTGCCTGTGGCGAGCCATTTTACAAAGTAAAGATTATCATACAGCGTGTCGTTGCACAAGATAATGCCCACCTTGTCGGTGATGTTTGTTTCGCCTACTGAGAACTTCCCATGCAATGAGAGTCTTACTAGGTCTCCAACTTTGAGTGTTTTCATATCTGCCTCCTTTTATATCCTAACTTATTTAACATGGGTCTGTGTATGTCTTCATGAAAATAGATGTGCTTGTTGTTGTCTTTTCTCAACAATTTTATCCAACCTTCGTTGTCCACCTCTACAATTTCGTATGTACGAAGCAGTCCATCTACTTTGACCGAGAATGATTTGCCTATCATCGGGTGCATGAGTCCTCCTTTGTTAGCGGTTCCAGTTCCCACTTTGGGAAAGCCCATGTGCCTTGTGGGAATGTGACGTTTACAAGGTTTCCGTTCAAACCACGAACAATCCCTACGATTCCTGCGTTAAGGGACGTATAGTCATCATATTTGAGAACAACGAGATCGCCTGTTTGATAATAGTGTTCCATTTTGTCTCCACGTTTTTGTGTTGGTATGGTAGTGTATCACGTTGGAGATAAATTGTCAAGTTTTTTCTTTACCTTTATCGGACAGTTTTTGACCGCATCGCGTAGCATGCGTTTTTATTATAAGGAACACGCGTGTGAATAGTTATGTAAAGTTTTTTGCAAATGCAACAAAGTTATTTGCATAGTTATGTAAAGTTTTTTTGTGTTTTTATTTGCATAACCCCCAAAAATATGTTATAATAGAAGGTAGCGGACAATTATTGACCGACACTTAAAACAAACAAACGGACAATTTCTGTCCAAGTTTTTTTAACTTTATTTCACATAGTTATGTAAAGTTTTTTAGAGGGATGCTGATATGGTATCGCTACAAAGGGACAGCCATGTTCGCTGTTTTCTTAAAAACTTCATTCATAGTTATGTAAAGTTTTTTATATGCAATCGCAGCAATCGAGGTTACCGACCTAAAAGTCGGTACTGTCCTCGTCATCCTCGATGTAACCAAATAGTCGGTCTAGGGCTTCATAGAATTCAACGCCCATCGACAAAACATCGATATCCGGTTCGATATCTGGATCGAAATCAGGACATAACATAAAATGATGCGACGGATCAAACACCAAGAAGTGGAACACACGAGTCTCTAAACATAAACAATAGAAGAAACGGTTGTGACGTATCACTTGAGCAATGAGAAATTTCTCAATGTGCTCTCCATTGTTAACGCCGATCAAGTCACCTTTTTTAAAAGTAAAATCGATAGACATCGACTCCCTCCATTCTCAAGAGGACATCCTCCCAATGCTGAACGGTTACGATAGCAACGGCGAATTGAATTAGCACCGCTTGATCGGCAGTGCGGTGATACTCATCCTCTAGCTCCATGCAGTGGTCCCAGAGATCCATGATGATCGTCTCTACGCTTTCGTACCTAGGAGTCATCGGAGGACCCCCCAGTAGGGTAGGAGGGGGGTAGTACCCCAGTAGTAGGGAAGCTCAATATAATTATCTTTCCCTTCTCGATCAATCTTTCGAATGATCCACTTGTCATAATGCAGTGCTGACCATCTACATATCTGATCTCGTAGCTAGTGGTCCAGTTAAACAATGGCTCTTCTGTCCATGTTCCTGACTTAATTTCGTTTGTAATCAGGCCTAGCTTGTTGCCGTCCATTATTAAACATCCGACCATGGCTTTGCTCTGATTCATTCACGTATGAACTCCAAAATCTGCCCTTTACTAAGGGACAAGAGTGGACCAAGTCTTACAAAGTGAGGTACGAGAACAGGAAATCCGGTGGGAGCTTCAAGTGCAACAGATGATACAACGCCCACTACTCTGCCTGCGTCATTGAATACCACAGAACCAGAGGATCCAGGCCAAGCAAAAGTATCAGCAAGTATGAAGTGTTGTGTAGTGCCTGAGATCATACCACTGTATGAGGAGAAATACATCTCATTGGGATTACCACAATAAAATATTTCTCTGCCGACATCAATTCCGTTGGCTGGTCGATAAGGCACAGCCTTTGTAAATTTCATTTTTTCTTCCGGCACTAGAATTGCTATGTCTCTAAAATTATCTACGTAAGCAATCCGCGCCTTGTATGTATATCCACTTCGTTCCGTCAAAAAAACTTCTGATTTTTCCTCGATAACATGAGCTGCTGTAATGACGAAGTGCTTGTCCCATATCTGAAAATAATTGCCGGACCCCAAAGATACTGGTCCGCCATTTGAAAATGCATTTACGATAACAGAAGAGTTAAATGCATTGCTGACTCCCCTGTTGGCAAAAGTATATAAGTCACCATGAAATGCATCATCATAATGCAACTCAGGCGAGTCGTGTGTCGGCATAAATAAAAATAGTATAAGTCCTAATCGTCCCATAGTAGCGACCTCCTATAAGTAACTAGGGGTCAAAAATATGTAACGGTTATGTTACAAACGGATTTTTGCTCCAAGCCACAATTCAGCGGCTGCTTCGCGAATATGTTTCTCTAAAAGGTGGTGAGGGATCTCCCATTTCAACGGATGCTTTTCAAGACCTGTATGGGTTACCTGAGTTTTACTGCCGTCTCGTGCAGTATTTTGCACATTAGTAACCTCTTGTTGCTTGATCCAATTTACTTCCATTTCCTCGGTAGAAAGACCGGAGTTAACAACCTGGAGTTGGGGATCATACATGGTCATACGGACTGTGAGTTGATTATCATCAACAGTCACAACTGTTTCAACGAAGAAGTGCCCGTTATCAAATGCACACTTCATTGGGTCCAGCCTGTAATCACAATCATAATAGTATTTGATAGTCTTGTTGTTAAACACTCTGACGTCTTCATACTCCATCAGTACCGGAGTATAGGTACCTCGACTGTTCTTTACCTTGAAGGAGGTGGAGAAGGCTGATGAAAGAGTAAATGCGAACTCGCTATCAATTACTTGTTCGATTGATTTTTCATTTGTTCGGTCATGCACTCGGATGGGGTCGACATAAAAGTCAAGGGTCTCAGCTGAGGCAAGACCCAATAAAAACAATAAACTACTCACGATCATAATCATCCTCCAGTCTAACAACGTCATCCAAATGATTTGTTGACACCTCCGCAAGCACAACGTTGCTTCCAAGCGTTGCGGCGAACCTGTGGATTGTGTGAGGTGTCACATGATACGTATCACCTTCGCTTAGTTTTAGCGTGGAAATACCTCGCCTTCCTTGACCTGAAACAGTGAGTTCTAATTCTCCAGATACGACAAGGATTGTTTCCTCTTTCTGTTCGTGGTATTGAAGGCTTAGTTTGCAACCTTCATTGATGTATAGAAGTTTACCAACATAGTCAGGTGTCTCAGCCCAAATGACTTCCTTGCCCCAAGGCTTGATGACTTCTCTTTTTTTATTCAACATCTCTAGCATTTTCGCTCCATCGGTATAATTTTAATGCGTGTCCCATTTCTTTTTTATATTCTTCCATCTCGATTATGTAGCCATGTTCAGCCATGAAGTGATAACCGAGGTACCAAGCAAGAGACTCGTGGAACAGTGTCTCTTTCACATCTCTAAATAGTGGATCCATTCGATAAATTACATGACCAACTTCATGAGTAAGATGAATTATTTTGTGGAACACATCCAATTCATCTCCCAACTCTATGATACCAAAAAGTTCCAACTCCTCAATTTCATCATCAGGAGTTGGAACCCAAAAGGACATAGGTCCATAAATGTCTTCTACGTTGATTTCAAAGCAGGTCTCGGACAGGTTTATCATTTCTGATAATATAATTTCAAGATGCTCTTTCTCCGAGGAACTGCTCAAGTTCTGTGTATCCACCGATAAGTTTATCATCCATGTCTTCCTCTTTAAGAATTACAATTGGTACAGTATTATGATTATAAATAGTTTTATAATAACTCAAGAGTTCGCGCGAATGATCCACAGAGCAGTATTCAAATTGTTCTTTTTGCTGAATCAGTAGGTTCTTCGCACGTATACAGAAAGGGCACTCGGACCAACAAATTATTTTAAAATATTTCATTAGCCCCTCAAAATTTGACGCTTGTTAAGTTTGCGTCTTAGTTCTTCTGGAGATCCAACAACGGTAATTGTTCTCGCCGATGTGCCTTCGTTGATCGTAATGCGACTGAACTCTGCGTTGTTGACAATTCCCAAATTGTGTGCTTCGTTGATCATGTTCACATTTGTTTCTTTCCGGATCATCTTTACAGCATCCGGGCTTACATGTATCTCATCTAGATGTAGGCGCTCTCCTTCTGGTTTGAATACTTCAATTAACTTCACTAACATAGTCTCTCCTTAATAGTTTTATGTGTTTTTTATTTGCTACCCACTCTGTGCCTTCATACACAACGACGCAAAAAGATGAATCTTCTTCAGAGTCTTTCATGTACAGACCGATCTCTGGTTTCTCAATTATCTTAATCGCTTGTGGTGTGCGCAGCGTCTTCAGTAGTACTGTTTTCTGTGGTAGCCACAAGAGGTCTCCCTGCTGGAACATCTTGTTCTCCTTGTTTATAATTTAAATAGCCTACAGAGATCATTTCAATATCTGATAGGCGTTGATCCAATGAAGCTAGCGTTCTTCTCATCTTGTCGATAAGAGGAAGTGCTAGATCCATTTCTTCTTCGGCAAGCGCATCTTCGATGTGCTCTGTTTGAGTCTTAATACTTGATACTTTCTCTGTAACATAAGTAAAAAGTTGTTCTACTTCTTCCGGGACCTCTTCAATATCGGCTCCGTAGCTTATTTTTACTCTCACTATTCCTCCAGTGTTTATAGGATAAGCATGTCTGTGATGGCTTTAGCGATCAATCCTGCAACACCAAGCCCAACAGACCAAATTACTTTAGACATGTTATCTTGCCATTGTTCAACATCACGAAGACGAGCGTAAAGACCAACTTCCGGATTGTAAATGGCTTCTTTTATTGACTTGATGTCTTCAGCCATTTGTGCTTGAGTTGTGTGCATATGCTTAATGTTAACTGTAAGTTCCATTATAGCCTGCTTTAATTCATTTAGTTCTTTTTCGCTTACGCTCATGTTCGTATTCCTTTGAAGTTATCGAGATAACAATAAGTAGTTTCAAATCTTCACAATCGCATGTGAAGTGGTCAGCAAAGTTCCTGCTGCGGAGGCAGCATTCTGCAAAGCACACCTTGTAACCTTCTTTGGATCGATTACACCTGTCTGAAACGCATTAATTATTTTTCTGTTAAGAAAATCGTAGCACATATTATCTTCAGCATTAATAATTTTTTCAATGATCAGATCTTCTGACTCTCCAGCATTTCTAGCCATCGTCCGTAAAGGGGCCTCACAGGCTCTCAGAACGATTTTAGCGCCTAAGGCTTGCTCTTCGTTGTCTGTATCCACAGAAAGGCTTCTAGATAGCCTGAGGAGCGTTACACCGCCTCCTGCAATGATGCCTTCTTCCTGTGCTGATCTAACTGCTTCCAATGCATCATCAATGCGATGCTTCTTCTCAATCATCTCAACTTCAGTTGCAGCACCAACTCTAACGACAGCGACTCCAGAGGCAAGACGAGTAATTCTTTCTTGTAGCCTCTCACACTCTTGGAGATTTTCTGTTTGCTCGATCTCATTCTTGACCGCAGCAATCCTCGTATCAATCTCTTCCCAATCACCTTTACCTCCGACGACTGTTGTCCAGCCTTTTGTGATGTTAACAGACTTTGCTTGACCAAAGTCATTTAAACTTACCTCTCGCAAAGACAATCCAGCCTCTCGAGAAATAAATGTTGCGCCAACAGAAGCACAAAGGTCTTTAAGAATGTTGCGACGTTCTTCTCCATACTTTGGAGCACGGATCGCAGCAACCTTCATCGTTCCCCGTACCGCATTCGCAATGAGAGCAGCCAGAGCCTGACCTTCAACATCTGGAGCGACGAGAAGCAAGGGTCGTGCATCTCGAGACGCGATTGTAAGCGTCGGCATAATTTGCTCGACTGTTTCCAGTTTCTCATCTGTAATAAGAATAATTGGGTTATCATAATCTACCGTCCCGTTTCGTTCATTGTTTATAAATTGGCTAGAGAGGTAGCCAGAATCCATTCTGAAGCCTTCAATGAGATCAAGAGTGGTTTGCATGCTCCGAGCCTCTTCGACGATTACAGAGCCATCCTTGCCCGCTTTATCAACGGCTGTTGAAATAAGCGTTCCGATGGTGGAATCATTGTTCGCAGAGATCGTTGCGATGTGCTTGATGTCGTCAACCGTTTCAATTGGCTTCGACAAGTCATCTAGTTCAGTAACTAGAGCATCAACCGCTTTGTTGATGCCTCGCTGAAGTTCAACAGGTGAGACACCCGAGGTTAGATAGCGTTGTCCTTCGGTTAGAATTGCTCTTGCGAGGACTGTGGATGTGGTTGTACCGTCACCGGCAGTCTCCACGGTTTGCTTTGCCGCTTGCTTAATAACTTGAGCTCCGAGGTTTTGGAACGGATCTTCAAGATCGATAAAGTCAGCAATGGTCACTCCGTCTTTTGTGAGAACGGGGACTCCCTGTTCTTTGTGGAACAATGCGACGGTTCGTCCTCGAGGTCCGAGTGTTGCCGCGACATTGTCCGCCAAAATATTGACCCCCTTCACAATCTCTTGATTGAGAGGGGAGCCTTGTTTATAATGTTTTTGCATTAAGCCTCCATATGGTTATTGTTATATTATATTATAACACCGAATGAAGGGTTTGTCAAGTCATTTATTCAAAGTTTCTTTGAATAATTTCTTGAGGAAGTCGGATGTAATTTTATTTTCGCTCACCACACGCTTTTTAAGAGCTTGTGCAGATCTTTTGTTAGAGATGGCTCTACCGCCATATGAGGTTATCAAGCTTTGCAAGTTTTTGTCTGCATCGGTTAGTGCGTCTAGTGCGTCAGAGCCCTTTTGTACATCATCTGATCCAATATAGTCTTTGATGGATGATTGTGATAATTTCATCTTTTCAAAGTATGTTTTCATGAAGCCGTATGCTTTCTTTAATTTTGAATCAAAGCTACTTTTCTTTGTAACACTGTCCAACAAACTTTTTAAATTTTTTATCGGTTTCTTTCCTTTAGCAAAATGAAGCTTAAATTCTGTTCCTACAATGTTCGGGCCGAATTGTAAACTATAATAGAAGTCTCCATTGCCATACGAATCTGTTCCGTGAGCGGCTTGGCGTGTAGTATGTTGATATCGATTTGATTTAGCAGTAATGCTTGAGCTGTTTCCTTTAGCGTTTGCAACGAACTCACCGGTATATAAGCCCGCCGGTGATGTTGAAATTTGTAGATTATTGACGTGGTTTGACCCATCATACGGTGGAGCAGAATCCATTCGGACTGTATAAGCCATGATGGGCAAGACAGTTCTCTCTTTCGATTTTGATACAGACTTCTTCGCAACTAAATAAAGAACTTCAACACCGGGCTCAAATCCAGATAAAGCTTGGTTCGAAGGGCTACCTTTTTGAAAGAATTTTGAACTTCCTTCAAAATCTTGTTGGCCAGTTGATACAGCAACAGTGAAGTCTCCGGATACACCACCAGCACCAGCAACTTTACCACCACCGATTAAAGCACCGAGTGCTTCGAAATAGTAAGCAATTGCTCGATCGTCCACTTCACGAAAGATTGTTGCAAAATAGTCCATTATTATTATGTCTCTTAAAAATTCTCTTTCCTTACCTTTGTACGCTGCTGTGATTGTAGTGGCGTTACCATTTATTAAAAGATCACTGACGTCGGATAGCTTTTGTAGGCGTTTTTCGTAAGTGTCTTCTCCAGAAAACATATCGTTCAAGGGAGTGATAAGTCCAGGTGGAAACTTTCCTCCTGTGCTAGTTGCAGAGCCAGCAGAACCAACATCTTGGATCATTGGCGCTGTAATATCTTGGGTTTGGGCGGTTTCTAGTGAAGTTGCAATGTCTACTAATTTTGTTTTGAGCGCATTTGATATTGGATTTGCTGGAGGTGCGCCTCTAAGAAGTGCTCTAGCAGAATTTACCGCCTTATCCAAATTACCTGTTCCAATATCGGTTCCGAAAATTTTAGTAATCTCATCAATCATTGCTTGCACATCAGCGTTTGTCGGTGTGGGAGATGCGTTGATATATGCTTTGAGTTCTTTTGCGATGGCATTCTTGTTTCCTTGACTTGGTTTGTTTTTCAAGTGCAAGGTCGGTTTAAGATCCGTTTGGGTCGAGTCTTTGAAGAAAAATGTACTTCCAGACGAGCCGCCGAGAGATGCAAGATATGCATCTAAATCAGCGTACGTGTTTCTATCAACAGCTGTGGATGTTGTGTTTGCATACCAAGTATCTGCTGTGACTTTCGTCGCACCTGTAGCAGCTTTCAAGTCATCATCTGTTAAATCGCCGGGCTTTTTATCGAGTCCCGCAAGAGCATTGAGATCTTTCGTCCCGGGAGGTTTGTTTTTTTTGATGCCCAGATCGGGGTCTTTGTCCGACGCTGTTCCACCCCACTTAAGGTTAATCTTCTCTTCAAGAACTTCCTTAATTAAATCTTTCAGCATTTTGCTGTTAACTTTTTTGTCGCTCATTTATATGTCCCTCAATAATTTTTTTAAATCTAAACCAGCGCAATCGATCTTTCGGTTTGTAAGATGATAATGGCTCACAAAGCCTTCAAATCGCCCGCTAGCGGCTTTTTTGCTCACGGTAGTGTTTGTACCCTTTGAGCGGTCTAAAGGCGCTTGAAGGGGTATTCCCGTGGCTTTATTTATGGCTCTCATTAAAGCCTTAAGTGCATCAAGTTGTTGTGGATAGAATCCTGTGAATGGATCTAGTTTCTTTCCATGAACAACAGCGTCTGTAATTAACGGTCGTTCTTCTCCGACGTTTCGCTTATACCAGTCTTGATGCTTTGGGTAGTAAGCGTTGGAGATCTCGACTCCAATCGATTTGTTATTCCATGTTCTTGACCCTGCATGGTATGCAACGTCGTTGATGTCCATTGTTTGATAGATTGTACCATCGTTGTCAATCAAGAAGTGAACGCTTAGTCCTCGGTTCTCGAGCACTTTGTAGCACGACTTGGATGAAAGACACACATCCCAATGACAAACAAAAAAAGAAGGATCTCGCTTCTCGGTCATACGCTTGAATCCCTTGCGCATACGGAAGCCGTCACCTTCGAACCATAGTTTGACCTTTGGCCATTTAATATCGAAATACTCGGAGTTATAGATGATGAAAGATTCTTTGTTGTTCTTCGTGTTTGGTCTGAAGTCT
>Ga0160423_10005074_pt1 | contig 10767 bp, 11 predicted proteins | sample CRUFie14St8metaG_FD_108191 | JGI IMG/M metagenome (GOLD analysis project Ga0160423, IMG submission 108191) | Marine microbial communities from the Costa Rica Dome - CRUD Field 142mm St8 metaG | ecosystem: Environmental > Aquatic > Marine > Oceanic > Photic zone | place: Costa Rica: the Eastern... | reverse complement strand
TGAACACATTACAGGGGATAAATTTGTCAAAGAGGATGTTAGCGATGTGATGAACAGAGTAGAGAGCAACATCTTAAACTATTTGAATAATTAAATGAAAAAAGTTGTTCTCATATCTACGAGTTTATCAGCAACCTCTAAGTCTGCTTTATTGATTCAGTCAGCGGCTGAGCAATTAAAAAAATCAGAGGTGATTGATTTAAAGGAGTTATCAATTCCTTTCTGCGACGGCAGAAAGATAGAGGACTACTCAAAAGAAATTCAATTGCTTTTTAAAACAATAGAAGAGGCGGATTCTTTAGTTTTTGGTTTTCCTATTTATTGTTACTCTATCTCTGGAGTTTTGAAAAACTTCATTGATATTTTTTCTCAGGCAATGAATGGAAAACGTTTCGGTATCTGTGCTGCTACAGGATCTAAGCTATCTTACTTAGCTATTGCCGATTTACATAAAATTATGCAGTTTCAGTCTAACGCTATTGGTGTATTTCCTGCAGTAGTTGCCGATTATACCGATTTTGAAAACAATAAGCCAAATTTAGATATAAAAGAACGATTACAGAGAATGCTCGCTGAGCTATAAAAAAGAAACCGTCTTCGGGCGGTTTTTTATTGTCTAGGTCCAAAAATAGCAGATCCAACACGAATCATATTACTTCCTTTATCAATAGCGATATGGTAATCACTACTCATACCCATTGATAGTATTTTAAGTTGCGGATAATCCTTTTGTAGTTTTTTGTAAATACTACTTAAAGAAAAAAATTCTTTCTTTATTTGTTCTTTGTTAGAAGTAAATGTAGACATTCCCATAAATCCTACAATGCGCACATTTGGGTAGTTAGATTGGATTTCTAAAATATACTTTCCTTCTTCTTCATTTAATCCAAATTTGTTGCTTTCTTCTGCAATATGAAATTGTAAAAGACAATCAATCACACGATTATTTTGAGTGGCTCGTTTGTTGATTTCTTTGAGTAGTCTTTCTGAATCTACTGCATGTATTAAGCTAACAAAAGAAGCGATATACTTCACCTTATTAGTTTGTAAATGACCTATCATGTGCCATTCAATATCTTTAGGTAATAAGTCGGCCTTTTGAGCCATTTCTTGTACCCTGTTTTCTCCAAAAAGTCTTTGCCCAGCTTCATAGGCCTCCAAAATACAATCTATTGGTTTGGTTTTAGAAACAGCTACCAATTTAACATTATTTGGAATTGAGTTTCGTATTTTTTGAAGATTGTCTGATGTACTCATTATTCAATACTGTAAATCAGTAATCCACTACGTAATTTCGGCTCAATATAAGTACTCTTGGGAGGCATACTTTCATTAGCATCAGCTACATCTTTGAGTTGCTGCACACCAATTGGTTTTAACAGAAAAGCGACTACATAATCACCACTGTCTACAGCACTTTCTAATGCGATTTTTCCAAGTGTTCCATCTACGAAGCTTAGACGTTTGTCCGTGCGCAAATCGTGTATACCCAAAATAGGACTTAATATGTTATTAGAAAGAATCGCTGGATCCAGTTTTTTTACACAATGAGTTCTGTCAAAAGCAGACTCTTTAGCTGTTAAACTGTACCAATTCTTCTCTATGTACATGCCTATTTCATCTTTTTTAACAGGTACAAAAGACTCTTCTCTTTTTTCTACAATGTAAGTTTTACTAATGGAGGCGATAAATTCTTTAGTAGACAATCCATTTAAGTCTTTAACGATTCGATTAAAATCAAGAATTCTTAATTGACTTTCAGGAATAAGGTAGCTCATACAATAGTTGAAACTTTCAGAACCAGAGTAACCTGGGTTTTCTTCTCTTCTCTGTTGACACAAGAGGGCAGAAGAAGCTGATCTATGATGCCCATCAGCTATGTACAGTGCATCTACTTTTTCAAAAATATCTTGAAGAGTTTGTATATCCTTTTCGTCCTGTATAAGCCACAACTTATGCAATGATCGATTAGTGGTTGTGAACTCATATTCAGGTCTACTTTTAATGTATGATTCAAGAATATCATTCACTCCATTTTGATCAGGATAAGTGAGTAAAACAGGCTCTGCATTAAAGCCAGTTATATTCAGGTAGTCTTTAAACATTTCCTCCTTTGTAGCAATGGTTTGTTCATGAATTTTGACATCACCATTTAAGTAATCATCTACACTACTTGCACAAATAATTCCTGTGAAAATAACTTCACCCTTTTGTTGCTGATAAAGGTAAAGTTTTGACTTTTGGTCTTCAATAAATACTCCTTCAGCTTTAAATTGGTTAAACTTATTTTTTACGGAGTGATATTTTGCTTTTCCTTTTACTTTGGTTTGTTTATCAGAGTAATCAGGGTTGATGACGTGTAAAAAAGTATATGGGTTGTGCTCGATTTTTTCAATCAAAGTTTCCTCACTGTAAGAGAGGTATGATCGAGAAGCCACTAAAGAGACTTTGTCTCTAGTTGGTCTAACTGCTTTAAACGGTCTGATGTCTGCCATATAGTCCAAAAAAAATGATACCGTAGTATCGCTATCAAAGATAGTTTTTATCTTTATTTAAAGAAAGCAGTAATTTTATCTGCTAACTCTGTTCCAATTCGGTCTTGTGCTTCTAGTGTAGCAGCTCCAATGTGTGGTGTTAAAGAAACATTTGCCTGCATCAATAGGTGAATGCTTGGAGTTGGTTCGTTTTCAAAAACATCCAATCCAGCATAATCTAGTTTTCCTTTTTCCAGGGCGAACATTAAGGCATCTTCATCAATTACTCCTCCACGGGCAGCATTTACGATTCCAGCACCATCTTTCATCATACCGATTTCTTCAGCGCCAATAACTGCTTTATCGTCAATTTTAGGAATGTGTAAAGTGATGAAGTCCGATTTTTTAAGTACTTTTTCTAGTGAAGTAGGAATGATTTCAAAGTTCATTTTTTGTCCATTGAAGAAATTCAAATCAATGTTTACAGAATCTATGAACTTATCATGTGCAACTACATTCATTCCTAATCCAATTGCTCGTTTAGCAACCTCTTGTCCAATCCGGCCAAAACCAATTATTCCTAAAGTCTTTCCCGCAAGTTCTTTTCCTTTTGCGTAGGATCTTTTCAAATCTTTAAAGCTTGAGTCTCCATCTAGTGGCATTTGACGATTGGAGTCGTACAAGAAACGAACCATTCCAAAAAGGTGTGCAAAAACTAACTCTGCAACTGAAGCAGAAGAGGCCGCTGGAGTATTGATTACCTCTAGTCCTTTTGCTCTAGCATATTCTACATCAATGTTATCCATTCCTACACCGCCTCGACCGATCATTTTCAGCCCAGGGCAAGCATCGATTAAATCTTGACGAACTTTGGTAGCCGAACGAACTAATAGAACAACAATGTCTTTTTCGTTAATAACGTTGGCTAATTGTTCTTGCGCTACTTTTTGTGTGATTACATCAAAACCTGCTTTTTGTAATGCTTTTTCTCCGCTTGCAGAGATACCATCATTTGCTAATACTTTTATCATTTTAAGCTTTTCTTTCTAATTCTTGCATAACATCTATCAACACCTGTACACTTTCTAGCGGAAGCGCGTTATATATAGATGCTCTAAACCCACCTACAGAACGGTGACCTTTTAGTCCGTTACATCCGGCATCTTGCCACATTTGGTTGAATTGGTCTTCTAATGAAGTGTTATTTAGCAAGAAAGTTACATTCATATTAGATCGGTCTTCTGTTGCAGCAGTTCCTGTAAATAATGGGTTTCTATCAATTTCACCATAAATCAAATCAGCTTTTGTCTGATTAACTTTTTCAATCCATTCCAATCCACCTTTTTTCTTTAGCCATTCTAATGTTAACATGGAAACATACACTGCAAAAACAGGAGGAGTATTAAACATACTTTCCTTTTTAATATGTGTAGTATAATCTAACATTGAAGGAATGGATCTATTGGTTTTCCCAAGAACTTCATCTTTGACAATTACTAGTGTCGTGCCTGCGGGTCCCATGTTTTTTTGCGCTCCTGCATAAATTAAATCAAAATCAGCAACATTTATTTTTTTACTAAAAATATCAGAAGACATATCACATGCCATTAAAGATGGAGTAGAAGGAAAGTTCTTCATTTGTGTTCCATAAATAGTATTGTTTGAGGTGCAGTGAAAATAATCTACATCAATAGGAATTTCATATTCTTTAGGAATGTAATTGTAATTTTTATCTTTTGAACTTCCCAAAACTATAGTTTCACCTAGTATTTTAGCCTCCTTTATTGCTTTGTTAGACCAAGTGCCAGTGTCGAGATAAGCGGCTTTACCACCTTCTTTCATCAGGTTGTAAGGAACCATCAAGAATTCCAAGCTCGCACCCCCTTGTAAAAACAATACAGAATATCCTTCAGGAATTGCCAATAGATCTTTTACTAAAGAGCGAGCATACTGCATAACTGCGACAAAATCTGCACTCCGATGAGAAATTTCAATAAGCGATAAGTCAGTATTGTTGAAGTTTAATATCGCTTCTGATGCTTGCTGAAATACTTCTTGTGGTAATATACATGGTCCAGCACTAAAATTGTGTTTTTTCATCTAAAATGATTTGAGTACAAATTTCCGATTTTATTCTTATTTAAGGAATAAACCTTTCTCTAAATTTTTTCTTGTTGGAATATTGATTTTCTCGATGGTTTCGACATTTTCTTCAAAAATAAATTTACCGTTTCGTAGGTTTAATGCGTCAACACTGCCATCAGGCACATAAAAATCATATAATCCTTTAACTCCTTCGCTCAAAGGAATTAGGTGAGTGAAAAGGATTCTCTCTTCTTTTGCATGGTATTTCATAGAGGCTGAGGCATCTTCTTTGTATTCGATGATAAATCTGTTTTGAGGTCTTTGGTCTATCTTAAAAATAGGTGCGCCAAAAGTCAAACCTCTACTAATAGTTAATACATCCGCAATTTTTTTATTGCTTCTATCATCGTTTCCATCCCAACCTAATAAAAGATAGTACTTACGATTACCTCTTTTAATGGTTTCTAATTGATAGTAAAGTGCGCCAATCCATTGGTTGTTTTGTAATTTCATTTTTTCAGGTTCACGCAGCTCTTCTTCAATAGCTTCTAAATAAGCAACATTGTATTTGTTTTGGTAATTGTAATACTGTACAATAGCTTGATATTGGTAAGTTCCGTTTTCTTTAGGGATAACCCAATTAATAAAGCGTACCTTATTATCTTTGCTGGTAAGTATGGAAACAGTACTTAAAGAATCAAAAGGGTGTTTCATGGATCTTGATTCATCCAAAATAGGTTCCCATAAAGCTAGGAATTTCTCATTTGCAAGTTGGCGTTCTGCATCATTTTTTCCTTGTAAAATACTCGGAGCAACTCGCATTAAACTATCTTCATAAGCTATGAATAATTTCTTTTGCGAAAATGAACTCATAGGTAAAATCAAAATAAAAAACCGCAACATCCATACTTGAAATATTGCGGTTGTATTTCGAAGTGTGTAACTCATTTAAGCGTGTAAAAACTCTTTTTTATTTAATAACTCTACTTCTGTTTCTACATTGTCTTCATCATCTACACAGCAGTCTACAGGACATACTGCAGCACATTGTGGTTCATCATGAAATCCTTTACACTCAGTACATTTATCTGTGACGATGTAGTAAGTATCATAATCAACAGGTTCTTGAGAATCATCTGCATTGTACTCACCACCGCTTTTTGGAGTTACTGTTCCGCTTAATGAAGTTCCATCAGAAAACTGCCATTCCATACCACCCTCGTAAATAGCGTTGTTAGGACATTCTGGCTCGCAAGCCCCACAGTTAATGCATTCATCTGTAATTTTAATTGCCATAGTACAGACTCAAATTGGTTAAAATAGTTTTAGTTTTGCAGTGCAAATATAAGTTATCACAATGACTATTGAAAGCAGAATACAATCCTTAGTGCAACTTGGAAGTATTCTAAATAAACACGCTGAATCCAGAGCTGAATTGGATAGCGAATTAGAATTAGCTATTAACAGAGCTGTTATTTACAATGGCTGGTTTACTTCAAAGAATATTCGAAAAGCCCTTTCAGCGATAGTTGAAATGCTTACAGAAGATCAATTAAAAGCATGGTCTAGTGCATACAAGTTAGAGGGAGGTAAGCGAGTAGCTATTATTATGGCCGGTAACATTCCTTTGGTTGGTTTTCATGACTTACTTTGTGTTTTAATTAGTGGTCATATGGCAATAGTAAAAATGTCTTCGGATGATAATCAGTTGTTACCTATAATTGTTGAAGCTTTAAAAAAAATAGAACCGAGTTTTACTGATAAAATTCATTTTACCAAAGATAAGATGGTAAACTTTGATGCGGTGATTGCTACAGGTAGTAGTAACTCAGCTAGATATTTTGAACATTATTTTAGTAAGTATCCGAATATCATTAGAAAATCGAGAAGTTCGGTGGCTATCTTAGATGGGTCAGAATCAGAAGAAGAGCTGTTAGGATTGGCTAATGACGTATTTCAATATTTCGGATTAGGATGTAGAAGTATCTCCAAAGTCTTCTTGCCAAAGGGTTATGATTTGAACTTGTTATTTAATGCTTTTTATACACACAAAGAAGTAATTGACAATAAAAAATACAGTAATAATTACGATTACAACAAGGCTGTTTATATGATGGGACAGCACGAAATAACAGAAAATGGGTTCTTAATAATGAAGCAAGAAACTGCTTTAAAATCACCAGTTAGTGTCTTACATTACGAATTTTATGATGATTTAGAGTTTGTTCACAGACTTATAGATGATTACCAAGAAAAAATACAATGTGTGACAGGGAAGGGGTTTATTCCTATCGGAAAAGCTCAATGTCCTGCATTAGACGATTATGCTGATGGTGTGGATACCATGATGTTTTTACAGTCACTTTAATTTACTTTTTCGTAAGCCCCTAAATCGGGAAGTCCAATTCTTGTATTTCCTAAAATATCTAGTGAAACCCCAACATCAATTCCAGCATCAATAGCAGGCGAAAATTGGTGTAGTTGATAATTGCCTTCTTGAATATCTACAAACAAAGAGTCGCTATTTTGGATTTTGATTGAGTTATTTTCTTCTAAATAAGATAAACTAGAGTCTGGGTGTAATTTTAATATGCAGTTACTAAAGCTGTAATTAAATGTAGCTGCAGTATTTTCTTGTAGTTCAATTTCTGCAGGTAGGGAGCCACTTATAATACAATTAGTAAAATTAGCTTGTTGTAAGTCTCTTAACTGAATATTCCCATTAGCGTCTTCGTAAAAATTATTTAATAGAATAGAAGGAGTATTCCTAGAAGAAAAATTCCAGTAATTAGCAAACGTAGAATGTTTGAAATCGTAAGTGCCACCGATATTTAACACCAAAGCATATCGACCACAATCGATAATCACATTATTTTCTCCCACAACATGACTTCCTTGAGCAAAAACACCAATGTCGCTCATGTTTTGAATCATAGTATTTTTTATTGTTAAAGTTGGATTATTATTTCCTATGGTGTCTATGTGTAGTCCTACAGTTCCATTTCGGATGATTGCATTATTGATTTTATTATTGACACTTCCAGGAGTAAACCAAATTTTATCCCATTGTCCTGCTACATCTTCATACCAACTGTCTAACCTATCACCTTGAAATATGACTGGATTTTCTGGTTCAGGAATTCCGTCAGGATTACCAACAATAAGAGTGCCTCCATTATTTGATATTAATGGATTTCCAACAATGATTCCTGAGTTTTTGTGGAAATAAATTTGACATCCAGGCTCGATAGTCAGGGTGGGTATTTCGCCAAATTCATTTTTTTCAATTATTATGTAACCATAAATCACATGAGGAAGGGTATTGTTCCATGTGGTATTTTCATTAATTGAGTGGTATTTATAATTGACAGTATCAGAACCATTCATAAAAAAGTTGTCGTGAGGGGTATAGAAATTGGCATTTTGTCCATAAGCGACTAAGTTCACATTTTGTGTTTTTCCATTAGTTACAAAAATTAGTGAGTCGGTTACTAAATAGGGCAGATTACCAGAAACAGGATTGATAGTTGCTTCCACAAATATATAGATCGAATCATTAGCTGCAATTTTGATGTTTTCAGCATGTGTTCCTGAAACACCATCTACATTTATACGATATACTCCTTCTGAATTTAGGTTGGATAAATCGATAGAACTAATAGTGACTGAATTACTATTTCTATTGTATACTTTTAGGGTGTGTGTAGTGGTTCCAACAGTAGTGAATACAGTGTCAAAAATGATAGTGTCGTTAGAGAATTGTAATTCTCCGGGGCCACTTTCTGCAAAAAAATCTCTCTTACAAGCAGTAAGAGAAATAATAACTAACAGGGGTAAAATGATTCTTTTTAGCATTTTGAAATGATCAATAAACAAAGATACAAGATTTATCGAAGGAGAATAAAGATTCGTATAATGTAAAAAGAATAGAGACGGTTTGGTATATTTTGGATAAGAGCGTATATTTGCAGACCTAAATCGTGGTATAATAAGACAATATTTGTTTCACCTACGGCAAAAAAAATAAGATGAAAAAAGGAATTCACCCAGAAAATTACAGACTTGTTGTCATGAAAGATATGTCGACAGGCTATTCGATTTTAACAAAATCGACTGCAGCTAGTAAAGAAAACGTTTCATGGGAAGATGGTAATGAGTATCCATTAATTAAGATGGAAATATCCTCAGATTCTCACCCATTTTATACAGGTAAGATGAAGTTAGTAGATACTGCAGGTCGTATTGATAAGTTTAAGAATAAATACGCTAAGTTTGATAAATAAGTTTAAGCGTTTAGGTATAAGTAAAACCCCAATCTTTACGGATTGGGGTTTTCTTTTATCAATCATTCGCTTAAGAAAACACCGCCCTAAATAGTAGAGTTTCAATTTTTATAGTGTTGATATTTAGACGTTGACAGCAGTTTTAGGTGCTGCAGCCATAATTTCATCGTTAGCATATTCTGCAAACTGCTCGAAGTTACTGTTAAATGCTTCAGCTAATTCATTTACTTTAGAATCATAAGCGCTCTTATTATCCCATGTATTTCTTGGGTTTAATAATTCAGTAGGAACATTAGGGCAGATACTTGGCATTTCTAGCCCGAAGATGTTGTGAGTTTCGAAATCAACATTTGCTAATTCTCCATTTAAGGCAGCTGTAATCATAGCACGAGTGTATTTCAGACTCATTCTTTTTCCAACACCATATTCGCCACCAGACCAACCTGTATTGATAAGCCACACATTTACGTTGTGTTCTTGCATTTTATTTCCCAACATTTGCGCATACTTTGTAGGATGTAAAGGCATGAATGGAGCGCCAAAACAAGCAGAGAAAGTTGTTTGTGGTTCTATTATTCCTGCTTCAGTTCCTGCTACTTTTGCGGTATATCCAGAAATGAAGTGATACATAGCTTGACCAGGATTTAGCTTAGAAATTGGAGGTAAAACTCCAAAAGCATCGCAAGTCAAAAAGAAAATATTCTTAGGGGTTCCGCCGATTGATGGGATTGCGATATTTCTGATGTGGTGAATAGGGTAGCTTACGCGTGTGTTCTCAGTCTTACTCCCGTCTTCAAAATCAACTTCATTTGTTCCTTCTTTAAAAGTTATATTCTCTAATAAAGCACCCGCTTTGATAGCTGCAAATATATCTGGTTCTTTTTCAGCTGTTAGATCAATACATTTAGCGTAGCAACCACCTTCGAAATTGAAAACACTATTGTCACTCCAACCGTGCTCATCATCACCAATTAAGTTTCTGTTTGGATCCGCAGAAAGAGTAGTTTTGCCTGTTCCTGACAATCCGAAGAAAATGGCAGTGTCACCCTCTTTTCCAATGTTAGCAGAACAGTGCATTGCCAATACATTTTTTTGAAATGGAAGAATGAAATTTAAAGCAGAGAAAATACCTTTTTTGATTTCACCAGTGTAGCCTGTTCCTCCAATTAAAATAGTCTTTTTAGTAAAATTTAAGATTGCAAAGTTGTGCTGACGGGTTCCATCAATATTTGGATCGGCCATAAAGCCAGGAGCGTTGATGATTGTCCATTCAGCATCAAAGTTATTAATCTCATCAATAGTGGGTCTTAGGAACATGTTATGTGCAAACATGTTAGACCATGAATATTCGTTAACTATACGGATGTTCATACGATATGCATCATCAGCACAAGCATAAGCATCACGCACATATATTTCTTTTCCTGAAAGATAGTTTATTACCTTCTCGTAAAGAGCGTCAAATTTGTCTGAATCAAAAGGAAGGTTTATATCTCCCCACCAAACGCTGTTTTCAGTAATAGCATCTTTTACAATGAAACGATCTCTTGGAGAACGTCCTGTAAATTCTCCAGTATTGATTGTGATGGCACCACTACTAGTTAATTTAGCCTGATTTAAATCAATGGCTATTTGTGTAAGTTCTTCTGAAGATAGGTTCCATTGGGCAGAAGCATCTTTAATTCCGTAGATCTCTACAGATGCGTTTGCTGCTCTTCGTCCTGTTTCTTTCATAATATTTTTCTATTGTTTAGAGGTTACGAATTTAGGGCAATTAGCTAGTTCATCACACAGTAAATAAAGTTTTTTTAACATCCTTATAAACATTACAAATTATACAGGGGTTTGTACTTCTCTTTCGCATAACTTAAAAAATACTCGAAATTTAGTTTTTCCCCCGTAATTTTTCTACATAAATTCTGAGC
>Ga0160423_10005072_pt1 | contig 10768 bp, 11 predicted proteins | sample CRUFie14St8metaG_FD_108191 | JGI IMG/M metagenome (GOLD analysis project Ga0160423, IMG submission 108191) | Marine microbial communities from the Costa Rica Dome - CRUD Field 142mm St8 metaG | ecosystem: Environmental > Aquatic > Marine > Oceanic > Photic zone | place: Costa Rica: the Eastern... | reverse complement strand
TGATTTTGCTATTATTTTACTGTTTGCCGGAGTAGCTCAGTGGCCAGAGCAGCCGACTTGTAATCGGCAGGTCAGGGGTTCGACTCCCCTCTCCGGCTCTGAGTGATTAAGTATATAAATTCTATTAAAATTTTTATATTTTCAATAATAGCTGTTCAAATTTCCCTGTATTTTTTTGGTTATCTGAGACCTTCTATTATCTATGACTATGTTGACTTTTTCCCTTTTACTATTATTCCTGTATTTATTTATTTTTATTTAATCATGAAAGGAATTACTAATAGGATTTATTTTTATCTATCAATATATCTTTCAGCAGTTTTATTATTGTTTCCAATCGCTCAGATTTTTGATGCAAAATTTTTAACAACTTATAGTTTCCCATCGTATCTGGAAAATAGGGAGCTCAACAAAGAATCAGAATATTTACTTGCTATCGATACAAGTGGAAGTATAAATTTAAATACTTTTAATGGAACAGGTTATACTGCCGACGTTATAGATAAACCAGGAAAGGTAGGTTACCCAGAGGCAGTTGAGACATTGATTGGGGAACCTAAAGCAGTTCTCTTTAGGGAAATTCAAACGTCAAGCCTGTTAAAAATTACAGGATGGGATATCAATATTGGAAATAAGAACATTTGGAAATTAGATCTTCTATCTTTTGACTCTGGTTTGTATCTCGATAATATCAAATTGAATGACTCAAAAATTGCAGGTACTGGAACTATCTTTCTTGGCAAAGATCTAGACGTTAAGGAGTTAAAAATTAATGGAAATTTTGATATAAAAGTTTCTAAGGGATTACCTATTGTTGTTGTGGGAAAAGTAAATGTACCACCTACATGGATTGATGCTACAATAGGATACTTGAACCAACCAGACAAGTTATACAAATTAAAAGTGACAGTTGAGGAAGGGTCTGAAGTTAAGTTTATTGATGAAGATTAGGAAATTATTTTGTTAGATCAGCTTGGGAATGGTTTGTTACTTGGGGTGATTATTGCTTTGGGTTCCGTTGCCTTATCTTTACTATATGGTGTCACTAGAATTGTAAATTTTGCACATGGTGAGATAATTGCTTTTGGAGCAATAATTACTCTCTTTTTTTCATCTCCTACAAATTCAAGCTTGATGTATTTAGACAGATTTTCACCACTGGGACTTAATTTCATAACTTCAAGTATTTTAAGCATTATAGTATGTGGCATTTTTGGTGGTTTACTTGAGTTGTGTTTATTTAAACCACTAAGAAAAAATAATTTTGGGAATATTGCTGTGCTTGTTGTATCTATTGGACTTTCAATTTTTTTAAGACATGTTTACTTACTTTTTGCTTCAGCAAAACCCTCATCTTTGCCATTAGATCTCCAAAAAAGGATTGATTATTACGGGGTACAGCTCACACCAAGAAATTTTCAAGTATTAATTTTAAGTTTTACTGTAATGGTTTTAGTTGGTCTATTTTTGTCTTACACGAAAACAGGTAAAGCAATGAGAGCAGTTAGAGACTCTACTGAATTAGCGAATGTCTCTGGAATAAATTCAGATTTTATTATTTTGGTAACTTGGGTCTTTTCAAGCATGCTTGCTGGATTTACTGGAATTATCCAAGGAGCTATAAATAACGTTAGGTGGAATATGGGGTTTCTTATATTGCTTTTAATTTTTGCAGGAACTGTCCTTGGTGGAATTGGCACTTCTTTTGGAGCAATGTTTGGCGGTTTTATAATAGGAATTTTAGTGCAACTAAGTGTTGGCTTTGAATTTATGGATGGTCACACTGAAGCTAAGAACGCTATTGCTTTAATAATCATGATTATAATTTTACTTGTTCGGCCCCAAGGAATATTTGGAAAAAAGGAACGAATATCATGAAAAAATTCCAAAATATTCTTTTTTTTGTAATTTTAATTACTAGTTTTATTTTTTTATTTAATAATTCTGGAGGACCAAGAATTTTAATTAATTTGATGACTTTTGCTGGTATTTACGGGCTTGCAGCAATAGGTATTAATGTTCATTTTGGATGGACAGGTTTATTAAATTTTGGGCATGCAGCTTTTATGGGAATAGGCGCATACACTACAGTTTTGTTAATTCCACACACTTTAGGGAGGGAGGGAGATGTGGTTACAACAGGCTTACCTCTTTCTTTAGCAATAATTTGTGGTTTGCTAGCTTCAGCTTTTTTAGGCCTACTATTGGGATTACCCACTTTAAGGCTTAGAGGAGATTATCTGGCTATAGTCACGATTGCTGCAGCTGAAATTTTTAGACTTTTAGTTAGAGATTTCGAAGACTTAACAGGCGGTGTTTATGGAATAATATTGTTTTCAGATGCCCTACAAGATTATAGACCTGAAATAATTACAGAATTCAGCAGAACAAATGGAATTCCACCTGCTCAGGTATGGGTTGGCTTATTAACTTTGCTCTCGATTGTAATTGTCCTTTCAATTTTATCCAGACTTAAGAAATCACCCTGGGGGAGGGCTCTAAGAGCCGTCCGTGAAGATGAAGATGCAGTTAGGGCTCTTGGTAAAAATGCTGTTTGGTTAAAATTACAAAGCTTCATGCTCGGCGCTGCAATTGGCGGATTATCTGGAATATTTCTTGTGTTTAATTATGGAACTGTTCAGGCATCAACTTTTGTTCCAGTTTTAACATTTTATGTTTGGGCAGCTTTGATTCTTGGAGGTGTAGGAAGTTTATCTGGACCAGTTCTTGGTGCTGTTGTATTTTGGGTAATTATTGCTGGGACAGACAGCTTAACAAGAATATTATTCGAAAGTCCAGACGGACAACAGTTAGCAGGTGTTAGGTTTGTAATAGTCGGTCTTCTAATTATGCTCTTCATGATATTTAGACCTAATGGAATACTTGGTAAAAAAGAGGAACTTTTGTTAGATGTCAAATAGTTTATTATCTGTAAAATCTTTAAAAAAGAGCTTCGGAGGCCTCGATGCAGTAAATGTAAAAAACTTTGAACTTTTTGAAAATCAAATTACAAGTTTGATTGGGCCAAATGGAGCAGGTAAGACTACTTTTTTTGACCTGATAACACGATTTCAAAACTCTGATGAAGGCAGTATCTTTTTTAATAGTGTCGACGTTTCAAAAATTAGTACATATAAATTAGCAAGATTAGGAATGGTTAGGACATTTCAATTAACAAGAGTTTTTGATCGTATGTCTGTATTTGAAAATATGCAGTTTGCTGGTAGTTCAACTAGCAATGAGGGGTTAATAAATTCTTTAATTCAAAAAAAATCTTTAAAAGATCAAGAGAATAAGCTCTCTGAAAAAATTGATAATATCTTAGAGAAGGTTAATTTAATTGAAATGAAAAATGCATACGCCAGAGAATTATCAGGAGGTCAAAAAAAGCTTCTAGAATTAGGGAGATCGCTTATGAAAGATCCAAAATTGCTTCTTCTAGATGAACCTTTAGCTGGTGTAAATCCAAAGCTAGCTGATCAGATATTAGAAATTATATTAGATTTAACCAACCAAGATGTAAATATTCTCATGGTTGAGCATAACATTGATGCTGTAATGAAAATCTCAGAAAGAGTTGTTGTAATGGCTGAAGGCCAAATTATTTCTGATGGAAAGCCTGATTACGTCAGAACTGATAAAAAAGTTATTGAAGCTTATTTAGGTATTTCTGATGAGTAAAGCAATTATTGAGGTAAATGGTTTAGCATCCGGCTATGTAAAAGGGTTAAACATACTACAAGGAGTAGATCTTGTCTTAAAAGAAAAGGAAATTGTCTCAATAATTGGTCCAAACGGTGCAGGTAAATCAACCCTTTTAAAGGCAATAATGGGGATTATTCCAATATTTGGTGGAAAAATATTTTTAAATGGACAAGAACTTAAGGAAATAAAAAGTTATGAATTAGTTAATCAAGGCATTGCTTATGTTCCACAAGTATTAAATGTATTTCCAAGCCTCACTGTTCAAGAAAATTTAGAAATGGGTATTTGGGGTAAAAAACAAAAAAACTCAATAGATGATATTTACAATATGTTTGAGGTTTTACTTGAAAGAAAGAAAGAAAGAGCTGGAAATTTATCTGGCGGTCAACGACAACTTTTAGCTCTAGGAAGAGCTCTTATATCTAAACCCGATGTAATTTTACTTGACGAACCATCTGCGGGACTATCCCCATTAGCTATTGATGAAGTATTTGAACATATAAAAAATGTAAATGAAGCTGGCGTTTCGATACTCCTTGTTGAGCAAAATGCAAAAAGAGCTTTAAAGTTTTGTCATAGAGGATATGTTCTAGATCAAGGAAGAAATGCCTACACTGGATTGGGTAAAGAATTGCTTAACGATGATAAGGTAGTCGACTTATATCTTGGAAAATTATAAAAAAAAGGCTCGATTTTCATCGAGCCTTTTTATATGTTAATACTAAGAATTAAGATCCAAAGTCAATTGACTTTATAACCTCTTCTGTATCACCACTTGTAATCTGCCATACATCGTATGTGCTTGCAGTTGGGTCACCTTGCTCATCAAGATTGATGTCACCAGACGCACCCTTATAATCAATTCCTGTACCATCAGCAGCTAAAGCTAGGCAGTCAACACCAATACAATCAGTGTCACCTTCGCTATAGCCTGAAACAGCAACTAATCCAGATGCTATATCAGCACCAGTAACACCATTTGCTGCAGCTGATAATGCCATAATCATAATTGCATCATAAGCTTGGGCAGAATAAGGTGCAGGATCTTCTCCAAATCTCTCTTGGTAAGCTGCAGTATAAGCATCTAAAGCAGCTCCTGCAGTTGATCCTGGAGCAGTACCCTTGAATCCATCAAGAGCACCGTTTAGACCACACTCTGAATCTAAATTAGCACCACGAACACCATCTGTAAAATACCATGGAGTTTCTAACACTCCTTGCTCAAAGGCAGCTTGTAAAACACCACAACCAGTTGTTGGAAATAAAATACCAACAATTGCATCGGAATTATTCTTTCCAACTTGTGTTACTTCAGATGAAAACTCGGTAGCGTTTTGGTCGTGATAAACAATAGTGTTTACAACTCTACCATCTTTTTCGCTTTCAAATGCAGAAGCAGTTGCTTCTGCCAATCCTCTACCATAAGAGTCAGCTCTTGAAATAATAGATAATGACTTTACGCCATCTTCAATTAAAACTTGAGCTAAAACTGCACCTTGTAAAAGATCAGAAGGAGCTGTTCTTGCATAGAATCCATTATTTTTTACTTTAGTAAATTGTGGAGATGTATTTGATGGAGATACCATTACGACACCAGCATCAATAGCTGTTTGCATTATTGCTAGGGAGATACCACTAGCCGCAGCACCCATAACACCCGCTGCACCTTCACTAATAAGCGTAGCTAAGCTGGTTGCTGCAACATCTGGAGCTGTACCTGAGTCACCTTGTACCCAAACAACATCCTCTCCGTTAACACCGCCAGCAGCATTGATTTGCTCTACAGCAAGTATTGCACCTGTTTCGATGCCAGGCCCTAGGAAGCCTAAATCACCTGTTAATGGCATTAAAGTACCAAGAACAAGAGCATCGTCTGAGGCAGCATCGCTACCTCCACAGGCTACAGCAATAATTGCAAGTATCGCAATCAAAGCTAAAGCTTTGCGATTCTTCATATATAATTTCCTTTCAGTCACTGAAATTAAAAAATCCTACTAATTTGTAGGAATTATCAAACAATAGCGGATATTTAGTACTATTCAATAGCAGAATTAAATAATTTACAAATAAAATGAATAATAATGAGTGAAATAATCGAAAATCTATTAATTGATTTATCTAATCAACAGTATTTGGACATATTTATGTATGTTTTTATGCTTTATTTCCTATATTTGGGATGGAAAAAAGGCGCAGTTTTTCAAATATTTTATCTATTTTCACTTTTAATTGCGGTTTCTCTAAGTTTTCGATATTCAGATGAGGTTGGTGCATACATTAGCAGTTGGCTAAATTCAAATCTACAGTTGTCAGAAGTATTTGCTGGAATAATAATTTTTGTTGCAATAATAACTGTTGCATCATTCTTACAGAATTTATTGAATAATCGTATAAAGACTTCAGATTTAGGAAGCAAAGCTTTAGGAACAGCAATATCACTCTTAGTAAGTAATTTAATTTTGACTTTATTTTTTACTGCAATAAACATTGTCAACCTACCAACCTTATTTGAAAATTCTTTAAAAGAATCAAATCTTGTTAATTTTTATGTAAGCCCTGAAGGTCCACCCCAACAAGCTTTAGAAGTGATTATCGGGACCGATTTATTAAAAGTTGTAAATAGGATCAATTATTTAACTGGAAAATCTTCTGTAGTTGTTGATGATGACGGTTGTTTAGAAATTCCAAGATACAATGAATCCAATCTAAAGTCACGACAAGATTTTTCTATTGAGATTTATAACTTACTTTCTTTGGAGAGACAAAATGAGAACGTTGATGGACTTGAGTTAAATCAAATATTATCTAATGTTGCACAAGCTTATGCATATGAAATGTATATCAGTGGTTTTTGGTGTCATCAGAATCCAAATAATGGTGAAAGTGTAAATGAAAGACTCTCAAAAGTTGGCTTCCCTTTTACAACAGTTGGGGAAAACTTAGCAATTGCATCAACAGTTAGGTCAGGACATCAAAGCTTAATGCAATCAGATTCACATAGAAATACTATTTTAGATAATGAATTTCGTAGGGTAGGTATTGGAATAGTGTCAGGACCGATTGGACTAATAATTGTCCAGGTTTTTTCATGAGTAATATTGATATAGATTCTTTTGTAAAGATTTTAACTAATGGTTTAAAGTTTTATTTAAAAAATGAAAACGTCAAAATAGTAGAATTTGATATTCAAATTTTAGAGAATAAAATGTTTTCTGAATTTTCTCAGCCATATATCGACCAAACGCAAACCCCAACTCAATTTTTAAATGAGTTTGTAAAAAATAAATATGGTTTGAAGAAAATTATCACACCACAAAATTTAGGAACTGATGCACATGAACAAATTATGTTATGGGGCATTACTAAAGCAAGAAAATTAAATGATTAATTCTGTAAGAAAAGATATATGGGTTAATTCTTATCCAATATTTCTGTGGCTTGCGTTGGAACCAATAGTAGGGTTAATTGATTCAAAAATAGCAAGTATTATAGATCTAGACACACTTTCTGCTATTGGAATTGGTGAAACAATTTATTTTGTTTTCATCTGGGTTTTTATATTTTTAGCTTATGGAACAACACCACTTATATCATCATTAAATACTAAAAATGAAGTAAATAAACTAAATTATTTCATAAAGTTTGGAAGAAATGTATCTATATTATTGGGTTTAGTTTCATTCTTGATTCTTTATTTAAGCAGTGACTTTTTTATTTCTACATTTGAACCAACCAGTAAGATCAGTGTTTTGTCATCTGACTATTTAATTTTTAGATGTGTTGGATTACCATTTTACCTAGTAAATATGCACTCAACAGCTGTTTTGAGGGGTCTTAAAGTAGCCAAGATCACTTTTCATAGTGCTTTTTTAGTTTCAACTTTTAATATAGTTTTTAGCTTATTTTTTGGCTTATTGCTTGGTTACGGTGCAGCTGGAATTGGTTTTGCAAGTTCACTTGCGTTCTTTTGTGCTTCAATTTATTCAACAGTAGTATTAAAAAAGTATCAAAACAGCCTTTCAACTACAAGTGAAAATGTTGACAAGGTCAGAATGAGAAAGAAATTCTTCAGTGTTGGTATTTATATACTCATTCGGTCACTATTTTTAACTCTTTTCATGGCTTACTTAAGAAATAGGTCTTCATTAATGTCAATGGAAGAAATTGCTCTCCAGCATATTCTTTTACAACTCTGGTCTGTTGGATATATTTTTGTCGATGCAATTGCAATAGCCTCACAAACTTTAATTTCTGAATTAATTTCAAAAAAGGAACAATATCAGAAATCTGTATTACAAAAAGAACTTATTTCTATAACAACTTTAATTTCAATCTTCCTTGCCATAGCAACAGTGATTTTTCTTGAAGATTTTATACAGTTATTTGCTGCTAGTGGATTTGACTCATTAATAAACACAAATCTAAAACTTATGGTAGCTGGAAGTTTATTTGTTGGTTGCTTCGCATTTCTTTGGGATGGAATATTGTTAGGACTGGATAAGTCAAAAGAGTTCTCATTGCTAACTATTATTTCTTCAATTTCAGGCTTTATTATTTGTAGTTACCTTCTTAGAACTGAAAATACCATATCAACACTTTGGTTGAGCTTAAATGTTAGTTTGGTAATCAGAGCAGTGTTAGGATATCTATACCAAAAATAATCTAGTCAACTGCTTTTAGAACTGGTCTATCTAGGTAGTAGCTCAAAATTTGCAATTCTTGAGATAAGTCAACTGATCTTATTTGTACATCTGGTGCATTTTTAAGAAGTACGGGTGCAAAGTTAAGAATTGATCGCACTCCACATTCAATTAATTTATCTGCAACATCCTGAGCACATTCACCAGGAGTCGCAATTATACCAATTGCTACATTGAATTTTTCGCAGTACTTTTCTAAATCACTTAAAGGTTTGATTACTAAACCTGCGACTTGACTATTAATTTTCTTAGGATCATCATCAAACAGTCCAACTATTCCAAAACCTTTTTCTCTAAATCCACCATAATGTGCCAAAGCTGAACCTAAATTACCAATACCAACAATTACAGCACTCCAACCTTCTACAAGGCCAAGTTCAAGCTGAAGTTGATTCCTAAGAGTAGAAATATCGTAACCAACACCTCTTGTGCCAAGCGTACCAAGATATGACAAATCTCTTCTAACTTGAGCATCATTTACTTTTGCTAGTTCAGCTAACTTACTTGATGAAATACCAATATCATCATCACTAACTTGATCCAGGCACTGTAAATATAGTGGCAATCTTTTTACAGTAGCTGGTGGTATTTTTTTATTTTCTTTCACTAATGCACAATCTAATTAGATACTGAATTTATATGTAATTATTTAAAGTTATTTATTAGCTTTTTTTAGTTTCGTATTAATAGAAATACAATGTAAGTTAGTAAAACATGGAAAAAAGCACTAAAAACTATGACGTTTTAATAATTGGTGCCGGCCCAGCTGGTGCAAATGCTGCTATTTCTTATAAAAACTTAAATCCCAACTTAACAGTTGGATTAGTTGATAAAGCAATATTTCCAAGAGATAAATCATGTGGTGATGCAATTGGTCCTGGAGTAATAAGTGCATTAAAAAGATTTAATAATGAACATATTTTAGATGGAGAACCACAAGTTGTTTCAACAACTCTTTACGGACCCGACAACATTGGTATTCAAAATTATATTCCTGAAGTAAAAAATAAGGAAGATTCAATTGTATATGTTATTCCTCGAGTAGACCTAGATAATAGAATATTGGACTTAGCCAAGGAATGTGGAGTTGATGTTTATGAAGGATATAGTTTTGTTGACTTCACTTCTAATTTGGACAAAAGTTTAAATGTACAAATCAAGAATGAAAATGAAAACTTAGAATTTTTAACAAAGATTCTTGTAGGGGCCGATGGAGCAAATTCAAGAATCAGAAAAAAATTAAGTTATAAATCAAATTCTGATTGGCATAAAGCAATAGCCATAAGAGCTTACATTGATAGTCCTAACTACCTAGAGGTATTCAATGAGAGAACACTAATGTTTGAAATAAATGTATCCGCAGACAAGGGATATGCTTGGGCATTTCCAAGTAAGGGTAATTTATTAAATATAGGAATAGGCGTTCCGGTGAGCATATTTAAAAAAGACAAATTAGATATTAATGTATTGCTTGATAATTTTGTATCTGAGCTTGAAAGCAGAGGAGTAATTGTTGAAAATATTAGAAAACAAAAATCATATTTACTTCCTTTTGCTTCATCGAGACCAAAGCGAAATAAAGATCTAAATATTGCATTAATTGGAGATGCAAGCTCTATGATAAATCCGATGAGCGGAGAGGGAATATTCTACGGCATGGAAGCGGGTTATTTATTAGCTAAAAATACACATGAAATAATTCATTCAGAAAAATTAAGTGATGGAATTGACTTATACGAAAAAGACTTCAGCAAAAGATTCAGAAAACACTATTTAAGTTGTGCCTTAGCAAGACTAATTTTACAAAGTCCATTTATGACCAAAAGATTGTTAAGAGTTGCCTCAAATGATCAGGATACAATTGACTTTGTTGTTGAATTATTATTTGACGAAGCCTACCTAACATTAAAAGAAGTTTTCAAAATAGCTTACAAATTTATAATTCCAACAAAACTTTTAGTACTTAGTTCAAAAAACTGATTAGCGAAATAATTTAACATCTTATTGGTAGTACAATAAGAGTATAGATTGTGAAAAATTTCACAAATATGGAGGGAACATGTTGGATTGGCTTCCGATACTGGTTATGTTGGTTGTTGCGGTTGGTTTTGCTTTAGTTTCACTTGGTGCTTCATATATTTTATCGCCAAAAAAAGCAACGCCTGAAAAGCTTGCACCCTATGAATGTGGGATTTTTCCAGAAGTTGAACCATCTCAAAGGTTTCCAGTTAAGTTTTACATGGTTGCAATGCTTTATATCGTTTTTGATATTGAAATAATATTTTTATTTGCATGGGCTACAAGGTTTAACGACTTAGGGTGGTTCGGCGTAGCTGCCATATCAATATTTACATTTTTTGTTT
>Ga0160423_10005071_pt1 | contig 10768 bp, 10 predicted proteins | sample CRUFie14St8metaG_FD_108191 | JGI IMG/M metagenome (GOLD analysis project Ga0160423, IMG submission 108191) | Marine microbial communities from the Costa Rica Dome - CRUD Field 142mm St8 metaG | ecosystem: Environmental > Aquatic > Marine > Oceanic > Photic zone | place: Costa Rica: the Eastern... | reverse complement strand
CCAAATGCCCCATCAAACGCATCAGTAATGCCATATCCTGCTATTGTGGTTGGTTTGGCAGAAATATCTGCAAATTCTAAATTGTTAATGGTTACTGTACTAAAATCAATTGAAGTAGCACCAGTAAAGTCTACAATGCCATTTATACTTGTTGTGCCTGTGTTACCAATTGTGATAGCATTAGTTTGCGAAGTACCTATGTTTATATCACCATGTGTACCACTAGAACCATTACCTCCTACTATAGCAAGGTCACCACCATCGCTGTTTAAGCCAGTTGAATCTCCTCCTGATAATTCAAGTGTACTACCTTTAGTAGTTGCCGAAGTTTCATCAGTTGGTTGCAAATTCGTTGATTGTACAGCACCGCCTGCTGTAAGTGCATCGGTGATACCATAACCAGCTAACGTAGTTGGCTTGCCTGTTAAACTTGCAAATGATTGTGCTGGTACACTTGTTAGAAAATTGCTTAGGTCAGGTGGAGTGTATGTAAACTCACCACTAGTATTATTATATGATAGACCCGCGGTACCTACACCCACTGTAGTAACACTTAGGTCAGTGAGTGCAATACCACTAGCAGTAATATCACTTGTAAGTGCTAGTGTTCCTGCACCGCCAGGAATAGTGTGACCATTTAGCGTACCTGCTATTGTAACTCCAGTGTGTCCTACTCTAAAACGCTCTGCTAAACTAGCTCCATCGAATGTTTGAATAAACAAAGTATTTGGGTCACCAGACGTACCATCATAGTCAATACTTGCACCAATGGTGCCACCCCTGCCTTTAAAACGTGGTGTTGGAACATTGGCATTGTCAGTTCTTTTGAGTGTTAGATGAGGAGTTGCACCTTCTGTGTGTACTTAATCAACCACAGTTACACCACTTGATGTTGTATTCAACTTTAGAACATCATCGTGATAAAGTTCTACTGCTCCACTGCCAACGCCTCTTATCATCTTTTTTGTGCCACTGTCAGTTGAAAGTATTACATTGTTGTCACTCTGAAGATAAAGGCTTCCAGTTCCTGTTTCTCTTATTATTGAATGGTTATTGTTGTGGAATATTGATAAATCCTGTGAGGTTCCAAACTGTGCTTTATCATTACCACTAAAAGTAATATTGTTGCCGTTGGTATCTAACACTCCACCTAGTTGTGGTGTTGTATCTTCTACAACATTGGATAATCCTGTTGATGATCCTTCTAATGTGGTTATCCTACCATCTAAATCAGTGAAATTACCATCTAGTTCAGCATGTGTAAGTTCACTTCCTTTGTCTAATCTTTTTACTATTGCCATTTTTCTTTCCTTACGAAGCTACGTAACCGCTTGCTACATATCCTGAAGAAACGTAACCGCTCGTTTTTAATTCATTGTCAGGTCTCGCTGTAACAACATCACTCATTGGTTGTAGTGTATTCGATTCTCTGTCAGTGAAAATACTGGTTCCTTTTTCAAAGATATAATCACTAGCATTGTATGTTTTATCTGTCCATGTTTGTTCAGTAATATTGTCGTATAATCTATGCCATTTGTTTCCTCGTCTTACAAACATCCTGTTTGGACTAAAATCTGTTCTAATAAAGTAGTCTCCCTGATTTGGACTACTAGGAAACTGATCACCACTAGCAATTGTTTCACCATGATTGTATGCATTATCTTTGTTAACAAGTCCGCCACTGGTTGCATGGTCATAACCAAATAGGTGGTCGGTTAAACTTGTGCCTGTAGGATCTTCAGCATCGGCTGCTTCTACAATTGCATCACTGATATTAAATTCTGTTTTGTATGTGCTTATATCATTTTTCAAACTATTAGTATCTGCACTGTCGCCAAGTATATCGTAGTATTCTTGACTGTCTGTTAGTGGTGATAATTTAACACGCCAAATATGTGGATACCAAGTTTGACTGAATCCTTCTGCACCTCTGTTAGCATCATTTACAACATAATATTTGTTAATTGCATTTTTGTCTGCACTTAACAACAATGCATCTCTTAGGTGAGGTAGTTCTAACACATCTCCGGGCATTAATCTTCTGCCCATAATTTCTACCATTTCATTCATATGAAATGTCATGTACAACATATCATTGCTAAGAAACAAACCAAACTGTGTTAGGTCAAAATCTGTATCTTGTACATTATAAACTCCACGAAGTTCATAAATGTCTTTGTCATACTTGCGATCTCTGTTTTCCATAAACAGCAAGTCTTGTACTTTTGTTTCATTGATGATGCCTTCTACATTGATAAATTCTCCACTTAGTGGATCAATTTCTCTGCCGTCAATGTAGTTTGGTTGACTAGGATCATTTTTGTCTTGCGTTACTGCCGGACCTAAATATTTGTGTACATGTACTCCAGTACCGCCAATACTAAACTGCTCACGAATATTGCGATCCATGTAGTGATAATCGTTAGTTTTGGTCGGTTTGTATAAACTTAATCGTGGCATACGTATATTTAGCTGGAATCATGACGCTTGACAACTAAGTAAAAGATGTTATTATTAGGTATAAACAGCCGAGGAGACAGTTATGGCTAGTGTTAAGTCACTTACTAAAAAGGCCCGTAAAAAGACAAGACTTCCACGCAGAAGTGTGAAAGGATTGCAAGCACCCAGTTTTGATGATTGGGAAAAACTAGATGGCGCTAAGTTTCATAGACTCAAAACAAGTGTTCATGATTTTTATTACATGAACTTTAAACACTCAGATACCATTGAGTGGACTTGGGCATGGATGAAAGCAAACGGTTACAGCAAACAAGAAATTGCTAGTGCTAAAAAAGCCGCCAAGTATGAACAAGTTTTAGGCATACAATGTAAGTTGCTTTTAGATGGTTGTCCTGACTACAATGAAAAAGAACAAGAATATTGGCAAGCATGTCCTGGCACTAGTGGCAATATTAAACCAATGACAGATTGGATTAAAGCAAAGTTAAGTAAACTCATTGCTGAAGGCAAAACCATCATTGAAATTAAACAAGCTGAAGAAAAAGCTAAAAAGAATGTTTATGTTCCTACCATTCAAGACAGATTAGCAGACTCGACTGTTGAGAAAATGGAAAAAGTAGATCAGTGGTTAGATGATTGGATGCGTGACAGTAAAAGCAATTCTCTGACAAAACAAAACCCACTTAGTCATTTTAGAAAAAATGAAATGAATCTTGGTCACTTTAGATTTGTAGATCAGTACTATAGAGGTGCGTATGAAGAACTGATCGAACTTAATAACTTGCCTCCTGCTAAACAACAAAATGATATGCAACAACAACTTGCCGAAGGATACAGTACCTACAGTAAAAAAGAAATCCGTGAACTTACTGATTTTTATAAACGTATGTTCGACGGCATGGAAATTATTAAAGCAGAGAAAAAACAAACTCGTTCAATACGAAGACCTAAACAAAAGAGTGCGGCAGAGCTTGTCAAAAAGCTAAAGTTTAAGCCTAGTGATGGAGATTTTGGAATCAGTAGCGTACCGCCAGCTGATATTATTGATGCAACAGTATTGGTTGTGTTTAACACAAAGAATCGCAAGTTAGGTATTTACTATGCAGAAGAACATGCAACGTTCAAAGTTAAAGGAACAACTTTACAGTTCTTTGATGAGAAACAAAGTACACAAAAAACTGTACGCAAACCTAACGAAGTACTGCCAACTTGGAAAAAGATTACCAAGCACAAACTAAAGCCACAGTTTGGATATCTCAAAACAACTGAAACGAAACTCAACGGTAGATTCAATGCTGATACAATTATCTTAAAAGCCTTCAAGTAGTATAAATAGTTGTATGGCACTGAAAGATGATTTAGTAAAAGAAATTGAACTACGACTTGGTGGACAGATGGTTGATGTTGAACTCGACCCTGAACACTATGATGTGGCTATCAAAAAAAGTTTTGAAAAATACAGACAGCGCAGTGAAAATGCTGTCGAAGAAGCGTTTGTATTACTTGAACTTACCAAAGAAATAAGCGAGTATACACTAGACGACGAAGTAATTGATGTGTTTGATGTGTATCGTAGAAGCAGTGGTACACTGAACAGTGCAAGCGGAGGTGACATTGAACCATTTGAAACTGCATACTTGAACAACTATCTACTTTACAGTGGACGAGCAGGTGGCATGGCGACATATGATGCCTTAGCACAACACAGAGAAACACTAGGACGTATGTTTGGCGAAAACTATACATTTACTTGGAACACAGTTACCAAAAAGTTGTTGCTTCACAGAAAAGTAAAAGCAGACGATACAGTGTATTTGCATGTTTATAAAGAACGCAGTGATGAAGAACTGCTTAAAGATCCGTATAGTGCTCCATGGCTCAAAGATTATGCACTAGCACACAGCAAATTGATACTAGCAGAAGCCAGAGGCAAGTTCAACACTATTGCAGGTCCACAAGGCGGAACTAGCTTAAATGCTGACGCACTGCGTATGGATGCACAAGCCAATATTGATAAACTAGAAGATGATCTCAAATACTATGCTGAAGGTCAAGCTGGTCTTGGCGTAATTATTGGTTAATGTTCCAACCTGAAAAATTTTCTATAAAAGCTAAAATGATTGAAGCTGGCTCAATGGGCGATTTCAATGACATCTATGTCATGGGAAAAGTGTTCAAGTATGCAGACGTGAATACCTTATTGGAATTCGGAGCAGGTAATGGTGGATGGGCTGTTGTTTGCAAGTACATTGCTGAAAAAAAGATATGTGAAACGTATTATCCATTGGACAATTTGCATTGGCATACAAATGATCAGTACTTTATGAAGGAAAAGTTTCAACTTGATTGGTACACTAATCCTCAAGATATTGTAAACTACTGCGAACGTGAAATGGAATGCTGTGTAAAATTTTTAGAATTAAATGTTAAAAGTGATACATTTACAAGCCAAATACAAAATTTATTTCCTAACAACAGTTTGGATGCTTTTAGAGTTGACATACAAGTGAATAGATGGCATGTTAGACATTTTATAAAAACGTGTTTAAGTGAAAATGGATTAGTGTTTTATGATGATGTAAGGTTTAATGCTGGATTCGAAAGATGTATGACTGTGGCTTGGCTTATGCAAGAGCTAGATTTGTACCCAGTTGTGTTTACCAATGGAGAAGTAGTGTTGTGTAAAAACAAAGATTACAGTATGTATCTTCAAGACAAGCTAAAACAAGAGTTGAACGAATCTATCTTTTATTTTAAAAATAATCATTACACATTCACTGACGAAAAAAGTTATGAGTGGATTAGTATGGTAGATCATTCAATACTTGACAAATTTAACTAGCTTGTATATACTAATAATAAATCAAAGGACAATATATGATAATTGGTATATGCGGATTAATCGGCAGTGGTAAAGGCACCGTTGCCGATATATTAGTTGAGAATCACAACTTCAAAAAAATAAGTTTTGCTGACAAACTCAAAGATGGAGTCGCCAGTGTTTTCGATTGGAACAGAGATATGCTGGAAGGCGATACAGATCGCAGTAGAATATGGCGTGAAAAACCAGATGAGTTTTGGACAACAGAAACAGGATACGAAGTAACCCCTAGATTAATACTTCAACTATTTGGAACAGACTGTATGCGTGAAGGATTTTTTGACGGCATATGGGTAAGTTTAGTTAAAAAACAAATACTAGAAAATCCAGATACCAATTGGGTAATTCCTGATGTGCGTTTTCCCAATGAACTAAAAATGATTAACAGCGTAAATGGTCAAGTATGGCAAACTCGAAGAGGAGAATTGCCACTGTGGTGGGCTACTGCAATGAATATCAATCACAATTGGGATACGGTTGAAGAAAATCACAGTATGCAAACAATATTTCCTGAAGTTCATCAAAGTGAATGGCGTTGGGTTGATGAAGATGACAAATTTCAACAAATTATATACAACGACAGCTCGTTGGAAGACTTACAAAACAAAATACACCAAATAGTTAACTACTAGGTTAACCTCCGTATCCCCCCAGATATATAGCAGTTTTGGTAAATAGTTGTATCAACTATTATCAGAGGAGCAAAATTATGGCATTAGTATCTCCAGGTGTTAAAGTAAGTGTAGTAGACGAGAGTGCTTATGGTGCCCCAGGCGCCGGCACAGTTCCGCTATTACTTGTAGCAACACGTACAGACAAATCCGATCCTACTGGTAGTGAAAGTGACGGTATCGCAAAATTTACAAAAAGTGCTAATGCGGGCGAAGTAGTAAAAGTTACTAGCCAGCGTGAACTTACACAGTATTTTGGTAACCCAACATTTACTACAAGCAGTGGAACAATTATACAAGGCAGCGAAACCAGCGAATATGGTCTTATGGCTGCTTACAGTTATTTGGGACAAGGAAGTCAAGCGTACATAGTACGTGCTGACGTTGACTTGGCTCAACTTGACGCAGTTTCAGCAATGCCCACAAGTGCATATGCTACTAATGGCGGATTGTGGTTAGACACAGACGCTAGTAGATATGGTATTCACGAGTGGAGCGCAACAAACAATTCATGGGAAAACTATATTCCAACAGTTGTAATAAATGCAACAGGCGCACAAGCACCTATAGATGGTGACACTACATTTGATCCATCTCCGTTGGCAGCACCAAGTGCCGCAACAGATGGCACATATCTTGTTGTGATTCATGTTGACAATGAAACTGTTACAACCGGTTCAATACAACTTAGTTTGCAATACTTCCATGGTACAGGCGGTGCATGGGAATTAATCGACAACAGTTTAGCTGCAGGCACAGCAACATATGCTGAACACTACAGCGCACCAGCTGGTCCAAGTGCAGGTGATATTTGGATCAAAACAACAAGCCCAGGCAACGGCATTGATCTTGACTTTTATCGTTTTAGTACTACGACAAACACATTTGCAAGCGTTGCAGTACAAGGTGTAAGCACTACACAAGCTGATGGTGCTGGCGCAATTGGTGACTTTGTACCACAAAATGGTTCAAGTGTTTCAGTACTTACAGCAGGTACTGCAACAGTTGGTAACCTATTACTTGACCAACAAGCAAACACACGTGGCACAATCATTGTTCGTGAAGTTGTTACAGGCGGTGCAGTTGGCGCACTTACAACAGGTGATCTAAACGCATCAACAGCAATGCCAACAGCAACAGCGGCAGCAGGACAATATTGGCATGACAATTCAATTGATGGACTAGATCTTTATATCCAAACAGGCGGTGCTTGGGTTGCAGTTGCGGCTGCTGACACACAGTACGGTACAACTGCTCCAACTACAGACAAAGCAGGCGGCGCATTAGGCAGTGGTGATGTATGGATTGATACAACACTAGCAGGTTTTGGACAAGCAAACGAGCGTGATTATCCAAAGATTTATGTACACAACGGTAGTGCATGGATCAAACACGACAACACTGATCAAACAGGACCAACAGGCGTACTATTTGCTGACTTGTTTGATACAGCAGGCGGCTCAAATGCAATATTTGGAGCACCAAGTGCGGCTGTATATCCAGTAGGTATGGTAGCTGTAAACATGGCACAGAGTAAAAACACTGTTAGAGTGTACGGTTCATTTGCGGCAGCAGGTAACACTACTGTAAATGCATGGAGAAATGCAGCAAGCAATCATGCAGATGGTGCTGGACGTTTTGGACGCTATGCACAACGCAATGTTATTGCAACAAAAATGCAAGCAGCAATTGCAGGCACTGATCTTAGAGATCCTCTAAACAGATTTAGCTTGATTGCTTCACCAAACTATCCAGAACTAGTTGATGAAATGGTCACATTAAACAGTGATAGAGGTGAAACAGCATTTATTATTGTTGATACACCAATGCGTAAAAATACAACTGATGCAATTAGTTGGGTACAAAATGCAGCAACAGCAAGTGAAAATGGAGAAGATGGACTTGTCACAAACAACACATACAGTGCAGTTTACTATCCAGCAGGACAAACAACAGAGCCGTTAAACGGCAATACAGTTGTTGTTCCTCCAAGTCACATGGCATTATACACATATGCGTACAACGACAACATTAGTTTCCAGTGGTTTGCTCCAGCTGGTTTAACAAGAGGTGTTGTACAAAATGCAAGTGCAGTTGGATTTTTAACAAGTGAAAATGAATTCAAAGCAATTGCTCTAACACAAGGACAGCGTGATGCGATGTATACAGCAAAGCTGAATCCAATCACAACATTCCCTGGACAAGGCACAGTTATTTTTGGACAGAAGAGTCTACATACAACAACAAGTGCATTAGACAGAGTCAACGTTGGTAGATTGGTTGCATATTTACGCGAACGTTTTGATGAAATTGCTCGTCCATTCTTGTTCGAAGTCAACGATGCACAAACAAGACAAAGAGCAAAAGTTACATTTGAAAGATTCTTAAGTGATATTCTTGCTAAGAGAGGATTAACTGACTTTGCAGTAGTATGTGATGAATCAAACAACACACCTGCAAGAATCGATCGTAATGAACTTTATATTGATGTTGCAATTGAACCAAGTAAAGCGGCTGAGTTTATCTATATTCCAATTAGATTGGTTAATACTGGACAAATATCAGCTAACTAATAAAAAAATTAACATAATACTTAATTAGGCGGCTTAGGTCGCCTAATTTTTTGACTAAAAATCATAAATACTGTTAGCCGGTAACTAGAGGAGATCGAAATGGCAGTTATTACAAATTTAGGTGTGCCAGACAATCAAGGCAACACCACAACTATTATGCCAAAGCTACAATATCGCTTTAGAGTTACATTTTTAGGTGACGGTTTCAGCGGAAACAGTACTAGAAATGTTATTAGTGTCACAAGACCTGCACTAACACATGATGAAGTTGTAGTAGACGCATACAATTCAAGAATTTATCTAGCTGGTAAACACACATGGGATCCAGTAACAGTAGTATTCAGAGACGATGTCGATAGTGCATTACTACGTGAACTTAACAATCAACTTAATATTCAAGTTGATTATGCTAACCAAAGCTCACCAAGAGCAGGTAGTGCATACAAGTTTGCAATGAAAGTAGAAACACTAGATGGTGCTAATCCAACACCAGGCATACTTGATACATTTGAATTAGCAGGTTGCTACATTCAAAATATTCAGTATGGAGACATGGCATATGCTAGCAGTGAGCAAACACAAATTACTGTAAGTATTAGATACGACAATGCTGAAATATTTGATGCGGCAGGTAGTGCAACACTAACAGGCGCAGATCAGGATCAGACTAGAAGTACAGCTTCAGGCGCTGGTACCTAATAGAGGGTAGGTTATGGCTCTTCCGTCAGTTACCGGCCCTACTAATTTTGCTGCGAAGCATTTTGGACAAGATACTAATCAAGGTAGTCCAATCACAGCCGCACCAAGATTAGGTTATAACTTCAGTGTTGAGTTTATACTTAACCAGGAAGTAGCCATCCCTGATGCTAGTTTTGGACACACCTTTACTTTTAATAGAGTAAGCGGTGTGTCCGTACCTGATATATCATATGATGTACAACAAGTTAATCAATACAACAGAATAAGACATGTACCAACTCGTCAAAACTTTGGACCAGCAAATATATCTATATATGATACCAAAGATGACAAATTTACATCAATACTAAAAGCATATAGCAAACACTATTTTAACGGTTTAGATCTAAGTGAAGATAACTTCAGTGGTTATAACATGATTGCTGAACAATTTCAACAAGGAGGATCACAGCCTTTTGGTGCTGAAAATACAACGCAAAGTGCTAGATTTTTTATTGAAGAAATTAGAATACACAACACAGATTTTCAAAATGAAGGTAGAACTCATACCCTATTTAATTGCATGATTACAAGTGTTAGTTTAGATAGATTTGATTACAGCAATAGTCAGCCTATACTTTATCAAGTGCAAATACAACCAGAACATGTAAACATTGGTCCACTAAATCTAACTACAGATGACGGTGCAAGTGATACCGACAATCCAAATCAAGACCTTGCTAGAGCAGTTGCAAATAGACCTAGTAATGTAGTTAATGCAGTAGCTCCAACAGTGCAAAATAATGAAAGTTTAAAACCTTTTACAGGCACATTACAGAGCGGTGAGAAACTTAGAAACATTAATGGAAAAACTTTTGTGGTTCCAGCCAGCTAATAAATACTATTAGAATGGCACATAAATTTCAACAAGGTATATATGAAGTTAAGAATCCACGAAAGTATGTGGGCAAACATCGACCCAAGTATCGCAGTGGGTGGGAATTAAAGTTTATGCGCATGTTAGATACACATCCAAACATACTAGCATGGGCAAGTGAAGCACACAGAATACCATATAAAAATCCAGCAACAGGTAAAAATACACACTATGTTCCAGACTTTTTTATAGTGTACGAAGATAAGAACAAACAGCGCAAAGCAGAAATGATTGAAATTAAACCTGCAGGACAAACACTTGCCTATGCCAAAGGCACAATACAAAAAGCACAAGCAATTGTAAATGAAGCAAAATGGCAAGCAGCAAAAGTTTACTGTCAAAGACAAGGAGTTGGATTTAGAGTGCTAACTGAAAATGAACTATTTAATAATCCTAAAAAGAGGCAAAGAAAATGAATTTGACAGATATGGTAGTATTAGTTGTCTCATTATGGGGAATGACTGCTGAAGGCAAATGGGTTTACATGGGTAACCAATATGTACAGCAACAACCCATGACACTAACTGAATGTAGTGAATTTATTGCAAAGTATAACTGGGCAAAGTTT